>Ga0137418_10005822_pt1 | contig 11323 bp, 10 predicted proteins | sample CZODoug3_1_2_16f_FD_122242 | JGI IMG/M metagenome (GOLD analysis project Ga0137418, IMG submission 122242) | Vadose zone soil fungal communities from Angelo Coast Range Reserve, California, USA - CZODoug3_1_2_16fungal (Hybrid Assembly) | ecosystem: Environmental > Terrestrial > Soil > Vadose... | reverse complement strand
CGAAATAGGTCGCCTTCCAGAAGAGAGCAATTAGCTCTTCAGCTTCAAGTAAAGCCTCAGTGTTACAGCCGTGGTAAGGAAGGAGTCGATCTGTTCTACGCCAGGTTCCTCTACGCGATCAGCGATGTCGTTGTGTTCATCACAAAAGAGGACCAGAGAATCCAAAGTGAGCTTGTTCGAGTTCTAGAATGGGCTTCGACTGCGGTACACAAATCTGTCAACCATCCCTCTCGGAAGACGCTTATCATAGTCCGACACATGGCGAGCAACCACAAGCCAATTCTCTACGAGGTTGAAGAGTTCATCCATTAAACGGATTATAAAACACTGTGCCACTAAAAACACGAAGACCCAGGCTCCATGAGAAACGGCCTTGGGGTGAATGAACTACGTCATTTGGATTGTGTAAGAGGGGTTAGGAGGTGGGAAATTCTTTGTTCGATTCGCGCAAGAACTTGTGAATCTTGGCGATTCGCGACTTCAGATATGTCACATCATCATTGGAGATGAATCCCTGTGTGGATGGGATCATCAGTAGCTCCTCCAGGTGAGCATGAATCTGCCCGTACCCTTCACTGTTGCTGTTCAGACGCGTCCCGTCGGTATCCATACGGAGTCGCGTGGCACGATGCCTGGCCAAATTGCGGGTCATGTGGACTGCCGCCCCTCCGGGGCTGGGGACTTGTGTGAGATGGATCCCAGTGCTCACGCACTGGGCTAAATTCTGTCGCGCCTCCGGTGCTTTGGATAAGATTGAGCGCCAGGCACTCCAGCCTTGCGAGGTTGGTTTATGCAGGGATGAGTAGCCCTGCCTGCCGCAGCCTTCCCTGCGGGTGGCCCGGGCTACCCGCCATTACAAAGGGAGGAGTAATCCAAGAAGGGCACGATTTATCGTGCCCCTACGGTTCGGATCAGGAGCCGCAGTTTACGGCGACCTTTGCGGAAAGAAATTGCCCCGCAACTTTGGAGAGCTGCGGGGCTTTTTGTGTTGGTTGTATGCGCTAGTCTTCCGATGCGGAGCGAATCTCTCCGGCATCCAGGCGGATTTCGGTCACGAAGCCATAACGGCGGGCTTCGCTCTCGGTCATCCGGACGCGGCGATCGCAATAATCGTTGCACTCGCGGACCGCGTAGCGGACGCGCGAGTTGGGGCCGACGAGACGGCAAAACGCTTCGGCTTCGTTTTCACGAAAGCCTTTGCGGACAGTGCCCCAGGTGCAAGTGGCGCACAGTCCGGTGGCGGCTTCCGGGGCGTACCGCAGCAGGCGAATCAGGGTCATGGCTTCTCCTTTCCCAGGAGAGCTTTGAACTTCACCCTCCTGTTTTCATTTGGTTTATCCGCGCGGCAGGAATGATTTCAGCATCATCCCCTTCGATCGCCAGAAACTGCTTGGCCGTGACGAAGCCGATGCTTCGGCCCGCCGTTTTGGTCAGCAGTATCCACGCGATTTTTTCCATATCGCGCTTGCAGGGCAGATGCCGGTCGTCGTAGGAACTGCACTGACTCACTGGAAATTGCACCAGCGGATCATCGGCGACCCAACGGCAACGGACTATCTCCTGCGAAGCAGAAAACCCTTTTACGATATGGGCCCAGCGGCATGTCACGCACAAGGATTGCCCTCCCTCGGGAGTGCCACCCTTGATCTTGACGGTGACCATAGCTTTCTCTTTTCTAAGAAGCGCGGTGCGCTTCGGTTCATGCTGGAGGCGTCGAAGGACACCACCAGCTTCGCCGCGCGACAAGCAGATTCGCGCGACCAATGCGGCGCACTTCGCCGCCGAGTGTCGCTGAACTTCAAATTGTCGCCGGAAGATTCGTGACTAGCGGAAGAACGTAGACCACGCCCTCACGCTGCCGAGGTGATCTTCGATCGGCGACGTTGCAAGACGGCTTTGATGATTTGACAGCCGCATGGACGCAGTCCTCCTTTGGACTGAGCCAAAAATGCCACGGACCGGGAAGATGCGAAACTGGAATGAATCAAGCGGAAGAATTTGCGCAGGGAATGGTGGCAATTTGGGAGCCAATGGATCGGAGCGCCATTCGGGAGAATGGCGTTCCCGGAGCACGCCCGCTCATCCCGCGAATGCGGGGGGATAGCGCAGAGGAACGGAAAGCGCGGAGATTATCAAGCAGCTCGGCTGGCGAGCACCAACGCTAGTAGGCGCCGGCGCCGGCTGGGCCGGGGGTCTGGCGGCGCCAGCCCACTGACTTGGGGCCGGGAGAAACGCCGGCTGCGACTTCGCTGCGGGCGGACTGTTCACGGGCCTTGTCGTTGGATCTTTCGTGATGGAAAAAGGATTTCTTGCCCTTTTCAGACTTGCTCTTTGGGGGCTTGCTGGCCTTGGCAGCGGCGGGGTCCTTGTGATGCCGGTGAAAGGGCCAGACGGAGCCTGCGGCAGCGGAAACCGGACCGAGAGTGCCGAGAGCGAGCGCGAAGCAAATAACCAAAAGGAGTTTCTTCATGGCGAGCACCTCAACTAGACCATTTCTAGCACTTGGCGAGGGGAGCGACTACTGTACCGAAGGACGGTTTTTGCGTGAGGGGCACCGGACCCAAAGGCAGTGAAGGTAGGCAAAAATCGCCGTGGCACAAGGGTTGAGGAATAGTTTGGCGGGGGATGAGAGGGAAGAACCGCCATTCGGGAGAATGGCGTTCCGACGTGGCGGCTCAAATTTGGGTTAAAAGACGCGGCCGAGCTGGAAGAACCATTTCTGGTGGCCGGTGTCGCCTACGCTGCCGCCGATGAGGATGGGGCCGAAGAAGGTTTCGGCGAGGATGCCGCCCGCGAAGTCGCCGGAAAGTTTGGGAGCGTGGAAGGGGTCGCCGTACATTTTGCCGACTTCGGCAAAGCCGGTGAGATAGACCTGTTTGCCGACGAACGGAGGGAGGGTAGCGACTTTGTGGAGGTAGCCGGTTCGGCCAATGAAATATTGGTTGCCGATGAGTTCGTTGAGGCCGTAGGCGCTGAGGCGTCCGACGCCGCCGAGAAAATAGATGGGCGCGGCGAAGGAGGAGTGGCCGAGGGTGGAGGCGCCTTCGGCGCTGAAGAAGAGGGAGCCACGCGAGGAGACGGGCTGGAAGTATTGGACGAGGAGTTCGAGCGATGGGTAGGCGTGGGCGGAGATAGGAGTGGTGTCAAACCACTCGTAACTAGCTTTGAGATAGACGCCGCGGGTGGGGATGACTGCTTCGTTGGTGTGATCGAGGATATAGCGGGCGTGAAATGAGCCGACTCGGCCGTTGGTGGAGGCGAAGTCGGGAGTGCCGAGGCGAAGGGCGTAATCCTGGTAGCCGGCGCCGTAGCCGACACGGATTTCGTTGAAGCGGCTGATGGAATAGCCGAGGTCAATGCCGCCGAGGACGTTGTCGAGGCGGTAGATCGCGGTCGGGTCGGAATTTTTGTAGACCTTGAAATTGGTTTGGGCGGCGTTGATATAGGGTGCGAAGAACCATTTCCCGAGAGGCCGAAAGGGACGGTAGAGTTCGGTGGCGATGCCGTAAGTTGCGCCGAACTTCAGGTCGGTGCGCCATTCGGAGCGGTAGCCCCAGACGTCCATCGCGGTGATGCGAGCGCCCATGGTGAAGTCGACGTCCTGCGGTTCGCTGCCGTTGATTTCGACGAAGGGTTGGAGGAACGGGGGCGCGTAGGTTTTTTCGTGGACGCGGATGGAGAGACCGCTCTGGCTGCCGTCGGTGACGACGGAATAGGTGATGCTGTCGTAACGGCCGACGCCGGTGAGGCGCGTGAGGACGTGGTCGAGCGCTTTCGTGTCCAATGGCTTGCCGACAAAATTCCTGAGCGATTGCTCGATATTCTTTTGGCCCTCGGGTTCCACACCCTCGACGCGCACAAACTCCGGCACTCCGACGGGACCATGCACTCGGGATTTCTTCTGCTGGAGATATTCGGCCCACGCCGCGTCGTCGAGTGAATAGGCTTTCAGGATTTGGGCTTTTTCCTGGGCGGCGTCGTATCCCCGCTGGATGAGCTGCTCGGTTTTCTGATAGTCGGTGGAGGAGAATTGTTCGACGTCGGCTTTCACGATCAAGTCGGCGCCGGCCATGCCGCGAATTTCGGTTTCGGCGATCACGAGCGCCACGGAGCGGCCCAGGACGGAAAACGCCGATTGGATTTCATTTGCGCTGGCCCGGGAAATTTGCAGGTGAACAGCGATGACCACGTCGGCGCCCATTTTGCGGACGACGTCGGTGGGCAAATTGTCGACGAGGCCGCCATCCACGAAAATTTTGTCACCCTGACGGACGGGAGCAAAGACTCCGGGAATGGAGATTGTGGCGCGCATGGCATCGGAGAGAGAGCCGCTTTGGAAGACGTAGGCCTTGCCGGAAATCAGTTCGGTGGAAACGCAGCGGAAGGGAATCGGGAGATCGTCGAAAGAGGGGATGTTGGAATAGTCGATGGTTTCGCGGTCGATGAGGAGATTGATCTGGTGGCCGGTGTTGAGTCCGGCGGGCAGATCGGCGCCGTGTTTCAGGCCGATTTGAACGGAATTGGGGACGGCGCGGGCGTCTTCTTTGCGGCGGAAGGAAAGGTCTTCATAGGGTGTGCCACCGCCGAGAAGGAGAGGCCAATTTGCGGTGCGGAGGATTTCCTGGAGCTGATCCACGGGTTTGCCGGTGGCGTAGAAGCCGCCGACGAGGCCGCCCATGCTGGTGCCGGCGAGGTAGTCGATGGGGATGTGGTGTTCTTCAAACCATTTGAGGACGCCGACGTGGGCTTCGCCGAGCGCGCCGCCGCCTTCGAGAGCGACGCCGATTTTGGGGCGGGTGGCGGGCGCAGGCTTTGCTTCGGCTAGGGTCGCGGAGGATTGCGGTGGAGGTGCGGGCGGTTCCTGAGCGAAGCAAGGACACGTCAGGAAGAGCGCGAAAAGTACGGGCAGCGATAGGCGCACGGTGGATCCCCTTCAAGTTGTCGGCTGGACGGAGGAAATCTCTTCGCTCTCAATGTTACCTGTGTTTGGTAGCGTGGCAAGCAACTTAGCGGTAATGGTTTGAAGAAGAACACAAACTTGAATAGCGAACAAAATCAAGACATGTCGAGTTGAATTTTTCGCTTCAATAGAGTTCGAATGAGCGCAGAGTGTCCTCAGGGGCTAAAGCCCGTTTTTCTTGAGGCTCCAAATGTCGGAGCTAAAGCTCCGACCCCCTGGAACCATTTAGGAGTTGGCTGTTAAACATTGCACTCGTCTTCGGGATGGCGCTGGCGGTGGGCGAGGCCTACGCCGGCCAGGACGAGAAGGCCGCCGAGGATTTGGGCTAGGCTGAGAGGTTCGCCGAGGAGGACTGCGGCCATGGCGGCGGTCAACGGGCCTTGGGTGAGAAGACTGATGGACGTGAGCGTAGCGGGAAGATGGCCCAGAGCGTAGGTGAGGAAGAGATAGCCGCCGAGCTGGGAGATGAGGCCGAGACCGAGGATGGCCCAGATGGTGCGGCCGTGCGGGACGCGCAACGAAATGCCCATGGCGAGATTAATGAGCAGGAGGGCGAGCGTGCTGGAGATCATGGCCATGCGCAAGAATGCGAGCGTGCCGGTGGAGTTGCGAATTTTTTCCGTCACCATGAGGTAGACAGCGAAACAGGCGGAGGCGGCGAGGGCTTGCAGATCTCCCACGCCGATGCGGGTGTGATGCGCGAGGTCTGCCCATAGAATTACGACCGCGCCGGCGATGGCCATGAGGAGGCCGAACCAGAAGGCGCTGGCGGGACGTTGACGGAAGACCAGCCAGGTGAGGAGGCCGACGAATATGGGAGTGTTGTTGCCGAGCAGGGTGGCGTTGGCGGCGGAGGTTTGCAGAATGGCGGTGTTGTAGAAAGCAAGATCGAAGGCGAAGAAGAGGCCGCCGAAGGCGATGATGCCCAGCGTGCGCAGGTCGAGGGACGGGCGGTGCCGGTCGAAGAAAAACGTTGGAAGAAGCACTACGGCGGGGATCAGCATGCGGTAGAAGGCGGAGGCCGGGCCGGGAATGTCGGTCCAGCGGACGAAAATTGCGGACCAGGCGATGCATACGATACCACCGAGTAGCGCGAGATAGGCGGGCAGGCGCTTGCTGCTTGCGGTTGCCGCTTTTGCGATTACTGCTTCCGTCGCCAAGGCAAATCCTTTTCGGTGCGTATCAGTATCCCATGCGCGGTGGTTGGGCAGAGGTGCCGAATTGGTCTCCTTGTGGAGCGAAGGAGTTGCCCTGACCCTTTCATGGGACTAGGGTTGAAACCAGGGACACGATACGGGCATCAGATTTATAGATAGCGTATTGGACTAAACGGACATGGCCGAGATATTTCCTAATTTGCCGCCGGTACTCGAGCCGCTGCCGCCGCTGGTGGAGCCCAGGGTGAGCGTGTGGCGTTGGGTGTTTCGTATGCTTCGCTGGTCCACTTACCTGGCTACTTTCGTCACGCTGATTCTGCTGCTGCACAAGACGCCGCCTCCGGCCGTTGTTTCCACACCGCAGGCCGCGGCGAGCGCCGAGCAGAAGGTCTCGCAGGTCGAGCAGTCTGTCGCACAGGGTCAGCCCGCCACGCTTCGGCTTGATGAGACGGAATTGAACTCCTATCTGGCGAGCCATCTGGATATTGCGCCTCAGACCGCTGCGCCAGCGCCGGATGGTGGTCCGGGCGTGCCGAGTGCTGCTGATGTGGAACAGATGCGCTCGTCGGTGCGGGATGTCAAAGTGCAGATGGAAGGGGATCAGGTTCACGCGTACCTGGTGTTTGATCTGCATGGGAAAGAGATGAGCCTGGACCTGGTGGGAAGGCTGGGCGCTGCCGACGGATACCTGAAATTTGAGCCTGTCAGCGGGCACATTGGATCGTTGCCGATTCCGCAGTCGGCGCTGGAAAGCGCGGTGAAGCAATTGATGGCGTCGCCAGTGAACCGCGAGAAACTTAGATTGCCCTCGGATGTTTCCGATTTGCGCATTGAAAATGGCGAGCTGGTTACGACTTACCGCTGAAGAGTGTTTCCTTCCTTCTCTTTACTTCACTAATCTCTGATTACTGCCGCCCAATAAATCCATAATGCCGTGCAAATTCCCAGACACAATCGCGCGTCAATGAAGGCTGAGAGCATGGCCAGCAGATAGAGCGGAGGGCCGAGACGATAGTTCCGGTGCGTGGTTTCGATAAATCTGGCCGAGGCATTGCGCGAGAGTAGATGCGGGCGGAAGGCGCCGTAAATAAACAGGGAAAAGCACAACGCGACCAGGACGAAGGTTCCAGCGTAGAAAGCGGCGGCCATTTTTGCGGCGGGCGTATGCAGATAAGCGGCAAGGACGGAGGTTGGATAGGGGACGAAAGTAATCAACAGGAGCAGGCAGCCGTTGCTGAAGTGCAGGCGCGAATCGGTGCGGTGAACGTTGCGGAGAATGGCGTGGTGATGCATCCACATGATGAGGATAGTGAAGAAGCTGGTGACCAGGGCGAAATAGCTGGGCCACAGCTGAAGGAGGGCTTTGCCGAGAGCGGCGGAGGTTGCGCCGGCCGGCGGGATTGAGGGGACTTTCAGTTCGAGGACGAGCAGGGTGATGGCGATGGCGAAGACGCCGTCGCTAAAGGCTTCGAGGCGGCCGGTTTCTTTTGCGCCTTGGGTGTCGAGTTCCTGTTGCATCTGGGAAGGTCTCGAAAACTGGATAACAGACTATCAGTGATGGGGAAGAATCCGAAGAGGGCAGGTATTGGTTGCTGGCGCGGTATACTGGGCCACCGCATTAGGACGGGGAACCTGCATGGACGACCAAAAATTTTCCGGGGATAGGAAGGATCGCGAGTTGGGCATGAATCGCGAGATTACCCGGCGCGATTTTCTGAACGGTGTGGCGGTTGGAACTGGCGCCACCCTTCTGGGCGGTTCGATTGGCGCGGAACAACTGTTTGCCGCGGCGGCTTTCGACGAGTTCGCGCCCGAAAAAGCTCCTGATTATTACCCGCCTGCTCGCACCGGGATTCGTGGCAACCACGATGGCTCGTTCACTTTTGCTCATCGGATGCGCGATGGGGAATCGGCGAGTTCGCTTGGCGACGCTGCTCCTACCGGCGAGAGCTATGATCTGGTGATTGTGGGAGGCGGAATCAGCGGGCTGGCCGCGGCTTATCGTTTCCGGCAAGAGGTTGGGCGTAGCGCGAAAATTCTGATACTCGATAATCATGATGATTTTGGCGGTCACGCAAAGCGCAATGAATTCCAGGCGGGCGGACGAATGGTGCTCTCCTATGGCGGGACGCAATCCATCGAGAGCCCAGGCAGGTATAGCGCGGAAGCGAAAACGCTGCTGAAAGAGATTGGTATAGAGACGCAGAAATTTCATCAAGCGTATGATGCCAAGCTTTACGCCAAGCGCGGCACCGCAGCCTTTTTCGACAAGGAGACGTTTGGCGAGGATCGCCTGGTGACCGGCATGAACACCACGCCGTGGCCGGAATTCTTGGCGAAGGCGCCGCTGTCCGACGCCGTGAAAAAGGACATCGCGCGGATTTACACGGAGAAGGACGACCATTTGCCGGGAATGACCCGGGAACAGAAAATCGCGACGCTGAGCAGAATCAGCTATACGGATTATTTGACCAACCACTGCCGGCTGATTCCGGAAGCCCTGCCATTTTTTCAGACATTTACGCACGATCTTTTTTGCGTGGGTATAGAGGCTGTTCCCGCTTACGCCTGTTATGAGGCGGGCGACGACTATGGTTCGTTCACTTACCCGGGTTTCGATGGGCTTGGATTTCCGGAACACGAAAAGGAAGAGCCGTACATTTTCCATTTTCCCGACGGGAATGCTTCGGTGGCACGGTTGCTGGTGCGTTCGCTGATTCCGGACGCTGTCCCCGGGTCAACGATGGAGGATGTCGTCACGACGCGGGCGAATTACGCGACGCTCGATCGGCCCGCGAATCCTGTGAGGATTCGATTGAACAGCACTGTGGTCAACGTGAAGCATCTCGGCGCGAAGGACGCTTCGAAAGAGGTTGAAGTGTCTTATATGCGCGGGGGCAAGCTGAACACGGTGAAAGGGAATTACTGCGTGCTGGCTTGCTACAACGTGATGATTCCTTACATTTGTCCGGAGCTTCCAGACGCGCAGAAGGAGTCGCTGTCGTATCTGGTGAAGGCGCCGCTTGTTTACACGCACGTCGCGCTGCGCAACTGGACGGCGTTCGCGGATCTGGGGATTCACCAGATTGTGGCGCCCGGGGGATATCATACGTACACCGCGCTGGATTTTCCGGTGAGCCTCGGCAAGTATCAGTTTCCGAGCAAGCCGGAGGAGCCGGCGGTGCTTTTCATGCTACGCACGCCGTGCAAGCCCGGACTGCCGGTGCGCGATCAGAATCGCGCGGGGCGCACGGAACTGCTGCAAACGCCTTACAGCAAATTCGAGCGAAACATACGCGAGCAGCTGGCGCGCATGCTTGGCGGAGCGGGATTCGATCCCGCACGGGATATTGAGGGCATTATTGTGAACCGGTGGGCGCATGGCTATGCGTTCACGCCGTTTGGGTTGGATTTGCCGCAGTGGAAAACGGGGCAGGAGCCGTGGGTGCTCGGACGCAAGCCGTTTGGGCGGATCGCGATCGCCAATTCCGATGCGGGTGCGAGCGCTTACACTGATGTGGCAATCGATCAGGCGTTTCGCGCGGTAAAGGAAATCCTCAGCCATTGATTCTTCCGCAAATTCCATAAAGGTCAGGCGCATCGCGTCCGCCAGATGGCCTACTATCGAGACTTAATCTTAGGCATATTGGACAAAGGTTGAGAGGATTCCGCTCATGAAGAAAATGATTCCGTTGGGCGCCGTGCTTTTCGGCATTGCGTTTTTGGCGATTCTGATGATGACGAGCGTAAAGTGTTCCGCAAACCCAAATGGAAAATCATCCGTTCAGGTGCGGCCGTTTGGGGCTATTGCTTCCGGCGAGAAGACGGATTTGTATGTTTTGACGAATAGCCGTGGGATGGTGGTGGCCATTACGAATTATGGGGCGACGGTTGTGAGCATCAAGGTGCCAGACCGGACGGGGAAGTTTGCGGACGTAGTGCTTGGCTATGACACCGCGAAGGAGTATCAGGACGGGACGGCGCACTTTGGCGGCAGCGTGGGGCGCTATGCCAACCGCATTGCGCATGGGAGTTTCACGCTGGCCGGGAAGACATACACGCTGCCGAAGAACAATGGCGAAAACACGCTCCATGGCGGATTACTCAGCTTTGACAAAAAAATCTGGACGGCCAAGGAAGTTCCGAGCAAAGATGGCCCGGCGGTTGAATTTACTTACGTGAGTCCAGATGGAGAAGAGGGATTTCCCGGGACGATGACCGTGACAGTGGTTTTTACTTTGCTGAATGCGAAGAACGAACTGCGGATTGATTACAGCGCCAGCACAGACAAGCCTACAGTGGTGAATCTTACCAACCACAGCTATTTCAATCTTGCGGGGCAGGGAAACGGCGACATTCTTTCGCAGACGCTGCAACTGAACGCGAGCAAGTTCACGCCGGTGGATGCGGGGTTGATCCCGACGGGCGAGCTTCGCGATGTGAAGAACACGCCGTTTGATTTCACGCGGCCGGTGGCGATCGGCGAACGCATCAACGGGACGGATGAGCAGCTGAAACTTGGGCGGGGCTACGACCACAACTGGGTGCTGGACAAGAAGTCTGGATTTTCGGGGATTGAACTGGCGGCTGTGGCACGCGATCCGAAGAGCGGGCGCGTTCTGGAAGTCTTGACGACGCAGCCGGGGATACAGTTTTACACGGGGAATTTTCTGGACGGGACGGCGCACGGGAAGGAAGGGAAGGTCTACGAGCAGCGATACGCATTCTGCCTGGAGACGCAGCATTTCCCGGATTCGCCGAACCACGCGGGATTTCCGTCAACAACACTGTTTCCGAGCAGGCCGTTTCACTCGACGACGATCTTCCGGTTTTCGGTGAAATAAGCGGGGCGTTTTGCGGGGATTTGCGGCGGAGAGAAGAGCCAAGAATGGTTCCGGGGCCTGGACTCGAACCAGGATTCTAGGCTCCAAAGGCCCATGTGCTACCAATTGCACCACCCCGGAATGGTGTGGACAACCCTATTAGTCTACTTGAGAGGCGGCGGCCCGCAAAATCGTGTTTCGCGGGAGCATTTGAGTTTTCCACGGCGCCGTTTGCAAATATCTGCCCGGCATCGCCATGCGGAAGGAATCGATTTCTGCTAAAGTTAAAAGGTTGCGCACTCGTGTGGAGAGGTGGCCGAGCGGTTTAAGGCGCACGCTTGGAAAGCGTGTGTAGGTTAACCCCTACCGTGGGTTCGAATCCC
>Ga0137418_10005818_pt1 | contig 11324 bp, 7 predicted proteins | sample CZODoug3_1_2_16f_FD_122242 | JGI IMG/M metagenome (GOLD analysis project Ga0137418, IMG submission 122242) | Vadose zone soil fungal communities from Angelo Coast Range Reserve, California, USA - CZODoug3_1_2_16fungal (Hybrid Assembly) | ecosystem: Environmental > Terrestrial > Soil > Vadose... | reverse complement strand
TTGCCACATCTTCGACAGTCGCTTGACCGAAACCGGCACGGAGGTCTTCAGCTCCTGGGCGAAAAGCTGTACGCGCAATTCCTCGAGCAGCCAGCGGAACTGCTCCAACCGGGGATCGGGCTCTCCGGATTTCGCCTGCTTCAGCTGCTCGCGCTGCCATTGGGCGAGCAACGGAGCGAGCTCCGCTGCGAGGCGCGCGTCGCGCTGAGGATCCGCGCGCAGCTTGTCCAGGCGCAGGCCGGCCGCCTTCAGGTAGCGCGGGAAATGCTGTAACCGCTCGTAGGGCGTTCGCTCGATGAATCCTTTGGGCAGCAGGCGGCCGACGTATTCCTGCACATCCCGGCAGGGAGCCGGAAACGCCTTGGACATCTGCTGCAGCTTTTTCTGGAGGCTGGCCTGCTCGGCGAGGATCGTTCCGGCGAGCCGGGCGATCTCCTGGGCGAGCAGGCTGACGCGCGAGCGCGCTTCGTCGCAGCGTCGCGCGAACTCGGCGCGCGTGCGCGGCAGGGGGTCCTGCATGCACGCCCGGTCGAACGCGGCGGCGAGCAACTGCGAGCGCAACTCGTCGCCGCTGCCCAAGGCTGTGAACTGCATCGCCGTCGCCTGCATCCCCGGAAGGCTCTTTTCGATGTAGCGAGCCTGCTCCTTCAGCTGCAGCATGAAGAGGCGGCGCAGGCCGGCGCGGTGCTCCGCACGCGCCTTGTCCGCCGAGTCGAACACCTCGAGGCTCACCGCGTCGCGGTGGTCGATCAGGGCGGGGTAGCCGATCAGGGTCTGCGAGCCCCGCCGGACTTCCGCGACTTCCTCGAGATCGCCGAAGTCCCATCCCGTGACTTTTTCCCCCGGAACCTGGGTCTGCGCGAGCTCGGCGAACTGCTCGCCGGCCGCGTCGCCCAGCTCGGCGCGCAGCTGCGCCAGGTTGCGGCCCATCGCGAGCTGCCGGCCGTGCTCGTCGACGACACGGAAATTCATCGACAGGTGCGCGGGGAGCGTCTCCGGGCGAAAAGCGTCGAGCGGCAGGGCGAGGTTCACTTCGCGTCGCGCATGCCGGGCGATGGCCTGAGCGAGCGGTGCGTCGGCGGGCTGGTTCGCCGCGAGGAAGGCGTCGACGAACTCGGGCAGGGGACCGAGCTGGTGCCGCAGCTTCTGCGGCAGCGACTTGGCGAGGCGCGTCGCCTTCTCCCGCGCGAGACCCGGCACCAGCCAATCGCATTTCGCGGCGTCGATCTGGTTGAGCGCGAGGAGCGGCACGGTGAGCGTCAGGCCGTCGCGGGGCGAACCGGGCTCGTGATGGTAGTCGAGGGCGAAGCTCTGCCCCGCCATCTCCAGCCGGTGCGGAAACTGGGCCGTCGTGATGCCGGCCGCCTCGTGGCGCATCAGGTCCCCGCGCTTGAGGAAGAGCAGCTTCGGATTTTTTGCTTCCGCATCGCGGCGCCAGCGGTCGAAGTCCGCGCCGTTGTGGATGTCCTCGGGCACGAGGCTGTCGTAGAACGCGTGGATCAGCGCTTCGTCCACCAGCACGTCCGGCCGGCGCGACTTGTGCTCGAGCTGCTCGATCTCGCGCACCAGCCTGCGGTTGTGCGCGAAAAAGGGAGCGCGCGTCTCGTAGTCGCCCTCCACCAGCGCTTGGCGGATGAAGATCTTTCTCGACTCGACCGGGTCGGTCGGACCGTAATGCACGCGCCGCTTCGCGTAGAGCAGCATTCCGTAGAGCGTCCCGCGCTCGAACGCGGCGACGCGCGCCGGCTGCTTCTCCCAATGCGGCTCGTATCGATGCCGCTTGACGAGATGCGCGCCGACCCCCTCCAGCCACTCGGGCTCGATCGAGGCGGCGCAGCGCGCGTACAGACGTGTGGTCTCGGTCAGCTCCGCCGCCATGACCCAGCGCCCGGCTTTCCTTCTCACGCCCGAGCCGGGATGTATCCAGAAGCGGATTCCGCGGGCGCCTAGATAATTTCCGTCCTCGGTCTTCGTGCCGACGTTACCGAGGAGGCCCGCGAGCAGCGCCCGATGGACTTGCTCATAGGTGGCGGGTTTGTCGGATACGCGCCAGCCGAGCTCGCCGGCCAGCTCCTTGAGCTGCCCGTGGATGTCGCGCCATTCGCGCATGCGGTTGAACGACAGGAAATGCTCACGGCAGGCCTCGTGCAGCTTGCGGCTGGATTTCCCGTGCGCCAGCCCTTCCTCGAAGAACTTCCAGAGCTTCAGCCAGGAAAGGAAATCGGACTTGTCGTCGTCGAACTGCTTCTGCGCCTCGTCGGCCGCCGCGGCGCGCTCGCTAGGCCTCTGGCGGGGGTCCTGCACCGAGAGCGCCGCGGCGATGACGAGCACCTCGCCGAGCGCGTTCTCCGATTCCGCTGCGAGCACCATGCGGCCGATGCGCGGGTCCGCCGGCAGCTTCGCGAGCTGCTTTCCGATTTCGGTCAGCTCGTTGGCCTCGTCCACGGCTCCCAGCTCGGCGAGGAGCGCGTAGCCGTCCTGGATCGCCTTGGACGCCGGCGGATCGATGAACGGAAACTCCTCGACCGTGCCCAGGCCGAGCGATTTCATCCGCAGGATGACGCTGGCGAGCGACGAGCGCAGCACTTCCGGATCGGTGAACGCCGGGCGCGAATTGAACTCGTCCTCGGCGTAGAGGCGGACGCAGACCCCGCTCGCGACCCGGCCGCAGCGGCCGGCGCGCTGCTTCGCCGAGGCCTGGGAAATGTTCTCCACGCGCAGCTGCTCGACCTTGTTGCGGTAGCTGTAGCGCTTGAGGCGCGCGAGACCGGAGTCCACGACGTAGCGGATTCCCGGCACGGTGAGCGAGGTCTCGGCGACGTTGGTCGCGAGCACGATGCGCCGCCCGGCGTGCGGCCCGAACACGCGCCCCTGCTCCTCCGCCGAGAGCCGCGCGTACAGCGGCAGGATCTCGGTGTGGGACGGATGGCGCTTGCGCAGCGCCTCGGCAGCCTCGCGGATCTCGCGCTCGCCCGGCAGGAAGACGAGGACGTCGCCCTGCCCCAGGCGTGCCAAATCCTCGACGGCGTCGCCGATCGCCTGGTTGATGTCGGAATCGTCGTCTTCTTCTTCGAAGGGACGATAGCGGACTTCTATCGGGTAGAGCCGTCCCGAGACCTCGATCACCGGCGCGCCGTCGAAATGCTTCGAGAAACGTTCGGCGTCGATCGTCGCCGAGGTGACGATCAGCTTGAGATCCGGACGCCTCGGAAGGAGCTGCCTGATATACCCCAGGAGAAAATCGATGTTGAGGCTGCGCTCGTGAGCTTCGTCGATGATGAGCGTGTCGTACTGTCGGAGCTCGCGGTCGCCCTGCGTCTCGGCGAGCAGGATGCCGTCCGTCATCACCTTGATGTAGGAGCGCGCGCCGACCCTGTCAGTGAAGCGGATCTTGTAGCCGACCGCGCCCCCCAGCTCGGTCTTCAGCTCCTGAGCGACGCGCGCCGCGGTCGCTCGCGCGGCGATCCTGCGGGGCTGGGTGTGGCCGATCAGTCCTTCGATTCCGCGGCCGAGCTCCAGGCAGATCTTGGGAAGCTGCGTCGTCTTCCCCGAGCCCGTCTCGCCGCAGACGATGACGACCGGGTGCGCGGCGACGGCCTTCGCGATCTCCTCGCGCTTCGCGGAGATCGGCAGCTCGTCGGGGAATTCCGGCCGCGGCGCGAGCGCGCGGCGGCGCTCGATCTCTTCGCGGGAAAACCCCATCAGCGGCGGAGCAGGCGCTCGGCGTAGCGCGCGAGGGGATCGACTTCCAGATTGACGCGGTCGCCTGGGCGCAGACCTTCCAGCGTGGTCACCGCCAGAGTGTGCGGAATCAGATTGACCTCGAACTCCGCGCCGCGCACTGCATTCACGGTCAGGCTCACGCCGTGCACCGCGATCGAGCCCTTGCGCGCGATGTAGCGCGCGAGCCCGCGCGGCGCCCGTACCCGAAGAAGACGATCCGCTCCCACCCGTCCCAGGTGCGTGACCTTGCCGACCCCGTCCACGTGCCCCGAAACGAAATGACCGCCGAGGCGGTCGGACATCCGCAGCGCTTTCTCGAGGTTGATTTCGCCAGGCTCGTCGAGCCCCACGGTGCAGCGCAATGTTTCGCGCGATACGTCGACGCGAAAACTTTTCCGAGCGCGCGCGACCACGGTGAGGCATACGCCGTTCACGGCGATGCTGTCGCCGACGGCGACATCGCGAAGGGGGAGCGTACCGGCATCCACCGTGAGGCGTAAGCCGGCTTTGCGCCGTTCCGCCTTCCTGATCCGCCCCGTCGCGGCGACGATTCCGCTGAACATTTATGCGAGACAACAGTCTACTGGAACCAGACAGAGCCGGATTCTACTTGGCTTTGCAACCGCGTATCATTCTGCGGCGGAGAATCGTTCAAGGAGTCGGCATGAAGGTCCGGTACTGCATGACTGCCTGCGCAGCCGCGGCGGCTCTTCTCGTCGCGGGCATTCCCAGCGCCAAGGAAGAAGGCGTCAAAGAGGATGCGCGCAAGGCCGGCCGGGCCGCCGGGTCGGCCGCGCGGGAAGTCTGGCAAGGCGCAAAAAAAGCCGGCAAGGAGGTCGGGCACGAAGCGAAGAAAGCGGGCCAGGCCGTCGGCGGTGCGGCCAAAGAAGGCGCCCAGGAATTCAAGCGCGCGTTCAAGGGCGAGAAATAACTCTTCGCCCTTCTAGATGCGCGCCAGGATGCGCAAGTCCGCGCCGACGCGTTCGACTTCGCGAATCTTCAATGCGCTTACGCGCGACAGCTCGGTGATCTCGGGCAAATGGAACATCCCTCGTCCCGAATCGCCGATCACGCTCGGCGCGAGGTAGACGAGGAGCTCATCGATCACTCCCGCCTGAAGGAGCGAGCCGTTGAGTTTCGTTCCCGCCTCGACGTGAATCTCGTTCAGCTCGCGCCGCGCGAGCTCCTCCATCAGCTTGAACAGCTCGACCTTGCCGCTCTTGTTCGGGATGCTCACGACCTCGGCCCCGGCCGCTTTCAGCGAGGCGACCCTCTTTGCATCGTTCACGGCGCCGACGACGAGCGTTTTCCCCTCCTGGAGGAGGCGCGCGGAAGGAGACGTCTCGAATTTCGAATCGACGACGATCTTGAGCGGCTGCCTGGGCGTATCGACGCCGCGCACGTTGAGCTGCGGGTCGTCGTCCCTGACCGTGCCGAAACCCGTGAGGACGGCGCAGGCGCGGGCGCGCCAGCGATGCCCGTCGGCCCTCGCCGCCTCGCCCGTGATCCATTGGCTTGTTCCGTTGGCGAGCGCGGTGCGGCCGTCCAGGCTCGCCGCGATTTTCATGCGCACCCAGGGCCGTCCGCGAGTGATGCGCGCGAAAAAACCGATGTTGAGCTCGCGCGCCTCTTCTTCTCTCAGCCCTTGCTCGATCGCGATTCCCGCGGCGCGCAGTTTCGAGAAGCCGCTTCCCGCGACCTTGGGATTCGGATCCTGCACTGCAGCCACCACGCGCCCGACGCCGGCATCGATGATCGCGTCCGCGCAGGGCGGAGTGCGGCCGTGATGGCCGCACGGTTCCAGGTTCACGTACAGCGTCGCGCCCCGCGCGCGCGCTCCGGCTGCCTTCAGTGCCAGCACCTCCGCGTGCGGCATCCCGGCCTTCTCATGCCAGCCCGCGCCGACGATCGTCCCGTCCCTGACGACGACGCAGCCGACGCGCGGGTTGGGTGTCGTCGTGTAGAGGCCGCGCCCGGCGAGTTCGAGCGCCTGCCGCATGAATTCATGGTCCGCGGCCGTGAACATCACTTCTCGATGCGGCGCGCGCGCTTGGTTCCCGGCTTCTTCACCTCGAGTATGGCTTCCCGGAAGTCGTCGACGCGCTGAAAGTCCTCGTACACGGAAGCGAAGCGGATGTAGGCGACATCGTCCATCTTCTTCAGCTCGCGCATCACCATCTCGCCGATCACGCGGCTCGCCACCTCGCGCTCGCCGAGAGCGAGGACGCGCTGCTCGATCCGGTTGATCGCCTGGTCGACGTACTCGGTGGGCACGGGCCGCTTGTGCAGCGCACGCATAAAGCCGGTGCGGAGCTTCTCGCGATCGTAGGGGACGCGATTGCCGCTCGACTTCACCACCATGGGCATCGAAAGCTCGACGCGCTCGTAGGTCGTGAAGCGCTTCCCGCAGGTTTCGCACTGCCGCCGGCGGCGCACGCTGTCGCCGTCTTCGGACTCACGCGAGTCGATGACTGCCGTGTCTTCGGCCTTGCAGTACGGGCATTTCACCGCGCTTCTCCGTCACTAGGCCGCAGCGACGCGCTGCCCGCCACCCGCCTCCGACGCGCGGTATACCGGGAAGCGGCGGCACAGCTCGGACACTTCCAGCGCCACGCGCTTGATGATCTTGTCGTCGCGCGGAGCATCCAGAACGTCCGCGATGAGCTCGCCGAGATGCGCGGCTTCCGACTCCCGACAGCCGCGGGTGGTCATCGCCGGCGAGCCGATGCGGATGCCGCTCGCGACGAAGGGTTTCTGGGGATCGTTGGGTATCGCATTCTTGTTGACCGTGATGTGCGCCTGGCCGAGCGCGTCCTCGGCGTCGCGGCCGGTGACGTTCTTCGCGCGCAGGTCGACCAGCAACATGTGGCAGTCCGTTCCACCCGAAACGATGCGCACGCTGCGCGCCTGCAAAGTCTTCGCCAGAGTCCTGGCATTGGCAATCACCTGCTTCTGGTAGGCGCGGAACTCGGGTGCGAGCGCCTCCTTGAACGCCACCGCCTTGGCAGCAATGACATGCATCAACGGCCCGCCCTGCAGGCAGGGGAAAATGGCCGCGTTGAGGATTTTCTCGTGTTCGGCCCCGGCGAGGATCAGCCCTCCGCGCGGGCCTCGCAGCGTCTTGTGCGTCGTACTGGTCACGAAGTCTGCGATCCCGATTGGGCTCGGGTAGAGCCCTGCGGCGATCAGCCCGGCGTAGTGCGCGATGTCCGCCATCAAGTGCGCGCGAGCCGCGTCGGCGATTTCCCGCAGTCGCCGCCAGTCAATCACGCGGGAATAGGCCGAGGCGCCGGCAACGATCATGCGCGGCTTGTGCTCGCGCGCAAGGCGCTCCACGCCGTCGTAGTCGATCGTCTCCTCGGCGTTCAGGCCGTATGAGAGCGCGTGGTAGAGCTTGCCGCTCGCGCTCACCGCGGCGCCGTGCGTGAGGTGCCCGCCGTGCGCAAGCGACATGCCGAGGATCGCATCGCCCGGTTTCAGCACCGCCATGTAGACAGCCTGGTTCGCCTGCGACCCAGAGTGCGGCTGCACGTTGGCGTAGTCGCAGCGGAACAGCTGCCTCGCGCGGTCGATTGCAAGCTGCTCTGCGATGTCGACGAATTCGCAGCCGCCGTAGTAGCGCCTCCCCGGATAGCCCTCGGCGTACTTGTTGGTGAGCTGCGACCCTTGAGCGGCGAGCACGGCGCGGCTCGCGTAGTTCTCCGAGGCGATCAGCTCGATGTGGTCTTCCTGACGCTGGTTCTCCTGCTGGACCGCCGCCCACAGCTCAGGATCGACTTCGTGCAGGGTATTGCCGGGATTGAACATTTGAACGATCTCGCAGCGCAGCGAAAGCGGCATATTAGCAGGCCCCGCACCTTTACCGTTTGTTACACTCCGGAAAACGGGTTTCGACTACAGTTCCGCACACCATTCAAACCGTGAAGGGAATTTTCAGGTGAGCCAGCCAATGCTCCGCGTCGTGGTCCTTGCGCTGCTGGTCGCGCTCGCGGGCTGCCACCGGCAGGCCAATGCGCCCAGTGACGCCCCGACCGGACTGATAGTCGAGGAAGGCGATGGACGGGTGACCGTACGCTGGGACCAACTGCCCGGGCTGACTTATTGGATCTTCTTTCAGGCGGGCAGCAGCGTCGGGGCGCGTGACCCGGGAGTGCCGCTGATATTCGACGCCCACTCGCCTCGCGTCGTCGCGGGCCTGACCAACGGCGTCCAATACGCGTTCGTCATGAACGCAACCAACCAGGACAGCCCCGGGGGGCCCAGCACGCCCGTGGTCCCTGGGGTCCCAAGGCTGGCGGGTGCCACCTGGAAATCGGGTGCGCCGGTTGGAACCCCTCCGCAGAATCTCAATGGAGTCGTCTTCGGCGCCGCCCTCAACAGGATCGTCGCCGTCGGCGACTCCGGCACCCTCCTCGCGGGCGACCTCAACTACACCAGCACGAGCCCTCCCGGGGTGACCGCATGGACGCAGGCGACGTTGGTACCGACTGGATTCGCCAGCGACCTCAGCGCGGTAGCAAACTCCGGCACCCAGTTCATTGCGCTGGGCACGGACGGCTCGGTAGTGACGAGCATCGACGGGAATGCCTGGACATCGGCGGGTTCCATTCCGAGCGGTGGCGCCAGGATGAACAGCCTCGCTTTCGGGCTCGTCTCCGGCGCTACGGGGTATGTGGCGGTGGGCAACGGCGGAAATATTTTCACGAGCGCCGACCTCGTGGCATGGGCTCCGGCGGCGTCCAACACTCCAAGCGATCTCTACAACGTCTCCTTTCCCAAGGACGCCTTCATCGCGACCGGTGCAAATGGCACGCTGCTGACGAGCGCCGATGGAGTCACCTGGGTTGCCCCGAGCTCGGGCACGTCGATGGCCCTTCGCGGCTCCACATACGGCAGGAACCCGGCCGGAGTCTCCTATTACGTGGTCGTCGGAGATTCGGGCACGATCCTGACCAGTCCGGATGGAACGACCTGGAGCGTCACACCCCCTCCGCTGTCTCAGGATTTGCGGGCCATCGGCCTCGGTACCCGGTTCGTCGCCGTTGGGCAGGGGGGCGCGGTCGTTTACAGCGACGATGCAATCAACTGGTCGTTGTCATCGGTGCCAGGCTTCCCGCAAGGCTCTCCGGCCCCGGATCTCGCCTCTATCATCTTTACCCCCGCGATGTACCTTGCCGTGGGACGAGCGGGGGCAAACGCCGTATCGAGGTAGGTCGAGCCGGGGTTTCGCAGCGATCGACTTCAGCGGTTGTCCGCCGCCAACTCAGCCGCGCTCCATCCGCCGCCCAGGGCCTTCACCAAGGTCACGGCCGCAACCAGCCGCCTGCCGAGGGTGACCATGGCGGCGCGTTCGTTGTTGAGCTGGCTGGCCTGCACGACCGCCACGTTGAGAAAGCTCACGGTGCCGGCCTTGTACTGGTTGGTCGTGAGGATCACCGACTCGCGCGCGGCGCGCACGGCGTCCTCCTGAACCTTCGCTTCTTCCTCCAGGATGCGCAGCGCCGCGAGATTGTCCTCGACTTCCTGGAACCCCGTGAGCACCGCCTGGCGGTACTCGGCGACGGTCGCATCGTAAGCGGCGATCGCCTGGTCGGTCTGGGCGCGCCTCAGCCCGGCGTCGAAGAGCGGCAGCGAGAGTGCCGGCCCGATCGACCAGAAGCGGCTGGGCACGGTGAACCATTGCGATGCGTCGGCGGCGCGGGAGCCGAGCGTCCCCGAGAGCGAGAGCGCGGGGAAATAGGCCGCCTTCGCCACGCCGATCTGCGCGTTGGCCGCGGCGACAGTTCGCTCGGCCGCGGCGATGTCGGGTCGGCGTTCGAGCAGCGCGGAGGGCACAGCCGGAGGAACGGCCGGCATGGTCACGGCGAGCGGAGTGGGCGGGAGCGAGAACGCCGCGGGCGGCTTGCCAATCAGGATCGCGATGGCGTGCTCGAGCTGCGCGCGCTGCACACCCGTATCGATAGCATCCGCGAGGGTGCTTTTCAGCTGGGTCTCGGCCTGCACCAGGTCCACCTTGGCCGCGACGCCGGCAGCGTAGCGGTTCTTCGTCAGGTCGAGCGACCTCTGGAGCGCGGCGACGTTGTCGTCGAGTATCTGCTTCTGCGCGTCGAGGACGCGCAGAAGGAAATAGTTCGAGGCAAGCGCCGCCTGTGCCGAGAGGCGCGCGGCGGCGAGGTCCGCTGCGCTCGCCTGTGCGTTCGCTTCGTTCGACTCGACCGTGCGCCGCACGCGACCCCACAGGTCGAGCTCCCACCCAGCGTCAAGTGTCGCCGAGCGGTTGGTGATGGTGCGTCCGGCCGTGGTGCCGCCGACGAGGCCGCTGGGCGAGCGGCTGCGCACAATCGATGCGTCGGCCGTAACCGTGGGGAAGTATCCCGCGCGCGACGCCGCCAGGAGCGAGCGTGCCCGACGGAACTGCGCTTCGGAGGCGAGCACGTTCTGATTCGAGATCTCGACCTGCTCGAGGAGCGCGCCGAGCTGCGGGTCCTTGAATATCTCCCACCACTTGCCCCGGCTTGCTTCGTCCTGCGGCTGCGCCAGCTTCCACGCTCCGGCCTCCTTGTAAGCCTGCGGCACTTCCGCGTCCGGACGCTCGTAGTCCGGTCCCACGGCGCATCCGCCGAACAGGGCGATCGCAAGGATTGCGGCGCCGCGCTTCATAGCGCCTCCGGCGCCGCTGCGCCCGGACGCCCCGCCCGCACGCGCCCGCACCACAGCCGGAAGCGGTCGAGGTAGAGGTATACGACCGGAGTCGTATACAAGGTAAGCAGCTGGCTCACGATCAGCCCGCCGACGATGGCGATTCCGAGCGGACGGCGAAATTCCGAACCATCGCCGAAGCCGATCGCGAGCGGCACCGCGCCCAGCATCGCGGCCATCGTGGTCATCATGATCGGGCGAAAGCGCAGCAGGCAGGCCTGGAAGATCGCCGCTTGGGGGCTCTTGCCTTCGCTGCGCTCGGCTTCGATCGCGAAGTCGATCATCATGATGGCGTTCTTCTTCACGATGCCGATCAGTAGGATCACGCCGATCAGCGCAATGATGCTGAACTCGGTGCGAAACGCCATCAGCGCGAGCAGTGCGCCGACGCCCGCCGAGGGCAAGGTCGAAAGGATCGTGACCGGATGGATATAGCTCTCGTACAGAATGCCGAGCACGATGTAGACGGTGATCAGCGCAGCGAGGATCAGCCAGGGCTGGCTGTCGAGCGACTGCCTGAACGCGCGCGCCGTCCCCTGGAAACTGCCGTGCACGGTGGTCGGAACGCCGAGCTGCACCATTGTCTGGTTGATCGCGTCGGCCGCCTCGCCCAGGGACACGCCGAGCGCGAGGTTGAACGAGATCGTGGAGGCGACGAACTGGCTCTGGTGGTTGATGGAAAGCGGCGCCGTGGTGGGCTCGTAGCGCGCGATCGCCGAGAGCGGCACCTGGCCGCGCGTGGGCGAGAGCACGTAGATGTTCTTCAGCGCTTCCGGGCCCTGCCAATACTGCGGCGCGACCTCCATCACCACGTGGTACTGGTTGAGCGTCGAATAGATGGTCGAGACCTGCGCCTGGCCGAACGCGTTGTAGAGGGTCTGGTCGATCATCCGCGTGGTGAT
>Ga0137418_10005816_pt1 | contig 11325 bp, 7 predicted proteins | sample CZODoug3_1_2_16f_FD_122242 | JGI IMG/M metagenome (GOLD analysis project Ga0137418, IMG submission 122242) | Vadose zone soil fungal communities from Angelo Coast Range Reserve, California, USA - CZODoug3_1_2_16fungal (Hybrid Assembly) | ecosystem: Environmental > Terrestrial > Soil > Vadose... | reverse complement strand
TACTCCAACCGGCTGGCGAATGGCCATGGCGAATTTGTTCTTCAGTTCGGACGGTACCGTAGGTCCGAAGAGGCGTCGCCCTTCTCCGGCCATGAAGTAGCCGGTGTCGATGGCTTCCTGCGTGTCGCCGCGAGTTTCCTTGATGACCTTGCCCATCTCACGGGTCATGTCGCGCGAATATTCTTCCTTGCGCTCAAGAAGCATTTCCGAAGCGCGGAAAATAATCTCGGCACGGTGCGGAGCCGGGACCAGGCGCCACTTGGCATAGGCACGCTTGGCGGCATCGACGGCGGCATCAACGTCAGCCTGGCCGGAGCGCTGGAAAATGCCGACGACGTCGCGCGTGTCGGCGGGGTTGCGGTTTTCGAAGGTGTCGCCGGAGGCGGAGCTGACCCACTCTCCGTCGATGAAGTTCTTATAGACTTTGGTCTGCGTCTGGCCGGTTGTCGTTGAGCCGGACACGACGGCGGGCGTGGAAACTGTATCGGTAGCCATATAAAGGGGTTCTCCTGAGGAATGCACGGAACTCTTAATCCTACAACTGGTGCGGAGGGTGGGCAAGGGCGCGGGCCTGTGCGTGGGCCTGTGTTGGATGCGGTCGCCGCCTATGACTTAGTTGCACCTGGGTATCGCGAGTTGAGCGAGCGTCGGCGTGGCTATTTGGATGCCGTGGATGCGGAGATTATACGGAGAGTGCCTCAGGGGGCGGCGTCGCTGATTGACGTGGGCGCTGGCGATGGGCGGCGGGCTTTGGCGATTGCGGAACGGGCTGGGCTATCGCGGGTTGTCCTGGTAGAGCCCAGCACCGGCATGCGCGAATTGATTCCGGCGGGTAGCGAGGTCTGGGACGAACGGATCGAATCGCTTTCGGATTCGGGGCGGAAGTTTGACGTGGTGTTATGTTTATGGAATGTGCTTGGGCATGTGCCGGGGCGGGTGTTACGGGTTTCAGCGTTGAAGAATCTGGCGCGGGTGTGTTCGGCCGGCGGGTTGATCTTTCTCGATGTGATCAATCGGTACAACGTGGTGGAGTGCGGAATTGAGGTTGTAGCGCGGCGGTTACTCTCATCCGGCGACGGAGATGTTCGGGTGAGGTGGAAGACGAGCGCAGGTGAGGTGGAGACGGTAGGGCATGTGTTTTCCGCCAAGGAGATGACGACACTGCTGCCGGAAGCCGGTTTAGTAAAGGTAGAGCAGATCGTACTGAACTATGAGACAGGGCGGCGAGAGGTTTGTACGGTTGCGGGAAATTTGCTGTACGTGTTGAAGAGTGCCGCGCGATAGTTCCTCTTAGACCCGCTTAGACCCGCATGGGCGAGGACGCCCGTGCCTCCTTCGACCCTAGCTCAATCGAACCACTCACTGCGGTAGGCGATCCACCAGCTGGCGATGACAATTGGGATGGTCGACAGAAGCGCCCACCAAATGGGGAGGGTGAAGTCGGCCACGATTCCCAGAATCGTCATGGTGATCCAGAAAATTTTGCGCTGCATAGGTTGATTCTAGTACTGCGCGTTCGCATAAGTGTGGTTACGTCGGTGTCAGAAGGCGCAAAAGGCAGGCGCAGACTTCGTCGATTTGATCCTCAGTTAAGCCAACAAAGAAGGGTAACGCGAGGACGCGAGACGCCACGGATTCGGTGACGGCGAGAGAGCCGCTTTGGCGACTGCGTCCCTGCAGGACCGGTTGGTTATGGAGCGGCGCGAAGTAGCGTCCGGCGCCAATGCCGCGGTCGAGTAACGATTGCCAGACGCGGTCGCGGTCTTTGCGGGCAAAATTCTCGGCGAGTTGGACTACGTAAGCAAACCAGCTGATGCGGCCGTGGGGGCAGGTGGACTGCGGTGGGAGGATCGCTGTGTGGCTTTGGAGGCGGGCTTCGTACGACGCGGCTATATTCTGGCGTTGTTCCACAACCGGATCTATCCGCGAGAGTTGTGCCGTGCCGAGCGCGCAGTTGATATCGGCGATGCGGTAGCTGTAGCCGATTTCGGTGTGCTGTTCGGCCCAGTCGAGGGAGGGGTCCTTGGCTTGGCTGCGGAGGACTGTTGCGCGGCGGGCGACTGTGGGATCGCGTGTCACCAGGACGCCGCCTTCTCCCGCGGTGATCTGTTTGTTGGGATAGAAGGCGAAGGTGGCGGCGTCGCCGAAGGTTCCGACTCTTTTTTCGCGCACTTCCGCGCCGAGGGCTTCGCAAGCGTCTTCGATTAACGCGAGTTTGTGCCGGCGAGTGATTTCGCGGATTGTGTCGATCTCCGCGGGGTAGCCGAAGGTGTGGACTACGAGGACAGCACGGGTGCGGGGTCCGATTGCGGCTTCGACCGAGGCTGGGGTGATGTTGAGCGTGCGCGGGTCGATGTCGACGAAGGCCGGGGTCAGTCGTTCCTGGAGTAGAACATTAGCGATTGCGGCGAAAGCAAAGGAGGGGGCGATGACTTCGTCGCCCTCCTTGAGATTGAGACAGCGCATGGCAAGGTGGAGGGCCGAAGTGCCGGAGTTCACAGCCACAGCGTGCGGGGATCCGATATAGCGCGCGATTGCTTGTTCGAATTCCGCAAGAGCCGGGCCCATCGCCAGGTGTGGGGTGCGGAGGACGCGGACGACGGCTTCGATGTCGGAGGCAGGAATTTCGGGTTGGGCTAACGGAATTCTCACGCTTCCGGGTGCTCCGGCAAACCCCGTTTGAAGAGCAGTGCTTCTCCGAGAGGGACCGTGGTCAGTAACTTTAGGATTCGGTTCGAGGCGTAGCCGTCGCCATAGGGGTTATCGAGATTTTGGAGTGTTTTTCTGAATTGGGGCGATCGGGCCCGAGTTATTGCGGCGCGGATGTCGCTGGCTGACGCCGGAATGTCGACGACGTTGGCGGCGTGGTCGCGGCCTTTTTGGCGGATGCCGATGTTGACAACCGGGAGCCCAAGCGAGGCGGCTTCGATGATTCCACTACTGGAATTTCCTACGAGCGCGGCGGAATGACGAAGCAGGCTCAGGTAGAGGCGGTGATCGAGATTGACCAGCAGGCGGCCGCTCGGATGTTGGGTTAGAAATTCTTCCGTGCGTACGATGAGGGAGCGGCTGCCAGCGTCGGCGTTGGGGTAGACGAAGACGAAGTTGGCGTCGATCTTCGCGAGGGCGGCGAACAGCGCTGTGGATTCTCGCGTCGTATCCCGAAGCAGGGTTACTGGATGGTGAACTACGACGATCGTCTTGGAAGAAATTCGAATCTTCAACTGGCGCTCTACTTGGGCGCGGGTGAGCAAACGATTGCGGCGGAGTTGGTCGAGCGATGGGCTGCCGGCGAAATGGACGCGCCACGGTTCTTCGCCCATGCGGATGATGCGTTCGCGGGCATTTTGCGTGCAGGCGAAGTGGAGGTGGGCCATCTTGGTAATTGCATTGCGGACGGCGTCGTCGATAGCGCCTTCGCTGATTTCGCCGCCTTCAATGTGGGCGATGGGAATGCGCAGAGCTAGCGCTACGGCGGCGGGAGCAAGCATCTCGTAGCGGTCGGCGGTGAGGAGAATGATGTCGGGACGCATTTCTCCCAGAGCGTCCGCGAGACCGAGCGTGGCGACGCCGATCGTTTTTGCCATGCCGACATCGGTATCGGAACTGAGGAGGCACTCGATGGCGACCTGGGGGCGTAAGCCCTTCTCAGGAAGTTCCTTGCCGGTGTGGCCGAATTCTGGAGAGAGGTGCGCGCCCATGCTGATGATGCGAAGATCGACCTGCGGATGTGCCGCGAGATCTTTCAAAATCCAATGGAGATGACCGGCATCGGCGCGGGAGGTGGTGACGACGGCTATCTTTCTTCGCCTCATGTCTCACTACAACAATACTTTGGGCAAGGCGAAATTGACATCCCGGGAAGCCGCGTTTAGGCTGAGGCCGTAATCCACAGGAGGAACTTATGAAGTCCACTTTTGCAGTTGCTATTCTTATTTTGGCCAGTCTGCTGGGCTCCAGCGCTTGTTCGAAGCAACAGGACGCCGCAAAAGACGCCGCACAAAATGCGGCAGATACCGCGCAACAAGCGGCCGACAATGTGAAGGATGCCACGGGACGCGCGGTCAGCGCGAGCAAGGGTGCGGCTTCTCGGGCGAGCGAATCGGTTGCGCCGGAGGTGATTCCGGCGGGGACGACGCTGACGATTCGCTTGGGGCAGACGATCAGTGCCAAAGATGCGACGGCAGGGCAGGCGTTTACGGGATCGCTGGCGAATGCTGTCAGCGTGGAAGGCAGGGAAGTCATTCCCTCGGGCTCGAACGTGAGCGGGGAAGTTACGCAATCGCAATCGCCGGGGAAGTTCAAGGGCGCTGGGGTGCTGGCCGTGCGGCTCACTTCGGTGGAGGTACGCGGCAAGACCTACAACGTCTCTACCTCGACGGTGGCGCAATCGGTTAAGGGTAAGGGCAAGCGGAGCTTGGTCGTTGGTGGCGGTGGTGCGGCTTTGGGTGCGCTGATTGGCGGTTTGGCGGGCGGAGGCAAGGGCGCGGCGATTGGAGCGCTGGCTGGTGGTGGTGCTGGAACGGCTGGGGCTGCATATACGGGGAATAAGGAGTTGGTGTTTCCCGCGGAGAGTGCGCTTTCGTTTAAGTTGAAGGATTCGGTTACGCTGAATTAAGAGTTCCTAAAGTTAGAGCAAAACCCCCTTCCTGTCGCTCAGGAGACAAGGACCGGGCACAAGGTTTCACTCAATCAAGACCATGCGGACAAGAGTGTCCGCACCACACAAGAAAAGGGGCCAGCCTCCTTAGAAGACCGGCCCTATTTCTATGGTTACCGCTAGTTCACGGCGAAGACCAGGTCGTCGTGGTCGTCGTAGGCGCCGGTGCTACAAGACGACGCGCTTCCCTGGTAGCGGAAGTTGCCGCGTATGGCCTGGAGTGCTCCCGTTGGGAGTGTGTAGGTTGTAGAGAGGGCTTGCGCTCCGCCCGCGGTCGGTTTGATCGTCCCGATCAGGGTCCACGTTGGGCTGTTGGCGTTGGCGGTGTAGTAGAGATCGAGCGAGTCGGCGGAGCCGGTGTTCCAGGCCCAGACTGTCGCCGTAATCTTGACTACCTTCCCATGAGTGAGAGCGCTGCCATCGGTGGTGGCCACTACGATGCGGTCGTTGGACTCATCGGAGTGGAACGTGCCGCTGGTGCCGTCAGCACAGGAACTGTTGATGGTGTTCGGTTGATGCTGCTCCGCGCCTCCGGATATGGAGTCTCTTCCGAGCAGTAACGATGCGCCGGAATCGCAAGATGAGCCGACTGTGGCGCACTTAGTTGTCTTGAGCACCGTGTCGTAGACGGCTGTCTGTGGACCGGTGCCTGCGGCGTTGACCGTCAGTGCGATTGTTGTGCTGGCGGTTGTGCTCCCGGATGTTCCAGTTACGGTAACCGTAGCTGGACCCGTGGTCGCGGTGGCGGAAGCGGTCAGGGTGAGTACCGAGGTGGTATTGCCGTTCGCCGGAGGAGTGACCGGGTTAGTGGAGAATGCTGCGGTCACGCCCGTGCGCAATCCGGTGACGCTGAGTGTTGTGGCTGCGCTGAAGCTGTTCTGGCTGGCCACGGTGATGGTGCTGGCTCCGTTCGCGCCCTGGTTGATGGCGAGGGTTGAGGGAGCAGCCGCTACGGTGAAGCCCGGAGTTCCAGCGCCGACCGTGAAGACGAGGTCGTCGTGGTCGTCATAGGCTCCCGTGCTGCACGAGGACGCCGTTCCCTGGTAACGGAAGTTGGCGCGTACGGCTTGCAGAGTGCCGCCTGACGGCAACGTGTAGTTGGCCGAGAGGGTTTGCGCTCCCGCTGCGGGTGGGACGATGGTGGCGATCAGCACCCAAGTTGGGCTGCTGGCATTCGCCGCGTAGTAGAGGTCGAGCGCATCGGACGTGAACCCACTGTAGGCCCAGACCGTGGCGCTGACTTTGATGGTTTTTCCAGGGGTGAAATTCGTGCCATCCGTGGTGGCAACGAGGATGCGATCGTTGGATTCGTCGGAGTGGAAGGTGCCGCTGGTTCCGTCCGCGCACGAGCTATTGATGGTGTTGGGTTGATTGGGTTCGGCGCCGCCAGAGAGGGTATCCCTGCCGAGCAGGAGCGATGGGCCGGAATCGCAGGCGGAACCGAGGGTTCCGCATTTCAGGGCCTTGAGTGTGGAGTCGTAGGCGGCGGTTTGTGTTCCGCCAGCGGAGGCCCCGGTGCCGGCTAAGCTCGCCGATTGCGGGCTGCTGGTCGCGTTGTCGGTGACTGTGATGTTGCCGGTGCGCGAGCCGGTTGTTGTGGGTGTGAACGTGACGCTGATGGAGCAGTTGGCGCCAGCGGCGAGAGAGGCTCCGCAATTGTTGGTTTGCGCGTAGTCTCCGGTAGCCGCGATGCTGGTGATGGTAAGAGCCGCGGTGCCGCCGTTGCTCAGAGTTATGGCCTGCGCTGCGCTGGTCGTGCCGACGGTTTGCGAGGCGAAGGTGAGGCTAGTCGGACTGAGCGCTGCCGAAGGTCCGACGGTTGTGCCTGTTCCGGTTAGGCTCGCTGTTTGCGGGCTGCCGGCTGCGTTATCCGTTACGGTGACGGTGCCCGCGCGGGTGCCTGCGGCTGTCGGAGTGAAAGTCACGCTGATGGAGCAATTCGCGCTGGCCGCCAATGAACTTCCGCAAGTATTGGTCTGGGCATAGTCGCCACTCGCTGTAATGCTGGTGATTGCCAACGAAGCCGTGCCACCGTTGCTTAGGGTGATGGTCTGGGCTGCACTGGTGCCGCCTACGTTCTGGCTTGCGAACGTCAAGCTGGTGGGGCTCAGTGATGCAGCTGGCGCGGCACCGCCGCAGGTTGGGAACTTGAAAGTGGAAATGCGTGTGTTCCAGTTAAACGCGCCCGTGGTCTTCATGTACTCCTGCGTGTACCAGAAAGTACAGTCGTCGACGGGATCGACGGTCATAGAGCTGTAATCACCCCAGCGGGTAAGGCTGCTGCCGCTCTGCACGCCGGTGCCGGCGACGGCGCTGACTTCAGCGCCCATTGTGCTGGCGGGATCGCTGGCGAGCCTGGCCGTGTAGCGCACGGAGGGGTCTACGGTTGTGCTGGATACGGAATAGCCGAGGGCTATGTCGCCGGCCTGATCCATGGCGATGCTGCCCATCCAGCGATAGCTGGCGTCGGGAGCGAAGGTGGACTGCTGCGCCACCACGGGGGTGCCGCTGGGGTTTTGAATTTCGTACCAACGCACGCCGCCGGTGGTTCCTGAGACGACGGAATGGTTGACGACGAGGGATTCGTGACTGCCCAGGTTGCGGTAGGCGAGCCGGTACATCAGGCGGTCGGCTAGGGAATCCAATTGGTTGCCGCTGGGCTGCCGGACGCACGTGCCGCCGGCGCAGAGCGGAGAGAACGCGGCCACGGGAATGTTCGTGGGGCCGGTGTAGGTGGAGTTCGCCGGGGTGGTGAAGTCGACGTGGAATTTATAGAGCTGAAGGGAGTTGGTGCCGAAGTAAATCTGATAGTTCGGCGAACCGGCGGGGGGCGCAGTCAAGCCATCCAGATCTGAGGGCAACAGTCCACCCACACCCGATCCCTGTTGGAAGCAGACTTGGGTCGCAGCCGCTCCGGCCAGCATGGCGGTGCGGCTGTAAGCGCAGGAATCCGCGCCCACGAACGTGTTTCCGTTGAACATGTTGAACGTGACGTAGTAGCCGTCGGGCCAGACGCCCATTTTCGGGTAGTCGTCAAAATTCGAGTATTGAAACGAATAGCGGTTGTAGGTGCCGGTGGCATCGGAGGTGGTGGAAACGGCCACGCACTGAAGGAAGGGTGTGGTCGTGACCGAAAACTGGCTGATGACCCAGCGGTTGGCCGCCTTGTCATAGAGGGCGATGCCGTCGCCGTCGTTGTTAGCCTGGCAACCGCCGCCGAAACCGGACCAGAGGGTGTTGGTCGCGGTTGGCCCGGCAATCAGCGCGCCGGTGGACTTGTTGAAGATAGCGAACGACGAGTTCACCAACTGGAAATACTGGGTCGCGCCTATGGCGCCGTTGGTGTCCGGGGGCGCGCTATTCACGGTAAAGCCATATTGCGCGTTGCCTAGGCCTTCGAAGTTAAGGCTGGTCGTGGGTGTTGCTGCAGCGATGGTCTGCTGCCGGACCAGATCTTGCGTGACAGGAGCTCCGGCCATGCCCGGAGGCAGGGGAATGCGGCGCACCGGCTCGGCTTCATGCTTGGCCGCGGCAGCCAGACTGGCCTTGGGGGAGTTCTTGATCATTTCGCTGAGCGGCGCGGAGACGTCGTGCTTGACGTTCCAACGCAGGATAGAGTGGGGCTGGTTTTGTGCTTGTGCCGCAGGTAGAACGCATAGGAGCGTCGAAAGTGCCACGACGGTCCCCATCGAAAGACGCGTACGAACGTGCATGTGAAATCTCCTGACCGCGACAGAAAATTTGTTTTTAGAGCCCGAGCAACGAAGCGGCGAGTGGAGCAACTGCGGACGAAGAAAAAACGGGTGGCGAAAGAGCAGGATCGAAAAAGGCTTCGATTCGGCGCGTCAGGTTCGGCGACTTTCGCTGGAATTTCAAGTGCAAGGGAGCTTAATTCATAAACAGAACAGAGGCAAGTGTTATGTGCAGTGCTTTGTGGAAATCCGACCGGGCGGTCGGAAGGCGGTAACTTAGTCGCGGTTACGGTCTTAATCGATTACTTGTCATCGGCCTCTTTGCCGGCGGGTTCTTTTTCGGGGCTGGCTGCGGCCGCTTCCACTTTCACCTTAGTCTTATCGGGCAGACCGTAGGCGCCGGAAAGAATGACTTTGTCGCCGGCTTTGACGCCGTCGATGATCTGGATGTCGTCATCCTGCTTCACACCGGTGTGGACGGGGGTCTGGTGCGCTCGCCCGTCTTCGCCGAGGAGCATGACCACCGTCGAGCCGTCAGGGCCGGGCTGCACCGCAGCGGCGGGGACAGCTAGGGTATTTGGCAGCGCCTTGGCGGAGAGCGAGAGCTGCACGCTGGTGCCGGGTTTCAGTTGCTGCTTGGAATTCTTGGCCTGGACCCATACTTCGACCGTAGTGCTGTTCGGATCCAAGGCTGGGCTCACCACAGTGATCTTTCCTTCGACGGGCTTGTCGAGACCGGGGACCGTGATGGTCGCCTTGCCGCCAGGGCTGAGCAGGGCGGCTTCGCTTTGCGGAATGTGGGCTTTGGCGATGACCTGCGAGGTATCCATTACGGTGAGGAGAGGAGTGCCGGCGGCAGCCATCTCTCCGGCATAGAGCGGCCGGTCTGTGATCCAGCCATTGATGGGGGTGCGGATTTGGGAATAGCCGAGCATGGCCTGCGCGCCGGCATATTTGCCTTTAGCGGACTCGAGCAGTCCTTCGGCGCCTTTTTTGCCCTGCTCGTTGCCGAAAGCTACGAGCGAGTCATAGTGGCGCTTGGCCAGTTCCGCCTGAGTGCGAGCTTGCGTGACGGAAACCGTGGCTTGGTCAAGATCTTTCCGGGGCAGTGCACCCTGGGCAAATAGCTCTTGGCGGCTTTTGTAGAGCTTCTCTTCGGCGTCCAGCATTTTTTGTGCCGCTTCCATGTCACCTTTAGACTTTTGCAGATCCTCCGGGAGGCTTGCTCCGGTTGTGGTCTGATAGGTGGCCTGGGCCTGCTCGAGGGCTCCGCGATTGTCGGTGGCCGCGGCGGCCAAATCCTGGTTTTCCAGAACCGCCAGTAGCTGGCCGGCGTGTACACGGCTGCCGCGCTTTACCAGGAACTTCTTTACCGGGGCGCTGATCTTGGGAGTGATGGCTGCTTGTTCGAGCGGGAACAAGGTTGCCTCCGCGGACACCGTGTGCTGAAGCGTCGTTTGTTCCACTGGGGCAACTTGAACGGAGACTTCGGGCTCGGGTTCCTTCGCTTCTTTCGAACATGCGGAGAGGAGTAATGCGAATGCGGTCGCGAGCGCCAGAGGAAATGTCTTGTACGTGTGAGTGGCCATGATCTACAGGGTTCCCGTCAGAGTTTGCAAATTTGCCAGCGCCGCGCGATAGCGCGCTTGGCCATCATCATAAGCGTTGCGGGAGAGCGCGAGAGTGTTTTGTGCATCCACGACTTCGAGGACCGTGGCTTCCCCTGCCTGATAGCGGAGCGTGGTGAGATGCAGGCTGTCCGCTGCGAGTTCCGCTGACTGGCGAAGGGATTCCTGCTCGTCCCGCGCGGCTCGGGCTTCGTTGTAGAACGTCTGCAAGTTGGCCAGCAACTGGCGCTGGGCAAAACTCAGTTCCACCCGTGCCTGGGTGCGATGCAGGTTCGCCTGCTTCAGCTTGCTCACGCCTGCGCCCCAGCTGAAGATTGGAAATTGCAGCGTTGCACTGGCGGAATGTCCAAGATTATTGATCCGAATCGGAGTTCCTTGGTTATTGAAAGTGCTTCTCGCAGCGAAGTGCGTGGCGTCGATGCCATAGAAATAATCCAGGCTGAGGCTGGGCAACATAGCGCCCCAGGCGGCGGCGACATCGCCCCTTGCCAGGTCCAATGATGCCAGCGCTGCGCGTAAATCCGGGTTCTTGCGCCCAACGGCGTCGCGAACTTCCTCGAGGGAAGCTAGTGGCTCGAGAGATTGCAGATCATCCACGACCGAGAAATTCTGATTGAAATTCGGGTAAACCAGTACTGCAAGATCCAGGCGGGAACGATCCATGGCGAGGAGGGCCTCCTGCAGGTCGCGCGACTGCTGGTTGAACTGCAACTGTGCTTTGATGACGTCCGAGTGCGCCACCTCGCCGCCGTTTTCCAGCTTGCGGCTGATGATGAGGAACTGCCGGCCCTCGTCAGCCAGCTTCTGCGCAGTTGCGTACTTGCGCTGCGCCACCACGAAACCGTAGTAGTTCTGGACGACCGTCAGGACCAGACCACGCGCGGCGATCTCGGCGCGGGCCCTTGCGACGGCTTCCGCGGCCTGGGCGTGACGGAGACCGCCGAGGCCTTCGAGTGACAGCGCCTCATGAACGTTGCCCTGAGCGATGTATTCGTGAACGCCGTTGCTTGCAATAAATCTCGGGTCAGTCGGCAGAGCCCCCGTCAATGGCTGCGTGTAGATTGCCTGGGAATTGAAATTCACGTTAGGCAATAAAGCCGCGCGGCTCTGCACTTTGTCTTCATGAGCCGAGCGAAAATCGGTTACGGCGGAGCGGTAGGTCGGGTTGTTCTGGCGTGCTAATTTGAGGGCGTCCTGGAACGTGAGCGTGGCGGGCGCGGTGGTGGATGGGTCTGCTGGTGATTGCGGTGATGCGGTATCGACCTGGGCCGGCAGGGGCGCTGCTGGAGCTTGGATATCCGGAACCCGAGTCGGGGTTGGGGCGACTGGGCCTTGGGCAACCTGG
>Ga0137418_10005815_pt1 | contig 11326 bp, 4 predicted proteins | sample CZODoug3_1_2_16f_FD_122242 | JGI IMG/M metagenome (GOLD analysis project Ga0137418, IMG submission 122242) | Vadose zone soil fungal communities from Angelo Coast Range Reserve, California, USA - CZODoug3_1_2_16fungal (Hybrid Assembly) | ecosystem: Environmental > Terrestrial > Soil > Vadose... | reverse complement strand
TCTCTCCGCAATGCGAGCCTCAGTGTTGCCCTCCCTACGCTCCGCCCCCAAATTGCGCGCTCCATGCGACTCCGGCTCACGTTGCTCGTCGCGACATGGCTCCTGCTAAGCCCCGCCCTGACGGGCGGGGCCATGCTCGCGGGCCAGGACGCCTCTCCCTACGTACCACTCGGGCACTGGGTCATGCCCTACGTCGAGCACCTCATCGCCGCCGGCGTGATCCGCGATCCGACGCCGCTTACCCGTCCGTTCCGCCAAGGCGACCTGGTGCGCGCGCTCGCGGCGGTGGATACGCTGCGGTTGAGCCGTGCCACCACGGCGACGCTGCATCAGCTCGCGGCCGCCCTCGAGAATGGACAGCGCGCGCCGCACGCTCGCGTCCAGGGGGGCGTAGGCGCGGCCGCGGCCAACTACGCGCGTCGCGAGCCGCTCGCCGCGATCGACTCGATCGGCCCGCGCCAGTCCGGGCCGGGGCACGGCACGGCGAACGCGGACCTGGATCTCGCGCTCGTCACGAACCACGTGGTCGCGGTGACGCATCTCCAGGTCGACACACGCCTCAAGTACGACCCCGACTGGTTCGGCAAGAAGGACCGGTTCATCGCCGGCCGGACGGCCGAGGCATACGTCGACGCGCGCTGGAAGTTCGGTGAGGTATTCTTCGGCCGACTGGACCGTAACTGGGGGCCGCCCGGCATCCAAGGTCTGTTGCTCTCCGCCAATCCTTACGGCCTCGATCACCTGGCGCTGGCGGTTGGGAGTCCCAAGCTCCAGCTCCAGGCGCTGGCCGCGCAGCTCGACGACCGCGACTCGAGCGGTACCGTGATCCACCGCTACATGATGCAGCATCGCCTGGTCTTCACGCCCGGCCGCTGGGGTCTGGCGCTGTGGGAGGGATCCGTGCTCTCCGGGCCGGCACGGTCGTTCGAGCTGTGGTATCTGAACCCGCTGAACTCGGGCATCCTGGAGCAGTGGAACAACGGCGGCAACGTGAATTCGTTCGTGGGCGCCGACTTCGAGCGTCGCGGTACGGTCACGCTGTTCGGCCAACTCATGCTCGACGACATTCAGGTGGACCGCGCCAACGCGACGGACAAGAAGCCCGTGAGCTATGCTCTCACCGTCGGCGGCCAGGGTGCGGTGGGCAGCGCGGCGACCGCGTGGCGCGCGTGGTATACCCGCGTCACCAACCTGACCTACCGGAACGAAGACGATCTGCAGGTGCCGCTGTATCACTTGCTCGGCACCGGCCGCAACTTCGCCGACTACGAACAGCTGACGGTCACGTGCGGATTGCTGCCGCGCGCGGCGCTTTTGCTCACACCGGAGCTCACCTTGTTGCGGCAAGGCGAGGGCGACCCCCGCCAGCCACATCCGCTCGTAGCGGCCTACCCCGCGACGCGGACGATCTTTCAGGGCGTGGTCGAGCGGACCCTGCGCGGCGCGGTGTCCGGGACCTTCGCGGCCACCGATCGGCTGAGCTTCAATTTCGACGCCGGGGTGCATCGCATCACGAATTTCCAGCATGTGTCGGGCGACACGCGCACCCGGTTCCTCGGATCCGTGAGCGCAAGCTACCGCTTCGCGTTCGCCAGCGCGCTGCCGTGACGTCTTTCACGCCCGAGCCCCGGCTCACGCGCGACCACCTCGAGCAGCTGTTCACCAACATGGCGGCGCGGCGCGTGGTGGTCGTGGGCGACGCGATGCTCGACATCTATCTCGCGGGCGACGCGGAGCGCATTTCGCCCGAAGCGCCCGTGCCCGTGGTCACCGTGCACACCCGGCGCGCCGCCCTGGGCGGCGCCGCCAACGTGGCGGCGAACGTGTCCGCGATCGGCGCCGAGTGCCGTCTGGTGGCCGTGATCGGCGACGACGCGCGGGGCGACTCGCTGCGGGCCGAGCTGGCGCAGAACCGGCTCCCCGACCGTCACATCGTGGTCGCCGCCGCGCGGCCTACCACGTCCAAGACGCGCGTCACCGCGCGCGGCCAACAGGTGGTGCGAATCGACGAAGAAGTCGAGGACCCGATCGCGCCACGCACCGAGAACCAGCTGCTCGGACAGCTCGACGCGGCCATGACGGACGCCGATGCGGTGCTCATCGAGGACTACAACAAGGGGACGCTCACGCCGAGCGTGATCGAGCGCGCGATGACGCTCGCCAAGAAGCGCGGCATCCCGGTCGTCGTGGACCCCAAGTTCAAGCATTTCTTCGCCTACCGGGGGGCGACGCTGTTCAAGCCGAACCGCCGGGAGCTCGAGCAGGCGATGGGGGCGACGCTGGACCTCGCACACCCCGACGCCCTTCCCACCTCGCTCGACCAGCTCGGCGTGGATAACCTCCTGCTCACGCTCGGCCCGGAGGGCATGGTGTTGGTCACCAAGGACCTGCAGCTCACGCGCATCCCCACGATGGCGCGCGAGGTGTTCGATGTCTCGGGTGCGGGAGATACCGTAACCGCCTGGGTGGGGACGGCGCTCGCGGCCGGGGCGTCGGTGCGCGAGGGGGCGCAGGTAGCGAACTACGCGGCCGGAGTCGAGGTGGGCAAATCGGGCGTCGCCACCGTGTCGCCCCGGGAGGTCCTGGCGATGCACGAGGCGCACTATGACCAGCTGGGAAAATTGAGACGGGGGGGGTTGCTCTAACAACGGGAGCAGGGAGCGGGGAGCGGTACCTTCCGATGCAGCGGAGGGTACCGCTCCCTGCTCCCCGCTCCCGCTTTCAATCAGCGCCCGCTCAGACCAATCCCGATCACCACTCCCTCAACGGTCTCCAGTCTCGTTCCGCCTCCCAGCACCGCATGGTCGATCCGGTACCCCACCCGGGCACTGAACGGCGCCCGCGCCATCCGCAGGATCATTCCCACCTCGCCCCCCTGCGCGTGATCGAACGGCTCCGGGACGTTTGCATCCGCGGCCACCGCGCGCCACAGCTCCGCATAACCCTGCGCCGCCGATCCCACGAACGCCGTCGCCGCGCGCGCCCGCAGCTCCCAGAACAGCCAGCGCTGCGTGCTCCCCGCAAGCGCATAGGCCCGGGCGTGCGGTCCGCCTTCGAGCGTCAGCCACTGGAGCGCGCGCACACCCAGCAGCACCGTGCCCTCCACCAGATCCCGCCCCGCGACGCTGCCGCCGTCGTGATTGAGCGTCCCCTGTAAGTAGCTGACGCTCAGTTCGACCCGCCCGATCGCGAGGGCGCCCTGGCCCAAGAATGCCGGCCCGGTAAACTGGTCGATCCCTGCCGGCACTTCGCTGCGCACGCGCGCGGTCACGAACGAGGCGCTGCCCGTCGGGCGCAGGGCCTGTGCGCGCAGCTCCCCGGCGGTGAGAGCGGTGGCCAACACGACGAGCGCGAGCCTCATGGACCGCGGGGCTGAATGGTGGTCGGCTCACCGGCCCGAACCACCACGTGCACCTCCCGGCGGCGGCGAGCATTTTCCGTCGTGGTGGACGCAACCCGCCGCTGCCACGCGTCTCGCAGCGTCTGATTGGCGCGCACGTTCCCCGGGAGCGGCCGTCCGGGGCGATGCAAGACATAGCCGAGCAGGCCCGCGAAACCGATCGTTCCCGCCACGGCGATGCGTGGGCCGCTCGGTGTGTCCGTTCCACCCACGAGGGCGGGGAGAGCAGCGACCGCGCCAGACAGAAGCAGGCCACCCACGAGCGACCGCTTGGCCGCGCCGCTCGTCGCCCGCTCCGGCAGGAGTTGCCCATCCGCAGGCGGGGGCGGCCAGGGCAGTGTGTCGGGCCGGGATAGCCGGAGGTCCAGCGGGAGCTGGACGATGCCTGCCAGCTCGCCGGTCGGCGAGCGCGAGGCGACGCGGAGCACCACACGGCTGACCGGCGGTGGGGCTCCCGCCGCGTCCAGCCCGTCCCATTGCACCTTGAGGCTGTCCCCGACGGGGCCGGCGTACAGGGAGCGAAACGGTCCGCCGTCCGCGTACCGCAGCGTCACCTCCACCGTCTGAAACGAGCTCGCGATCAGCCAGATGTCGAAGGCCCCGGCGTCAGGCGCGATCGTCGTATCCCGCGGCACCTCCACCGCCACGGTCTTGGTCTGCAAGCGCACGCCGTCGAACAGAGTCGTGACCTCGGGCGGAAATACCAGTCGATCCGGCCGATAGCGCGGGTCGAGCATCACGAGGCGCCGGAACACGGCGACGGCGGAATCCCGCCGCCCGCGGAACAGGTCGGCGGCGCCGAGATACACGAGCGCCCGGGCACGCTCGGCACTCGGGGCGCCGGCTGCGGTCAGGTGCGCCACATCGCGTCGCAACAGCCAGGCGGCGACGTCAAACTCGAGATTCTTGTAGGCGCGCAGGCCTGGAGCGAAGAGACTGTCGGACGACTGGGCCCCAAGGGCGCCCGGCGCGGCGCCGAGCATGCACACCAGCGCGCAGAGACGCGGGAGGTGACGGCCGCCGCTCACGGCTTGATCTCCTGCAGCACGATGTCGGTGATGCGCACCTCCTGGCCGGGCGCAACGCGAATCGGGAGCTCATAGGGTTGGAACCCGTCGCGCACCACACGCAGCTGGTGTGGGCCGGGGGAGACCGGCACGTCAACCCGCGGCGTGTTGCCGATCAAGTCGCCATCCACATAGACCTGGCCCCACGGGGTCGAGTTGATGAAGAGATGGCCGGGGGCGGCAACCGGGGAAACGGCGACGCGTCCGGGGACAGGACGGGGTCGCGCAGGCGATGCGGCGCTCGGGCGGCGCGCGGGGGGCGTACGGATGGGCGCCTTGATAACCGGCGTGGGCGGCGCGAGCGCGGCGGTATCAGGGAGCACCCTCCGCGGTTCGGCGAACCCGGGAGAGTCCGCCGGAGGTGGCACGTACTGTCCGCCGGTACCGGGTGTCGGGTCCGCCGTTGAGCCGGAGCTCAAGAGCCAGGGTGCGGCGACGGCACCGAGGACCACCAGGGTCAGCACACCGGCGGGTAGCCAACGCCATCTGGAGCGCGAGGCCGCGTTCCCCCGGGAATCGACTTCGTCGTCATCGTCTCCGTCAGGGATGAGCAGGACGGCGCGACTCGGCGACCGGGGGCCAGAGGGATCCAGCGCCGCGGCGAAGGCATCCACGCCTCGGAAGCGCGCCTCGGGCGTTGGGTTGAGTGCGCGCTCGATCGCGCGGGTCATGTCCAGCGGGACACGTCCGGGCGTTTTGACCAAACAGGCCTGCATCAGCGCGGCCAGGGCGTATTGGTCCGCCTCCGGGCCGCACCTCCCCTCAGAGACCTGCTCCGGCGCGCGGTACTTGTCCTTTCGCGCCTTCCCCTCTCCGGGCGGCGCGCCGACCCGCTCCAACACCCACGGGATCCAGAAGTCGGTGACATGGGCGTCGCCGGTAGCGTCGATCAGGACGTTGGCGGGCGTCAGGCTCCCGTGGACCACACCGAGCCGGTGCGCCGCGTCGAGTGCGCTGGCGACCTGCCCGACCACGCGCAGGCAATCGGAGGGATCCATTGAGCCGCTGGAGCGCAGCCGATCGGCTAAAGATCCTCCTTCGACGTACTCCATGGAGCACCAGAAGAAGCGATCGGTCGCGCCGGCACTGTACAGCGGGACGATGTGCGGATGTTCGAGCGCGGCGACGACGGCCGCGGCCCGGTGGAAGGCTTCCTCGGGATCGGCACCCGCCGCGGCAGCGCGCGGGATCACTTTGAGCGCGACGGTCTGGTTGTACTCCAGGTCCCGGGCGACGCACACGAGCGACGCAACCCCGCGACGATGTACGGTCTCGAGCTCGAACAGCCCGCGCAAATCGTCGCGCGCGGCTGCATCTATGGCATCATGCCCGAGCGGAGGCAGATCGAGGGAGGTCATGGGATTGGAAGCCCGGTGACGTTAAACGAAGAGCTCGTGGCGCCCGTCAGCGGGCTCGAGGCGGCAATCAGCTGGTACGGGGGCACCGTACTCGGGAGATTTATGCTCAAGTCGGCGAAGGTCGCCACCCCCCCCACGGCGTTGATCGGATTGGTACCAGAGAGCTTCGCCAACAGAGTCCCTGTCCCCGGTGCGATACTCAACGCGATCGCGCCTGTGAAGGCCGTGGCGGTGTTCCCAAACTCGTCCTGGGCCGTGACAACCACGGCGGGTGTGATGGGGGCGCCGGTTGCGGCGTCGCTCGGCTGACCGGTGAACGCCAGCTTGGCCGGCGGACCGGGGTCGACCGTCACGGTCGCAGTCCCATTGAGAGCCAGCGTGGTATTCACCGTGGCCGTGACGACCTTGGTGCCCACGACTGTAGCGCTCAACGTGCCTGCGATCTGCCCGTTCCCATCCGTCGTCCCCGAGGGCTGTGTGAAATTGGTCCCTGGGTCGAGCGACGCCAGAGTCACCGTCGCACCACTCACCAGATTGTCGAACGCATCCCGCACGGTCACGGAGATCGTCGAGACACTCGAGCCGCTGCTCGCTGTAATCGGGCTCGGTGTCGCGGTGACCGATGATTGACTCGCGCTCGGCGCGGCCGGAGTGCCCGTCGCCGAGAACGTCACGGGGTTCGGAATGATGCCGCTCCCCGCCGCCGTGGCCGACAGCGAGTTCGGTCCGGCGACGGTGCCGAGGGTCCAGGATGTCACCGTCGCGATCCCGTCCGAGCCGGTCGTAATGGGGGCGGTCGGATTCACGGTCCCGTTGTTCACAACGACGGCAAACGTCACCGCGATCCCGGGCACCGCGTTGTCGAACTGATCGCGGAGGATCACGGCCGGCGGGATCGGTACCGCGGTGCCGACGGTCGCCTGCTGCACGCCGTCGCCCGCTTGGATCGCCATCTTGCTCGCGGACGCCGCGGTGATATTGAACGCCGAACTCCCCACGCTCCCCGGGCCCGTCGCGGTGAGAGTGTAACCTGCCCCCGCTTTGTTGATGCTGAGCGTCGAGAACGTCGCCACGCCCGCGCTGGCTGCCACGGTGGCGGTGCCCGAGAGCGTCCCACCGCCCGGATTGGTCCCTAGCGTCACCGTAATGTTCCCGGAGAACCCGGTTGCCGTGTTGCCCCCCGCGTCCTGCGCCGTCACCTCTACCGCGGGCGTGATCGCGGCGCCCGCGACCGTGTTCGTGGGCTGGACGGTGAACACGAGCGCGGCGGCCGTTCCCGGCGTGATGTTGAACGCCGCGCTCGTCGCCGTTCCCGCGCCCGTCGCGGTGAGCGTGTAGCCCGTCCCCACCTTATCGATCGACAACCCGGCGAACGTCGCGACACCACCGCTGGCGGCGACGGTCGCGGTGCCTGCGAGCGTGCCGGCGCTCGGGTTCGTGCCGATCGCCACGGTCACGTTCCCCGCAAAGCCGGTGGCCGTGTTGTTGCTGGCGTCGAGCGCCGTCACCTGCACCGCGGGCGTGATCGTCGCTCCCGCCGTCGTGGTGCTCGGCTGCACCGAGAACACCAGCTGCGTCGCGTTCCCCGCGGTGATGTTGAACGCCGTACTCGTCCCGGTCGCTGGGCCCGTGGCGCTCGCCGTCAGGGTATAGCCCGTCCCCACCTTATCGATCGACAACCCGGTGAACGTCGCGACGCCGCCGCCAGCGGCCACGGTCGCGGTGCCTGCGAGCGTGCCGGCGCTCGGGTTCGTGCCGATCGCTACGGTCACGTTCCCCGTGAAGCCGGTGGCCGTGTTGCCGCTCGCGTCGCGCGCGGTGACCTCAACGGCAGGTGTAATGCTGGCCCCCGCGACGGTATTCGTCGGCTGCACCGTGAACACGAGGGTTGCGGCCGTCCCGACGGTGATATTGAAGGCCGTGCTCGTCCCGGTCGCCGGACCCGCGGCGCTCGCCGTCAGGGTATAGCCCGTCCCCACTTTGTTGATGCTCGCGGCCGAGAATGTGGCCACACCGGCCACGGCGGCCACCGGTCCTCCCCCGGACAGCGTCCCCCCACCGGCGTTTGTCCCGATGGCAAGCGTCACGCTGCCCGTGAAGCCGGTGGCGGTATTCCCATTCGCATCCCGGGCCGTGACCTCGACGGCCGGCGTGATACTCGCTCCCGCGACGGTGCTCGTGGGCTGCGCCGTGAACACGAGGGTCGCGGCCGTGCCGGCCGTGATATTGAACGCCGTGCTCGTCCCGGTCGCCGGACCCGGCGCACTCGCGGTCAAGGTGTAACCGGTCCCGACCTTATCGATCGACAACCCGGCGAACGTCGCGACACCGCCGCTAGCGGCCAGGGTCGCGGTGCCTGCGAGCGTGCCGGCGCTTGGGTTCGTGCCGATCGCCACGGTCACGTTCCCCGCGAAGCCGGTGGCCGTGTTGTTGCTGGCATCGAGGGCCGTCACCTGCACCGCGGGCGTGATCGCCGCCCCCGCCGTCGTGGTGCTCGGCGGCACAGAGAACACCAGCTGCGTCGCCGTCCCCGCCGTGATGTTGAACGCCGTACTCGTCCCGGTCGCCGGGCCCGTGGCGCTCGCCGTCAGGGTGTAGCCCGTCCCGACCTTATCGATCGACAACCCGGCGAACGTCGCAACGCCCCCGACCGCGGCGTGGGTCGCCGTGCCCGCGAGCGTCCCCCCACCGGCGTTGGTCCCGATGGCGAGGGTCACGCTGCCCGTGAAGCCGGTGGCCGTATTGCCGTTCGCGTCGCGGGCCGTCACCTCGATCGCCGGCGTGATGCTGGCCCCCGCCACCGTGCTCGTGGGTTGCACCGTGAACACCAGCGTTCCTGCGCTGCCGGCCGCGATATTGAAGCCTGCGCTGGTCCCAGTGAGGCTCCCGCTACTCGCCGTCAGCGTGTAGCCCGTCCCCACCTTGTCGATCGAGACCCCGGCGAACGTCGCGACGCCGCCACTCGCCGCGTGGGTCACAGTGCCGGAGAGAGTCCCGCCGCCGGCGTTGGTCCCGATGGCGAGCGTCACATTGCCCGTGAAGCCCGTCGCGGTGTTGCCGTTCGCATCGCGGGCCGTCACCTCGACGGCCGGCGTGATGCTGGCCCCCGCCACGGTATTCGTGGGCTGCGCCGTGAACACGAGGGTCGCGGCAGTACCGGCCGTGATATTGAACGCCGTGCTCGTCCCGGTCGCCGGACCCGGCGCACTCGCGGTCAAGGTGTAGCCCGTCCCGACCTTATCGATCGACAACCCGGCGAACGTCGCGACACCGCCGCTAGCGGCCAGGGTCGCGGTGCCTGCGAGCGTGCCGGCGCTCGGGTTCGTTCCGATCGCCACCGTCACGTTCCCCGTGAACCCGGTGGCCGTGTTGTTGCTGCCATCGAGGGCGGTCACCTGCACCGCGGGCGTGATCGCCGCCCCCGCCGTCGTGGTGCTCGGCGGCACCGAGAACACCAGCTGCGTCGCCGTCCCCGCCGTGATGTTGAACGCCGTACTCGTCCCGGTTGCCGGGCCCGTGGCACTCGCCGTCAAGGTGTAACCGGTCCCCACCTTGTTGATGCTCGCGGCCGAGAATGTGGCCACACCGGCCACGGCCGCGACCGGTCCGCCCCCGGAGAGCGTTCCGCCGCCGGCGTTGGTCCCGATCGCGAGCGTCACGTTGCCCGTGAAGCCGGTCGCGGTATTCCCGTTCGCATCCCGGGCCGTGACCTGGACGGCCGGCGTGATGTTCGCCCCCGAGACAGTACTCGTCGGCTGCACGGTGAACACCAGCGTTCCTGCGCTGCCGGCCGTGATGGTGAAGCCGGCGCTGGTCCCGGTGAGGCTCCCACTACTCGCCGTCAGCGTGTAGCCCGTCCCCACCTTGTCGATCGAGACCCCGGCGAACGTCGCGACGCCCCCGACCGCCGCGTGCGTCGCCGTCCCGGACAAGGTCCCACCCGACGGATTGGTCCCGATGGCGAGGGTCACGCTGCCCGTGAAGCCCGTTGCGGTATTCCCGTTCGCGTCCCGCGCCGTCACTTCCACCGCCGGCGTGATGCTCGCCCCTGCGACGGTGCTCGTGGGTTGCACCGTGAACACCAAGGTGGCCGCGGTGCCCGCCGTGATGTTGAACGCCGTGCTCGTCCCCGTGGCCGGACCCGTGGCGCTCGCCGTCAGGGTGTAGCCGGTCCCCACCTTATCGATCGACACCCCGCCGAAGGTCGCGACGCCGGCACTCGCTGCGTGGGTCACGGTGCCCGAGAGGGTCCCGCCACCGGCGTTGGTCCCGATGGCGAGCGTCACGTTGCCGGTGAAGCCGGTGGCGGTATTCCCATTCGCATCCCGGGCCGTGACCTCGACGGCCGGCGTAATGCTGGCTCCCGAGACCGTACTCGTGGGTTGCACCGTGAACACCAGCGTGCCCGCGCTGCCCGCCGTGACGTTGAACACGGTGCTCGTCCCCGTCGCCGGGCCTGCAGCGCTCGCCGTCAGGGTATAGCCGGTCCCCACCTTGTCGATCGACAGCCCGGGGAAGGTCGCCACGCCCCCGACCGCCGCGTGGGTCGCGGTGCCCGCGAGCGTCCCGCCGCCGGCGTTGGTCCCGATGGCAAGCGTCACGCTGCCCGTGAAACCGGTGGCGGTATTCCCATTCGCATCCCGGGCCGTGACCTCGACGGCCGGCGTGATGCTCGCCCCCGCGACGGTGCTCGTCGGCTGCACCGTGAACACCAGCGTGCCCGCGCTGCCCGCCGTGACGTTGAACACGGTGCTCGTGCCCGTCGCCGGACCCGCAGCGCTCGCCGTCAGGGTATAGCCGGTCCCCACCTTGTCGATCGACAGCCCGGGGAAGGTCGCGATGCCGCCCGCCGCCGCATGGGTCGCTGTCCCGGACAAGGTCCCACCCGACGGATTGGTCCCGATCGCGAGCGTCACACTGCCCGTGAACCCGGTGGCCGTGTTGCCGTTCGCGTCGCGCGCCGTGACCTCAACCGCAGGCGTGATGCTCGCCCCCGCGACGGTGCTCGTCGGCTGCACCGTGAACACCAGCGTCGCAGCCGTCCCGGCCGTGATATTGAAGGTCGTGCTCGTCCCCGTCGCCGGACCGGTGGCGCTCGCGGTCAGCGTGTAGCCCGTCCCTACCTTATTGAGGCTCGCGGCCGAGAACGTTGCTATACCGGCTACGGCCGCGACCGGTCCGCCCCCCGACAACGTTCCGCCGCCGGCGTTGGTCCCGATCGCAAGGGTCACACTGCCCGTGAAACCCGTCGCGGTATTGCCGTTCGCGTCCCGCGCCGTCACTTCCACCGCCGGCGTGATGCTCCCCCCCGCGACGGTGCTCGTCGGCTGCACCGTGAACACCAGCGTCGCGGCCGTGCCGGCCGTGATATTGAAGGCGGTGCTCGTCCCCGTCGCCGGACCCGTCGCACTCGCCGTCAGGGTGTAGCCGGTCCCCACCTTGTCGATCGACAGCCCGGGGAAGGTCGCCACGCCCCCGACCGCCGCGTGGGTCGCGGTGCC
>Ga0137418_10005814_pt1 | contig 11326 bp, 11 predicted proteins | sample CZODoug3_1_2_16f_FD_122242 | JGI IMG/M metagenome (GOLD analysis project Ga0137418, IMG submission 122242) | Vadose zone soil fungal communities from Angelo Coast Range Reserve, California, USA - CZODoug3_1_2_16fungal (Hybrid Assembly) | ecosystem: Environmental > Terrestrial > Soil > Vadose... | reverse complement strand
AAGCGGCCGGCGCTCGTACCAATTCAAATCTTTTCGCAATGCCACGACGTCGCCAAAAACGGCCACGGCCGGCGCTTTGGAGCTACTTTTCATCGAGCAGCAATCTGACATGGAAAGTCCTTTATCCCTCTTCGGAACGAACCCTCACCTTAAGGGCGAGTGGTTCCGATTCTCGATGGAAGAAACCAGCTACTTGTCGGTCCTTTCAGGCTCCGAGGGGTAACCGGCATTGGTAGTGGCCTTCACGAGCGCGTCGGTGTTAGTTTTTGAATCATCGAAAGTGACGACGACTTGTTTCTTTTCGTACAGCACATCGACCTTTGAAACCCCGGAAACTTTCTGGAGTGCTTTCTTTACCGTTATCGGGCACGCCTCGCAGGTCATTCCGGATACCTTCAAAGTTATGGTTTTGGGTGACGCCCAAGCTGGCGCAGTCAGCACAAGCACCGCAGCAACTGCTACAAGCATGACTTTTAGGTTCTTCATAAGGATTCCTTTCTTCGTCGAGACTTAGTAAAAGAATTTGACTACATACGGAAACACGAGCGCGATCAGAACGAGCACGCAAACTATCCCGAACACAATCTTGTAAATCTGGCGAGTCCGGGGCACTGCGCATAGTTCCCCTGGTTCGCACGCCTGGACTGGCCGAAAGATGCGCCGACCCGCGAAGAACAGAGCAACAAGAGCAGCGCCGATGAAAAATGGACGGTACGGTTCAAGCCGCGTGAGATTTCCGATCCACGCGCCGCTCAATCCTAGTGCGACGAGAACCAGAGGTCCAAGGCAGCACGTCGAAGCGAGAATCGCGGCCAAACCTCCCACAAAGAGCGCGCCAGATCCCGTCCGGTCGCGCGGGTTATTGACAGCTCCAACGGTCATTTGCGACTCCCTGGCTTGATCTTTTCTGTCAAAATGGGGCAGTGCGCAGGGCTCTTGCGTAGTTCTCTGTCGCAACTGCGCAAAGCCAACCGTAGCTCGCCCTCAAGTCTTTGAAGGTCCGCAAGTTTTCGCTGCACGTCAGTCAGCTTTTCGTGCAGTCTGCGGCGCACTGGAGCGCACGGTTGCAAGCGGTTTCCTCGCAAACTCAGGAGACTTCGAATTTCGTCGAGTTTGAAACCCAGGCCCTGTACTCGGCGTATGAAAGCCAGTGTCTCCAGGTCGTCTTCACCGTATTGGCGAAAGCCTCCCTCCGTCCGGGGAGCGCGCCGCAGCAAGGCATTTCGCTCATAAAAGCGAATTGCATCCACGCTCAGTCCAACTTTCTTTGCGACGACACCAATCTGCATGTCCTTGGCTCCTCTGTAAAAGCTACACTCTGGAGTACAGTCCAGAGTCAAGCCCTTTCCCGCCACGCGAAACTGGGTGCTGAATCACTTTGAGAATTCGCCCGAAATGGTTGTAACTGACTGAACTAAAAGGGATTTGGCTCCCCGGGTAGGATTCGAACCTGCAGCCTCTCGGTTAACAGCCGAGCAGGTCAAAAATCTAAGTGCCGTGTCTGGTGTCGCTTACCGAAAACTCGGAGCCATTCTTACCTCTTTAGCTGCACCCAATCCTGCACCCAAGAGGTATTTGCAAACAGCTCGCGACACTTGAAGTGCTATTCCTACAACACGGCTTCAGATAACTTCCGTGTAGCCGACCAGGACTAAGCCGCTGGCGCGGCGGACGCTACGCGTGAAGCGAGCGGAAAAGTTGGGGAGCTGACGTAGTGTGGGTCACGGAGAAAGGAGACTCCTGTGACCCGTTTACGCAAAATGATGCTGGAGGAGCTCCAGCGTCGCAACTATTCTGCCATCACGACACGTAATTACCTGCGAGTTGTGGCCGACTTCGCTAAATATTTTGGTAAGTCCCCCGACAAGCTCGGCCCCAACGAACTGCGAACCTATCAAGCCTATCTGTTGCAAGACCGCAAGCTGACACCCGGCACCGTGGTCAACTGGGTGGCGGCCCTGCGATTCTTTTTCGTGAAGACTCTGAAGCGCCACCAGTTCCGCGATTTCTTGCCCTATCCCCAGGACCGGCGCCGGCTGCCAACGGTGTTGAGTCGGGAAGAAGTCTCGCGCCTGATTAATGCAGCAGGGACACTGTTTCGACGCACGCTGCTGATGACCCTTTACGGCACCGGCATGCGACGCGCAGAACTCGCTCACCTCAAAGTGAGCGATATCGATAGCCAACGGATGATCATCCGCGTGGTGGCCGGCAAGGGCGGCAAAGATCGCGATTTGCCTCTAAGTCCAGCCCTGCTGGAGATCCTACGCGAGTACTGGCGCTGGCGGAAGCCGAGACTCTATCTGTTCCCCACGCGCACCTGTCGCCGAAGACTCGATCAGCCGATCTCGGACAAAACCGTCTGGATCGCATGTAGCGAGGCCGCGCGCCGGGCTGGCATCAGCAAACGCGTCACCCCACACACTCTGCGTCACAGTTGGGCAACACACTTGTTGGAAGCCGGCACCGACCTGCGCACGATCCAGGTTCTCCTCGGTCATGGCGACCTGGAGACTACCGCTCAATATCTGCATCTTTCGCAGCGACACTTGCAGGCGGTCATGAATCCGCTGGACAGCCTCTCTTTGTCCAGCGTCCAGAACATCAGCCGCACCTTTAAACGCAAGCACTAGGAGATGACTCGGCCCACCCTGGAGGTGGCCGACATCCTACGCGCGCAGGGCGATCACTTCCTGGACCGTTATCGATCCAGCTTTGACTTCCAGCAACTCAAGGCGTTTCGTGCCATTCAGCGTTGCCGCACCGCAGCACTGGGTGGCCACCGGGATGCCTGCCTGCGCTGTGGACATCAGGCCATCTCTTACAACTCGTGCAGAAATCGGCACTGTCCCAAGTGCCAGACCCAAGCGCGCCAGCGTTGGCTGGCGGCCCGCGAGCGAGAACTCCTGGCCACCAGCTACTTCCATGTTGTGTTCACTGTGCCCCATGAACTCAATGTGCTGGCCTTGGACAACGCGCGCTTGTTCTACGACCTGCTGTTCACCGCCAGCGCGCAAACCTTGCTGGAGATCGCGGCCGATCCCAAACACTTGGGAGCAAAGGTCGGCGTGATTAGCATTCTCCACACCTGGGGGCAAAACCTGTTGCTGCATCCCCACATTCACTGCGCCATTCCTGCCGGCGGAATATCGTCAGACCACCGTCGTTGGATCCGCCCTCGGTATCCTTTTTTCCTGCCCGTGAAGATCCTCAGCCGCGTCTTTCGTGGGAAATTTCTGGCCGGTCTGAAACGCCTCTACCGCGGTAAGAAACTACGCTGCGCCGGCCCAGCCGCGGCTCTGGCCGACTCTGCGCAGTTCGCTAAACTGATCCGCCGCCTGCACCGCCACGACTGGGTGGTCTATGCCAAGCCCGCCTTCGGTGGCCCTCTGCAGGTGTTGCGCTATCTGGGCCGCTACACCCACCGTGTGGCCATTTCCAATCATCGCTTGCTGGCCTTCGTGCACGAGCGCGTCACTTTCCGCTGGAAGAATTACGCCCGCGGCGGCAAGCAAGGCCAGATGACCCTTCTCGCCACGGAATTCTTACGGCGCTTCTTTCTGCACGTGCTCCCCAAGGGATTCGTGCGCATCCGTCACTTCGGGTTTCTGGTGAATCGCTCGCGCGCTTCTAGTCTTGTGCTGTGCCGGCAACTGCTGGCCTCCAGCTCCTCTGTGCCCGCAGAAACCGGAACCTGCCAAATCCCCTCCGAAAGTTCGAGCCTCTGGCACTGCCCGCGTTGCGGTGCGGCCATGATCGTGATTCAGAGATTTACCGCTGCAGAACTGACCATATGTTCTTCCTTCGATTCTTCGTAGCGCTTCCCTCAGTCGCGCCTTGCAGACGTGCTCCAGCACGCCGATCCATCCGTGTGTTCCCTCCCTGTCGACACGCTCTCCCGCAGCTGTCCGCACCGATTCCTGCAGGTACTTGCGGCGCCGTCAACAATTTCCGTGCGGCCTTTCGCGGTCACCGGTGCTCTTCCAGCTCTCCACTCGGTACCAAACTGCCATTCAAATCCCATAGCTCAACGCCTCCGCCGCAAACGCCAGCGGCTTCCTCCTAGTCTCCTTATCGAAAACGCCTCGGGTGTAAGCTCTCGTCTTCCAGAGAACTCCTTGCCCGAGGCGTTTCCGATCAAGGCTAGCGACAATACAGTCAGAATGTGCAGGGCGCAAACTACTGTGCGAGGGAAATCAGCGGCTCGTTGAAATGAATCGAAATAGGTGGGGTTTGGCGATCGAATCCTGTCGAAAGCTCGGCGAATGCCACCTGCCGCAGTCACAAACTAAGGTTTCAGTATCGAAAATGCTGATAGCTCGAAAGCGAAAAGATAATTTGAAACGTCCAAGGGTGTTGGGTATCATTTCATCTTGTGAATGGCTTTATTCCAACGACCGCTGCCTGTTGTTGTCGTCAGCAAATGACGGCGAGGGCCGCTGTGTCTTGTAGGGGTGAGAAGCTAGCTTTGTAAGAAGCCTTTTACCGCAAGATTGTAGCCGACCCACCGCCGGGAAACCTGGCAGGTGGGTTTTTTGTTTTTAGGCGAGCTCCATGGCGCACACATCGCAAGTCTTATCTTCTGAACTGGCTGCAGCCTCGTCCCGAAGCGGAGCCTCGGCAGCAGCTTTCCCTCGGCGTTTGAATCACCTCAGGGCGCTGGAGGCCGAGAGCATCCACATTCTCCGCGAGGCGGCGGCCGAATTTGCGCGCCCAGTAATGCTGTACTCGATCGGCAAAGACTCCTCGGTAATGCTGCGTCTGGCGCAGAAGGCGTTTTTCCCCGGCGAGATTCCGTTCCCGCTGCTGCATATCGACACCAGCTACAAATTTCCCGAGATGATCGAGTTTCGTGACACGTACGCACGGCAAATTGGCGCGGAACTCATCGTTCACGAAAATCAGGCAGCCCTCGACGCGGGCGCCAATCCTTTCTCATTGGGAACTCAAAAATGTTGCGGGCTGCTGAAGACGAAATCGCTCTTGGATGCGCTCGCGGAAGGCGGCTTCGACGCGGCGTTTGGAGGAGCGCGCCGGGACGAAGAGAAATCGCGCGCCAAAGAAAGAATTTATTCGCTCCGCGACCCGTTGGGACAATGGGATCCGAAGAATCAGCGACCCGAGCTCTGGAATATTTTTAATTCCCGGATTGATAAAGGCGAAAGCATCCGAGTTTTTCCGCTCTCGAATTGGACTGAGCTCGATATCTGGCTCTACATCCAGGCGGAAAATATTCCGATTGTTCCTCTCTATTTCGCGAAAGAACGCGAAGTCGTACTACGAAACGGCTCGATTGTTTTGATCCACAGTGCAAAGGAGCTTTTGCCTGGCGAAAAGACGGAAATGCTGAAATGCCGGATGCGCTCGCTCGGGTGCGTTCCGTGCACGGGAGCAATCCGTTCGGAAGCGGACTCTGTCGCGAAAATTGTAAAGGAAATGGTTTCGTTCCGACGTTCGGAGCGCGAGAACCGCGCGATCGACCACGACGAAGAGGGCTCGATGGAGCTCAAGAAAAGGGAAGGGTATTTCTAGTGATTTCCACGACGCAGGAAAGACCGCGCGAAACCTTAGGCGACTCTCTCGAACAGAGCCTCGAGATGGAGCTTCTGCGCTTCACGACCGCAGGGAGCGTCGATGACGGCAAATCGACGCTCATCGGGCGGCTGCTGCATGACTCGAAGGCTGTCTACGAAGACCAACTCGCTTCCGTGAAAAAGAGCCGTATCAACCGTTCCTCGGGGCCAATCGATTTTTCGTTGCTGACCGACGGTCTGCGCGCGGAACGAGAGCAAGGCATCACGATCGACGTTGCCTACCGTTATTTCTCGACCCTGCGGCGAAAATTCATCATCGCGGATACGCCGGGCCACGAGCAGTACACGCGCAACATGGCCACCGGCGCGTCCACGGCGGACCTTGCCGTAATTCTTGTGGATGCCACGAAGGGAATTCTTGCACAGACGCGGCGTCATGCGTTCATCGCTTCGCTGCTGGGGATTCGCAATGTTCTCGCGGCTGTGAACAAAATGGACCTCGTCGATTCTCGAGAGGAAGTGTTTTTGGAACTTGAGCGGGATTTTCTGCAGCTGGCAGAGCAACTCGGTATCGCCCATGTACAGTGCGTGCCAATCAGTGCGCTTGAGGGAGATAACGTCGTCGCGCGAAGCAGGCGAACGTTTTGGTATCAAGGGCCAACGCTGATCGAGCACCTGGAGAGCGTTCCTCTCAGCGCGAGCGATGCGCTTGAAAGTCTACGATTTCCGGTGCAAATGGTGATTCGTCCCGATGCTACGTTCCGCGGATTTGCCGGCCGCATCGCGAGCGGAGTGATTCGTCCCGGTGAGGATGTGCTGGCTTTACCGTCCGGACAGAGAACGCGAGTGCGCTCGATCGTAAGCTACGACGGAGAGCTGCCGGAGGCGTTTGCTCCGATGTCCGTGACTCTGCAGCTTGAAGATGAGATCGACCTCAGCCGCGGAGACATGCTGGTGTCGCCAGAGAATGGCCCGCGCGTAACGCGACGATTTCGCGCCATGGTGGTTTGGCTGCACGAGAGTCCGCTGGAGGCGGGCAGAACATATCTCGCTAAACATACGGCCCGCCAAACAAAAATTCGCGCTGTACAGATTCGCCATCGTGTGAACGTCAATACGCTCGAACAGGAACAGGCAAGCCAGTTGAACATGAACGATATTGCCTCAGTCGAATTTGAAACTCACGTTCCGCTTTTCTTTGACCCATATACCAGCAATCGGGAAACGGGCGCCTTCATTCTGATCGATGCGATCTCCAACGCCACCGTCGGCGCCGGAATGATCGAGGAAGCTTTGGCCGAGGGACGAGCGTTGCAGGCGCCAGAACACGGGTCTCTGGAGATGGCGCAAAAACGTGTCAGTGCGCAAGAGCGGTACGAGCGCCACGGGCACTACCCGGCAACCTTCTTATTGGAGAATCAGCCTGCCCTTGCATCACGGTTGGAGCGCGCCCTCTTCGAGCAAGGTTTCGAGGTTCTGAATCTGGACGATCACGAAGCGTTCTCCTACGCGCTCACTGCGCATACGCTCGGAGCTGTCTTTCTCTACTCCGGACATCCCCTCGATGCCGCGTCAAGGCAACAGCTTGCTTCCGAAGGACGGCCCCGATTACTCGATCTCTCCCGGGAAAAGGGAAAGTTCAACCAGGAGGAGCTCTTCCAGCGCGCCTTGGCGCTGGCGGACTCCTTGCGGATCGCAAAGCCGGCAGAGCATCAGGAAGAGGTCAAGTAAATGGAAGTGGATCGCCTCGCGGACGCATTGGAAAGTCTTGGACTCGAGCATGCCCTCGACGCAGTGCTCACGGCCAACCAGAGTACACAAGTATGTCTGACCAGCAGTTTTCAAGCGGAAGACATGGTAGTAGCGCATGTCCTGAGGAAACAAGTGCCCGGCGTGCGGGTGCTGTTCCTCGATACGGGATATCACTTTGCGCAGACCTACGAATATCGCGACCGAATGACACAGCAGTGGTCGCTCAATCTCGTGAACGTGGTTCCCGAGCAAACAGTCGCAGAGCAGGAGTCAGCATTCGGCATTCTCTACCGCAGCGAGCCCACGCGCTGCTGCCAATTGCGCAAAGTTGAGCCGCTAATGCGCGTACTGGAACCCTTTGACATCTGGTTCACGGGATTGCGGCGCGAGCAATCACCAACCCGAAAAAATCTGAAGAAGCTCGAACTGCACCGTCTACCGACAGGGAAAACTTTGTGGAAAGTCAGCCTGCTTGCGGACTGGAATTGGGAGCAGGTCTGGCAATACGTAAATGCCAACGAAATCCCCTCTCTTCCGCAATACGACGAAGGATACCTGAGCATCGGATGCCAGCCGTGCACCGCGCTGCCCTCTGATCCGAATAATCCCCGATCCGGCCGATGGGGTGGAACGAAGCTCGAATGCGGAATTCACACCTTCTCGACGCGAGCAGAAAGATGAACTTCCTCATTGGATTCCTCATTGCCGCGGCTGTCGGGTTGACGGGAATTGGTGGCGGTAGCTTTACCGTTCCAGCTTTGGTGCTTATCGTCGGACTCACCGCGGGGGAAGCCGTCGGAACGGCTTTCTTGTTTGCCGGGGTACTGCGCTTGATCGCCGCTCCTTTCTATCTGATCGGGAGGCAGATTCACTCGCGTTACCTGTGGCTTCTATTGCAAGGAGCAGTTCCGGGCCTTTTGGTGGGCATTTGGGCCCTTCGTTTGCTAAACCGTGACGCGGGGAGCCCCCTCGTAATCGTGCTGCTGGGATTTCTGTTGGCGGCTTCATCCAGCATTACGTTCATACGGCGTGTGCAGAACCCCAGTTTCGCCGGAAAGAATCATCGCTGGCTTCCCTGGCTGGCTCTACCGATTGGAGTGGAGTCTGGATTTTCATCGGCGGGCGCGGGCGCCTTAGGGACCGTTCTCTTACTGAACTATTCTGAAATGACGCCAGCACAAGTTGTGGGAACCGATTTGCTCTTCGGATTGGTACTGGCAGTCATCGGCAGCGCATTTCACTGGACCTTTGGCTCCATCAACAGCCCGGTGCTTGTCGAACTGCTCGCAGGAGGCGTTCCCGGTGTCGTCGCGGGATGCCTGCTGGCGCGCAGAGTCCCCGCGAACAAGCTGAAGACGGCTGTAGCCATGGTCGCAATCTTTGCGGGGTTGCAATTGGTGTGGACCGGAAGCCGCGCGTACGCGGCCGGGAGGCGCGCAACGAGCGCCGCGAAGGTCACCGCGCAGGCAGGTGCAGGACATGCGCGCTAGCCAACCTGATTTCGTGAAAGATCATCCTCGTATCGCATTGTCAAAAGCAGCCGCGATAGCGTTTGCTGCTTTGCCCTCCGTCGTTTCTCACTGTTCTTGTTGTTGACTCCATCCGAGTTGTCCGCATAGCGATCGGCGGGCTTCGCCCGTCATCCTGTTCAGCAGGAAATCAAAGCGGGCTCACCGCACAAGAGCTAGCAAGACAAATCCATCGCGGAGAAAAAAGATGCGTTCTCGAAGAGTTGGTGATTCTTACTTCACAGGTGTTTTCTGGTTTGGACTCTTGGTGCTTGGTTTGTATGCGAGCCTCGCGACCGTTAGCTTCGCGCAAGGAGAGGCTTCTATCCAGGGTGTTGTCACCGACTCATCTGGTGGCGCCATACCAGGCGTGGCGATCCGGATCAAGAATGTGGAGACGGGAGCAGAGCGAAATCAGGTGACGGATGAAGCAGGGCGGTACGAAGCGGCCGCGCTTCCGGTGGGCCGTTATGAAGTGCGCGCGGAAAAGACCGGCTTTCGCAGCGAGGAGAAGATCGGAGTTTTACTTGTAGTCGGCCTGCGGGAAACGGTGGACTTAGTGCTTCAAATCGGTGATGTGCGGCAGACCGTGAAAGTGGAAGCGATGCCCACTGCGGTTGCGGTCACAACGGAAGATGTTTCGGGCCTTGTCGGCGAACGGCAGGTTAAGGAACTTCCTCTGAACGGCCGCAGTTACGATCAGTTGATGACCCTCAATCCAGGAATGGTCAACTACACTTCACAGCGAGCGGGAGGAATCGGGGCCTCTAATTCGGTTGTGGGCAATATGTTTTCGGCGTCTGGCCACCGGCCGCAGGAGAATCTTTACCTGCTGAACGGAGTCGAGTTTACCAGCGCCTCCGAGATCAACAACACACCCGGAGGCGTAAGCGGGCAACTTCTGGGAGTGGATGCCGTGCGGGAGTTTTCCGTGGTGAAGGACACGTACGGCGCGGAGTACGGAAAGCGGCCGGGAGCCCAGGTCAACATCGTGACCGCCTCGGGGACAAACGACTTCCACGGCAACGCGTACGAATTCCTGCGAAATAGCGCATTGGATGCGCGGAATTTCTTTGACCATGGCAGTATCCCCGCGTTTCGTCGCAACGTGTTTGGCGGTTCGCTCGGCGGTCCGATCCGGAGGGACAAGACCTTCTTGTTCGGAAACTACGAAGGGTTCCGACAGACCTTGGGACTGAGTGACCTAACGCTCGTTCCGGATGATGCTTCGAGGGCCGGCGCCGTGACGAGTATCCGGCCACTGCTAGCTTTGTGGCCGGTGGCCAACGGGCCGGAACTCTTGACTTCAACGGGCGCGCCGAGCGGGATTGCGGAAGCATTCAGCAATCCCTTGCAGAGTATTCGCGAAGATTTTGGAACCGCGAGAATCGATCAGACCTTTACAAGCGCCGATTCGTTTGCCGGGGTTTACACTGTGGACGACAGTGAGGCTCATTCGCCCACAAATAATCCTTTCAGCCTGGTCGACATTTTCTTGCGAGAACAGGTGATCAGCCTGAGTGAAACTCACGTTTTTTCTCCGAGCCTGCTCAACAGGGCAACTTTCGGTTTCTCCCGCGGAAAATTCCATTTCAATGGCGGAACAACAGTGAATCTGCCCGGCTGGATCCATGCCGGCCAGCCCGTCGGTGCGGTTGTGGTGGGCGGCGGCACCACGCTCAATGGTGCGTCGCAGATCACAAACGGCGGCACGAACGCCGGAAGCAACCTAACGGCGGCGCGCAATCTCTACACTGCATCGGATCAAGTGACTTTTTCTCGCGGCAATCACTTATTCACTTTCGGTGGATGGCTGCAAAGGCTGCAGGGCAACGACATTCTCGTCCAAGACCAGTACGGACAGGTTTCCTTCACCAACCTGCAGACTTTCTTGCAAGGCAAAGTGAGCACTTACACCTACGCGCCGAGCTACACGCCGTTGGCCTGGCGTTCGTTGGAAAGCGCCTTCTATCTGGAAGACGCGATCAAACTTAGACCTTCGTTGGAGCTGCGCATTGGCTTTCGGGGCGAGTCCACAAACGGGTGGAACGAGGCTCACGGACGCGCGGCGAATTACGCGTTTGACTCGAATGGAGTGATCACAACTCAACCGCTTGTCGGCAGCTCCGCCTTTACCGTCAACAACGCAAAGTTTCTGCCGGCGCCGCGCGTCGCGGCCGCATGGTCTCCGTTCGCGAAAAGAGTGTATGTCTCCGTGGTGACGATATCATTAAAAAAAAAATAGTTTTGTTATGTGATGAGTTGCTTTTTATTTATATTTCTTTTTGTTTTTTTTTTAGCTTTATTGGCATAAAAATTGGCTTTATCTTTTATTCAAGCATTTTTTTTTACTTTTTTATTCGCCTCTTGGGCTAATTTTTCTGAATGTATCTTAAGGCATCCAGCCAAAATTTCTGCAGCAGAAGCGGTATAATTATTGATTAATATAAAAAGAGGAATTGTAGTGTTAACAAGAGGATCACGTGTGGTGGTATACCGTTCAACCTCTTTGTTTCCTTTACTTTTTGTTAC
>Ga0137418_10005813_pt1 | contig 11326 bp, 8 predicted proteins | sample CZODoug3_1_2_16f_FD_122242 | JGI IMG/M metagenome (GOLD analysis project Ga0137418, IMG submission 122242) | Vadose zone soil fungal communities from Angelo Coast Range Reserve, California, USA - CZODoug3_1_2_16fungal (Hybrid Assembly) | ecosystem: Environmental > Terrestrial > Soil > Vadose... | reverse complement strand
GTCTGGGCCCGGCTCGATGGCGCCAGCAGCAGATCCCCAGCGAGCGCCGCGATCCAAAGGGCGCTGTGGCGTCTCACTGTCGCGCTTGCCTCAGCCGCATCATCACACGCTGGAATTCGGCGCGTGACGTCGGGGTCAGCCGATAGCGGCTGAACCCGGTTTGATCCTGGAAGTACAGGACGAGCCGTTCCGACGCGTAGGTCCACTTCAACACGCGCACGCCGCTGCGATCGATGCCGTTCGAGAGATCGACTATCTCGTCGGGCTCGCCAAGGGTGATGAATACCTCCCCCCGCTCCGTCTGCCACCCCGGCCCTCCTTCATCCGCGAATCGGATGTTGGCTTGCTGGACCCGCCGGAAGTAGTCATCGATGGCTTCATTCTCGGGAGTCATCGGGACCGGATCGGTGGCCTTCCAGAACTCGCGCCAGACGTCCGGGCGCCGCTCGGCCGGCGCCCGGCGGAGGGAATCCACCCAATCCTGGCGTGGGAAATAGCGGAGCAGGCTCATCATCTCTTCAAAGTTCGTGATGACCCACTGATTCGAGAAGCTCACCAGGAAGCGCGTGCGGGTCGTATCGCCGCCCGACAGCGGCAGCGTCTGCAGCTCGGCCTGGCCGACGGGGAGATTCGCGGGCACCACGACAATCGTCGCCGACGACACATCCGGACCGCCGGTCAACGGGACGGAGTCGCGCCACAGCTCGTGATCGGCGCCGTCCACCACCCGCGCGACGATCGGGCCCGCCCCGCTGCGCCCGCCCCCCCCGTAGCGCTCGACATAGAAGCGCATGGAATCGGGGCCGTACGGCAGCGTCGCGCGCGGGTTGACGACCAGCTTCGGAATGGCGGAGCGCGTAGGCCGGCCCTCCGCCGTATAGACCGCGATCGGTTTCGTCAGCGCCGGCCCGGCGAAGCGGGGCACCGTGTCGGCGCGCTCAGCGCGCGCGAAGGCGGGCCCGTTGCGATCGCGCACCATCGCCATGACGTAGTAGACGCCCGGCGGCAACATGACGAACTGTTGATAGATGACGCTCTCGTCGGTCCGCAGCGTCTCCTGGAAGTTGCGCACCCGCACCTGCTCATCGCTGCCGAGCTGCCGGACGGCTACCAGGCTGGTGCTGTCCGTGCGAAACGACACCTCCACATGATACTCGGCGACGAACTCCGGGCCGCGCCGCTGGAACGTGAGCGTCTGGTTCGTGAGCGAGACCGAGAAGAGCGCGAGCGTGGAGTCGGGCGTCGGTCCGGCGAGATAGCGTACCGACGCGATGAACGGCAACGCCCCGCCGCCGACCAGCGCGCCCATCGAGCGGTAGACCGACGACGCGTCGAACAGGCGCGGCGCGGCGCTCCCACGGCGCGGGGCGGTCTCGGGACTTCCCGCTTGCTGCATCCCTCCGCAGCCCGCGACGAGAACCGCCATCACCATGAGTGTCGCGCATCGCATCACTTGCCTAGCCTCAAATCGGGACGTTAGTTAACCGCATGGCACTCGAAAACCTGGCCGGCAGGTCCATCGCCGGCTACCGTCTCCTCGAGCGCATCGGTGAAGGAGGGACGGCGGAGGTCTATCGCGCCGAACATCCCGAGCGCGGCGCGTGTGCGTTCAAGGTATTGCGCGAGCGCCTCAGGGGCGACCCCGTCGTGGTGAAACGATTCCTGCGGGAAGCGGGATATGGATCCCGCGTCGTGCATCCGGGTGTGGTCCGCACCTACGACTTCGGTGAAGCGGACGGCCTCTACTACCTCGCTCTCGAATGGGCCACCGGAGAGCCGCTCGCGGATTTCTTACACCGCGAGAGTCCGCTCGCTCCTGCGGACGCCGTCGCGCTGGTGCGCCAGCTGGCCGACGCGCTCTCGGCCGCGCACGCGGCCGGTATTATTCATCGCGACTTGAAACCCGAGAATATCATGTACGACCCGCGCGCGCGCAGCGTGAAGCTGCTCGATTTCGGAATCGCGCGGGACGCCGAGCAGCCGCCCGAAGAGCGGTTGACCAAGACCGGCTTCTTCGTCGGGACGCTGCAGTACGTCGCGCCGGAAGCATTGTCGGGTGAGCTGGTGGACGGCCGCGCCGACATCTACAGTCTCGCGAAGATCACGTACTACATGCTCACCGGACGGCATCCGCACGACGGGCGCAGTCCGCGTGAGTTGTTCCAGCAGCTCTTGAGCGGGAAAGCGACGCCGCTGTCGGAGGCGAGCGATCAAAAATTCGCCCCCGCGCTCGAGGCGGCGGTCATGAAAGGCCTGGCGCGCCACCCCGGCGACCGCCAGCCAACGGTGAGCGTGTTTGCCGACGACCTGGAAGCGGCGCTCGCGAAAACGAAGGATGGGGCCAAGTCCGGCGGCCTGCTGGGAGCTCTCAAGAACATTGTCGGCAAGCGGCGCAGTGAATAGTAGTAGCGATTACTACTACCTTAGAAATACGCTCAAGGATCTCCTCCTGGCGCGCTCCGTGAAGCGCGGCGATTTCGTGCTCTCCTCCGGCGGCCGGTCCGCTTTCTACGTCGACGCCCGCCTCACGACGATGTCCGGTGATGGCCTCGCCGTGATCGGCGGGCTCGGGCTCGATCGTCTGGCCGTCCGGGGCTGGAGTCCCCGCGCCGTCGGCGGTCTCACGCTCGGCGCCGATCCCATCGCCTATGCGCTCGCGCTGACGGCGCGCCGCCGGGGACAGCTGCTGGACGCGTTTACCGTGCGTAAGCAACCGAAGGACCACGGGACCGGTCAGCGCATCGAAGGGTGCTTCTCGTCGGGCTTCGCCGTCGTCATTGTCGAGGACGTCCTCACCACAGGCCGATCAGCGCGCGAGGCGATCGGCGCGGTGGAAGGCGCGGGAGGGCACGTGCTCGGCGTGATGGCGGTGATGGATCGCGAGGAAGGCGGCCGCGAGGCGATCGAGCGGGAAGGATATCTCGTCGAGGCACTGCTCACCGCGACGGACCTGGGTTTGGGGCTCCCCAAGTGACGGAGCCGCGCCGCCTCTCGTTCGCGGCGCGCGCGCGCGGGTGGCAGGACGACGCCACCGCGCTGGAGCAGCGGTTCAAGGATCTCGAAACATTCCAGCGCAGTCACCGGCGCCGGTGGTGGATCGCGGCGGCGCTGCTCGTCCTCGGCGTGCTCGGGAGGTTGGGCGGCATCAGCAGCACGAGTTTCGGCACGATCGTGTTGGTGTCGGGCGGCGCGGCCGTCATCAACGCGATCGTCGGGCTCATCAACGAGCGCGGCTGGTACCGGTGGTGGTTCATCTATCTGCTGCCGCTGCTCGACGTCCTGCTCGTCAACGTCCTCGTCGTGTGGTTCGGTCACGGCGGGGTGGTCGCCGCGCTGTACATCGCCGTGCTGCCGTACGCGTTCGATCAGGGGCAGGCCGTCGGCGACTTCCTCGTGCTCGTCGCGTCGATCGCGTATCTGCTCGCGAGCTGGGCGCACGGCCAGCTCTATCCCGGCGGTTCCGGTCTCGATACGACGGCGTATCTCGAGACGGGCGTGTTCATCGTCGTCGCGATGGCGCTCAAGCGGATTCCCGCGACGCTCATCCAGCGCATTCGCCGCGCGCGCAGCGTGATGGGCGAAGCGGAGCAGGGGTACCTCGCCGTTCGCGCGGCCGCCGCCGAAGCCGACGAGCTCGGGTTCCTCGAGAAGAGCTTCAACCGCATGCTCGAAGAGATCGGGACGACGATCTCATCGGTGCAGCGCGAGGCGGACGAAGTCGCCGCATTCGCCGAAGAGCTGGCGGCGGCCGCGCAGGAGCTGCACGCCACCACGGAATCGTTGACGCAGACGTCACAGCGCCTCGCCGGCGACCTCGGCCATCAGCGTGGCCTCGCCGACGGCGCGCGCGGCGAGAGCGCCAAAGCCGCGGATCAGGCGGAATCGTTGCGGGTGCGGGCGGAGCTGATGCAGGTCGATGCGTCGCGGCTCGTCGGCACGGCGGAGCGGGGACGGGAGCGCGTCGCGCGCGCCAGCGCGACGCTGCGCGCCGTGGGCGAGGAAGTGCGGGCGACGGCGTCGACGGTCGCGGGGTTGTCCGGGATGTCGGAACGGATCGGCGTCTTCGCACAGACGATCGCCCGGATCGCGCGTCAGACACACCTGCTCGCGCTCAACGCGGCAATCGAAGCGGCGCGCGCTGAGGAGCATGGCGAGGGGTTTGCCGTCGTCGCCGATGAGGTACGCACGCTCGCCGCCGAGGCAGGGAAGTCGGCGCGGGAAGTCGCTGAGCTGGTAAGCGACTTGCGGACCGGGATCGAGGCGGCCGGACGCGCGATGCAATCGGGCGAGGCCAAGGTGCGCGACATCGGCGCGGTCGCGGCCGAGGCCGACAGCGCATTACAGGAGCTCCATCAGGGCGTGCAGTTAATGGGCGATCTGGTCAACGCGACGGCGGAGGTTTCGCGCAGCCAGGCCCAGCGCCTGGCAACCCTCGCACAATCGCTACAGCAAGTCGCCAGTATCTCGACAGCATCGTCTGACAGCGCCAATAACACGGCTGCTGCGACTGAAGCTCAGATCACGTCGATGGGCGAATTGACCGCAACATCTCAGCAGCTCGCCCAGCTCGCCGAGCGGCTGCGCGGCGGGATCGCCCGGTTCTCGGTGCTGCGCCGCGAGCAAGCCACGAGCGAGCAACAGATCCGGCCCGCGGCCGACTAGCGCGACTCACCCCGCCCAGGAGACCGCTCCGGCGCTCGGGCCTTGGTCCCACGACCCCGCGTTGAAGGGGTGAAGCGCACGCAGGGCCTCCCGGTACGGGGTGATGAGCAGGTCGATGTAGCGCGCCAGCGCTACGTCGAACGGAAAGCGGCGGCGAAATTCTCCGGCGGTGACGCCGAGCACCGCTCGCAGATGACGGCCAAAACTCTGCGGTGACGAGTAATCCATTCGGTATGCGACGTCCGAGACCGACAGGCCCGGGTTCTGAAAGAGGAAGGCGGCGTGCAGGAGACGCATGCCCGCGAGATAGCTCTTGGGCGAAGGAATCGCGGCGCGATGGAAGCGTGACATCAATGTGCTGGGCCGCACACGCAGGTGGCGCGCCAACCCGCGCACCGTACTCAGTGCCGGGGCGAGCCTCGCCACCGCCTCGAAAAACAGCCGCGTCTCCTCCGACGCGTTGCCCAGGGCCGGGACGAGTCGCGCGAGGATGCGGGCGGCAACCGGCGAGGCGGGATGCCCCACGAGCTCGCGCAGCCGTCGCCAGCCATCGGGCTCGGTGCAGTCCACCGCGCTGCGCACACCGGTCGCACCCAGACGGAGCAGGGTCTCCGTCGCTTCGCGGTCGTGCCGTGAGACGAGCGCGACCGCGGGAATAGCGGGAAACTCGCGCACGAAGCGCGCGACGCCGGGCAACGCGTCGCCGTGACAGCGATGCACGGAGATGATCACGGCATCTACGCGCCGGCGGCGGGCGACGTACAGGGCCTCCCGCAGAGAGTCGGCATGCAGGGTGTCGAAGCAGCCGTCCCCCGCGGCGTCGATGCGCGGGCGCTCAGGCGGAGGGAGAACCGTGCATACCGTGACCATGCGCCACCATCGTAACGCAGGCGTTTCAACGATTGGTCATTGGCAGTGCATTGCGCGGAGCAGCACGGGAGGTGAATTTCCGAACGGAGCCTATGCAAAAATACGCTCTCCCTGCGCTTTGCCTGCTCGCACTCGCCTGCGATGCGTTCCCCAAGTTTCAGCTGCAACTCCAGTCGGAGATCCAGCGAGAATTTCACATCACCAACGCCATGGTGATGGTCGTCGATACGACGTACATGTTGGTGGCGATCTTTGACGACGCGCACGCCGCGGACGAGGCGAAGGAGCGCGCGGCATTCCAGGAGCAGGTGGCACAGTACGCAGTCACGCACTACCACCGATCCAAGCTGCGGACCCTGGGCGTCATGGTCGGCCGAGCGACCCGCCGCGGGTCAGACCATGAGCCGGTGGCCACGCTGTTCGTGCCCGAATATCACCCCGACGGCACGGTGCGGCTGGCGCTCATGCCGCCGCGACGGACGATGCCGCGGCCAGTACAGCAGAGGCAGTAGCAGGGTTCCCTGACCTCAAAACGTTGGCTCATCGGACTATCAGCGCTGGTCGTCATGCTCACCATCGCTGGGGCGGTGAGCTTCGTGCGCTACGCGCAACGCCACCGCGCCAATCCGTGGCTCGTGGCCGTTGCGCCGTTCGACATCTACGTGCCCGGCCTCGAAGCCTGGCGCGTGCGTCTGGCCGAGGAGCTCACGGCGCAGCTCGACAGCATGAAGCCGCTCGACGCCGTTTCCCAGGATGTGGTGCGCGAGCGCTGGCGGGGACAGTCACGCCCCGAGCTCGCAGCCGTAGAGCTCGCGCGCCGCACCAGCGCCGGGGTGGCCATCTACGGGCGCGTAGATCCGCTCGCCCGGGCTCGCGATTCGGTCCGCGTACAGTTGATCGTCGTCGACGCGGGGACCGGACAGCTGCTCATCGCCATCGACCAGCCATGGCCGATGCAGCGCGCCAGTCTCGCGCGGGCGCTCGCCGAGCGGGTGAGCCAGAACTATCGTTATCCGCGTGACTGATCCGTTTGCAGAGTTGAACGCCGCGCTCCCCGATCACTACGTGATCGATCGGGAGCTGGGCCGCGGCGGGATGGCGCTGGTCTACCTGGCGCGCGACACGCGGCACGAGCGATTCGTCGCGCTGAAGACGTTGCGCCCCGAGATCGCGATTGCCCTCGGCCGCGAGCGCTTCCTGCGCGAGATCAAGCTCGCCGCCCGCCTCCAACATCCCAACATTCTGCCGGTCTACGATTCCGGCGACGCGGGCGGCACACTCTACTACGTGATGCCGTACGTCGAAGGCGAGTCCCTACGCGACCGGCTCGACCGCGAGCCGCAGCTGCCCGTCGACGATGCACTCCAGATCGCCCGCGAAGTGGCTGAAGCGCTCGCGTACGCGCACGAACACGACGTCGTCCATCGCGACATCAAGCCGGAGAACATCATGCTCCGGCCGGACGGCTACGTGAAAGTGCTCGATTTCGGGATTGCAAAACTGGCCGAATCCACCTTCGCCGAGGCTACGGCGGACGAGGCAGAATCGGTGACACTCGCTGGGACCAATCTGGGGTCGATACTGGGAACCGTTCGTTACATGTCGCCGGAACAGGCGCGCGGCGCGCCGGTTGATAAGGGCACCGATATCTGGAGTCTCGGCGTAGTCCTTTACGAAATGGTAACGGGGCATGCGCCATTCGCCGGCGACACGCCGGGAGAAACGATGTCTTCGATTCTTGAGAAGGAGCCACAGCCGCTCACGAATTACCTCGCGCACGCTCCGGCCGAGCTTCAGCAGATTATCAGCAAAACGCTGCGCAAAGAGCGCGAGGAAAGGTATCAGAGCGCACACGAACTGCTTGAGGCGCTCCAAAGTCTCCGTAGCAGCATGGAATTCAAGACTGCGTTGGAACGCTCCACGAAGGCTCCTTTATGGCTGCGCTGGGCACGGTCGCCCATTGCTTCGGCGCTCCTATTTTTAGTAGCTGCTCTTGCGCTGGCGGTTCCATTCTACTGGCATCGGAACCTGACGCCGATCTCAATTCCAGAAAAGAGCATTGCTGTGCTGCCATTCCTGGATCTTAGCCAGACAAAAGATCAGGAATATTTCTGCGACGGTATAAGCGAGGAGATCCTCGACGCTCTCGCAAAGGTCGATGGGCTGCGCGTCGTTGGCCGCACCTCGTCGTTTTCGTTCAAAGGAAAGAACGCGAACGTAAGCGAAGTAGGGAAAAAGCTAAACGTCGCGAATGTGCTTGAAGGAACTTTGCGGCGTGAGGGCAATCGTGTTCGTGTTACCGCGGAGTTGATTAACACGCGCAGCGGTTTCCATCTTTGGTCGGAAACGTACGAACGCGAACTGCAAGGCGTCTTTGCGCTGCAGGATGAAATAACTCGCTCAATTGTTGAGGCGCTCAAGGTCAAGCTCGCTGTTTCACTTCCAGTCCATGAACAACGGAACACGGAGGCATACGAACTTTATCTGCAAGGTCTCTTTTTCTCAAACAAGAGCAGCGAAGCAGATTTGCGGAGGGCGCTTAGTTTCTTTCAGGGCACTCTCGAGAAAGATTCTACATTTTCGCGCGCCTGGACTGGAATCGCAAAGGTTTGGTATTTTCTCGCTGACGTTTACGTAAAACCACTTGAAGCTTACCCTGCATCAAGAGAAGCAGCGTTGAAGGCGATTGCGCTCGACGAGAACGATGCTGAGGCTCATTGTTACCTGAGCGAAGCGAAGCGGGTCCTCGACTGGGACCTTGAGGGCGCGGACGCAGAGTTAAAGCGCGCGGTGCAACTCGATCCTAACTCGGCACCAGCTCATTTCTTTCTGTCCATGCTGCCTCTCTTCCGAGGTGAATTACAAGAAGGGCTTCGGTTAGTGCTGGAGGCTGAGAAATTGGACCCCGTGTCGCCTATCACCAGCTACGTTGCCACAGCCGCCTACCTCGCCAACGACCAGATCGACGAGGCAATTAGTGAGGGCCAGCGAACGCTCTTGCTCGATCCGAATTACTTTTACCTGGATTCGAATCTTGCCGCTGCCTATCGCGAGAAGGGTAATTTCGCAGAAGCGATCACGCTCTATACCAAATCTCAGGAGGCAACCCATCTCCCTAGCAGCGGCCTTGCCATCACCTACACGCGCATGGGTCGCGAAGCGGAGGCGCGCAATATTCTTGCTCAGCTTCTTCAAGCCAGGGAGAAGCGATACGTCGCGGCTCCCGTCATCGCTGCGGTTTACGTCGCCTTCGGTGACAAAGAAGAAGCTTTCCGCTGGCTCGAACGCGCATTTGCCGAACACTCGGGAATACTACAGTGGATCGCGTTTCTCCCCGAATTTCGTCCGCTCCATTCCGACGAGCGTTTTCCTCATCTTCTGCGGCAAATCGGTGTTTCGCAGAACTCAATTTTGGCGATCACCGAAACAACTCTGTCAGAGATTACCGATCCGAGGGCCCAGACTCACCTGACCCTGAAGATTGGAGTAAAGCCACGACCCGGCACGCAGAATGGCCACGTTGTCAGGATTAAGGTCGATTTCTACGATCTAACGAAAGATAACAGGCTGAAGCTAACTAATGCCAAGGTCAGCTATAACTGGCTTAGCTCTGCACGCGACTGGACTGATGCGACTCCCAAGTTTCTGGCAGCGACTTACGTGCGTCCCAAGAGCCAGCTACCTTCATCTAATGAACGGCGCTATGGCGGATTCATAGTTCGAGTATATTTCGATGGCCAGTTACAGAATGCGCGAGCGGTTCCACCTGAACTACTAACGCTCTTTCCGGCCGAGGATCAGCCCGTCTCTCCGCCGAATGCAGCCTCTAGCCCGTCATACTAGCCTCAACTAAAACTAGCCCTCCTCTCACAAAAACAAAGCTTGTGAGAGAATGGAAAAATCTGTTATTCCTGACGTGGGGAAATTCGCGGGGGATTTTACACAATTACTCCACAATAAATGAAGAAGCGCCCAGATATCGGCGTGTTTCTCGCGATCACTGCGGGCGTCTTTTGCCAGGGCGTCGTCACGTCTGCGCAGGATCTCGCACCCACATCACAGACAGCTGCGCAACCTGGCGTCACAATCGAGCAAGTTATTGTCACGGGCTCGAACATTCCGACCGCGGAAGAAGTCGGTCCCAATCCGGTGGACACCTATCGTCCGGCAGACATCCAAAAACTGGGCATCCGCAACGCTACCGACCTGACAACGTTTCTGCCGCAGGAAGCTGGCGGCACCGTCAACCTCAACGGCACTCGTGGTGACGGTACTGTACAATTCAACCTGCGCGGCTTGTTGGCCAAAGAAACCTTGGTGCTCGTTGACGGAAAACGTGTCGCCTTTGGTTCGTTGAACTCCGTCGGGCTCAGCGGCGGCGTGGACATTAACCTCATTCCCTTCCCGATGATCGATCACATCGACATCCTGAAGGATGGCGCGTCGGCTGTGTATGGCTCCGACGCGGTTGCCGGCGTGGTCAACTTCTTTTTGATCCACAAGTTCCGCGGGCTGGAGATCGGCGGGAGTTACGGGAACACAAACCTCGGAGCATCCAACGACATGGGCGAATGGGAGGCATGGTTGAAAGCCGGGACGGGAGATGACAAGACCAATATCGTTATCATCGCCGATTTCTGGGAGCGCACCGGTGGCCTCTTCAGCCCTGATCGGGACATTTCCAGTAACGCGTTCCAAATACCCTGGGGCGGTTTCGATAATCGCAGCGGGGGCTTCCCTGGCAAGATTGGAGGCTTTTTCCCAGGCTTGCGGTTAATCCCGAGCCTATTTTTCGGCCCGGGCGGTACGCCGCTACCCGGCGTAAACACGCCGCTTCCGCACTCGGCACCAAACGCGGCAACTTCGCCATTTTATAAGACAGCCTATTTTCCTTTTCTGGGCATTCCACCGGGAACGCCGGGTCTCATTAACCCCAATGCGTATCCGGGCGCTCCCGGTATCATCGGGCCCCATGCAATGCAATTTATCCCACAAACCGGTACCGATTATAAGGGGGGCGGCGACTACTTCTTCTTTAACTTTGCCGCTTTTACCCCGGACCTGCCTCCGGCTGATCGGCAAGCCTTCTATGGTTCGTTCACGCGCGATGTGTGCGACAAATATCTGACGGTGTTCGCCGACTTTAAATATGTCCGCTCGTTTTTCGATGCGTCTCTTGCCGCAACGTCGATCATTCCCGATCCATTCGGCCTTGGTGCAGTTTTTAGGGGTATCAGTGTGCCAATCCAGAATCCGTTTAACCCGTTCACCGTTGCAGATGCGACGATCCCAAATTTCTTTCCTGACGGATCTGGTCTCCCAGTCACAACCGGCATTCAGTTTCGCGCCATCAATGACACCGGTCCGAGACATGAAAAGTTCACTTACTACGATTATCTCTTCGATGTTGGTCTGCGCGGTGAGATGGGGGAATTTGGTGGCTACCACAAGACATGGAACTGGGAGCTAGGTTTCCGTTATTCCCGGAACGAAGGACAGGATTTGTCCGTCGGCGAAATGAGCCAGCCGGCGTTGCGCGCCGCACTTTTGGATACAAACCCAGCTACGGCATTTGATCCGTTCCTGAATTTCAATGCTCATAACACCAAAGCGGCCAGGGCCAGAGTTTACGTTAACCTGCATAACTCAGGCGAATATGAGTTACCTATTGGTTATGTCACCATTAACGGCGACTTGTTCAACCTTCCCGCCGGGCCGGTCTCCTTTGCTATCGGCGGTGAGTATGACGCGCCCAGGTGGACGCTCGATCGCGACCCGCTAAATACAACATTTC
>Ga0137418_10003637_pt2 | contig 11326 bp, 10 predicted proteins | sample CZODoug3_1_2_16f_FD_122242 | JGI IMG/M metagenome (GOLD analysis project Ga0137418, IMG submission 122242) | Vadose zone soil fungal communities from Angelo Coast Range Reserve, California, USA - CZODoug3_1_2_16fungal (Hybrid Assembly) | ecosystem: Environmental > Terrestrial > Soil > Vadose... | reverse complement strand
CCGATGCGGTGTTCGTCACGTCCCCGGACGGGGTCATCAAGATGGCAAACTCGGCGGCCTGCAAGCTGCTCAGTTTCAGCGAAGAGGAACTCCTCGGCCGCAGCATCATTGCGGTGCTCGAAGAGCGTGAGCGCGCCAACTTCGATCTGCTGCAGGCGGCGCAGGAGACGCGCGAGACGGTGGTGCGCACGCGCAGTGGTCAGACGATCCCGGTGTCGCTCACCGGCTCGCGCATCGACAGCGACGACCCGCAGTTCCAGGGCAACATCTTCGTGGCGCGCAACATCACCGACCGCAAGCGCGCCGAACGCCGCATACGCTATCTGGCGCGCTACGACGCGCTCACCAAGATCCCGAACCGCATGCAGTTCCACCACCTGCTGCAGCAGGCCATCGCGCGTGCGCTGCGCTCAGGTCAGGTGGTGGCGGTGCTGTACCTGGACATGGACCGCTTCAAGGAAGTCAACGACACTTTCGGCCACGGCGCCGGCGATCGCACGCTGGAAGTGCTGGCCGAGCGGCTGACACGCTCGCTGCCGAAGGAGACGGTGGTGGGACGGCTGGCGGGGGATGAGTTCGCGCTGTTCGTGGAGGGCCTGCCGTCCGATGCCGACAACCGCGGACCGATTGCGCAGCTGGCACGCTCGCTCCTGACCGAGGTGTGCCGCCCGCTCCAGCTGAACCAGAACGAGGTGTTCCTCACCGCCAGCATCGGCATCGCCTTCTGCCCGCGCGATGCCGAGAACGTCATCGATCTGATCCGCAACGCGGACGCGGCGATGTACTACTCGAAGCAGAACGGCGGCAACACCTTCGCCTTCTACTCCCCGGAGATGAACGCCGCCGCGGTCGAGCGGCTGATGTTGAAGAGCAAACTGCGGCGCGCGCTGGAACGCGACGAGCTGGAGATCCGCTATCAGCCCAAGGTCGACCTGCGCAACGGCCGCATCATCGGCGCCGAGGCGCTGTTGCGCTGGCGCCTGCCGGGGCACGGCGACATTCCGCCCTCGCATTTCATCCCGCTGGCCGAGGAAACCAACCTCATACTGGATATCGGCGAGTGGGTGCTGAACCGCGTGTGCCTCGATTACCGCCAGATGCAGAGCAAGGGGGGCGATCCGGGACGCATCTCACTCAACCTGTCGCTCAAGCAGCTGCGCCAGGCGAGTTTCATCCTGCGCTGCCGCTCGGTATTCCGCCGCCACCAGGTGTCCCCGACCGCGTTCGAGCTGGAGATCACCGAAACTACCCTGATGGCGGATCCGCAGCGCACCGTGCGGCTGCTCGATGAGCTGTACGCGATGGGCCTGCACCTGTCGATCGATGACTTCGGCACCGGCTACTCCTCGCTGTCGGCGCTGCAGCAGTTCCCCATCGGCACCCTGAAGATCGACCAGTCCTTCGTGCGCGACGCCGCCGACGATGCCGGCGATGCGACCATCGTGCGCACCATCATCGAGATGGGACGCAGTCTCGGCATGGAAGTGATTGCCGAGGGCGTCGAGTCGCAGCGGCAGCTGGAATTCCTGCGCAACAACGCCTGCCACTACGGGCAGGGACGGCTGTTCGGCGAGCCCTGCACCGCGGAGGACCTGCTGGCACTACTCGAGCGCCAGGCCACTGGCGGCGCACCCTTCGCACACCTGCTGCACCGCGCCGACGGGGCGGCTTCCCGCTCGGCCTGAAGCCGGTGTGCTTACTCTGTGCAACGCCCGCGTCCGCCGCGGCCCGCAGATACTGCTCGATGAGGCCACGGCCACGATCTTCCGTGGCGAGAAGATCGGCATCGTCGGACGCAACGGCTGCGGCAAGTCGACGCTGCTGGCACTGATCCGCGGCGAGCTCACCCCGGATGCCGGTGAGTATTCGGCGCCGCCGGATCTGGCCATCGGCTGGGTGGCCCAGGAACTGCCCGACTCGGACCGCCCGCTCCTGGAATACATCCTCGACGGTGACGTCGAGCTGCGCGCCGTGGAAGCGCAGCTGGCGCGCGCCCATGAGCGTGGCGAAGGCGCGCTCGAGGCGAGCCTGCATGCGCGCTACGAAGCGCTCGGTGGTTACGCCGCGCGCAGCCGCGCGGCGCAGCTTGCCGCAGGCCTGGGCTTTGACAGCGCTGATTCCGGGCGCGCGCTGCGCGAGTTCTCGGGGGGCCTGCGCATGCGCGCCAACCTGGCGCGTGCACTCATGCACCGCTCCGAGCTGCTGCTGCTCGATGAGCCGACCAATCACCTGGACCTCGACGCGCTGCTGTGGCTGGAGGAATGGCTGCGGGACTACCGCGGGACACTGCTGCTCGTGTCTCACGATCGCGAGTTCCTCGATGCGATCGTCGGCCGCATCCTGTACATCGAGGGCGGACGGCTGCATGCCTACCCGGGCAACTACAGCGCCTTCGAGACCCAGCACGCCGCCCATGCCGAACGCACCCGCGCCCTGGTGGCCAAGCGGCGGCGCGAGGCGGCCCACATCCAGAGTTTCGTCGAGCGATTCCGCGCCAAGGCGAGCAAGGCGCGCCAGGTGCAGAGCCGCCTGAAGTGGCTCGCGCGCCTCGAGAGCATCGCCGCCGTCCACACCGAATCGGGCTTCGAATGGGAGTTCGCACCACCGCTGAAACTGCCGCGGCCGCTGGTGACGCTCGAGCGGGTGAGCGCCGGCTACGGCGCGCGGCAGGTCCTCGCGGAGGTCTCCTTAAGCGTCAGCCCGGGCGACCGCCTCGGGGTCCTCGGCAGGAATGGCGCCGGCAAATCCACGCTGATGCGCGTGTTGGCCGGCGAGCTTGTGCCGCTCGCGGGCCGGCGCGAGCCGGCGCCGGAGCTGGCCACCGGCTTCCTGGCGCAGTTGCAGCTCGAGCAACTCGATGCCGGCGGCTCGGCGCTCGCCGAACTCACCCGGCGCGGCGGCAGCGAGGTACTGACGTGGACGCAGCAGCAGTGCCGCGACCATCTCGGCCGCTTCGGCTTCGGCGGCGAGCGGGTGTTCGAGCCGAGCGCGAATTTCTCCGGCGGCGAACGGACACGCCTGGCGCTCGCCATTCTCATCGCCCGCCGGCCCAACCTGCTGTTGCTCGACGAGCCAGCCAATCACCTGGATCTGGCGATGCGGCACACGCTGCTGCTCGCGCTGCAGGAATTTCCCGGCGCGGTAGTGCTGGTGTCGCACGACCGCGCGCTGCTGCGCGGCGCCTGCGACCGCTTCGTGCTGCTCGCCAACGGCGCGCTTACCGCCTTCGAGGGCGATCTGGAGGACTACGCCGCATGGCTGGGCGCCAATCGCGGCGCGGCGCCGGCCGCGGCGACCGCAGCCCCGGTCGCCTCGAGGCGCGAGCAGCGGCGGCTCGAAGCCGAGGCGCGCAACCGGCTCACGCCGTTGCGCGGCGAACAGCAACGTCTGGAAGCGCAGCTCAGCGCGCTCGCCGGCGAGCGGCTGCGGATCGAGGCCGCACTGAGCGATCCGGGCACTTACACCGCGACTGCCGCGCCGGAGCAGCAGCGGCTCTTCCGGCGCCATGGCGAGCTGTCCGATGAGATCGTTCAGCTGGAAGCGCGCTGGCTCGAGGTGATGACGGCGCTCGAAGAGCGTGTGTCGTGAGAATTCGCCGGGGCCGGCTCCTCACCCTGTGCGTGGTTGCGGCCTGGGTCGCAACCGCCTGGTGGCAGGCGCACAAGCCCCTGCCTGCCGGCACGCATGTCGCCTCCGCCGTGTGCGCCGTGCCGGCGGACGAGGTGAGCTTCATCGCCGACATCACGGCCGCGGATGCCTGGGGACGCGCGGTCGTGAGCCAGGGGATCTTCGACCAGGTTCTGGACGTGGTGCGCCAGGCACGCCGCTTCATCGTGCTCGATTACTCGCTGTTTGCAGGCACCGCGGCTGCAAGCGCTCCACAGCGGCGCATCGCCGCCGAGCTCAGCGACGCGCTGCTCGCGCGGCGGCGCGCGCTGCCTGACCTGAGGGTGCTGTTCATCACCGATCCGGTGAACGAGGGCTACGGCGCCGCGCCCTCGGCGCAGCTGCAGCTGCTGCGCGACGGCGGTGTCGAGGTCGTGGTGACGGATCTGGATGCGCTGCGCGATTCCAACCTGCTGTACTCGAGCCTGTGGCGGCTGGCGCTGCGCTGGTGGGATACGCCGGCGCGCCCCTTGGGGGTCGAGACGCGGCGCCTCAACTTCAAGGCCGACCACCGCAAGGTGCTGGTAGCGGACGACGGCCGGGGCGGACTGGCGGCGGTGGTGGCTTCGGCCAACCCGCACGATGCCGAGAGCGCCTGGTCGAACGCGGCCGCGCGTGTCAGCGGCGCGGCACTCGCATCGCTGCTGGCGAGCGAGCTGGCGGTGGCTCGTTTCTCAGGCTGGCGCGGGCACGGCGACGCCTATTCGCCCGCGCCGGCTTCAGCCCCGGGGCCGGCACCGGACTGCGCGGCTGACTCCGCAGCGGGCCTGGCGTCGGGCAGCAGCGCCCGCGTGCAGGTGCTCACCGAGGGCGCGATCCGCGCCGCGCTCCTCGAGCATGTGGCGGCCGCGGGGCGGGGCGACTCGATCGATGTGGCGATGTTCCATCTGGCCGACAACGGCGTAGCCGAGGCGCTGCTGGCGGCTGCCAGGCGCGGCGTCGGCGTGCGCCTCATTCTCGATCCGAACGAGGACGCGACCACCGGCAGCTCCGGCATTCCGAATCAGCCGGTGGCGAGCGAGCTCGTGGCGCGCGGCGGCGGTGCGATACACGTGCGCTGGTATCGCACGCATGGCGAGCGCTTTCATGACGCCCTGGTGATGATCTACGGGCCGCAGCGGCTGTGGCTGACGCTCGGTTCGGCGAACCTCACGCGGCGAGGCTTGAACGACTACAACCTCGAGGCGAACCTCGCCATCGAGGTGGCGCGCAGCGCGCCGCTGGCGCAGCAGGTGCTCGGTTACTTTGACACGCTGTGGAGCAACCGTGCGGCGCTCGGCATCGAGTACACCGCCGATTTCGCCGTATTCGCGAATCCGGCGCAGTCGGATTACTGGCTCTGCCGGCTGATGGAGGGCGTGGGCCTGTCCTGGTTCTGAGCGGCATGCTCCGCAGCGGCGCGCACCGCCTGCGGGGCCTGCTGCGACAGCGCCGCGAGGGCAGCGCCCGTGGCCTGCTCGAAGGCGGAGACCACATCGCTCAGGCGGTTGGCGGTGGCCAGCGCGGCGCCGGAAACCATGAACGTCGCCACCAGGTCGCGCCCTGCGCGCCTGCCGATGATGCAGTCGAGCGTCACGTGCACCTCGGGAACTGCGCCGCCGGCGGTGTAGTCGGCCTCGAAGCGGCGCACCGCGACCTGCAGCAGGTAGTCGGACGGGAACGGGCTGGTGGAATCCTCCACGGACGTCCACGCGCCCGAGGCGCGCAGCGTTTCGACCGCGAGCGCTTCCAGCACGTCCGCAACCGGAGCCGGCCAGCGGCTGCCGATGTAGAAGTTCATGCGGTGATCCGCCTGCACCAGCATGATGTGTGAGGAATCGAGCCCGGGAGCCGCCACGGGGTGACCGACCCGCAGCGATCCCGCCACGGCCGCCGTCGCCGGCGCGCCGTCGCCAGCCGCGGCGGCCGGCGCGCGCAGGTAGTACGTCTGCTCGGGGTGCGCGGTGCTGTGGAACAGCCCGGTGCAGCCGCCGCTCAGGATCGTGCACAGCAGCGGCGCGGCGCGCGTCGCCAGTTGCGGAATTCTCACCGTGGGATCTCCACACCGCGCTCCTGCGGTTGATAGATGAGCTGGGCGGGATTCTCCCGCAGGCTGTTCGAGAGCGCGCGAATGTCCTCGGCCGCCTCCCGGCCCTCACGCGCAAATCGCTCGAGCTCCGGCAACCCGTCGCGCGCGAACGAACGCACGTCCTCGCGGTTGTCGGCGATCACTCTGTCGAGCTGCTCGCTGGCGCTCGCCAGGTGGTCCGCAATGCTGTGCATGCCCCGCGCGGCGGCCTGCACGTCCGGCCCGGCCGCATCGATCAAGGCGTGGGTGCTGCGGGCGGAGGCGGCCAGTTCGGTGGTGGCGCCGCGCAGCTCGGTCACCAGGGCATTCAGATCGTGCACGGTCTGCGGCAGCGTGCTGCTCGCCTTCTCGAGGCTGCCCAGCGTGCTGGAAACCGCGTGCAGGTTGGCGTCGCTCAGCAACAGGTCGGCCCGCTGCACCACATCACCGGCCGCGGCCACCAGCTCCGGCAAACTCGCCAGGAACACATCGAAGCGCGACGGCCCCGAACGGATCACGGGGAACTTCAGGCCCGCCACCGCCGGCGCCAGGACTTTGTTGCCGGGAGCCTCGAACAGGTCGATGTACAGCAGCCCGGTGACTCCCTGCAGCTGCAGCTGCGCCACGGTGTGCGCCGATATCGGCGTGGTGGCATCGATGTCGACGATCACCTCGACGCGGCTGGGATCGCGCGGGTCGATGTGCAATTCGACCACGCGGCCGACACCGACACCGAGGTAACGCACCGCCGCGCCCCGCTCGAGGCCGCTGACGCTGCCGCTGAAGTAAATCTCGTAGCGGTTGTAGCTGCGGTGCTCGCGGGCGTCGGAATACCAGTAGACGAACAGCGCTCCCAGCAGCGCCACCAGCAGCACGAAGGCACCGACCGCGGCGTAGTTCGCTTCACGTTCCACGTGCGGCTCCCAGGCGCGCGCGCGCGCGCTCGCCGTGGAAATAGGCCCTGATCCACGGGTGCGGGTAGTCGACGATGCGTTCCAGGGTGTCCGATTCCATGCGCCCGTCCACGATCACCCCGACACGATTGCAGGTACGGAAGATGGTGTCCAGATCATGGGTGATCATGACAATGGTGAGGCGCAGCTGTTTCTGCAGGTACAGCACCAACTCGTCGAACGCGGCCGCGCTCACCGGATCGAGGCCCGAGGTGGGCTCATCGAGAAACAACAGGCGCGGATCGAGCGCCAGGGCGCGGGCGAGAGCTGCGCGCTTCACCATGCCGCCGGAGAGCTCGGCCGGGTACTTGTGGGCCGCCTCGGCGGGCAGCCCGACGAGGCGGATCCGAAGCAGCGCCAGCTCCTCGAGGGCGGTCCGGCCGAGCCCGAGGTGCTCGATCATGGGCAGCTGCACGTTCTGCAGCACGGTCAGTGCCGAGTACAGGGCGCCCTGCTGGAAGGTGACGCCGTAGTGCGCCTTGACCGAGCGCAGCTGCGCCACGCTCATTCGCGTGATGTCGTCACCGCCGATGCGCACCGTCCCGGCGAGCGGGCGCTGCAGCCCGAGGATGGTCCGCAGCAGCACCGACTTGCCGGAGCCGGAGCCGCCGACGATGCCAAACACCTCGTCGGCGCGCACTTCCATGTCGAGCCCGTCGTGGACCACCTGGGTCCCGAAGCGGTTCACCAGCCCGCTCACCTGCAGCACCGGGTAGATCAAATGTCCATCTCCATGAACAGCACCGCGAACAGCGCGTCTGCGAGTATCACGAAGAAGATCGCCTGCACCACCGCGACGGTCACCAGGCGGCCGAGTTCGCGCGCCGAGCCGCGCACCTGCATGCCGCGATAACACCCGGCCAGGGCGATGAGCACTGCGAACACCGGGGCCTTGATCACGCCGACCCAGAAGGTGGTGGGCGAGATTGCCTCGATGACGCGGTTCGCGTACTGACTGAGAGGCATGTCGAGCAGGTAGCGGCACAACAGTGCGCCGCCGGTGAGTCCGATGAGATCGGCGATGATGGTGAGCAGCGGCAGCGCGAGCGTGAGTCCCAGCACCCGTGGCACCACCAGCAGTTCGAACGGGTCGACTCCGGTCGCGGTCAGCGCATCGACCTCCTCGTTGAGCTGCATGGAGCCGAGCTCGGCCGCATACGCGCTGCCGGAGCGGCCGGCGACGATAATGGAAGTCAGCAGCACTCCCAGTTCCCGCAGCACCCCGATGGTGACCAGGTCGACCACATAGATGTCCGCGCCGAGCCCGCGCAGCTGCCGCGCGCTCATGTAGGCGATGATCACGCTGATGAGGAACGCGATCAGCGCCACGATGGGCATGGCCGTAATGCCGGTGTCATAGACGTGCCGCGCGATCGCAATCGGCCGCAGGCGCCGCGGACGCACCACGCCCCGCAGGAAAGTGGTGCTGGTGCGTCCGACGAAGGCGAGTCCCTGCATCAGGTCCTGGCCGGCACGCACTGCCTGTCGGCCGATCGCCTCGAGCGCCCGCTCGGCCTCGGGGACCGCGTCAGCTTCCGGCACGCCCGTCGTGCCGCCCTCCTTGAGGGTCTCGTCGAGCAGGCGCAGCTGATCCGGGGGCGTGCCCCGGAACGTCACCGCGGCGCCGGCCGCACGCGCGCGGCGCACGAACTGGCGCAGCGCCCAGGCGCCCGAGAGGTCGAGCGCCGTGAGTTGCTGCGTCGCAATCGATACTTGCCGCGCTGCCGCAACATCGACCGCGGCGAGTCCGGTCTGGATGAGGGCGAGCCGCTGCGCGACCCACTCGCCCGTGAGCTCGAGCTCCAGGCCCTCGTCGGTGCGCCGAACCTCGACGCTCATGCTTGGCGTGCGGGCGCGACGGATCAGCGCTTGGCGTGCAGATGCGCCTCGAGGAAAGTGCCCCCCAGCGCCGTGACGCGCTCCGCCAGCGTGTCGATATGCTCCTCGACGCTCTCGGCCACGTTGTCGAACAGCTCGTGCAGGGCGATGAAGTTCGGGCCCTTGACGTTCCAGTGCGCATGTTTGGTTTGCGCGCCCAGGTCGATGGCGTCCGCGAGGCGTGCGTTCAGCAGCTCGATCACCTTGGTCCGGGTGTTGGCCGGCAGGTCGTTGCGGGTGTCAAACATGTCAGGTCTCCTTGGCGGGCCAATCGCCTGTCCGGATCGCGATGATAAACGCGATCTATCGCCGGAGTCTTGTGGGAAAGACCGGCGCGGGTCCGCGGCCTTGCCTCAGGTGTCGTCGCGGTAGCGACGCAGGCGGATCGCGGCGAACACCAGCGCCGCGGTGACCGCCAGCCCCAGCCACAGGTCGATGTCGCGGAACGCGGCGCCGAAGCGCAGTTGACCGAACACCGAGGCGAGCGCGTCCGCACGCCCGCGGCCCAGGTGCGGGTACGGGAAGAGTGTGTGCCAGATCCCGTAGGTGCGGTACGCGAGTAAATTCCACAGATAGGTGGTCCCGAAGGCCATGCGCTCGAGCAGCGGCGCCAGCACCACCGGGACGGTGGCCCACAAGAACGGACTGCGCCGCGCCCAGGCCGAGACCACGAGCAGGTAGGCGGCGAATGGCGCATACCACAGCACACCGACCATGACGCACGCCAGCAGCGCCATCTCACCCTTGAGCCAGGCAAGCGTGTCCCAGCCCGGGATCGGGGGCAGGCGTCCGAAGGCGGCGTTCAACTCCCAGACGCCGACAAAGCTCAGGGACACCAGCAGCCCGAGCGCAAAGACGCCCAGCGGCACCACCAGCAGCGCGACCAGCAGCTTCGACAGGACGGTCAGGTTGTCAGACACCGGTAAGGACTTCCAGAAGAGGATGCTGCGGTCCTTGCGCTCCGCGTACAGGCAGTCCAGCAGGTAGAAACTCAGCACAATCAGCGTCACGAGGGCCAGTGGCATCGACACGGCGCTTTGCATGACGCTGAACATCGTCATGCCGTCGGAGCCGTCGTGGTGCATATCCGCGTGCGTCAGGCTGTACTTCACGCTCGCCACGAAAGCGCTGACCACCATCAGCGCCGCGACTACCAGCGGTGCGATCCACAACGCGCGGTGCTCCCAGAACTCGCGCCGCACCAGCATGGCAAGCGTGCTGGCAGCTCCGATGCGGGCGCCCGGCGTGAACTCGCGCGGGGCTTCCCCGGCGGCAGCGTCTGCAAAATGACTGTTCATGTGCCTGGCGTCCCCTGCATTTTCGCGACAAACAGGTCGGCGATCGATGGCGTGCGCAACTCACCCAACGCGCCGAGCTCCGCGGCCGAGCGACCCTCGAAGAGCATCGCCACACGCCCGAACACCTCGCGCTCGTAGAACGGTTGCAGCGCACGCGCCTGCGGCGCCCGTTCCGCGGCCAGCGTCAGCTGCTGGTAGCGGCTGCCAAGGTCCTCGACGGAGGAACTCAGTGCCACGCGGCCGTGCTTGATGAAGATCACGTCGGTGAACAGGTTCTCGACTTCCTCCACCTGGTGAGTCGTGAGCAGGATGGTGCGCTCCTTGTCGAAGTAGTCGTTGAGCAGCGTGTCGTAGAACTTACGGCGGTAGAGCAGATCGAGCCCGAGGGTGGGCTCATCGAGCACCAGCAGGCGCGCATCGATCGCGAGGATCAGCGCCAGGTGCAGCTGCGTCACCATGCCTTTGGAGAGTTCGCGCACGCGGCTGGTCATGCGGATGTCGGTCTTGCGCAGAAATTCCGCGGCGCGCGCGCGATCGAAGCGCGGGTGCACCCCGCTCACCACCTCCAGCGCCTGACTCACGCGCAGCCAGCGCGGCAGCACGGCCACGTCGGCCATGAAGCACACCTCGCGCATCAGCGCGTCGCGCTGCGTGCGCGGATCGAGTCCGAGCACGGTGAGCTCGCCGCTGAAGGGGGTGAGTCCGAGGATCGCCTTGAGGGCGGTGGTCTTGCCGGCGCCGTTCGGACCGATGAGACCGACGATGCGTCCGGGCTCGACGCTGAAGTTCACGCCATCGAGCGCACGGGTCGCGCCGTAGGCCTTGGCGAGTCCGCGCGCTTCAATTACTGCTGTCATCTTTTTCACCTGGTGCGGCCCCGCCGGCCGGGTGCGCCGGCCACTTGGCCGCAGGCGCTGCGGCGCCCACGCGCTGCAATTCTTCCTGGGTCAGGCCGAGGCGCTGGATGGTGGCGTACACTTTCGGCCAGTCCTCTTCGAGGAAGCGCTGGCGCTCGTCCTTCATCAGGGCCTTGCGGGCGCCCGGGCTCACGAACATCCCCAGGCCGCGCCGCTTCTCCACCAGCTGTTCGTCGACGAGCTGCTGGTAGCCCTTGAGCACGGTGAGCGGATTCAGGCGGAAGTCCGCAGCGACGCTGCGGACCGAGGGCAGCGGGTCTCCTTCCTTGAGCACCCCTTCGAGGATCATCGCTACCACCCGGTCTCGCAGTTGCCGGTAGATCGGCAGGCTGTCGTCCCACTGCGAATCCATGGTCGTTTGCACGGCGCCTGTGGCGGGGTATTAGCCGACTAATCTACCAAAACGGCCGGCTCAGGCTGGCCAAACCAGCCGTGATCCGACTGCATGGCCACGGTGCGGCTCGCGCCGGAATGCGTCCCCGGCGGGACCGATGTGGACTGCACGAAGCTCAGGCTGAACACCAGGGTGATCAGGGCCGCCGCGGCGGCGCAGGTCAGGTCACGATA
>Ga0137418_10005812_pt1 | contig 11328 bp, 10 predicted proteins | sample CZODoug3_1_2_16f_FD_122242 | JGI IMG/M metagenome (GOLD analysis project Ga0137418, IMG submission 122242) | Vadose zone soil fungal communities from Angelo Coast Range Reserve, California, USA - CZODoug3_1_2_16fungal (Hybrid Assembly) | ecosystem: Environmental > Terrestrial > Soil > Vadose... | reverse complement strand
AGTAGGGCGTAATATGTCTCGCTTGACGGGTTCCGATGTAGGCACTCGCCGACCTTTTTGAAGATAGGTTGTCCGATCATAGGTGAGGACTAAGAACTCGGTTTTTGGAAAAATCGGCCCGGAAAGAGGTCGAGGGTTACAAAGCCTGTTTTTGAAATTGGGTTGAGGTTAGGATTTGTCTCTCACAACGCCGCTTTAGCTCAGTGGTAGAGCAGCTCATTCGTAATGAGCGGGTCAACGGTTCAAATCCGTTAAGCGGCTCCCTCTATGTTGCGGGGACCAAGATTGACCTTTCCGAGGCTACCGGCCTGAAGGTTCCGGGAGTTAGGGCGCGCCGAGTGCCGCCAGCTTCGAGCAGGTGGCCTTGAAGAATTTGATCGATTCGGCGATTTCAGGAGAGGAATTGTCCCAGTCATATTCGTACTCGAAGCAGATGGCTCCATGGAAGCCCTGGCGCTTGAGTTCAGTCAACTGTCACCACATTGCTGATGCCGGTGCCCCACGGGACGTCGTGCGCGCTATTGAGGCCGAACTCGTTGAGGTCCGTGAAATGGAGCGCGAGGACATGGCCCTCGAGTTTTTTTAAGGAGGCAACGGGATCGAGGCCGGAGCGGACCCAGTGGCCGGTGTCCGCGCAGGCGCCCAGCATCGGGCGGCCCTTGATCGCGGCGAGGACGATGTCGGGATTCCAATAGTGGTTCGGGTTCGGGTGATCGTGGATCGCGACCTTGATCTTGTATTCCTCGGCGAGTTTCTCCACGAGATCGAGCGCGGGCTCGGGGGGTTCGGCGACGATGACATCGACGCCCAGTTCCTTCGCCGCCGCGAGAATCTTCTCCGCTGAAATCATGACGCCGAGATCGATGACCTCATAATTATTACAGGCCAGCACCACGCCCACGATGTTCTTGCCGATGTCGTGCACGTCGCCTTTCACGGTCGCGAGCACGATCTTGCCCGCTCGGCGCACGCCGCCCGCTGCCCGCTGTTCCGCCTCGAGGAAGGGCACGAGGTAGGCCACGGCTTTCTTCATCACGCGGGCGCTCTTCACGACCTGCGGCAGAAACATCTTGCCCGATCCAAAGAGGTCCCCCACGACGTTCATGCCGTCCATGAGGGGCCCTTCGATCACTTCGATCGGCCGCGCGGCGTGGCGGCGCGCCTCCTCGACGTCGGCCTCGACGTGGTCGAGGATGCCCTCGACCAGCGCGTGGCGCAGGCGCTCCGTCACGGGCAGCGACCGCCACGCGGCATCCTCCCGCGTCGCAATGGTGCTCTCCCGGTGTTTCTCGGCGAGGGCCGTCAGGCGCTCCGTCGCGTCGGCGCGGCGGTTGAAGAGCACGTCTTCGACGAGCACGAGCACATCGGCCGGGAGGTCCTCGTACACGGCGAGCTGGCCGGCGTTGACGATGCCCATGTCCATGCCGGCGGCGATCGCGTGGAACAGAAACGCCGAGTGCATCGCCTCGCGGACGTGCGGGCTCCCCCGGAACGCGAACGAGAGATTGCTGACGCCGCCGCTCACGAGGGCGCGCGGCAACGTCGCCTTGATGCGGCGCACCGCGTCGATGTAGGCGATCGCGTACGCGTTGTGCTCCTCGATCCCCGTGGCCACGGCGAAGACGTTGGGATCGAAGATGATGTCTTCGGGCGGGAAGCCGGCCTGCTCGGTGAGCAGTTTGTACGCGCGCGCGCAGATCGCCACCTTGCGATCGGCGGAATCGGCCTGGCCCGCTTCGTCGAACGCCATCACCACGACCGCCGCGCCGTAGCGGCGGACGAGACGCGCTTTGGCGAGGAACTCGGCTTCGCCTTCCTTGAGACTGATGGAATTGACGATGCCCTTGCCCTGGAGGTTCTGAAGGCCCTGCTCCAGCGCCTCCCAGCGCGACGAGTCCACCATCACCGGCACCTTGGCGATGTCGGGCTCGGCCGCGACGAGCCTGACGAAGCGCTCCATCGCCGCCACGGCGTCGAGCATCCCCTCGTCCATGTTGATGTCGATGATCTGCGCGCCGTTCTCGACCTGGTGGCGCGCGACCTCGAGCGCGGCTTCGTAGTTGCCGGCCTTGATGAGCCCGGCGAACCGCGACGAGCCCGTGACGTTGGTGCGCTCACCGATGTTCACGAACAGGGTGTCGGGCCGGATGTTGAGCGGCTCGAGCCCGGAGAGGCGGCAGATGGGCGCGATCTCGGGGAGCGCGCGCGGCGGCACGCCGGCCACCGCTTGGACGAGCGCGCGAATGTGCGCGGGCGTCGTGCCACAGCAGCCGCCGACGACGTTCACGAATCCCGAGCGCGCGAACTCGCTCATCAGCGCTGACATCTCGGCGGCGGTCTGATCGTAGCCGCCGAACGCGTTCGGTAACCCGGCGTTGGGATGGCAGCTGACGGGGACGTTCGCCAACCGCGACAGCTCTTCGATGTAGGGGCGCAGCTGCGCGGCGCCCAAAGCGCAGTTCAGCCCGATCGTGAAGAGATCCGCATGGCGCACCGAGTTCCAGAATGCTTCGACGGTCTGCCCGGACAGCGTCCGGCCGCTGGCGTCCGTGATCGTGCCCGAAACCATCAGCGGCACGTCCAGCCCCTTCTCGTCCAGTAAACCGCGTACCGCGAAGAGCGCGGCTTTGCAGTTGAGCGTATCGAAGATCGTCTCGACCATGAGGAGGTCGACGCCGCCCTCGAGCAGCGCTTCGGCCTGCGTGCGATAGGCCGCGGCGAGCTGCGCGAACGTGACGTTCCGGAAACCCGGATCATTGACGTCGGGCGACAGCGACGCGGTGCGGTTCGTCGGGCCGAGGACGCCCACGACGAAGCGTGGCCGGTCCGGAGTCTTGGCCGTCATCTCGTCGGCGGCTTGGCGGGCGAGGCGCGCCGCAGTGACGTTCAGCTCGTAGACGAGGTGTTCAGTCCCGTAGTCGCTTTGCGAAATGACTTGGGCGTTGAATGTGTTCGTCTCGAGGATGTCGGCGCCCGCGTCGAGGTAGGCGCGGTGGACCTCGGCGATGACGTCCGGGCGAGTGAGGCAAAGCAGGTCGTTGTTGCCGCGCAGGTCCTTGGGGTGGTCGCGCAGACGCTCCCCGCGGAAATCGGGCTCGTCCAGGGCGTACGACTGGATCATCGTCCCCATGGCGCCGTCGAGGACGAGGATGCGCTGCGCGAGCGCGGTGCGAAGCTGGGTCAGGCGGTGCTGTCGATCGGTCATAGTAAGAAAAATCCCCGTCGCCTATACGGACGCCGGGGCCCCGGCTTTTTAGCGACTTGTTTAACGTGGCTGCAATAGGCCGCAACTCACCACGGACTGTATTCAGTTGTTCGGCAAAGCTAATGGGCTCGGGCAACCCAAGGCAAACTGCTTGTTGCGCCACCGCGACAGCGTGAGCAGGCGCACGGCCCGCCACCCGTTGACCTTGTACTGTAAATCCCCTATTAGTCGGGACTTGGCTATGCACGTCATGCACACGACTGCCGACCACCGCCGATTGGCGTGCCCGATCGCTTTGGCGTTGGCGCTCGGCATTTCGGTCACGACGTGCCGTCTCGACAAGTTGATCAATCCGGCGACGGCGGATCGGATCGTCGTGAACCCCGACAGCGTGCGAGCTTCGGCGGACAGCGGCTCGCTCGATTCCGTGACGACCACCGTGCGTGTCGCGAGCGCGGATGGCGTCTCCCTAACGTGGACCGCCACCAAGACCGCGCTGTGGGTAACGCTCTCGCTCTCGCCGGATAGCCTGGTGGTCACGCTGGATCCCTCGACACTCTCGCAGGGCGTGCACTCCGACACGATCGTAGTCTCATCACCGCAGAGCAAGGATACGGTCAGGGTGCCGGTCGTATTCACCATACTTCCGGCCGCTGCGCATCTAGTCGTGTCCCCGACGAGTCGCGACACATTCGCGTTAGCGGGAAGCGCGCAACCCGACACGTTCTCTGTGCGGATTAAGAACAAGGGCGCCCTGCCGCTGACGTGGACCGCAGCCCCCAGTGCCACCTGGATCACGCTTTCCGACTCCGGCGGGACCGTACCTCCTCAGGACACGACTTCGACAACTGTGCTGGTGACGCTGCGACCGGACACCCTCAGCGCCACGACACACAATGGCAGGATCGTATTCTCGGCCACCGGTGCCACGGGATCGCCCGACACCGTGCCCATCGTCTACAGGATTGATCCGTGTGCGGAGACCCCAATCCCGACGCTCGACGCGACTCGCAGCGGCTCGATTGCGTTGAGCGACTGCGGTGCGCCGCAGCGAGCGGGACGGCAAGCGAAGTTATTCGGCGTGCGGGCGGGTGTCGGTGACACGCTGACGTTCGGTCTCACGTCCGCCTTCAATGCGTACTTGATCCTCACCGACAGCGCGGGCACCGTGGTGCTGGACCAGAACGACCAGTGCCCCGCGGCGCTGACTGCGTGTCTTACGCCCTTCAACGTCTCCACGGCGGGGCGGTATGTCATCGAAGTCACGAGTACGAATCCAGCGGAGACCGGCGCGTTCACATTGTCGGCTGTGAAGGAACGGGCGCCGAGCGCGCCGTCCGCCGGGCAGTTCCGAGCGAATGGCACCACGGCCATCGCGTGGGGAGGAGAGACGCCTGAGGACACAGTCGTATTCAAGGCACTTCTCAGCGATCCGAATCCGGGTGACTCGGTGCACCTGGTAGCAGAGCGGGTCAGCCTATCAGGCGGTACCCAGATCGATTCGAGCGCCTTCGTGTCGGTCGGATCGACAGCGACGATTCGCGTTGGCAACTTGACCGAAGACGAAGGATATCACTGGCGCTCACGGACCTGTGACCAGACCGGTCGTTGCAGTGCGTGGGTTGAGTTCGGACCGAACCCGCAGACGGCGGCGGACTTCTTCGTGAACACGACCCCTGTGGCACCCGTGCTGACGCAGCTCAACCAGTTCCGGGCTTCAGACATGACCTCGATCCCAGAGGGTGGCATTGCGGGCGCCACCTCGGCCACCGTCGTACTCACGGGATTCGTCGTCGACCCTGATCCCGCCGAAGTGATTTGGCTCGAGGTGGAAGTGAAACCGACCGGCACGGCCGGTCCTGATTCCACGGGGCTGGCTCGGGGGGCCGCAGGCGTCGCCACCAACGGCACAGCGAGCGCCACGCTCACATTCACAGGGGCGTTGCTCGGCGGTACCAACTACTACTGGCGCGCGCACGCTTGCGATCGCACGAATCGTTGCAGCGCTTGGGTCAACTTTGGAACCGGCACGCCGCAGAGCTCCCAGGGCGGTCTCGGCACTCCCGCCGCCACGGACTTCCACGTCAATCCGTGACCTGCCCCCGCTGTGGCGCCGACGGAATCCCGGACGGCGCGCCCGGTTGCCCCAAGTGCGGCCAGTCGCTCGGTGACGCGCAGAACCGCACGAACAACGCCGCCGCCGCGGACGATGCCATCCCCGAGGAGCTCGAGGACGCGCTGCGGCGTGAGCTGAGCAAGGAGTATCAGATCACCGACCTCCTCGGCCGCGGCGGGATGTCGCTCGTCTACCTCGCGCAGGAAATCGACCTGAATCGCCAGGTCGCGATCAAGATCCTGCCGCTGCAGTTCCTCCAGGGGCCCGCCTCCGCAGAGCGCTTCGAGCGCGAGGCGAAGATCGCCGCGTCGCTCGACCATCCCCATATCGTGCCGATCTTCCGCGTCGGTGCCACCAGCACGTTCCTGTGGTACACGATGAAGCGGATCCGCGGCCGCTCCTTCGAACAGATCATCATGGAACGCGGCGCCCTGCCGCTGCCGGAAGTCCTCGGCGTCGTGGAGCAAGTGGGGAGCGCGCTGCAGTACGCGCACCGCCACGGCGTCGTGCATCGCGACGTGAAGCCCGCCAACGTCATGATCGAGGATTCCGGCTGGGCGCTGGTGTGCGACTTCGGCGTCGCGCGCGCCTTCGGCAGCGTGTCGCTCACGCAGACGGGCGCGTCGCTGGGCACCCCGCGCTACATGTCCCCTGAGCAGTTCGAGGGGCAGCCGGTGGACGGCCGCTGCGACCAGTACTCGCTCGCCATCCTCATGTGGGAGGCGCTCACCGGTGCCGTCCCGTTCACGGGCGACTCCATCGGCGAGCTGATCCGCAAGCATCTCCTCGAGCCGCCGCCCCGGCTCAACGAGGTGAACCCCGACATTCCGGAACGGGTGTCGTCGGCCGTCTACCGTGCGATGAGCAAGAAGCCCGCCGAGCGCTTTCCCGACGTGGCGGCGTTCGTCGCGGCGCTCGGGGGCCAGGCGGTGCCGAGGATCCCAGCGGGGTTCACGGGACCCACGCCGGTGGTGGAACGGCCTCGCATCCTGTGGGACACGACGGATGACACGCCCACGGTGCGCATCACGTCGACGCCGCGCGGGCGGCGGCTCGTCGCGATCGCCATCGCCGCCGGCCTCCTGCTCCTCGGTGGTGGCGCCTGGGTGGCGTTCCGCCCGGCCAAAGCGGCGAACGGCGCCATTCCGGCTTCTCACGACTCGACCGGCCAGCGAGCCGCTGACACGCCGCGCGTCGCGACGGTTGTGCCGGCCGACACCCCGGTCACACACCGGGCCACCCTCCGGCCTCGCCCTGCGGCTCCGCCCGTGGCTCGCGCCAAACTGTCGCTCAGCACGCAGCCGCCGGGCACGTTTTTTCTCGACGACCGGCAGATTCGCAGCACTCCGATCCTCAATTTCGAGATGGCGCCGGGACAGCACCGCGTGCAGGTGAAGCGTGACGGCTTCACGCCGTTCGACACCGTCTTCACCGCGCAACCCGGCCAGGAGATCAAGTGGACCCGCATCGCCTTGAAGCCCATCGGCGGATGACCCGCGCCGTGGCATTGTGCGCCGCGCTGATCGCCGGCGCGGCGTCGCTCCCCCCCGCCGCGGCCGCTCAGGCGGCCCCCGCCGTGCTCGTTCAGGCGGTGCGCGCGTACGACGACCTCGACCTCGACGGCGCGGCCGGGCTGCTCCGCCGTGCCCTGTCCGTTCAGGGAGCCGGCGCGCTCGCGCCCGCCGACGCCGATCGCGCCATGATGTACCTCGCGGCCACGGAGGTGCTCCGCGAGCACAGCGACTCGGCCCGCGCCGTCGCGCGGCGACTGGTCGTCGCCAACCCGCGCTTCCGGCCCGACGAGCTGGTCTTTCCGCCGCAGGTGCTCACCTTCTATGAAGGCGTCCGGCGCGCCACGCCCGCGGTGACGGCGCGCGCGCCCGCCGACACCGCGATCCGTCCCGGAGCGGAGGCCTTGGCCGTGCGGCTCTACGCCAGCACGGTCCACGACGTCACCGCGACGCTCGACCGCGACGATGGCCGCGTCCTGCGCACGCTGTATGCGGGCCCGGTCGGCGATAGTCTCGATCTGCACTGGAACGGCCAAGACTCGACCGGCACCGCACCCCCCAACGGGCGCTACGCGATCACGGTGACCTCGCTCGATCGCCAGCGGCGCGCCGTCCGCATCCTGCGCCTGCCCCTCGAGGTCACGCAGGGCCGCGTCGATACGCTCCCCCACCCCGCGCCGCCCGCCGATTCGCTGCTGCTCCCCGAGCGGCAGTCAATGAAACCGGCGCTGCGCGCCTTCGCGCCCGCTGCCCTTGCCGGGGTCGCGATCGCGGTGCTGCCCAGCATCGTGGCGAACGGGGAGGACGCGAGTGGCGCACGCTTCGTGGTCGGAGGCACCGTCACCGTTGCCGGGCTCGTCGCGTTCTTCTCGCATCACCCCGGCCGATCGATCCCCGGCAACGCGGCTCACAACCGCACGCTGCGCGACACCTGGCGGCGGGAAGACGCCGAAGTCGCACGCCGCAACGCCGAACGCGCGCGCGGGATGCTCGGCATCCACGCCGGCGCGCCGGTGCTGATCACCCCGGAGGCTCCATGACGCGCGTGGTGGTGATCGTTTGTGCGGCCTGGTGGATACTGGCCGGGACCAGTGTCGTCGCGCAGAGCAAGTGGCAGGTGTCGTTCGGCGCCGCGGGCGGACAGGAGATTGCCCGCTCCCGCATCGGTACGACGCGCGAGCGAGTGAGCGGGATGGTGTTCGGCGGCGAAGCCACCACGTCGCGCGGCCGTTTCGTCGCGCGGCTCCGCTACGCGCAAGGCCGCGTCACCAACGACACGGCCGGACGCGACGTCGCCGAGGGTGAGGCACTCCTCGGCTACAGGGCGCGTCCGTGGTTGACGGTCTGGGTCGGGCCGCATGCCCGCACGTTCGTCGTGCCGGGGCAGAGCGATCGGCGCTGGCTGCTCTGGTCTGGTCGAGTCACGGCGCGCGGCACGCTGTTCCCGGGACGCGTCACGAGCTTCGTCGAGTTGTGGCAGGGGTTCACCGGCAGCCTGTCGCGGCCGGCGGAGTCAGTGACGGGGGGTGGCGCGGAGGCGGGCCTCGATCTCCGTCTGGCGCGGCGCCCCGTATGGGGCCGGCTCGCCTATCGCATCGAGCAGGGACGCGCCGGCAGCATCGGACGGCGCGAGACCGTCGAAGCGATCACGCTGACCGTAGGATTCGACCGCTGAAGTAGATCTTACGGGTGCGGCGGTTTCGGCTTCTGCTGGCCCGGCGCGTTGGCTCGCGCCGCGGCGGCGCGAGCGAGTCCGGCGGCCGCCTGCGCGGGCGTCACTCCACGGCCGTGCGAGACTCCCGCCGAGACTTGCGCAGGAAGCGCCAAAACGTCGGCGCTGTCCCCGCCCGCCTCGATGACCTGCGTCACCAGCTCGACCGTCTGAGCAGCGGGCACGCCCATCGCCGCCAACGTGCCCGCGACGCGCAAGGTCCCGCCTTGAGCGTGCCGCGGTCCACTCACCCGCGCCAAGGTCGTCACGTTCGTATCGTTCAGTCCCGCATTCAACGCGAACGCACCGGCCGCGATCGCGTCCGTGTCGGGGTGAGTGGGACCCGCTCGGGTCAGCGCCGCCGCGGCAACATCGAGCTGCCCCGCGAGCGCACGCACCGCGGCCGCGATACGATCGGCGGGTACACCCTTGGCCCCACCTTCGATCGCTTTTTGGATCAGGGGATCAACAGGGAGGCCGCGCGCCGCGGCGGACGTCGCCAGCCGTTGGACCAGCGCTGCGACCTCGGGCGACACGCGCCCCGCCAGTCGCGCGGAGATGTCCTGCGCATGGAGTGTGGTCCCCCCCCCAACCAGGGCGAGCAGGGCGAGCAGGAGAAACGCGCGGAGCGTCTTCACAACGAGAGCACGCTGTTGCGGCGGCCGAAGCCGTCGTCTACGGCGGGAGCGCCGGGGTCGGCCACCCAGCGAGCGCCGTCCACGACGAACGCGTACTGGTGCTGACCGGCCGGCAGGGTCAACGTGGCCGACCACACGCCAGGCGACCCGGTACGCACGAGCGGCGTCGCCGCCGGATCCCATTGATTGAACGTGCCTGCGAGCGAAACGTCGTGGGCATCGGGCGCGAACAATACAAATCGAACCGTGACGGCCGAAGTGGCCGGCGTTGGAGCGGGTCGCACGAGAACCAGAACGAGCGCGAGGGCGGCGGCGAAAGCCGGCACGAGTGTCCAGGGCCGCACGCGCAGGCGCACTTCGCGCGGGGTCACGAGCCGGCGCCAGAATGAGGGTGAGTCGGCGCGCCGCCGTAGTTTCGCGAGGACGCGTGTGTCGAGCCCGGGGAACATCACGGGTTCGCGGTCGACCGCGGCGAGCAGGCGCAGCGCCTCTTCGCCTTCCGCGCGCAGCGCGGGCGGTAGATCGGCGAGAGTGATCTCGCCGTCGAGGAGCTGCTTGACCTGCGGATGAAAATTGTTGCCGCTCATGGCCGATCCTTCAGTTGCTCGCGGAGCCGGTCGTACGCCCGGTGCATCCGCATCTTGAGCGAGGGCACGGAAGTCTTGAGTCGCTCCGCAATCTCGCCGTACGACAACCCTTCCACGTGCTTCAGCACGAAGACTTCGCGCTGCTCCGGCGTCAACTCGAGCAGCGCATGTTGCAGCGCGCGGCGCCGCTCATCCGCCTCGACTGGAGCCTCCGCCCGCTCAGCCGCGGCGATCGCGCCGGCCGCCTCGAGCGGAGCCACGTCTTTGCTCTTGCGTCGCTCCGCGAAACAGCGGTTGCGCAAGATCAGAAAGAACCACCCGACGAAGTTGTCGGGGTCGCGGCACTGCGCCAGCTGATCGTAGGCCCGAACGAACGCGTCCTGCACTGCATCTTCCGCCGCATCGCGGGAGCCGAGCATCCGCGCCGCATAGCGCGCGTAGCGATCGCGGTAACGCGTCACCAACACGCCGTAGCGCTCGGTGTCGCCCGCCAGGATCGCGCGGACTACCTGCCCATCGGTTGCACCTTCCGGTCCGCTCATCCGCGTGATGGTAGGCGCCTTAAAGAGGCATTGGAAGGGGTGGTGGTAACGTGGCGCAGCACGTGGATTTGTGACCCGCGTTACCTTCCCAGCGTCACCTGCGTCTTTATTCCGCCATGACGACGCTCCCATTCCCGGTACCCGGTCCTCAAGCGGATGCGACCCTCTTGCGCCGCATGGCGGCGCGTGACGCGAGGGCGCTGACCGAGCTGCAGGGCCGTTATGGCGCCTCACTCTACGCGCTGGTGTACGGGATCCTCATGGATTCCGATCGGTCAGAACGCCTGGTGTCGGAAGTCTTCGATCAGCTGTGGCAGGCCGCGGAGTTGGTGACGCAGCGACACCACGGGGCCTTTGCCTGGCTGCGCGAGGCGGCCAGATCACGCGCCTTGAAGCACCGGACGGTATCCGAATCACTGAAGGCCAAGGAGGTTCCATGATGAAGCGAATTCTCGGACTCGCGGTGGCGCTCGCCATGCCGGCATTGCTGGCGGCGCAGGTGCCGAGTCCTGCCAACGAGCACTCGTCCGCGGCGGCGAAGGGCAAGTTGATCCCGTCCCAGCACGCGTCCGACACGGCCAAGGCGCGAGTCGCGGCGAACATGGCGCGGCGCGCCACGCACGTCCGCGGCGAAGCCCTCGGTCCCGACAATCAGCCCGTCACCCCGGCGACGCGCGCGATCCGCGCGCAACCGGGAGCCGGAGAGGGGGGCCGGGCAATCCCCGCGACCCCGGCCACACCGGCATCCCCGGCGTTGGCGCACCGTCCGCCGCAAGCCGGCACCGGCCACGGACGCCGACCCTAACGCACCGCGATCCAGTATGTTACCGGTCCCATGCGAATGGGACCGGTTTTCTTTTTGGCGACTTTTCCGCTCGCCTTGTGTGCGCAGACGCAGGCGTCCGTCGGCGTGGGCACGGGGACCGTGCGCTACGCCGGCGGATCGACGTTCAGCGCCGCCACTCTCTCTCCCGCCGTGCAACGTCTCTCTCCTTCCTTCTATGTGAGCGCCGGCGGC
>Ga0137418_10005810_pt1 | contig 11331 bp, 13 predicted proteins | sample CZODoug3_1_2_16f_FD_122242 | JGI IMG/M metagenome (GOLD analysis project Ga0137418, IMG submission 122242) | Vadose zone soil fungal communities from Angelo Coast Range Reserve, California, USA - CZODoug3_1_2_16fungal (Hybrid Assembly) | ecosystem: Environmental > Terrestrial > Soil > Vadose... | reverse complement strand
GAATCCAGTCATCACGAATCGGCCAAAGACTTTAGTAACGGCTCAAGTAACGGTAAGCCGCGTTTGCGGGATCAACTTTGTCTGCTGGTCCGTCAGCACAATCTCGATCCCACTCTCGTTAAAGCGTACGCCGCCGATTTCTGCGGCACGCGATCCTTGAAAGAAGCAAGTCGAGACCTGGTCCAATCCTTTATTTCGCACCTGACCGCATGCGCGAAGGAAAACAGGAACATGCTGATCTGCCGGCTCAATTCCTATGCACAACCGGTGGGGCCCAAGTCATGAGACGTCAGATTCCAGGCCTGCATTCGCGAGACGATGATTACAGAACCGGCGCCAATGGCGTGTTTCTGGTGCGTGTCGAACGAGCGTGGTATCGGCGGCATCCACAGAAATCCTGTATGGAGCTTCGATTTGTCATTTTAGACCCTCACGCATTTCAGGATAGGTCTTTTTCTGGCCGCGTCTACTGCACCGAAAAAGATCTGTGGAGGCTCCATCGGTTTCTTCGCGACTTTGGCTACGATGCCGACCTGCTTAATCGCGATCAAGTCGATGAAAAGGCCCTCTTGAAGCCCCGCGGCGTCGTTCGTACATCGCATAAGACCTTTCATGGTCGTGCGTACCAAAATCTTGATTCCTTCACACCGACTGGCGAATGGGAAGTGCTCTCCTGCGCGTCAATCAATGACCTCGATCAATCGAAGGGGCACGGAGATTCCGATGGTCTATAGCTATACCCAGATCAGTCAATATCTCCGCTGCCCGCGTAGCTACAGATATCGATATCTGGAGGGTTGGGGAGAAAAGGAAACGCGGGCGGCTATGACCTTTGGCCGCTGCTTTGAGAACGCTTTGGGAGGTTACTTCCGTGGAGAGGATTGCAGCGCGGTGCTGTTCAAGGAATGGGAGGCTTACCGCGATGCTCCCTTCGAATTCAAAAAGGGAGAGACTTGGGATCGGTTAGTGCATCAGGGAGTCCATCTGCTGCAGAAGTTTGCGCAGGACGATCGGGTCCGCGTCCGCGATCCACGCAAGGATCTCCAGATCAAATTTCTCCAAACGCTGACTGGGGGCAGCGAATTTGTTGCCTATCTTGATGCGATCGGCGAGATAGACGGCGTGCGCTACCTCATTGACTGGAAGACCACGACCAGTCGCTACCCAGAAGGCCCGGAAGGTTTGCTTTCACTCGATCCGCAACTGATTTGCTATTCGTGGATCACTGGCATCCCCGAGGTGGCCCTTGTCGTTTTTGTGCGGAAGCATGCTCCCGAGATTCAATATTTAAGAGCAACGATCTCCGAGGAGCAGCGGCAAGAGTTTGGCCGACTGGTAGAAACCACAACCAACCAGATAGAAGCGGGCAATTTCCATTCGCATAGTGGCATTCGGTTTCCTCAAAATGGATGCGTCAGTTGTTCCCATCTGGGGCTGTGCCTCAACAACGAGCAATTAGTGGCGGCGAACCTCATCCGCAAGCCGGGAGCGAGCGACCTTGATTGGCTTGACGAGCTTGTGGACTGACGGGCGGGCAGCCGTGGCACCCGAACTCAATCGCCAGCGGGCAGTCTTCGTCCTAGGCAAGATAGACGAGATCTTGAGCTGGGAAAGAACGAGGGAGCGGGAGCAGGACGCGCGGTTTGTGGAGCTTGGGGAATATCTATGCGAGATTCGATCGAAGCAATACTGGAGATTGGAAAGACTGAAGTCGTTTGACGATTTCCTGGAAAAACGATTCCCTGACTCTCGTCGAAAAGCTTATTACCTAATGACCATCCACGAACATCTTACGCGCGTCCCGAAGCCGCAGCTTCGAGAAATCGGCTGGACCAAGGCGAGGGAGCTGGTCAAAGTAGCGCGCCGTGACGGCCCGGAGTTCGTTTGTGCACCCTGGGTGCACAAGGCAAAGCAGCTACCCAAGGAGCAGTTCAGACGAGCAGTTGAGCGGCATCTCACTGGAAAAGAAACAGAGTCTTGGGAGATCATCTATTTCAAACTCTATAAGAGCCAGTTGTCGGTAGTCGAAAAAGCCATTGAAACCGCCAGCCTGATGTTGGGAAGCGACAAGTCTAGGGGTTATTGCTTGGAGATGATCTGTGCGGATTTTCTCGCCGGTGCCAGTCTTGGAGAAAGTCAACCCTAAACTTGATTATGCAAAGGTTGCCGAATTCGACACCGCGCCGCCCGAAGCGCAGCAGACTTAAACTGGATTCAGAAGAATATGCAATCCTTCGACGACACGTTCTGGAACGAGACGGCTGGCGGTGTCAAGACTGCGGTTCCATGCAGAACTTGCAGGTCCATCATATGAAACGGAGGAGCCAGCTCGGCGGGGATGTGGCGCATAACTTAATTACTGTCTGTGCGACGTGTCACGAGGACCGTCATAGAACGCATCGCTGAGGGTTAGGTCGCAATCCCGAGTGTGATCTGTTTGTGTAGAAGTCGCGCTTCGGAAAGTTCGTTATCATTCTGCTCGATTGAAAACGAAGGAGAAAGATGAAATCAAGTTCGAAGCTGGTATGGATTCGTCTCAATTTCCGGGTGAATGATTTGGAGTTCCGGGAAGGGCTAATGAGACCTAACGAACAGGATGCCACTGATTTCCAAATCCTCATCGAGGACAAATTCCTTGGCGCTTTCGCTTTACACGACGACTTTGATCTCCAAATGTGGGATCGCGAGGGTGTCCGCGGTTGGAGGAAGGTCTCGTTGGAAGAACTAAAGATGGCGTTCCTGGAAACGTCTCGCAATGTTGGCGCCACTAGAACGGAAGAGCAAGACGAAAGGAGCACGCCGTTGGCCGGCCTCCCGGATGCCTCAGATGCGCCCAATAGCTCGTTTCTACCGCGAATTCCGATCGAAGGTGATTCCAGTCATATCGACCGCGCGACGGAAGCGCTTTCCCGCGGAAGGGTCAAGTACCAGATCGTTGGTGGAATCGGAAGCCAAAGGCAGGTCTGGGGGCACGCGACGTTTCTGGTGGATTCGCTGCCGTGCGCGCGAACCCTTCTCTACCGTGCAGGATTTCTGCCAAGCTGTGACTCGGAGCAGGTAATAATCGATTCAAAAAACGGATGGAAGATTCGCCTTCTCGGGGAAAAGGCAAAAACGATCTGAAAAAACTAACGCATCATTGACCCAGAAATAGTCACGTTGTTAATCCAACGTAGCCATTCGCGGTATCACTGGCACTACTCCGGTCGTACGGTAAGCAGGGCGGATACACGGGGCAGTCGTTTTTCCTCACCAGTACTTCCCGGCGAAAGAGCGTCAAAGGCGAGATTCCGAGGCTGGCGCGCGGCCATCGCAAATCCACCGCGCTTGCACGTAGAGGACCTTACGGCTTGGAACACGGAATTGTCCGTCGTTCTCGAATAAACCGCCCATTGGATGTATGCAGTTGCGAAATATCAGCACGCCAAGTTACCCACCCAGTCCGAAAGTTTCGTACCCTTTATCATATGAGACAAGCATCCGAGCCGAATGCGAAAAAGGGAGCTTTCTCCCGGCAGCAGCTTTTCATAGAGTCTATTACCTCGCTTTTTGCTGACAAGTTTCACGGAATGTGGATACCGGTTTTCGCTAACACTTGTTATCGCTCATGCCAAACGGTACCGATCAATAAGAGAGAAGAAGTAATGAAGCAGGTACTCGGCGCTCTAGCAGTTTCGATAGAGGAACTTCGGATTCGTTTATTTCGCGACCTAGCTCGATTCGTTCAATATAATCTGGCGGACCTAAATGGCAGTGCCAGGCAGTGGATGGAGCAGTGTTGCCATGAAATTTGCTCGTCGGTTGTGAACGAAGAAGATTATTTTCAATGGTTTGCTGCGGCGTGCGATAACACCAGCGACGTAGAAACGTGGCGCGCGCCATTATGGTTAGGGGATGCTCTTGGGATTTCGAAGCAACACATTCGGCTCCAGGAAGAACCAGAAGAATCTGAGGTCGTATCGATTCACCGTTTTCTCGCAGAATCCAATGATTGTGACCGGCTGGACGCTGTTAGCACCGATAAGCTAGTCAACCGCGTGTTCATTTCAAGGGAACTCGCTAGACGCATGCGGTTTCTCTCCTCAAAGGAAACTCAGGAAATTGATTTGCTGCTCGTTCTTGTCACTCAAGGTGCGAAACTACCGCTTGGGCTTCACGACAATGAGGAAGAATCAATTGTGTCGACGGTATCGCGCCATTTAGCGTCGCTTCCTCAAATGCCCAAGAGGCGGAGGAGAAACCGCCCGGTGATTTCTGTTCAGAGAAGTGAGCGTGAGGAAAAAATTCGACGGGTTATTGCGGCCGGTCGTAAGGGATTGGCTTACTGCCGCGCACTTGATGAGGAGAAAGTTAGAATTCCATTCGTCTGGGTAGAGAAAGGGTGCCCAGAAAAGTATGTCGCTGCCTACATGGCCGGTGAACCTTGGCGACACAGCATCAACAATGAAAAATGGCAGGTCAGCAAATCACGTAGAAAGCGAATTGATGTTCCAAAAAGTCAAAAGGTCAAATATTTAGAGTAAATCTGCTACAACGAAAATCTCAATTAAACCCACCTCAATTGCACTATTTTGTCAAAAAGATAGATCGTTGCCTCGAAAGCGCTGACGGTCTTTCCAGATAGACTTGCCCACAGAAGTTCAGTCAAAAAGCGCCGGCGGCGATTGCCAGACCGGTGCTGAATCTGGAGGGGGCCTTCGGGCTCCAACTCGGAAAGGAGGCGCAAAATGAAAATTAACAAGACTGATTGGGTGCGGGCACAAAGGCTCGCGAAGGCGAAAAAGAAAGCTAAATCGGCGGTCCAGGAAGCCAACGTCGACCTTGTTCCTTCGATTTTGGTTGTGGTGGTGTTCAAGGCTCCAGTGCCGACGGCCCACCCACGTGACCTCAAAAGCTAGTCCGCTGCCAAACACCAGCAGAGATGTTTAAGTGGACCTTCCGCGTAGGATGCCGGCTCTCCACGAGGGAGCCGCAAGGTCCGCCTTCGATCTCATGCGCGATGATCAAGGGAGACGGACTTCCCGGTAGACCGCCGATACGCGGACAAGGAGACAGCAAATGGCGACGGAAGAAGTAAAGACAACGGGAGTGGTCGGTGCTGAAAGCGAAGCTGGCGCTGAGAGTCAGCCGGCAAGAGCCGTATCCCCACGCAAAATTGAAGCGAATCGCCAAAACGCACAACGCTCAACCGGCCCGAAGACACCCGACGGTAAAGCGAAGAGCGGCCGGAACTCGATCACGCACGGAATCTTCGCAAAGCATTTCTTGAACCAGGCCGAGCCGGAGACGGTCGCGGAAATCGAGACTCTAGCGGTGGGCATCCAGGAGCATTACCAGCCGGTGGGCATGGTGGAGGAGATTCTCGTTCAGAAGATCGTGGTCGAGACAGCCCGCTATGGGCGTATCTTGGGCGTTGAGCAGCAGGAGCTCGCGCGGGCCAACGCCTTCTTCAGTTCGGCGGTCGATCGTGTTGGGCGGTACGCGATCTCGACCAGCCGCGCCCTATTGCGGGCGATCGAAGAGATCGAGCGCATTCAAGCCGCACGGAAGACACGCGAGGCGGCCGCGTCAGCGGCTGACGGCCAACCCAGTGCGCCAGAAGATGGTGCTGCGGATGGTGTGGGAACGTAAGACCTGGATTCGACTTCTGCGCACGGGTATTGAAAAAATAAATTTGCAAAACGAACCCACCAACTTGGTCCAGGGCTCTAAGGCGGCCAGGTCGGTCTCAGCGGACTAGTTCCGATTAGGTTCACGAGCCGATGTAATGCGATTGAGCGAAATTCCACAAGAACCTAGCCTCTAAGTACCACCAAGAGCGTCGTCGCGGATCGTTTGTCTGCAGCGGCATTTTGCGTTGCCTACTTTGCGGAATTCCTTTATCGTTAGGGTTTCTTTTGCCGCTAAAAAGGCGCCGTGTCTAGCCTCTGCGAGTAAAAAAAAACGGAGAACCCCGTGAAGAAGAAAATTCGCGCCATCCAATATGGTGTTGGCCCGATTGGTGCCTCGATTGCCCGCTTGATGCGGGAAAAACAAGCCATCGAAATCTGCGGCGCCATTGATACCGACCCCGCCAAGGTGGGCCGCGATTTGGGCGAAGTGGTTGGCGCCAGCGATGCTCCCTGGGGCGTGAAAATTTCCGGGGATGCTGACGATGTACTGGAGCAAGCGGCCGACGTAGTCATTCACTCCACCTCGTCATCGCTCCCCAAAGTTATGGATCAGCTGCTTGCTTGCCTCAAAGCGGAGTCTTGCGTGGTTTCTACTTGTGAAGAGCTTTCCTATCCTTTCCGCACATACCCGGACCTCGCCGCCAAACTGGATGCCGAGGCGAAAGACTGGGGCGTTGCGTTGGTGGGAACCGGCGTTAATCCCGGTTTTGTGATGGATAAGTTAGTTGTGACGCTCGCGGCCGTTTCGCAGCGCATCGATCACGCCAAGGCTCTGCGCATCGTAGACGCCTCCAAGCGCCGCTTGCCCCTGCAAAAGAAAATCGGCGCGGGCATGAGCGTCGAGGAATTTCGCGGCCAAGTCGCCGCCGGAGTCATCAAGCACGTGGGATTGCCAGAGTCCGTTGCGATGGTGGCGGACAGCTTGAATCTTCCTGTCGATCAGATCACGGAAACAATCGAGCCGGTCGTCGCTCGCGAGCGCGTGCAAACCGAATTTCTTACCGTGGAAGCGGGCCAGGCCGCCGGTGTTCACCAAATCGCTCATGGCTTCAGCGCGGGAAAAGAATTGGTCTATCTCGAACTGCAAATGTACGTCGGTGCGAAAGATCCCGCCGACACGATCGAATTGCAGGGGCATCCAAACATCAGCCTGGTAATTCCCGGCGGCTCTCACGGCGACATTGCTACAGCTTCGGTAGTCGTTAACTCCATTCCCGTGATCCTCGACGCACCGGCAGGATTGCGCACAGCGCGCGATCTTCCCATCGGCTTCTTCTCCCCCAACGCGAAGCCGTAGACGGTCATCACGTTGCTTGCGAAATCTGCGAAAGCAGTTGCCGCGCGCGCATGGCGAAGAAGCTCGCTCCGCCGTACATTAATGCCAGCAGCGCAAATCCGGCCACAATGCTGATGCGCTGCGCGATCCAGCCCAGGGAAAAGCTCATCAGAAGTTGCAAAACTGTCGTCAGCACGGCCATCGCCGACTGCGTGCGTCCCATGAAGTGGCGCGGCACGATGCTCATCAAGGACGATTGCGCGATAACTCCCGCCACGGCTCGGCAAAGTCCGAAAAGCGCCTGAATGGTCACTGCGCCAATAAGAAAAGACACGAACGGAACCGCCATGTGGCCAATCGCCAGACCCACAATCGCCGCAATGTAGAGCGCGAGACGCAGCTTCTGCGAAAGCTGGCTCGCAATCAGTCCGCCGGTGATCGCGCCCGTAGCCCAACCTGCTTCGAGGTACCCAAGTCCCCGCGCGCCGGCCTGCAAAATGTCATTCGCCAGCGCCACGAGCACCACGTTGGCGCTCACAACCCCGGCCATCAAGAGAGAATGTGTTACGCCCAGCGCGCGAACCACTGGCTGCTGGCGCAGGTAAGCAAAACCTTCCTTCAAGTCCGCGTACATCGCGAGCGAGAGGCCAGCCTCCGCGACTTCCGGATTTTCCCCCGTTTCGAGCGCCTCCGCCGTAGCTTCGGTCTCATCTGAATATTCGCGCGCATGGTGCCGACCCGCGCGTGGCGAAACGTAGCCGCGGCGCACCTGATACAAGCAAAATGCGGAGACGAAATACGTTGCGCCATCGATGGCCAGAATTCCGGCAATGCCCGCGCTATCGTAAATAAATCCGACAAACGCGCCCGCGATGAGCATGCCGCTTTGCACGCCGATCAGCACGGCGGCGTTCGCTCCCGTGAACTGGCTTGGTGGAATCACTTCCTGCACCAGTGCATTCACGGTGGCCCAATACATCGCGGAGCCCGTGCCGGTGATGAGCGTCATCGCATACAGGTGCCAAAGCTGGAGATGCCCGTGCCACGCTATGAATGCTGTGGCGAGCACTGCAACGCCGCGCGCAAAATCCAGCAGCACGCCGAGGTAGCGGCGATCGAGCCTGTCAATCAGCACGCCGCCGAGGAAGGGAACCAGCAACCCCGGCAGCGTGACTACGATGACTTGCAGGCTGACCTTCACGGTGGAGTGCGTGGAGGAAATGATGTACCAGCTCACGCCCGCGAAGTTCATGCCGCTGCCGAAGAGCGATACAAACATGGCGAGGAAGAAATAGCGGAAGCCACGTTGGGCCCAGATGAGCGTCCAGTCGACCCGTGCGGTGGTTGCGGGGCTTGCCATCGAACCTAATAGCTTACTATCGTAAGCAGCGCCGGAAGGGCGGAGTTGCCGCGAAGTTCACATCTTAAGAGTGAGACGCGAAGTTCACATCTTAAGAGTGAGAGACGTTGTGGGCAATGAAGCGAATTGTGTAGTGACGTTTGGCAAGCAGAAAGCGCGAGGGAAAGCGTTGCTGGAGACTTCCGAGGTAATTTTCCGCAGTGAAGACGGCGCGATGCGACTGAAGTTCAGTTTTGGGAGCCTTAAGTCGGCGGCCGCTGCTGACGGACAGCTTCGCCTCGAAGCTCCGGAAGGAACGGCCGTATTGGAGCTGGGTGCGAACGCGGCGAAGTGGTGCGAGAAAATCCTTCATCCGAAGACGCGAATTGAAAAATTGGGAATCAAGCCGAACACGGCGGTGTCTTTGATCGGCAGCTTCGAGGCTGATTTTATTGCCGAGCTACACTCCGCGACGAGAAATGTGACGAGTGGAAAATTAGCCGCGGACACGGAATGGATTTTTTTCGCCGCTGAATCATCCAAAGTATTATCGCAGCTGCCTAAATTTGCGAAGAGCCTCAAAAGCGCCGCTGCATTGTGGATCGTTTACCCGAAAGGCCAAAAGGAAATCACCGAGAATGACGTACTTGCCGCGGGCCGCAAATCGGGGCTGAAAGATGTGAAGGTCGTGGGCTTTTCGCCGACCCACACCGGCCTGAAATTCGTAATCCCAATCGAGAAGCGCTGATCGGTAGCAGCACCGGTACATCGCAACGCCGCACTGCTCCACCCCATAATCGGAAACACGCGTCCGTTTTCGCTCACCGACATTCCTCAGGCGCACTAATCTAAAATCATTCCTATGAGCTCGCTAGACGTGCGAAACCTGACTGTGCGCTTACCGGTGGTGGCGCACAGGTGGCTACGCGGGAATTGCTTGCGGGTGTTCCGGGATTGCCAAAAGTATGAGTGCGAGCGTGCGGGCAAAGAAAAGACAGAGTGTGGCAAGAAGGAGGGATTCTCCCGGGTAGGGCGCAGCGTGCCGCGCGCCTGCTGGCTTGTGTGAAATATCTGTGGCGTTTGGGCGTAATGAAGGGTAGAAGGCAGTAAGCACGCGCCGCTCAGGCGCTCTGTGGTGGAGGAACCTCGATGGCTACAACAACGTCTGTTCCAGCGCCCGACGCGCAATCGCAGCCGGCAATCGGACCTACGGGTCGCGTCTTCGGCGTCTTCTTCTCGCCGAAGCCTACCTTTGAAGACATTGTGCGCAAGCCGAGCTGGGTCGTTCCCTTTGTTCTGCTAACGCTGTTCAGTATCGGCGTCACCTTTGCGATCAATCAACGGATTAATTGGCGGCAGTTCATGACGCAACAGATTGAGAAGAGCCCGCGCTCGGCGAACATGTCCGCCGAACAGAAGGAGCAGCAAATTGAAGGTGGCGCGAAGGTTACTCCAATCTTCACTTGGGCGATTGGCGTGTGCGGCCCGATTATTTTCACGCTGGTAGTGGCACTCGCGATGTGGGGTGCCTACAACCTGCTAGGCGGCGCGAACACAAATTTTGGCACGGCGTTTTCGATAACCTCGCATGCGGCGTTAACAGGGCTGGTGAGTAGCCTCCTTTTTATCCTTGTCTTGTATTTGAAACCGTATGGAACTGTGGATTTGGAGAACCCGGTGGCCACGAACCTTGCCGCATTCTTGACAGACGACTCGGCCAAGTGGCTGGTAGCACTGCTGAAATCGATTGATATTTTTACGTTCTGGACGCTGATCTTGCTGGCCATCGGCTTCGCGGCCACCAATCCGAAGAAACTGAAGGGCAGCAAGGCGTTCACGATTGCGTTCAGCGTGTGGGCCGTTTACGTGGTTTGTCGAGTTGGCGGCGCTTGGATTTTCTCCTGATACACTCGTTGGGTGAGTTTTGCGTTTGAAATAGAGAAGAAGGATACGTCTTCGGCTGCGCGGCGGGGCAGGCTGCGTACGCCGCACGGCGTCATCGACACGCCGGCGTTCATGCCGGTGGGCACGGCGGCGACCGTCAAAGCATTGACACAAGAGGCGCTGGAAGAGCTCGGCGCTTCGATCATTCTCGCCAACACCTATCATCTATACTTGCGGCCGGGGCACGAGTTGATTCGCAAGCTTGGCGGCTTGCATCGATTCATGTCGTGGCCGAGGGCGATTCTTACAGATTCGGGCGGATACCAAGTTTTCAGCCTCTCTGAGCTGCGCAAAATCACGGACGAGGGTGTGCGATTTCGCTCGCACCTGGACGGTTCGGAGCATCTACTCACGCCGGAGAAAGCTGCGGAGATTCAGCTTGCGCTAAGCTCCGACATCGCGATGGTGCTTGACGAATGCATTGAGACTCCGGCGCCGCGGCAACTGGCCGAAGCGGCGGTAAAGCGCACGACGGAGTGGGCGCGGCGGGCGCGAAATCACTTTTTGCAGCATGCCCTACAGAACGGCGAGCTAGGGCAGTGGCAGTTCGGGATCGTGCAGGGGGCCACGTTTGCGGATCTGAGGAGGGAGAGCGCGAGCCAGCTTCTTGATCTGGATTTTCCGGCATACGCGGTCGGTGGGCTGGCGGTCGGCGAACCGCACGCAGTGACGTGTGAAATGGCCGGCGAAGTAACTATTCTGATTCCCGAGGACCGGCCGCGGTATCTAATGGGTGTGGGGCGGCCCGAGCAGTTGGCGGACTACGTGGCGCTCGGAATCGACATGATGGATTGCGTGCTGCCGACGCGCGCGGCGCGGCACGCGTGCCTGTACACCAGCGAAGGCCGCGTGCTGATCAAGAACGCGCGGTATGCGCAGGACGAGCGGCCGATCGATCCGCAGTGTTCGTGTTCAGTTTGCCGGCGATACACGCGGGCGTATCTGAGGCATCTTTTCGCGGCGGGAGAAATTACGGCGGCGATTTTGGCCACCCACCATAATGTCCACTTTTACCTTGACATCATGCGGCAAATCCGCGAGGCTATCGGGTTTGGAAACCTAGCGAAATTCTCATCTGCGATGCACGCGCGCTACGCGGA
>Ga0137418_10005809_pt1 | contig 11332 bp, 7 predicted proteins | sample CZODoug3_1_2_16f_FD_122242 | JGI IMG/M metagenome (GOLD analysis project Ga0137418, IMG submission 122242) | Vadose zone soil fungal communities from Angelo Coast Range Reserve, California, USA - CZODoug3_1_2_16fungal (Hybrid Assembly) | ecosystem: Environmental > Terrestrial > Soil > Vadose... | reverse complement strand
CGGGGCGTATTCACTTCTGTCTCCGACCTCAAGAGAAAGCTCATGCGCTATATCCGCCACTACAACAAGTCGCCGCGGACCGTGAAGTGGAAATACGCCGATCCGTCGCGCCACATCAGTACACAATCAGTTGGTACAGGCCACTAGGCGCCCGCCCACGGGGTCGCCCACCGGGCGCGGCCGCCACACCCTGCAGTTCCGCGGCGCCGCGCAATCATCACCCCGCCGGTTTATGCTGCTAGGCCGATGTGGATCGTCAGACTGGCGCTGCGGCGCCCGTACACCTTCGTCGTCCTGGCCATCGTGATCATGCTGCTCGGCACGTTCGCGATCTGGCGCACGCCGACCGACATCTTTCCCAACATCAGGATTCCGGTAGTGGCCACGGTGTGGAAGTACACCGGCCTGTCGCCCGAGGAGATGGCGACCCGCATGATTCTCGGGACCGAGCGTAACGCGCAGACCACGGTCAACGACGTCGAGCACACCGAGTCGCAGTCCCTGAGCGGCACCTCGGTGGTGAAGTACTTCTTCCAGCCCAACGTCAACGAAGAGCTGTCGTTCGCGCAGGTTACCGGGATATCGCAGACCAATCTGCGCTCTGCGCCCCCCGGCACTACGCCGCCCTTCATCCTCGCCTACAACGCTTCCTCGGTCCCCATACTGCAGCTCGCCCTCTCGAGCGAGAACCTCTCGGAAGCCCAGCTGTTCGATCTCGGCAACAACATCATCCGCACCGGGCTCTCCACCGTCGCGGGCGCCTCCATGCCCTACCCCTACGGCGGCCTGCAGCGCCAGGTGCAGGTCGATCTGGATCCCGACGCCCTGCGCGCCCATGGGCTGTCGGGAAACGATGTGACCGCCGCCTTCACCACGCAGAACTCGATCCTGCCGGCGGGCACCCAGAAGATCGGCGACCGGGAGTACTTCGTCTCGGTCAACTCCAACCCCACGACGGTGGCGGAGCTCAACGACCTGCCGGTCACCACGCGCAATGGCAACGTGATCTACGTGCGCGACGTGGCGCACGTGCGCGACGGCTACCCGCCGCAGACCAACATCGTGCGCCGCGACGGCCACCGCGGCGTGCTGTTGAGCGTGCTCAAGACCGGCAGCGCCTCGACCCTCGACATTATCCGCACCATCAAGCAACGCCTGCCGCGGATCCGCGACGCGCTGCCGCCGGGTTTCAACGTCGACCTGGTGGGCGACCAGTCGCTGTTCGTGCGCGCCGCCATTTCCGGCGTGGTGCGCGAGGCGGTGATCGCCGCCGCGCTGACGGCTCTCATGATCCTGCTGTTCCTGGGGAGCTGGCGCAGCACCCTCATCATCGCCGTGTCGATCCCGCTGTCGATCCTCGCCTCCATCATCTGCCTGTCGGCGCTCGGTGAGACGATCAACATCATGACGCTCGGCGGCCTGGCGCTCGCCGTCGGCATTCTGGTCGATGACGCCACGGTCACCATCGAGAACATCAACTGGCACCTCGAGCATGGCGAGGAGGTGGAGGCGGCGATCCTGAACGGCGCGCACGAGATCGCCGTGCCGGCGTTCGTCTCCACACTCGCCATCTGCATCGTGTTCGTGCCGATGTTCATGCTGGTGGGCATCGCCCGCTACCTGTTCGTGCCCATGGCCGAGGCGGTGGTGTTCGCGATGCTGGCCTCGTACCTGCTGTCCCGTACGCTGGTGCCGACGCTCGCGAAATACTGGCTGCAGCGGCATGCACACGCAACACAGCCGCCGCACGGCCTGCCGCAGCTTCTGCAGCGGCGTTTCGAGGAGTGGTTCACGCGGGTGCGCGCGGGCTATCACGCGCTGCTCGAGGGCGCCCTGGCGAGCGGCCCGCGCTTCGCAGTGCCGTTCCTCGCTGCCATGGCGGCCACCGCCCTGCTCGCCTTCCCGTTCGGCCGTTACCTGCCCGGCCTCGGCCAGGACTTCTTCCCCAGTGTGGATGCCGGCCAGATCAAGCTGCACCTGCGCGCCGCGACCGGCATTCGCATCGATGAAACGGCGAGCCTGTGCGATCGCGTCGAGGCGACGATCCGCCAGCTGATTCCCGCGCACGAGATTGCGACCATCGTCGATAACATCGGCGTGCCCTACAGCGGCATCAATCTGGCTTATTCCACCTCTGCGCCGGTCGGCCCAGGCGATGCCGATGTCTTCGTGAACCTCTCTGCGGACCATCGGCCGACCGCAGGCTACGCGCGCACGCTGCGGGCGACCCTCGCCTCGCTCTACCCCTCTACGACCTTCGCGTTCCTGCCGGCGGATATCGTCAGTCAGATCCTCAATTTCGGACTGCCGGCTCCGCTCGACGTGCAGGTATCGGGCTTCGACGTCGCGGCCAACCGCGCGTACGCCAACGCGCTGCTCGAGAGGATGCACCACATCCCCGGGGTGGTTGACCTGCGCATCCAGCAGGCCTTCGATTACCCGACCCTCAACGTCGAGGTCGATCGCAGCAGGGCGGCGCTGCTCGGGCTGTCGGAGACCGATGTCGCCTCGGATCTCCTGGTATCGCTGTCGGGCAGCTCGCAGACCACGCTGTCCTTCTGGATCGACCCGAAGAGCGGCACCCAGTACAGCATCGCGGCCCAGACGCCGCAGTTCCGGTTGACCTCCCTCCTGGACCTGGCGACCACACCGGTCACCGGCACCACAGCGGGCGGCGCGCTCACACCGGTCGGGAGTACTTCCACGAGCACCGGCGGGGCTGGCCATACTGCGCAGCTGCTCGCCAACCTGGCGAGCTTTCATCGCGGCGTGGCGCCGGCGGTCGTGAGCCACTACGACGCCACGCCGGTGATCGACATCTTCGGAGCCGTCGAGGGGACCGACCTCGGCTTCGTGTCTGCGCAGATCGACAAAGTGATCGCCGACGCGCAACGCTCCGTGCCACACGGCTCGCAGGTGACCGTGCGCGGCCAGGTGAAGACCATGACCGATTCATTCGCGGGGCTGCTGCTCGGGCTCGCGGCCGCGATCGTGCTGGTCTACCTGCTGATCGTGGTCAATTTCCAGTCCTGGCTCGACCCGTTCATCATCATCACCGCCCTGCCCGCGGCGCTGGCCGGGATCGTATGGATGCTGTTCATGACACACACGCCCGTGAGCGTGCCGGCCCTCACCGGCGCGATCATGTGCATGGGGGTGGCCACCGCCAACAGTGTTCTGGTCGTCAGCTTCGCGCGCCAGCGCCTGGACGCCGGCGATGGCGCCTCCCATGCCGCCCTGCAGGCAGGAGTCACGCGCTTCCGCCCGGTGCTGATGACCGCGCTCGCGATGATCATCGGCATGGTGCCCATGGCTCTGGGGCTCGGTGAGGGCGGGGAGCAGAACGCGCCGCTCGGCCGCGCCGTGATCGGTGGCCTGGTGTTCGCTACCGTGGCTACATTGTTCTTCGTCCCCACCGTATTCACCCTCATCCACGGACGCCGGAGCAGCTGATGTCCGACCTGCCGCCCTTCCCTGCTCCAGCGGCCCCACGGGTGCGGCGCCTGGCGCTCATGGCGCTCGCTCTCGCCCTGGTGCTGGCGGTGTGGGGCATCGTGAGCCGGCTCAGCGCCCGCAACACCCTCGGGCGCGAGGCCGCTGAGGCTGCGGTTGCGACGGTCGCGACGGTGAAGCCCAGCCGCGGTCCGGCCTCCAACACCCTGGTGCTGCCAGGGAGCGTCCAGGCCTACTACGAGGCGCCGATCTACGCGCGCACCAGCGGCTATCTGAAGGCCTGGTACACCGACATCGGCACGACGGTGAAGAAAGGCCAGCTGCTCGCCGAGATCGACGCCCCGGAAGTGGACCAGCAGCTGCGCCAGGCGCAGGCGGATCTGGCGACCGCGCAGGCCAACTACGAGCTCGCGCGCACCACCAACGAGCGATGGAAGGGTCTGCTGGCGACGGAGTCGGTTTCGCAGCAGGACGCCGATCAGCGCGCCGGGGATGCAGCCGCCAAGGCCGCAGCGCGGCAATCGGCGGCCGCCAACCTGGCACGCTTGGCTGAACTGGAGTCCTTCAAGCGTGTGGTGGCGCCCTTCGGCGGCGTGGTCACCGAACGCAATACCGACGTCGGCGCACTGATCAACGCCGGACAGAACCCGGGCAGCGCTCTGTTCCGCGTGGCCGACACGCACCGGCTGCGCATCTACGTGTCCGTGCCGCAGGCGTATGCGGCCGCCATTCAGCCGGGCCTGACGGCAGAGCTGGTATTCGCGGATCGCCCAGCGCAGCGCTACTCCGCCTCCGTCGCCTCCACCGCGCGCGCACTGGATGCCACCTCCCGCACGCTGCAGGCGGAGCTGCAGATCGACAATGCTCAGGGCGAGCTGCTGCCGGGCTCCTATGCGCAGGTGTACTTTACCCTGTCGGCCGGCGCGAACACCCTGCGGGTGCCGGTGAATACGGTGTTGTTTCGCGCGCAGGGCCTGCAGGTCGCCACGCTCGACCGCGAGCATCGTGTGCGCCTGAAATCCATCACCCAGGGGCGGGATTTCGGCACCGAGATCGAGGTGCTGACCGGGCTCGAGGCGGCTGACACCCTGGTGGTCAATCCCCCCGATTCCATCAGCGAGGGGGCCGCGGTGCGCGTCGCGCAGCCGCGAGCGCCGCCGCATGGCGCGGCAGGACCTTCCTGATGCGACGTGCGGCATCGCTCACCGTGGCGGTGCTGGGTGCGCTGAGCAGTTGTTCGCTCAGCCCGCGTTATCAACGCCCGTCCGTGCCTGCCGCGCCGGATTCCTACAAGGAGGCCGGCGAGTGGAAGCTCGCCACGCCCGCGGACGCTACGGCGCGCGGCCGCTGGTGGACGATGTACCAGGACCGGGAGCTCGATGAGCTCGAAGCACAGGTCACCGATGCCAATCAGAGCCTGCGGGCGGCGCTCGCACGTCTCGATCAGGCGCGCGCCCAGACCCGAATGGCACGCGCAGCATGGTTCCCGACGCTGACGGCGCAGGCGAACGGCACCCGCTCACAGACTTCGCTCAATTCGCCCACCTACAGCCCCGGCAAGCCACCTATCGGGAATCTCTTCACCGCCGGGGCAGATGTGTCCTACGAGCTGGACGTCTTCGGCCGCGTGCGCAACAGTCTCGCCGGCGCGCGTGCCAGCGAGCAGGCGAGCGCCGGGGACGTCGCGGCGCTCGATCTCAGCGTGCGCGCCGAGCTGGCCAGTGACTACTTCACGCTGCGCGGCCTGGATATCGAGCAGCAGCTGCTGGATCACACGGTCACCGAGTACGCGCGGGCGCTGCAGCTCACGCAGAACCTGTATCACGGCGGGGCCGCGGCCATCGCCGACGTACAACAGGCGCAGGCCCAGTTGGAGTCGGCCCGCACCCAGGCCGAGGAGACCCGCCTGCGCCGCGCTCAGACCGAGCATGCCATCGCCGTGCTGATCGGCCGCCAGCCCGCCGATTTCAGTATCGCCGCGCGCACGGGGGGCGGTGATCTGCCCGTTCCGGAGGTCGCGCCCGGCCTGCCCTCCGGGCTGCTGGAGCGCCGCCCGGACGTCGCAGCGGCGGAGCGCCGCGTGGCGGCGGCCAATGCCGGCATCGGCGTGGCGCGCGCGGCCTACTTTCCCGTATTCAGTCTGCTCGGCACCGCGGGCGTGGAGAGCACCGCCGCCTCCAACTGGATCAGCGCCCCGAGCCGCTTCTGGTCGGTCGGCCCGCAGGCGTTGATGACGCTCTTCGACGGCGGCCTGCACGCGGCACAGTCCGCCGCCGCGCACGCTGCCTACGACGAGCAGGTCGCCAACTACCGCGGCACGGTGCTCACGGCCTTTCAGGACGTCGAGGACAATCTCGCCGCGCTGCGCCAGTTGCAGCGCGAGAGCGTAAGTCAGGCGGCCGCCGTCACCGCCACGCAGGGGGCACTCGACCAGGCGAACCTGCGCTACAAGGGCGGGCTCGTGACCTACCTCGAGGTCGTGTCGACCGAGAACGCCGCACTCGCGGCCCACCTGGCGGCGGTCGACATCAGCATCCGCCGCACCAACGCCACCGTGCTCCTGGTCAAGGCCCTGGGCGGAGACTGGCAGCGGCGCTGAGCGCCGGATCGGACGCCTCGGATCCCGCGTGGGGGGGTCGAGCCCCCCACGCCGGTGCGCCGACGGCCGCGATCAGCGCCGGTTCAAGTGGCTGCCGCTGCGGCGCGGGGCGGGCTGGAATCAGCCCTGTGGCACGCGCGTGTCGCTACGCGCCTGTTCCTCGGCCTTGCGGACCTCGGCCTTGACGTTGGCGTCGGGCTTCAGCTGGTGAATTGCCGCAGCGAGCCTCGTCCCGCCGGTCACTCTGGACTTCAGGTCCTCGAAGGGAATGTTGAGATTCTGCGAGACGTGCAGGGTCGCTGCACATTCCTCGACAGTCCTGAATCCCGCGCAGGCTTCCTGCGCCGACATGCCCGAGGGCACGAGGGCCGCCAGCCGCCTGCTCGGCGAGGCCGATGCGCTCGACTGTGCCGTTGCCGAGGGGTCGGTCGGAGCAACGCCCGGCGTCGCCGGGTCGATCGAGGGCATGGAAGGCTGCTCGGTGGGGGATGGCTGAGCCGCGCCGGCCTGATCGTCGGGTCCGCCGGCATACGCAAACACCGCCAGCCCGAGCGCGGTGGCTGCCACAATCAAAGTCAAAAAGCGCTTCATGTCGTACCTCCATCACTACGAGACCTGTGCGTCGAAGCGTTGCGCCTTTGGGCAGATCCGCCGTCGTCGCGAGCGCTCTCCCTTGAGTGAAGCGACTGGACCGTGCCCGCATATAAGCGCCTCCAGACCCGGCAGGGCAAGATGTCTGCGATCTGCGCCGTGTAAATTGTCGGCGTCGCCGCGTCGGACTGCGCGCGAGGCAACTCGCGCGCTTGTCGGCACGGCACTCAGGCGCGCACGAAATCGATGTAGCCGCGCTCGACATCGGTGTGGGTGAGCTGTACGCGCAGCGCATCACCCACGTCCAGCCCCTCAAACCCCCTGACCAGCCGTCCTTCCGCCACCGGCTGCAGGATGCGCACCCACACGCCCTTGTCCGAAGCGCCGGTCACCAGGGCATCGAACTGTTGGCCGATACGCGATTCGAGCAGCATGGCGGCGGCGCACTTGCGCACCTGGCGCTCGACCTTCGCGGCATTGCCTTCCTGCTCGGTGCAGTGTGCCGCGAGCTCGCGCAGCTCCTCGTCGCCGTAGGGCGCGGAGCGCCCGGCGAGCGCGGCCTTCAGCAACCGCTGGGTGATGACGTCCGGGAAGCGGCGGTTGGGCGCGGTCGCGTGCGTGTAGTCATTCACTGCCAATCCGAAATGTCCTTCGGCAGCCTGTCCGGGGCGCTTGAGCACATACTCGCCGGCCCCCAGCAACTTGACGATCGACAGCGACAGGTCCGGAAATTGCGCCGGCGCCGCCTGCTGGCGCCTGACGAGAAAGGCACTCAGCGCCCGCGCGTCCGGCGCCGCCGGCAGGGACTCGCCAAGCCCGCGGGCCAGCTCGACGATCCGCCCCCAGCGTTCGGGCTTGCGCAGCACGCGGCGCATCGATGCGGAGCCGCGGCGCTCCAGGTACTGCGCCACCACGGTGTTGGCCGCGATCATGAAGTATTCGATGAGCTCCTTGGCGCGATTGTCCTCATCGGGCCTGAGGTCCGCGAGCACTCCGCCGTCGTAGACCGCCCGCGCCTCGATGGTGCTGAGTCCCAGCGCACCCTGCTCGTGGCGCACGCCTTTGAGCAGCTGTGCCACGCGGTCCTGGAGGCGCAACTGCTGCTCGATGCCGCTGACCGCTGCGGCGCGTGCCGGCATTGGACCCGTGCCGAGGAGCCACGCCGCGACGCTGTCATAGGCGAGTTTGGCGCGGTTGCGCACCACCGCTCGATAGATGTCGGATGCCGCGAGCGCGCCGTCGGCGGCGAAGGTCATGTCGATGACGATGCTGAGGCGCTCCTGGTCCTCGCCGAGGGAGGTGAGGTCGGTCGACAGCCGCTCGGGAAGCATCGGAAAGATCTGAGCGGCGGTGTAGACGGTAGTCGTGTTGGCGCGGGCGTGCGCGTCGATCGGCGAGCCGGGAGCCACCGTAGCATCCACATCGGCGATCGCCACCAGGATCCCCAGCGCAGCGCCGCTGCGGGGCTCGGCAACCGAGAGCTGATCGAGGTCGCGCGAGTCGTCGTTGTCGATCGAGCACCACAGCAGGGTGCGCAGGTCACGGATCTGCCTGCCGCTCTGCGGCGCGGGCCGGCCGAGGCTGCGCAATTGCTCCACCGCGGCTGCGGAGAAGTCCGGCTCGAGTCCGTGCTCGAGCATCGCGCGCCGCGCGATGCTCCTGAGCTCGTTGCTTCGGTCAGGTGACATCGCGGCATGATACCCGCGATGGCCCGCTGTCGAGGGCAGGTGGGTCCAGGCGAGGGGTCCCGCCTCATTCGCTCCTGAGCGTCAGAGACTGGGCAGCATGCCCGTGAAGTACACCAGCACGTAGGCCTTGAGCGAGCCGGCCTGCGGGACGCCGAAGACCTTGACGGGTGTGCCGGGTACCAGCCCGGCGGTGATCGCCGCAAGACCGCTGCTGGTGGTGACGTCGATCGGGCTTATCGTGATCACGCCGTTCGAGCGGTCGACCTGATAGACCAGCGCGGCCGACTGGGCCGTGGTGCTCACATCGACCTTCGCCGGCAGCGTGCCGCCGAGCACTGTCATGGCGAATGAATTGCCGGCGAAGGCGCTGGTGACCACGCCGAGCGGCACCGGCGTCGGGATCAGCACGGCGTTCGTGAGCGACCAGCCGGTGGGGTTCGCCGCATCGCCCCAGGTCGCGCCGCTCACGCCCCATGCCGTCAGCGAGCCGACCGTGCCGCCGAAATCCACCCCGCCGTTGGTTGCAGCGACGAACGCCGCGACTGCGTTCATGCCCTCGGTGGCGAGCGTCGGATAGGTGAAGTCCCACCACAGGAATCCCATGACCGAATTGCCGCTGGGATCGGTGTTGGCCGTGGCGCCCGAGATGTAGTCGAGCGTCACGGTGTAGTCATCCGTTGCCCGGGCAAACTGCCGGCTGTAGGTGAAGCCGGTGGCGTTGGCCCCTGAGATCCGCCCGGAATACGCCGCGGTCTCGATATCGATGCTCTGCGCCACCAGCGGCGTAGCGAGCGGATCGACTACGCTCACATGCACCTTGAAGCCGCGCACCAGATCGTGGCTGGCGAGGAAGGCGGTGCCGGTGGCGATCGGCGTGGTGCCGGTGCGCAAGAAGAACTCGGTGCTGGCGTCGACCGTCACGGGGACGCCGCCGCCGGATTCGTTGGCCACGGTGATGACATCGGTCGTGGTGTCGACGTGCAGCACGTGCCCTTCCGGGCTCAGCCACACGTTGCCGAACTCGCTGCTCGCCCACACGCGCACCGCCACCAGCGTACCGTCTTCCTGGTAGCGTGCGGCGATGCGCACGAACTTGCCGGGGAGACTCATGGCTTCGCCCGTGAAATCCTTCACGACCGTGCGGCTCTTGGCGTCGAGGTCGTAGAAGATCGTGCCGTTGGTAGCGTCGGCGAAGATCTGCAGCGACAGAGCGGTCGTGATCGCGGTCTCCGGGTTAGTTACCGGCAGCACCGGAAAGTCCTTGGTGATGGTGAGCGACTTGCCGTCGGAGGCCACGCTGTTCACCGTGCCGTAGGTGTGTCGCAGCGCCAGGCGCGCGATGTCGCGCACCGGATGATGGCGCACCGGCCCCTTGAAGTTCACCGCCCACAGCACCGCGCCAGAGGCCGCGGGCGGTGCATGCCCGACGATGAAGGCCGGGTGGGCGAGATCAAACTCCAGGTCGAGCGCGTTGTTCTGACTCGTGGTGACGGTCAGTGGCGAGTCAAAGGTGACGTTCACGGGCACTGTGAAGTTGCCGCTGCTGCCCTGCCTGCCCTGGATCTGAATCTGATCGGACGGAATGCGGGTTCCGGCGGCAACCGCAAAGCCGCTTTCGGGATTTGCGCCGACCGTCAGCAGCAGGTCACCTGGATTGGCGCTGATGGTGAGCAGCAACCCGGTGTAGGTGCCGACCGGCACGCTCACGTTGCCGAGGATCTCGCCCAGCTGGTCGAGCTGCTCGAGATTCACGTACGGCGCGGGGCTCGGCGCCGACCACACCGTCGCCGCGCTGCCGCCGCCCTGCGGGACGAGTGCGATGCTCAGCAGCTTCACGCCGATAGTCGCCCAGTCGTCGGAGGACGCATCGCTGATCGTCAGCGGCATGGTCCCTGACATCGGCGTTGGCGTGGCTGTCGTGGAGCCCGAGCCGCCACAGCCGCTGACAGCCGCCGTGAGACCGATCAGGAGCGCGCCGTGGAGTGCGCTCCTCAGGATATTGCGCTGCATAACCCAATCCCTCTGTTGGTTCGAGACCGCCGCCTGCATCGGCTGCGGTGAACATAGCGAGCGAGGGCGGCATCGGTTGACGCGCAAGGCGTACAACGCCGGCCCGTCGCGACGCGGCGACAGCTCATCGATCCGGCGACCGCTCATTGACCCGGTTGCAGCAACTCCAGCACGTGTCGCTTGGCGCGTGCACAAGCTTCGCCGAGCTCAAGACCCGCGGCGAGTCCGGCGGCAATGCCCGACGCCAGAGCGCAGCCGGTCCCGCGTTGCGTCTTGGCGCTGCGCGAGGCGATGAGTCTGCGCGGCGAGCCCCCGGCGCTCAGGAGCAGATCGACGGCCTCACTTCCGCTCCCGTGGCCCCCCTTGATCAGCACCGCCGCCGGTCCGAGCGCGAGCCAGGCGTGTGCCTGACGCAGCACCTCCTCCTCGGTCGTCGCCGGCTCGGTACCCAGGAGCGCGGCAGCCTCGGGGATGTTGGGAGTGACGAGCGTGGCGCGCGGCACCAGGCTCACGCGCAGCGCCTCGCGCCCGCGGGCATCCAGGAGCGCCGCTCCCGAGGATGAGGCCAGCACCGGATCGAGCACCATCGGTACCTGCTCACGCGGCGGCAGGCACGCCGCCACCGCGAGCGCGATAGCGCGGGTGGCCAGCATGCCGATCTTGATGGCGCCGACCCGGCCCGTTGCCAGCGCCGCTTCGATCTGTGCCCGCACCAGCTGCGGCCGCAGTGCGTGTACCGCGCTCACCCGGGAGTCCGATTGCACGGTCACCGCGGTCACGGCGCACATCGCTTCGATTCCGAAGCGCGCCAGGGTGTGCAGGTCACGCGCCAGGCCCGCCCCGCCGCTGCAGTCCGAGCCGGCAATGACCAGGACTGCGCTCACTCGCCCATCGCGATCAGCGCGACGTTCGCATGCCCCTGGCTCTGCAGCGCACGCGCCGCACGCCAGGCGCGTACCCCGGTGCGGCAACACAACACGATGCGCGGCTC
>Ga0137418_10005807_pt1 | contig 11334 bp, 20 predicted proteins | sample CZODoug3_1_2_16f_FD_122242 | JGI IMG/M metagenome (GOLD analysis project Ga0137418, IMG submission 122242) | Vadose zone soil fungal communities from Angelo Coast Range Reserve, California, USA - CZODoug3_1_2_16fungal (Hybrid Assembly) | ecosystem: Environmental > Terrestrial > Soil > Vadose... | reverse complement strand
GATCGTGCAGAAGAACGCGCGCGTCGAGGCGGTGTGGGTGGACGTCGAAGGACTCAGGCCTGGGGATCCGCCCGGAGCGGTGTAGGCACTGGCCTCGATCGACGTGGCGTCGACCAAGGGCGGAGTGAAGGAAGTGGAGAATCCGGAGCTGGGGCCAGCGCTGGATCAGAAGGGGAACGCGCCGTCCGAGCCTTAGGGGCGGGTCAGAGCTTCTGATCGATCTGGGCCGTCTTGCGGAGCTGCGACAGATAGTGCTCGCGCTCCTTGGCCATTGACTCGCCGGCGAGCTTGTTGCGGATCTCCTCCTGCACCTCCGAGAGGGGGCGAGGGGGAAGCTGGCGGCGATCCTCGACGGTGACCAGGTGGCGCACCGCCTGGACCATGCCGCGGATCTCCGGCCGGTCCTCCTTGACGACGACGTCGTGGAGCCGCTTGAGGCCCAGCGAGCGCAGCGTCTGCCGCTGATTGTCCTTCCGGCCGATGCCGGAACGGGTCTGGGTGATCTTCAGTCTTGCCATCTCAGCCCGCCTGACCCGCCCGCGCCCGCAGCATGCCCGCAGGGGCGACGTCCTCGAGCGGCAGGCCGCGACGCGCCGCGACCTCCTCCGGACGGACGAGGCCCTTCAGCGCCGCAACGGTGGCGTGCACGATGTTGATCGGGTTGTCCGAGCCGAGCGACTTGGACAGGATGTCGTGGATGCCGGCACACTCCAGGACGGCGCGCACCGGGCCACCGGCGATGACGCCGGTACCGGGGCTGGCCGGCTTGAGCAGCACGACGCCGGCCGCCGCCTCACCCGTGATCGGGTGCGGGATCGTCTGCTGGATGCGCGGCACCTTGAAGAAGTTCTTCTTGGCCTCCTCGACACCCTTGGCGATCGCCGCCGGCACTTCCTTGGCCTTGCCGTAGCCGACGCCGACCGTGCCGTCACCGTCACCGACGACGACGAGTGCGGTGAAGCTGAACCGGCGACCGCCCTTGACGACCTTGGCCACCCGGTTGATGGTCACCAGCCGTTCGATGTACAGGCTCTTCTCCGGAGCCGAACCGCCCCGACCGCCGTCGCGGCGATCGCGCCGGTCATTGCGCTCGTTGCCGCCGCCGCTTCGGGCTCCGCGCTGCGGTCCCGGCATCAGATGTTCCCTTCGGTTATGTTGCTCATCAGAACTCCAGTCCGGCCTCGCGGGCAGCGTCGGCGAACGCCGCCACCCGACCGGTGTAGGTGTTACCGCCCCGGTCGAACACGACCTGGGTGACACCGGCGTCCTTGGCCGCCTGGGCCAGCTGCTCACCGAGCTGCTTGGCGCGGGCGGTCTTGTCGCCGTCGGTCAGTTTGAACGTGGACGCCGAGGCGATGGTCACGCCCTTGCCGTCGTCCACCAGCTGCACGAACAGGTGCCGCGAGGACCGGGTGACGACCAGGCGCGGACGCTCCGCGGTGCCCACGACCTTCTTGCGCAGCCGGAAATGCCGGCGCGACTTGCTGACCCGCCGGGTAGCCGAGATTCCGGCCGAGCGGCGGGCCTTCTTGAGAATGGTGGTCGCAGCCATGGCTTACTTACCTGTCTTTCCGGCCTTGCGGCGGACGACTTCGCCCTGATACCGCACGCCCTTGCCCTTGTACGGGTCGGGCTTGCGCAGCTTGCGAATGTTCGCCGCCACCTCGCCCACCTTCTGCTTGTCGATGCCCTCGACCGAGAACCGCGTCGGGTTCTCGACCTTGAACGTGATGCCGTCGGGGGCCTCGACCACGACCGGGTGCGAGAACCCCAGGGCGAACTCGAGGGTGCTGCCCTTGGCCGCGACGCGGTAACCGGTGCCGACGATCTCGAGGTTCTTGATGTAGCCGTCCGTGACGCCGGTGACCATGTTGGCGATCAGCGTGCGCGACAGGCCGTGCAGCGCCCGCGACTCGCGCTCGTCGTCGGGGCGGGCGACGTTCAGCACGCCGTCATCACCCTTGTTCACCGTGATCGGCTCGGCGACGAGGTGGCTCAGGGTGCCCTTCGGCCCCTTGACCGTGACGCTCTGCCCGGCGATCGTGACGTCGACCCCGCCCGGTACCGGGATCGGCAGTTTTCCAATGCGACTCATGTCTGCTTCTCCCTTACCAGACGTAGGCGAGGACTTCGCCGCCTACGCCCCGCTTTGCGGCTTGCCGGTCGGTCAGCAGTCCGGATGACGTCGACAGGATCGCCGTGCCCAGGCCGCCCAGCACGCGGGGCAGACCGGTCGACTTCGCGTACACCCGCAGACCCGGCTTGGAGATGCGCCGAACGCCGGCGATGCTGCGCTCACGGTTCGGGCCGTACTTGAGGTTCAGCGTCAGCACCTTGCCGGGCAGACCCTCACCGGCGTCGGCCACCGCGAAGCTCGCGATGTAGCCCTCCTGCTTGAGGATCTCGGCGATGTGGCCCTTGAGCTTGGAGTGCGGCATGTCGACCGTCTCGTGGAAGGCCGAATTCGCATTGCGCAGACGCGTGAGCATGTCTGCGATCGGATCGGTCATCATCGGCATTTCTCTTTTCTCGCGGCGGTTCCCAGGGGCCTACCGCGTCGGTAGTACGTAATTCGCTGGGAGAGCTAGTCCCGAACCAGCATTGGGCGCTGGAAGGGCATGTCCCCAACCCAACGTTGGGCGAGTCCTATTGAGTTATACGGTCCGAAGCCGCGCGAGCGAGTCCGAACCGGATCGGGTCTACAGCGCGATCCTGGCTAGCAATTACCAAGAGGATTTGGTGACGCCAGGGAGCTCTCCAGCATGCGCCATTTCGCGCAGGCAGATCCGGCACAGGCCGAACTTGCGATACACCGAGTGCGAGCGCCCGCACCGCTGGCAGCGGGTGTAGCCGCGCACGGCGAACCGCGGCTTGGCCGCGGCCTTGTTGACTAGTGCCTTCTTCGCCATGCCTTAGTTCTCCTTGAACGGGAAGCCGAGCGCCCGAAGCAGCGCGCGTCCCTCGTCGTCGTTGGCCGCCGACGTGACGACCGTGATGTCCATACCCCGTGGGCGGTCGATGCTGTCCGGGTCGATCTCGTGGAACATCGACTGCTCGGTGAGCCCGAACGTGTAGTTGCCGTTGCCGTCGAACTGCTGGTCGGACAGGCCCCGGAAGTCGCGGATACGGGGCAGCGCGAGCGACAGCAGCCGGTCCAGGAACTCCCACATCCGGTCGCCCCGCAGGGTGACCTTCGCGCCGATCGGCATGCCCTCGCGCAGCTTGAACTGCGCGATCGACTTGCGGGCGCGCTGTACGAGCGGCTTCTGGCCGGTGATCAGCGTCAGGTCCCGCACGGCGCCGTCCATCAGCTTGGCGTCGCGGGCAGCCACGCCCACGCCCATGTTGACGACGATCTTCGACAGGCCCGGAACCTGCATCGCGTTGCCGTAAGAGAACTGCTCCTTCAGCGCCGGCGCGATCTCGTCCCGGTAACGCGTCTTGAGCCGTGGAGTCGGGTACTCGGTGGTGGCCGTGGTCATGCTGACACCTCGATGTTCTTCGCGCGAGCGCTCATCACAGGTCCTTCCCCGAGCGACGCGACGTGCGCACGTTCTTGCCGGTCTCATCGTCACGCCGGTAACCGATCCGGGTCGCCTTGCCCTCACCGTCGATCACCATGACGTTGCTGGCGTTGATCGCGGCCTCGACGTGCTCGATGCCGCCCGCCTTGGCGCCGCGCCCGGTCGTCGTGACTCGGGTGTGCTTCGTGACGCGGTTGACGCCCTCGACGACGACCTTGTTCGTCACCGGGTCGGCCGCGATGACCTTGCCTTTGACGCCGCGGTCCTTGCCGGCGATGACGACGACCTCGTCGCCCTTCTTGACCTTCATCGACCTACCTCACAAAAAGCGTTCGCCAGCTCGATGAAGCTTCGAGCCTGCTGTGCCAATTTGATTCGCTCGCTGCGCTCGCTCATCGCTAGAGAACCTCGGGTGCTAGCGAAATGATCTTCATGAACTTCTTGTCCCGCAGCTCGCGGCCCACCGGGCCGAAGATGCGCGTGCCCCGCGGCTCGCCGTCGGGCTTGATCAGCACGGCGGCGTTCTCGTCGAAGCGGATGTAGCTGCCGTCCGGGCGGCGGCGCTCCTTGACGGTGCGCACGATGACGGCCTTGACGACGTCGCCCTTCTTGACCCCCGCGCCCGGCAGGGCATCCTTCACGGTGGCGACGATGATGTCGCCGATCCCGGCGTAGCGCCGACCGGAGCCGCCCATCACCCGGATGCACAAGATCTCCTTGGCACCGGTGTTGTCGGCGACACGCAGTCGCGACTCCTGCTGAATCACTGTTCCACCTTGTTCGTTCGCTTCGGCCGCCGAAGGCGACGGCTTCCCTCGTCCGCTGCTCGGCGCTCGTTCCTCGCGCCTGCGCTGCTCCTCAGTCCAGCCGTCGCCGCGGCCTTCAGCTCACTCACTTTGCCTTCTCGAGGACCTCGACCACGCGCCAGCGCTTGCTGGCCGACAGCGGTCGGGTCTCCATGATCAGCACGCGGTCGCCGACACCGACCTGGTTGGTCTCGTCGTGCGCCTTGAGCTTGTTGGTGCGTCGGATGACCTTGCCGTACAGCGCGTGCTTGACGCGGTCCTCGACGGCGACGACGACGGTCTTCTCCATCTTGTCGCTGACGACGAGGCCCTCGCGCGTCTTGCGGAAACTCGTCCGCGCTTCTGGGGCGGTCATGCCACTTCACCTTCGGTCGGGGCTACGGACAGGCCCAGCTTGCGCTCGCGCAGGATCGTGTAGATCCGCGCGATCTCGTGCCGGACGGTCCGCAGTCGTCGGTTGTTGTCCAGCTGCCCGGTGGCCATCTGGAAGCGGAGGTTGAACAGCTCCTCCTTGGCCTCGCGCAGCCGGGTCTCGAGCTCGTCCTCGTGCAGCTCGCGGAACTCCGCCGGAGTCGTGGTCATCAGAAATCACCTGCTTCGCGCTTGACGATGCGGCACTTCATCGGCAGCTTGTGGATCGCGCGGGTCAGCGCGGTGCGGGCCACCTGCTCGTTGGGGTAGCTCAACTCGAACACCACCCGGCCCGGCTTGATGTTGGCGATCCACCACTCCGGTGAGCCCTTGCCAGAACCCATGCGGGTCTCGGCCGGCTTCTTGGTCAACGGACGGTCCGGGTAGACGTTGATCCAGACCTTGCCGCCACGACGGATGTGTCGGTTGATCGCGATACGCGCCGACTCGATCTGCCGGTTGGTCAGGTAGGCCGGCTCCAGCGCCTGGATGCCGTACTCGCCGAACGCCACCCGCGTGCCGCCCGTCGCCATGCCCTTACGGCTGGGGTGGTGCTGCTTGCGGTGCTTGACCCTGCGTGGCATGAGCATGGCTCAGCCCTCCGTGCTCTCTGTGTTGCCCTCAGCCGGTGCCGCGGCAGCAGGTGCGGCCGGTGCCGGCGTCTGCGCGACGACCTCGGCCGGCGACTCGCTGCCCTGGCGGGCCTCGACGGCGGCTTCCTCGGACGCGACCCGGGTGACCTCGTCGGCCACCACCGCCGCATCCTCGATCGCGCGCAACTGCTCGCCCTCGACGGCGGGCGTCTCGGTGGCCTCGACCGCCGGCGCTTCGCCGCTGGCGGCGCGTCCGGCCTCGGTGCTGACGCCGGTGGTGCCCTGCGAGCCGGACCGGCGCGGACGGCTGCCGGCCGGACGGTCACGACGCTGGCGCAGCGCCTCGGCGGCCACCGCGGCCTCGCGCTCGGCGCGCGAGCCGGTGGGCACCTCGCCCTTGTACAGCCACACCTTCACGCCGATGCGGCCGAACGTCGTCCGGGCCTCGTAGAAGCCGTAGTCGATGTTGGCCCGCAGCGTGTGCAGCGGAACGCGTCCCTCGCGGTAGAACTCCGAGCGCGACATCTCCGCACCGCCGAGGCGGCCCGAACATTGCACCCGGATGCCCTTGACGCCCGGGCTCTTCAGCGCCGACTGCATCGACTTGCGCATGGCGCGACGGAACGACACCCGGTTGGAGAGCTGCTCGGCCACGCCCTGCGCGACCAGCTGCGCGTCACCCTCGGGGTTCTTCACCTCGAGGATGTTGAGCTGCACCTGCTTCTTGGTGAGCTTCTCCAGCTCACCCCGCAGCCGCTCGGCCTCGGTGCCCCGCCGTCCGATGACGATGCCCGGACGCGCGGTGTGGATGTCGACGCGCACACGGTCACGCGTGCGCTCGATCTCGACCTTCGCGATGCCGGCGCGCTCCATGCCCTTGCTCATCAAGCGCCGGATCGCCACGTCTTCCTTGACGTAGTCCGCGTACTGCTTGTCGGCGAACCACCGGCTCTTGAAGTCGGTGGTGATGCCGAGCCGGAACCCGTGTGGGTTGACCTTCTGCCCCATTACCGGGCACGCCCCTTCGGTTCGATGCTCTCTACCTCGATCGTGATGTGGCTCGTGCGCTTACGGATGCGGTAGGCCCGCCCCTGCGCGCGCGGCCGGAACCGCTTGAGCGTCGGCCCCTCGTCGACGTACGCGCGAGACACGATGAGCGTCTGCGGGTCGAGCGAGAAGTTGTTCTCGGCGTTGGCGATGGCGCTGGCGAGCACCTTCGCGACCGGCTCGCTGGCCGCCTGCGGGGCGAACTTCAGCACCGATAGCGCCTCCTGCGCGGGCAGGTCGCGGATCAGGTCCACGACCCGGCGCGCCTTCATCGGCGTCACTCGGACGTAGGTCGCCCGGGCGTACGCCGTGCTCACCGCTTCGTCAGGCTCAGTCATTACTCGCTACCTCATCCCCGCCGCGCGCGACGGTCGTCCCGGATGTGCCCGCGGAACGTGCGCGTCGGCGCGAACTCGCCCAGCTTGTGACCGACCATGCCCTCGGTGATGAACACCGGGACGTGCTTGCGGCCGTCGTGCACGGCGATCGTGTGCCCGAGCATGTCGGGGATGATCGTCGAGCGTCGCGACCAGGTCTTGATCACGCCCTTGGAGTTCGTGTCGTTGGCGACGTCGACCTTCTTGAGCAGGTGGTCGTCGACGAACGGCCCCTTCTTCAAACTGCGTGGCATTCCGGGTTACCTCTTCTTGTTCGTACGACGACGGCGGACGATCAGCTGGTCGCTCGGCTTGTGGCGGCGGGTGCGGCCCTCGGGCTTGCCGTTCGGGTTCACCGGGTGACGTCCACCGGACGTCTTGCCCTCGCCACCACCGTGCGGGTGGTCGACCGGGTTCATGGCCACGCCGCGGACGGTCGGGCGCTTGCCCTTCCACCGCATGCGGCCGGCCTTGCCCCAGTTGATGTTGGACTGCTCGGCGTTGCCCACCTCGCCGACCGTCGCGCGGCAGCGCACGTCGACGTTGCGGATCTCACCGGAGGGCATCCGCAGCTGGGCGAACGCGCCTTCCTTGGCGACCAGCTGCACGCTGGCGCCGGCGGAGCGGGCGATCTTGGCCCCGCCACCCGGGCGCAGCTCGATCGCGTGCACGACCGTGCCGACCGGGATGTTGCGCAGCGGCAGCGCGTTGCCCGGCTTGATGTCGGCGCGCGGACCGTTCTCGATCGTGTCGCCCTGCTTGAGCAGCCGCGGCGCGATGATGTAGCGCTTCTCGCCGTCCGCGTAGTGCAGCAGCGCGATGCGGGCGGTGCGGTTCGGGTCGTACTCGATGTGCGCGACCTTGGCCGGAACGCCGTCCTTGTCGTGCCGGCGGAAGTCGATCAGCCGGTACGCCCGCTTGTGACCGCCACCCTGGTGCCGCGTGGTGATCTTGCCCTGGTTGTTGCGGCCGCCCTTGCTGTGCAGCGGACGCACCAGCGACTTCTCCGGGGTGTCACGAGTGATCTCGACGAAGTCGGCCACGGACGAACCGCGCCGTCCCGGCGTCGTCGGCTTGTACTTACGGATACCCATCAGGCCGTTCCAATCTGGCCGAACACGTCGATCCGGTCGCCGGCGCGCAGCGTCACGATGGCTCGCTTGACGCTCTTGCGCTGGCCGTAGCCAAATCGGGTGCGCTTGCGCTTGCCCTGTCGGTTGAGCGTGTTGACGTCGGTGACCTTGACGCTGAACACCTTCTCGACCGCGATCTTGATCTGGGTCTTGTTGGCCAGCGGGTGGACGTCGAACGTGTACTTGTTCTCGTCCAGCAGGCCGTAGCTCTTCTCCGAGATCACCGGAGCGAGCAACACGTCACGAGGGTCGTCGAACATCAGCTGTCCTCCCCTTCGGCGGCAGAGTCGGAATCGGCCTGCTGTGCCTCCAGCGCCCGCCTTTGCGACGGCGGCAACTGGAAGCCCGCCGCCTCGGCTGCCTCGGCGCTGCGGAACCAGACCTCGGCGACCGTGCGGTTGTAGAACGAGGTGCCCGGCACGTGGTAGAGCATCGAATCGGCGTTGCCCTTGACCGGGAAGCCCTCGGGCTGCTCACCGTCGTCGAGCGGCGCGTGTGAGTCCGGCCCGAACGGAGCGTCGGCGTCAGCCTCGGCCGACTCCGCCTTGGCCGGCTCGGCCTTGACCGGCTCCGCCTTGACCGCCTTGACCGGCTCCGCCTTGGCCTCAGCCTTGGGGGCCGCCTTCTTGGCCGGTGCCTTCTTGGCCGGCTTCTCCTCGGCCACCTCGGCGACGGCGTCGTCGGGAACCACGTCGTCCTCGACCTCGTCGCTGCTCGCGGCGCCCTTGGCCGACTTGCCGGTGACCGGACCACCGAGGAACGCCTCGAGGGCGGCCCGGGTGAATACGACCTCGTCGCTGATCAGCACGTCGTAGGTGTTCAGCTGGCCCGGCTCGAGCAGGTGCACGGTGGGGATGTTGCGCAGGCTCTTCCAGGTCAGCTCGTCGGCGCGCTCCGCGACGACCAGTACGTGCTTGGCCTCGGTGATCTTGGCCAACGTCTCGGCGGCGGTGCGGGTCGAGGGCGCCTCGCCCGCGACCAACGCCGACACGACGTGCACGCGGTCATTGCGGGCCCGGTCAGACAGCGCACCCCGCAGGGCGGCCGCCTTCATCTTCTTCGGCGTGCGCTGCTCGTAGGAGCGCGGCTTCGGGCCGTGGACGACGCCACCACCGGCGAACTGCGGCGCCCGGGTCGAACCCTGGCGGGCCCGGCCGGTGCCCTTCTGCCGGTACGGCTTGGCGCCGCCGCCGCGGACCTCGCCCCGGGTCTTCGTCGAGGCGGTGCCCTGACGGGCGGCAGCGAGCTGAGCCACCACGACCTGGTGGATCAGCGCGACGTTGGTCGCCACGTCGAACACTTCGGCCGGCAGCTCGACCTTGGTCTTCTTGGCCTTGTCGTTGGTCGGGTCCGCAACGGTGAGTGAGAGGGTCACGACTGCCCCTTACTGTTCTTCGCGCGAGCGCTCATCACGACGCTCCCTTTTTCACAGCGGTACGGACGAGGACGAGCCCACCGGTCGGGCCGGGGACGGCGCCCTTGATGAGCAGCAGCCCGCGCTCGGCGTCGACCTTGTGGACGGTGAGGCTCTGCGTGGTCTGGGTCTCGTGACCCATACGCCCAGCCATCCGCATGCCCTTGAACACGCGGCCCGGAGTCGCGCAGCCACCGATGGAACCCGGCGCGCGGTGCTTGCGCTGCACGCCGTGGCCAGCACCCAGGCCGTGGAAGCCGTGGCGCTTCATGACGCCCGCGGTGCCCTTGCCCTTGGTGGTGCCGCTGACGTCGACCGAGTCGCCGTCGTTGAAGACGCCCAGCACCGTTATTTCAGCCCCGAGCTCGTAGCTCTCGATCGCCTCGGTGCGCAGCTCGACGAGGTGCCGCCGCGGGGTGACGTTCGCGGCCTTGTAGTGCCCGGCCACCGGCTTGGTGACCTTGCGGGGGTCGATCTGCCCGTAGGCGAGCTGGACGGCGGTGTAGCCGTCCTTTTCCTGGGTACGGATCTGGGTGACGACGCACGGCCCGGCCTTGACGACGGTGACCGGGACGATCCGGTTGTTCTCGTCGAAGACCTGGGTCATGCCGAGCTTCTCGCCCAGAATCCCCTTGGTTGGTTTCGCCATGATCCTTCGCCTACTGGATGTTTACGTCGACCGATGCCGGCAGGTCGATGCGCATGAGCGCGTCGACCGTCTTCGGCGTCGGGTCGAGGATGTCGATGAGCCGCTTGTGGGTGCGCATCTCGAAGTGCTCGCGGCTGTCCTTGTACTTGTGCGGCGAGCGAATGACGCAATAGATGTTCTTCTCGGTCGGCAACGGCACGGGGCCGACGACGCGAGCGCCCGTGCGCGTCACGGTCTCGACGATCTTGCGCGCGCTGGCGTCGATGGCCTCGTGGTCGTAGGCCTTGAGCCGGATGCGGATCTTCTGTCCCGCCATGGTGGCTAGCTCACCTTCACTGTCGTACTGCCTAGGAACGAGCTCGCGGTGCCGGGCACCGGAGCGGCCTTACATGTGAGCGGCGGCCGGGGGATCCCCGGCCGCCGCCGTTGTCATTTGCTGATCTTGGTGACGCGTCCCGCGCCGACCGTCCGGCCACCTTCGCGGATCGCGAAGCGCAGACCCTCCTCCATGGCGATCGGCTGGATCAGCTCGACCTTCATGTCGGTGGTGTCGCCGGGCATGACCATCTCGGTGCCCTCGGGGAGGGTCACCACGCCGGTCACGTCCGTGGTGCGGAAGTAGAACTGCGGGCGGTAGTTGTTGAAGAACGGCGTGTGCCGCCCGCCCTCGTCCTTGGACAGGATGTAGACGGTGCCCTCGAAATCGGTGTGCGGCGTCGACGTGCCGGGCTTGATGATGACCTGACCGCGCTCGACGTCCTCACGCTTGATGCCGCGAAGCAGCAGGCCGACGTTCTCGCCCGCGCGCCCCTCGTCGAGCAGCTTGCGGAACATCTCGATGCCGGTGACCGTGGTTGTCTGCTTCTCGGGGTGGATCCCGATGATGTCCACGGTCTCGTTCACCTTCAAAATGCCGCGCTCGATGCGACCGGTAACCACCGTGCCGCGACCGGTGATCGTGAAGACGTCCTCGACCGGCATGAGGAACGGCTTCTCCGTCTCACGCACCGGCTCGGGGACCGACTCGTCGACCGCGCGCATGAGGTCCAGAACCTTCTCGCCCCACTCAGCGTCGCCCTCGAGCGCCTTGAGCGCCGAGACCTGAATGATCGGAGCGTCGTCGCCCGGGTACTCGTAGGTGTTGAGCAGCTCCCGGACCTCGAGGTCGACGAGCTCGAGGATCTCCTCGTCGTCGACCATGTCGGCCTTGTTCAGCGCCACCACGATGTAGGGGACACCGACCTGCCGAGCGAGCAGCACGTGCTCACGCGTCTGGGGCATCGGGCCGTCGGTGGCGGCCACGACCAGGATCGCGCCGTCCATCTGCGCCGCACCGGTGATCATGTTCTTGATGTAGTCCGCGTGACCCGGGCAGTCCAT
>Ga0137418_10005806_pt1 | contig 11337 bp, 11 predicted proteins | sample CZODoug3_1_2_16f_FD_122242 | JGI IMG/M metagenome (GOLD analysis project Ga0137418, IMG submission 122242) | Vadose zone soil fungal communities from Angelo Coast Range Reserve, California, USA - CZODoug3_1_2_16fungal (Hybrid Assembly) | ecosystem: Environmental > Terrestrial > Soil > Vadose... | reverse complement strand
TCACCTCGGACGGCGACGATCACGGGAACGCCGGGATTTGCGGATGCTGGGACCTACAACATCGTGTTCACGGTCAACGACGGTAGCGGTGCGGCCAACGCAACGGCCAGTGCCACGACCGTACTGACGATCTCGAACACGAACCAGCAGCCTGCGATCACCGCTCCGGCCACGGCAAGTGGCGCGGAGGGCACGGCGATCGCGACGATCACGGCGACCGCGACGGATGCTGACGGCGCGGCGAACAATCTCACCATCACGCAGTCCGGGAAGCCTGCGGACCTGACCTTCACGGCTCAGGCAGCTGGTGCTTCACCTCGGACGGCGACGATCACGGGAACGCCGGGATTTGCGGATGCTGGGACCTACAACATCGTGTTCACGGTCAATGACGGTAGCGGTGCGGCCAACGCAACGGCGAGCACCACGACCGTTCTGACGATCTCGAACACGAACCAGCAGCCTGCGATCACCGCACCGGCCACGGCAAGCGGGACGGAAAACGTCGCGATCTCTACGATCACGGCGACCGCGACGGATGCCGATGGCGCGGCGAATAACCTCACCATCACGCAGACCGGGAAGCCGGCGTCCCTGACCTTCACGGCTCAGGCAGCTGGTCCATCACCCCGGACGGCGACGCTCACGGGTACGCCCGCAGTTGGTAGTGCGGGAACCTATAACGTCGTATGGACGGTCAACGACGGTAGCGGTGCTGCCAACGCAACGGCGAGTGCCACGACAGTTCTGACCATCGGTACGGCGCCCAACAGCCAGCCCGCGATCAGTGCTCCCGCCACGGCAAGTGGGGCGGAAGGCACGGCGATCGCGACGATCACGGCGACCGCTACGGATCCGGATGCCGCGAATACCCTCACGATCACGCAATCTGGGAAGCCTGCGGACCTGACCTTCACGGCTCAGGCTCCTGGTGCTTCACCCCGGACGGCGACGATCACGGGGACTCCGGGATTCGCGGATGCTGGGACCTACAACATCGTGTGGTCGGTCAACGACGGTAGCGGCGCGGCCAACGCAACTGCGAGCGCCACGACTGTTCTGACCATCGCGAACACCAATCGTGCGCCGACGCTCACTCAGCCGACGAACATGACGGTGGCTCAGGGGACGACGTCGGACCAGGTCATCACGGGGACCGATCCGGACGGAGACGCACTGACCTTCTCGAAGGTCGCAGGACCCGCGTTCATGACGGTGACGACGACGAACGCGACGACGGGGAATATCCACCTGGCGGCAGGGGCATCGGAGCCTGTGGGTACCTCGGCGGCGTCGGTTCGCGCGACCGACGGCACCTTGAACAGCAACACCGAGCCGCTCACGGTTACCGTCACGGCCACGAACCAGGCGCCGATTCTGACACAGCCCGTGAACATGACGGTGAACGAGAACGCAACCGCGGATCAGACCATCGCCGGCTCCGATCCGGACGGCGACGCCTTGACGTTCGCCAAGGTGTCGGGACCGGCGTATCTCACGGTCACGACGACCAACCCAACCACCGGCAATATCCATCTCGCGCCGGGATTCTCCGATTCGGGGACCGCGTCAGCGACGGTGTCGGCCAGCGACGGCTCGCTGAGCGATTCCAAGGCGCTCACGGTCACGGTGAACAACGTGAATCGCGCTCCTGTGCTGACGCAGCCCGCCAATATGACGGTGACGGAGGGAGGGACGTCGGAACAGGCCCTGAGCGCGACGGATCCCGACGGTGACCCGATCGAGTATCAGAAGGTCGCCGGTCCGGGGTTCATGACCGTCTCCCTATCCGTTGGAATCGTCCACCTCGCTCCGACGACCGGTGACGCGGCGGGCTCGCCGTACGGCGCGACGGTTTCGGCGAGCGACGGCAGCCTGAGCGACGAGAAGAGCTTCTCGATCACGGTCAATCCGGCCGTGTCCGGAAACGTGGCCCCGGTGCTCGCGCAGCCGGCCGACATGACGGTGAACGAGAACGCCACGGCGGACCAGACCATCACGGCAACCGACGCGGACGGGAACGCGGTGGCCTTCTCGAAGGCGAGCGGTCCCACGTTCGTGACGGTCTCGACGACATCGCCCGGGACCGGGACGGGAATGGGCAACATCCACCTGGCCCCCGGCTTCTCCGACTCCGGGACGTACGGGGTGACCGTTCGCGCGAGCGACAGCGCCTTGAGCGACGACAAGGCGCTCACGGTCACGGTGACCAACGTGAACCGCGGTCCGACGTTCGATCTGATCTCGAACATGACGGTGACGGAAGGGGCCACCGCGAACCAGGTCATCACGGCCTCGGATCCGGACGGCGACGCCCTGACGTTCACCAAGGAGACAGGACCTACGTTCGTCACGATCACGACGCTCACCGCCGATTCCGGCAATGTGCACGTGGCTCCGCTCCCGGGAGATGCCGCGATCTTGGGCTACACGGTCCAGGCCAGGGTGTCCGACGGGGGCCTGAGTGACACACGAATCTTCCTGGTCACGGTCAACGCGCCGGTGCAGGGGAATCATCCCCCGGCGCTCGCGCAGCCGGACAACATGACGGTGGACGAGGGCGCGACCACGGACCAGGTGATCACGGCGACCGACGCGGATGGAGACGCGCTGAGCTTCTCGAAGGTGACCGGCCCCGGGTTCCTGACGGTATCGACGACGACCGCGGGCACGGGAACGGCGACGGGGAACATCCACCTGGCGCCCGGCTTCTCGGACGCCGGGACGTACGGCGCGACGGTGCGGGCCAGCGACGCATCCTCGAGCGACGAGAAGTCCCTCGCGATCACGGTGAACAACGTGAATCGGCCACCGGTCGCGGACGCGGGCGGTCCGTACTCCAGCGTGGTCGGAGCCTCGGTCACTTTCGACGGGTCCGGCTCGTCCGACCCGGACGGCAACACCCTCACCTATTCGTGGGATTTCGATTCGACGGATGGGATCACGGCAGACGCGACCGGTCCGGCGCCCACGCACGCGTATGCCTCCGCGGGTGTCTTGACCGTGACCCGGCCGGTGACGGACGACAACGTGCCTGCAGCGAGCGACACGGACACCGCGACGGCGACGATCACCGCGTCGGGCGGGTTCGAGGCCAACGCCTTCCTCGGCAGCGGCGATCGAATCATCAAGCTCAACTCGGGCAGGCCGTTCTGGTGCGTCGAGCTGCAGCCGGTGGGGCGCACGTTCCGCGTCACCTACATTATACCCTCGACCATCCTCGCCAGCTTCGGCGGAGTGTCCATCAGTCACTCCGGTGGGCGACAGCCCAGCAGACAAGACAACGATGTTCGGATCGGCAAGATGTGCGGCCTGATACGCGCCGCCCAACAGGCGGACGTAGTCGGCCGCTGAGCTCGCGTTGATCGGCTGGTTGCCCCACTCACGATCGATGTTCGGCTCGTTCCATACTTCGAAATACCATTGCGAGACTTCCTCAATCCCATACCGCGCCACCAGGTGCTCAATGAATTTGGTAATCAGCGCGTCCCACTTCGCGTAATCCTTGGGCGGCGAAACGTTCTGTTTATACCAAAAGGCGTGCAAGGCATCGCGAGCCGCAAGTTTTTTGGGCATGAAGCTGAGTTCAACAAAGGGACGCACGCCGTCGGTAAGGAGACCATCGTAGATCTGATCGACATACGAGAAGTTGTAAATGGGATTTCCCTGCGCGTCTTCGTCGTAGACACCCACTTCGTCGTGGAAGATGGCATGGAAACGGACATACTTGAAATCCGTGACCTTTCTGACCTCCCTGAGATCGCGACGATAACCGTCGCGCAAAGTCAGGATCGCGCGGCCGGAACCAAACATCTGCTCCCAGAAGTGAGGCAGGGGGTGAGACGCGGCAGAGCCGTCAACCACAATGGTCTGTTCAGTGGGCTGCTGGGCGAACGTAGCTGAAGAGCACAACAGCACGGCTACACAGCAAAAAAAGGGACGAAAGGCGAGGTTCTGGCATGGGTGCCGCATAGGTGTTTTCCATCATAGCGGAGACGCTAACTCGATGGGAGCGTTAGGGACGCGAAAGCGCCTTCGAAAATAGCGCCACACGGGAGTCTCAGATCGTCAAATGTGAGACCGTCAAATAAGGGATTCGCGGACAGACCCTCACGATGCGGTCGTTACATCCGCAACGTGCTGGGCCTCGAGCCCTGGTGCGACCGCCCCGGTTGCAACCTGGATGATGCTGTTGCGCACGGCATAGAGGACGAGCTCGCTAATCGAATGGAGCCCGAGCTTCCGCATGATGTTGCTGCGGTGAGTCTCGGCCGTCTTCACGCTCAAGTCGAGATGGCTCGCCACTTCCTTGGTCGACTTACCTTCCGCCAGGAGCTGCACCACTTCACGTTCTCTGGGCGTCAGGTTGGGTAGCACGTTCTTCTTGGCTGTTCCGTGAGTGCCGCGATAGCCGGACAGAACCATTTCCGCCACGCGAGCCGTGAAGAATGTCTTGTTGTATTGCAGAGCTTCGATGGCCGAGATGAGATCGCGAGCAGCGTCGGACTTCAGCAGGAAACCGCGAGCGCCCGCATCTAAAACCGCGCGCACCGCCTCATCCGTATCAGTGATGGTTAGAATAAGCACGCGAGTTTGAGGATTCTCGCGCAGAATCTGGCGCGTGGCCTCGAGACCATTCAGCATGGGCATTCCAATATCCAAAATCGCAATGCCAGGCTTCAACTGCTTTGCCAATTCCACCGCCTGACGGCCATTCTCCGCTTCAGCGCACACTTCCCACGCAGGTTGAGACTTGATCAGGGAAACCAGCCCCTTGCGCACTATTTCGTGATCATCAGCGATTAGGACCCGTAGTTTATTCATTTACCCCTCATCAATTTTCGAGAAACGACCTTGAACCATTTTGGACCTGGAGCCGACCACTGTATTTTTCGTTCAGGCTGCGGGGAAGTCTATACCGTGAATCCTGTATACAGCACTTTGTCCCGTGAATCCGCATCTTCCTGCACAACTCGGAAGTGCCAATTGCTACCTAGGTGACCGAACTCCGCGGAAGCCGCCGAGTCACGCTACGGGACTTCTACCCTGAATGAGCCGGATCAAGACCACGACCACGGCAATGATAAGAAGCAAGTGAATGTATCCGCCCAGCGTGTAGGAACTGACCATACCGAGCAACCATAGCACGAGCAAAATCACGAAAATCGTCCAGAGCATATCAAACCCCTCTCCCGTTTTTGTTGTGCTGCCGCCTGCTTAACTCTTTCGACGCCTTAAAATCGGCCTCTTTGAGGTCTGCTTCTGTGAAACATTAAGCCCCTTTGCGCGAGCCCGCAGCCATCGCAACCACGCCGCCGAGAACCAAAACACCGCTGAGGAGCGGCGGCACGCGCTCGCTATGATTGGTTTGAACGCCAATTTTAGCGTCGCCAATCCGCATTGAGTGATCTTCCTGATGCGGAATCGGAACGACAAACGAAAGCAAGCCCAGCAGCAGTAGAACTGCGCCAATCAACTTCAGTGTTTTCACATTTGCCCCGTTTGTCTTTTGTAACCTAAGTAACCTACGGTCGTATGTGCTAGGTGTACATAGGGTTTATTGTGTAGAGCCAGCCGGGGGGACCTGCAGGTTGTTTTACAAATAGAAACACAAAAGGGGCCGGGAACGGCCCCTCTCGTAAGCAAATCTTGATTCGACGCTTAACTAGCTTTGCGCCGCCCGCTTTCGATGTCCTGGGGCTGTGCGGCTGCCACAGTCCAGTCGTCGACCTGTTTCTGCGCCTCTTCCTTGGCGACGCCGTACCGCTCCTGAATGGCGCCGACAAGTTTTTCATGTTTGCCGGCAATCGTTTCCAGATCCTGATCCGTAAGTTTGCCCCATCGTTCCTTCAGCGAACCCTTCAGTTGTTTCCACTTGCCCTGTAATTGATCTGAGTTCATCGCTGCATCTCCTGGATTGAAATTCCACTCCAACTTAGCCCTTCCTACCGCCCAGTTCCGATCCGGTGGAAGAGGTATCTTTCAAGGTGAGGATTTTTGAAGGATTGGTATGACCATCTGACGGGTTGGGAGTTTGTAACTTTATGTAAATAAAGCGCGATATTCGATGAAAAAATGAACAGGTTTTTACGAAAAATACACAAAAGACCCTATTGGCTTGGTTCCGCACTCCCCCTATGATCCTCTCATTCGTCTCGCGTTCGTCCTAGGTCCCGAGGGAGTGCCAGCATGATGTCTTGCGTAAATCGCAACTGCAACCGGCCGATTTCCACCTTTTCCGAGGGGCGGTTGTTTCATTTTGAAGTTCTCTCGATCTCCGTGGCAGCCGACGACAGCAAGAAGCGGGACTTTGACGAAGTTCCTCACCGGGAGGGCGTTCACTTCTGGCTCTGTGGCCCCTGCGCCTCGGACATGACGCTGGTCTTGGAACCGGTCGGCGGGCTGCGGCTCGTTCCGCTGGAGCACGCTCTCGAGCACTCCCTGCAAACTTCCAGCGATGCCCTCAGTGGCCATTCGCTGGAATTGGTTGGCGCGCACCAAGGTTAGTCGACGCGTTCCGTCCCGTCCGCGCCTAATCTCTTACCCTTCAAAACGATCCCGGCTAAATCATGTTTGGCGTGCTCCTACAGCATCCGTCCGATGGATGGGTGTCCAGCGGTTGCCATAGCCTCCTACTGTCGCACGCATCTAAATCTGTGGGAGGTTGCTATATGACGTCACTCGGCAAACTGCTCGGAATCGGTTTCATGGTCGCGGGAATGACCGCCGCACTGTACGCGGCGGACGACGACGATAAGAACACATCGGCCGAAGTTAAACGGGTGCAGTCTGCAGCTACGGTTTTGGATCAGATTATGGGCACGCCCGACAAGGGGATTCCGAAGGAAGTCCTGGAATCGGCGAAATGCGTCGCGGTCGTGCCGTCGATGATCAAGGGCGGTTTTATCATCGGTGCCCGCTACGGTAAGGGTGTGGCAACGTGTCGTACCTCATCCGGCGGCTGGAGCGCACCCGCTCCTCTCACAATTGCAGGAGGCAGCTGGGGTCTGCAATTTGGCGGCGAAGCCGTGGATCTGGTGATGCTGGTCATGAATGACAAGGGCATGCAGAGTCTGCTGTCCAGCAAGTTCAAGCTCGGAGCCGAAGGATCGGCGGCCGCGGGGCCAGTTGGCCGTCAAGCGGAGGCTAACACCGATTGGAAGATGCGTGCCGAGGTCCTGACTTACTCCCGCGCTCGTGGCGTATTCGCGGGCCTAGAACTTAATGGCGCGGTTATTAAGCAGGACGATGATGACACCCGGGTCTTGTACGGGAAGCTCGTTCCCTTCAAGGAAATTTTGGCGGGACAGGTGTCGCCTCCTGCGGGGACTCATCGGTTTGTAGCGACGGTTAGTAAGTATGCGAATGAGGTCAAACAGGAGCAGGGCGAAACCACGCCTGCTGCAACCTCGACCTCGCCTTCTACACACTAAATCGGCACATTGACCCGGATACGGCGATGGTTTCAATCGAATCCATCGCCGTTTCTGGCATCTCATTGTTCTGGCATCCCATGGAGGCTACGTGAATACAATTCTCATTCTCGTTTTACTGTTGCTGTTGATTGGAGCTTTGCCCACCTGGCCCTACAGCGCGAATTGGGGCTTCTACCCCAGCGGGGGTCTGGGAATTGTCGCGATTGTCCTGATTGTCCTGCTGGTGACTGGTCGTCTTTGAGACGTTGAAGACGCGAAATCTTGGGGTAGATAGACAAACGGGAGTTCACGCCATGGAAAAGGCGCCTGGCGAGGAACTCCCGTCTTTTTGCGATTCCGAAGACTCATCGCTCGGCCGATCCAGCGGGATGGTAATGATGACACGTGTTCCCGTCGACCCCGACAGAAGAGCGAGTGACCCTCCGACCTCGCGAACCCTCTCCCGCATCCCGGCCAAACCGACCCCTGCTCCGATGCCACCTTTGGTGACTCGCTGGACGCGTTGCTCAGGCATGCCTTTGCCGTCGTCCTTGATTTCCATGCGGACGTGTTCAGCATCCAACTCCAACAAAACGTCGACCGTGGAACCTCCCGAGTGACGATAGACATTGGTAAGAGCCTCCTGCAGGGCGCGGAACAATACAGTCTCAATCTCCCTCTCCAGCCGCACAAGATCGGGCGGAAAGTCGAGATTGACTGTTATGCCGCTGCGCTGCGCGAGGCCCTCGGCGTACCAGCGCGCGGCGGAGACAAATCCCGCCTCATCGAGCAAAGGCGGATGCAATAAGTGGGACAACGTCCGGGTTTCGACCAAACATTGGCTGATGGTTTCGGCGCATTCGGAGAGTAGCCCATTTTCTGGTTTGTCGGCCATTCTGGCGGAGAGAAGATCGAGGTTGATTTTTGCGGCAGTCAGATATTGGCCAAGACTGTCATGCAACTCCCGCGCGATCCGGCGCCGTTCTTCATCCTGCAAGTTCAGGATGCGTCCACTGAGCTTGCGCGCGGCATCTTCGGCCTGTTTGCGAGCGGTGATGTCCGTGTTGATTTCCAGCCAGCCGGCGAGTTCGCCCTGCTGGTTTCGCAGGGTTGTCCAACGGCTCGCCACCGTGATCTGGGAGCCGTCTCGCTTAGTGTGCAGCAATTCTCCTTCCCACAGTTCATTGCGAATTATTTCGGAAAACGGAATGGGAAAGACCGTGCGAACCAGCTCCCGAGGGGAATGTCCCATGACTTCCGCGGAAGTCCAACCATAGAGGCGTTCCGCGCCCTGATTCCAATAGGAAATCTTGTCTTCCGGGGTTCGCACGAAGATCGCATCGTTGACCAGGTTCATCCAGCGAGCCTGCACTGCAATTTGCGCCGATTTTTGTTCCACTTCGAGCATGCGGTCCTCAAGGGCCAGGTGCAATTGGGTTTCGCTCTCCCGCAATGCGTTTTCCGTGCGCTGCTGCAGTGCACTCGCGCGCCGAGTGGCCTCCCCCAGAGCAATAATCATGGCGGCCAATACCAGGAATCCCAACATCTCCCACAGGTCCGTTGGATTCACGGCTCCAGGCGACCCCAATCGCCCGAGCAGCGAGTAGTTCATGCCCAACAGGCAGACCAGGGCGGCGACGATGGAAGGTCCGAGCCCGCAGTACCAAACTGAGAACGCTACCGCGACCCAAGCTGTGTGGTAAGGATTGGCTTCGCCGAGAAACCGCGTGAGCGAGTGCCGCAGAGCCACCGCGAACCCGGCCATCAAAATCGCAAGCCCGTAACGAAGCGCAGGGTTTGCCGGCTTCCGTTGAAATGGGTCGCTTTTTAGCATCCAAACACCGATCCCGGCGGCACTGGGACCAGAGGTGTTCACTGTAGCATAGCGATGTGATCTGCTCTGGCTCGAAGAGCTACGGTTGAATCTGTAGCTCCTTCGGGCCCAAGTGCTACAGGATTCACGGTATATCTAGATTTAAACGAGGCAGCTATTATAACGATTCAATTCGCATCGAACCCCATCGGTGCGGATTTGGTCTGCCCATCGAAGGACCTCTGAGAACTAGAGACGCGGACAGCATAAGCATAAAGGCGGGCGTGGGGAGGCGAATGCGGGTATTGATAGTCGATGACCACGAGGTCGTCCGCAAGGGCGTTCGTTCGCTGCTATTGCGTTCCGGCTACGACGTCTGCGGCGAGGGTGTCGATGGTGAAGACGCAATCGCAAAAGCCAAAGAGCTGAAGCCCGACGTTGTCGTAATGGACGTCAGTATGCCCCGCCTCAACGGCTTGGAGGCGACGCGCCAGATGCGTGGGCTCTTTCCTGACGTGCAAGTGGTTATTCTGACCCAGCATGAATCCCCGGAAATGCTGCGTCAGGCTGTTTCTTCGGGCGCGCGTGCTTACGTAACCAAGTCCTCCATCGCCAAAGATCTGCTGATGGCAATTCAGAAAGTGGGGCGTCACGAAACCTTTTTTGGATCCTCCGCTAACGGTGCGGTCGGGAGAGCCAATCACGTGGACGCGCAGGAAACACTGCAGAGAAGCGCCACCCTCGAGCATGCTTTGCCCGACAACGAAGAACTCTACCGCGCCACCTTCGAGCAAGCTGCCGTTGGCATGTGCCATGTCGCCCTGGATGGGCGCTTTCTCCGCGTCAATACTAAATTATGCAATTGGCTCGGGTATTCCCCGGAAGAATTTCTCAAGCTCACGTTCATGGCTGTCACCCATCCCGAGGACCTCAGTTCCGACATAGAGAATGCTAACGCGCTTCTCGCGGGCACGCGCGAAACGTACCAGATTGAGAAACGATATCTTCGCAAGGATGGCTCGACCGCGTGGGGTCAGCTAACGGTGGGACTTCTGCGCGACCAGCGGGGAAATCCTCGACACTTCATCAGCGTCATCGCCGATATTGACGATCGCAAGCAAGCTGACGCCGCCCTGCGCGAGAGCGAGAGCCGCTTCCGAATGATGGCCGACACCGCCCCGGCACTAGTCTGGATGGCGGAGCCGGACGCCCAACGGACTTTTTTCAACAAACCCTGGCTCGACTTCCGGGGCCGTACTTTGGAACAAGAGTTCGGCAACGGGTGGACTGAAGGTGTGCATCCGGAAGACCTGGATCGCATTATGAACATCTACCTCTCAGCGGTGCGATCCCAGAGGCCTTTTACGATGGAGTATCGCCTGCGGCGCGCCGACGGAGAGTACCGATGGGTACTGAGCAACGGTGTGCCGCGCCGCTCTTCCGAAGGAAAGTTCGAAGGCCATATCGGTTCCTGTACCGATATCACACCGCACAAACAGATGGAAACCGCTTTACGGCGCAGTGAAGATGACTTCTACGCGCTGGCGAACTCGATTCCGGAACTTGTCTGGATGGCGGACCGGGCGGGTTCACTCTTCTGGTTTAATCGCGGATGGTTTGACTACACCGGGACAACGCTGGAACAAATGCAGGGATGCGGCTGGCAAACGGTACACCATCCCGACCACCGCGACCGAATCGCCAAGCAGGTTGCGCGCGCGTGGCAGGCGGGAGAACCGTGGGAGGATACGTTTCAGTTGCGTTCCAAGAATGGTTCGTATCGCACGTTTCTGGCTCGCGCCACACCCCTGAAGGATGCCAACCAGCGAGTTGTCAAATGGTTCGGGACCAACAGCGATATGGGAGAAGCCGTCGAAGCGCACGAGGCCTCGGCGTTCCTCATGCCCTAAGTACGGGCGTAAGGACTGGCACGTTTCGTCCAAGGAGCACGCCGCGTCCATTCACACTGCCGGATTCATCCAGGCTCTTGAGTAATTCGGTCAGGAGAACCTGTAAGCGCGCAGAATCTTGTTCCGTTGACACAGCCTTGCAGATCGCTCGCCAATTCTGAGTCTTCTCGTTTGCCATGTTCCGCCTCCTACGTCCATT
>Ga0137418_10005805_pt1 | contig 11338 bp, 5 predicted proteins | sample CZODoug3_1_2_16f_FD_122242 | JGI IMG/M metagenome (GOLD analysis project Ga0137418, IMG submission 122242) | Vadose zone soil fungal communities from Angelo Coast Range Reserve, California, USA - CZODoug3_1_2_16fungal (Hybrid Assembly) | ecosystem: Environmental > Terrestrial > Soil > Vadose... | reverse complement strand
CGCTTCCATGGTGGCCACCAGTGTCGGCATCACCGCGTCCGTGCTTTCCGCTAAGCGCCTTCTGCATGAACTCGCCAGTCAGATTATTTTGGCCGCCGCGGTCATTGACGACGTGCTTGGCTTGATCGTTCTTGCGGCGGTCAGCAGCGTCGCGCGCGGCCACATAAATTTCTGGGAGATCGCGCTCACCGCCGGACTCGCCATCGCGTTCACGGTCGTCATGGGATTGTGGGGCACCAAAGCCGCAAATCACCTGATGCCCCATTTCGACTCGCGGTTAAAAGCCGACGATGCCAAGTTTCACATCGCCCTGGTTTTTCTTTTTGGCATGGGGCTGCTCGCCCAATACACCGGTGTTGCCGCTATCGTAGGTGCGTTTCTCGCAGGGTTGGCGCTTTCCGATACTGCGGACGCTCGCGTACGCACGCTCACCCGTGGAGTCAGCGAACTTCTTGTTCCTTTTTTCCTAGTTGGCATTGGCCTGCATTTGAATCTTGCGGCCTTCCGTTCGCGCTCAACTCTGATTCTCGGTTTGCTGATTCTAACCGCCGCCATCGTAACCAAACTCATTGGCTGCGGCCTCGGAGCACTTTCTCTCGGCTGGCAAAACGTTTTGAAGATCGGCTTGGGCATGGTGCCGCGCGGTGAAGTGGGGATGGTCGTGGCCCAAATCGGCTTGAGCCTGGCCGTGATCAGCTCGGAAGTCTACAGCGTCGTGGTATTCATGGCCGTAGCCACCACCCTCGTCACTCCCTTGCTCCTCAAAATCGCTTTCCGCACGCCAGCCCTCGAACCCGTCGAAGCTTAGCCCGCATTTCTCACCCCCGGGGAAACCCAATCTCCAGAGCAGCGTCTTTCCTCGCTGGTATTCCGCATACTGTTCCCTAATTTGCCGGCCTGACGATTCAAGCGCCCTAACTTGCCAGGACTGACAATTCCAGCTCCCTTTTCTTTGTTTTGCCCGGACTTCAATTCGGATCATCCACGCAACCGTTCTAGCATTGCCTTCCGCGAATCATTCATTTTTCTCATTTGTTGCCGCTATTTTTCAATCTGGCGCTTTTTCGCCGGCGGCGATAACCTGACCCCAGCGAATCACGGCCAGGGAGCTCGAGTTTTCTCTAGTATCTTGTTAAATTTCTTTTGAAGGAGTTCCATGTCGAACGATCTGCGCAATTTCCTCGCTCTTTCTTATGAAGAGTTGGAGCAACTGAACCTGATGGCCAAGGAGCAGCGCAAGAACCGCGTAGCGCCGCACAAGATTCAAGAAGACCGCCTCAAGTATCTGACCGACGAAAAGCGCATCAAGGCGGTCACCGTGCTGTTCACCGACCTCGAAGGCCGCCTGCACATGCTCGATTACGACAAGAAGTTTCTCATCAGTAGCTGGGACAACCTCACCTTTGACGGTTCCTCCATCCGCGGCTTCACCGCGCAGCGCGAAAGCGACTTGCGCTTGGCCATGGATTGGGGCGCTTTTTATTGGGCGCCCGCCGATGTATTTGGATCCGGCAAGGTCCTTATCTTCGGCCACGTGATCGACAAGGACGGCTCTCCTTACGCCGCCGACATTCGCGGAGTCCTGAAGGGTTACGCCGACAATCTCCACGAGAAGAAGGGCTACACGCTCAACGCCGCGAACGAAATTGAAGGTTTCCTCTTCAAAGGTGCGGATGCAGAACGCCACTATCACACAAATGGCGGATTTGAGTATGTGAACACCGGCGGTTACTATCACTCGCTGCCCGGCGATCCGCTGCGCACATTTATTGATACGACCGCTGAAATCCAGCGCGCCGTGGGCTTCCAGAACGAGAAGGATCACCCGGAAGTCGCGCCTTCGCAATTCGAAATCAACTATAGCTACGGCGAAGTGGTCTCCGCTGCCGACCAGATTCAACTTTACAAGTTGATTTGCCGCCAGGTGGCCACCAACATGGGATTCACCGCGTGCTTTTTGCCGAAGCCGGTCGTTGGCGTCAACGGCAGCGGCATGCACACCAACCTTTCGATCAGCAAAGACGGCAAGAACCTGTTCTGGGACCCCAAGGGCGAAGAGAAGCTCAGCAAATTTGGCTGGGAGTTCGTGGACCGCATTCTTACGCATGGTAACGACATCTGCCTGCTCTTCAACTCCAGCGTGAACGCCTATCGCCGCCTTGATCCGCACTTCGAAGCTCCCAATCAGCTCAATGCTTCGGCCGTCAACCGCGGAGCCATGGTGCGCATCCCCATTGGCAACGAGCGCAGCATGCGCACTGAAGTGCGTGCCGTCGCTCCTGACGCAAATCCGTACATGGTGCTGTACTCGATCTTCAAGTCCGGACTCGACGGCGAGGTAGCCAAGATCAAGAATCTGCGCTCGGCCCAGCGCTACCTGCCGGACAACATCTATACGGCGCTCGAGAACTTCGAAAAAGCCGAGTGGACCAGCACCCTCCTTGGCGCCGACGTCAAAGCTCGCTACGCCGAGCTGAAGCGCGTCGCTGCGGATCGTTGCCCGCGGGCCCTCGGCACAGTCGTCAAAGTTCCGGAAGTCCAATACCACCACGAGGTTTACAACCAGTTCCTCTGGAACATGTTCTAGAGCGAGGCCCCAGCCTTCACCGTGCTCTCTGCTTCCCAAATAAAGCGACTTAGAGAACCCAAGATTCTAACTGTTAAGGAATTTTGGGTGCGGCATTAGCCGTCCGATGGATGCTAAGTCCTTCCAAGTCCGTCCATAGGCTTCCTCATAAGTACTTGAAGAATCAGCTGCGAGTAATTTCGACTCCCACACGCTTCCGCCATTGTCATGCAGTATTTATGCGGGTCACAGAGGTTGTGTTAGCATTCGGTGTGCAAAAAACCCGCCATAAGAAAGCCTGCGTTTGTAATCACGGCCTCGCAAACCACCACGTCAAGCGGGAACCAAATGGGACATTCACCAACCCGTGCGGATATCCAGGTTGCCGCTGCCACGACTACCGGCCGATTAAGAAAGAGAAGCACTCGGACTAGTTGGATGTGCTTCGGTCGCTCTCGGCCGCTCGGAAATACTCTTGCGAGCTGTACCGCATTCTTCGTACCAAACGTCATATCTTCAGCTTTGTGACCAGCGCCGTGGGTGTGCCCAGCCGCCACGAAAATGGCACATTCCGGGAACCTACTGGAAAGAATTCGGGAAGAAACCAATAATGCGATTGCGAAATGTTCAGCAGTTGCGATTTGCCCGGTTCGGTTGGCTGGCGCTCGGAATGTTCCTGGGCACGGTCTTGCCGCTGTTTGCCCAACAAAGCCCTTCCCCGGCCTCTAAAGTCGTTGGCACGATTCAAAATATTTCGGACAAAATGCTCACCGTCCTGACCGACACCGGCGCGGCTTCCTCGGTCGCCGTCCAAGACACCACAAAATTTCTGCAAATTGAGCCGGGCAAAACCGACTTGAAAGAAGCCACGCCGGTAACCTTCGCCGACATCCAAGCCGGAGACCGAGTTCTCGCGCGGGGAATTCTGGCCGCCGACGGAAAAACGATTCTCGCCACCTCGGTCATCGCGATCAAGAAATCCGCCATCGCCGACAAACAAGCCAAAGAGCGTGCCGAATGGCAGCGAGGCGTCGGCGGCCTGATAAAGTCCATCGATCCCGCCACCCAAGCCGTTACCGTCACTACCAGCGGATTTTCCGCCAACAAAGAAGTGCTGGTGCACCTCAGCAAAGACACTATCTTGCGCCGGTACGCAGCGGACTCCACGCGCTTCGACGCTGCCAAAATTGCGCCGTTTTCTGAAATTCATTCTGGCGACCAGCTTCGCGCCCGCGGCTCCCGCACCGCCGAAGGCAAAGAGTTTGACGCCACCGAAATTGTCTCCGGAACATTTCGCAGTATCGCTGGCACTATTTCCAGCACCGACGCCACCTCCGGAACTTTGATTGTCCAGGATCTGGCCTCCAAGACTCCGGTAACCCTGAAAATTACCGTCGAATCCCAGATGCGCAAATTACCCGCACAATTTGCCGAAGGGCTGGCCGCGCGCTTGAAAAATTCAGCTGAAGGTAACGCTCAGCCTCCCGCAGCATCTGGCACATCGGCCGCTCCCGCCGCCCCAGCGCAGCCCGGACAAAATCCACAGCCGGGCGGCGGGCCTGGCGGTGCTCCCGGCGCTCGCCCTGGCGGCGGTGATTTCCAACAAATGATCGCGCGCATGCCCGCCGCGGCGCTCTCCGATTTGCAAAAAGGCGACGCGGTCATGGTAGTCACCACGCAAGGAAACGGTAAAGATCCGCTAACGGTGATCACGCTTCTCGGCGGCGTCGAAGCCATTCTTCGCGCTTCACCTAAAGGTGGCCAGGACATGATCCTATCGCCATGGAGTTTGGGCGGCGGAGAACCTTCCGGAAATTAATCTAAAGAATGGAATTGCCGACTTTACTTTAGGAGACGGAATGAACGTTTCACTTAGCCGCGGCGCAAAAAACTTACTGTTGCTATTTACCGCGCTGCTCATTTTTGTGGCTGGCGTTGCCGCACAAGCCTCCAGCGGCAGTTTGCGCGGCCAGGTCACCGACCCTTCCGGCGCGGCGGTTGCCAACGCCACGGTCGTCGTGCTTCCCGCCGACGGAGCATCAAGCACCGCCACCACCAATCGCGACGGCATTTTTGAAGTAAAACCATTGGCGCCCGGCAACTATACCGTGCAGGTTTTCGCGCAGGGATTCGCTCAATTTGAACTCAAGAATGTCGCGGTTTCCGCCACTGCCGCTGCTTCGTTGAATATCAAACTATCCATTCAAGAGCAGCAAGAAAAAGTCGTAGTCTCTGATTCCACCACTTCATTGGATACTGCCGGCGGCAGCAACGCCAACTCCATCACGCTCAAGGGAAAAGATCTGGAAGCGCTTTCCGATGACCCCGACGAATTGCAGGATGAACTGACCGCGCTCGCTGGCCCTTCCGCTGGACCCAATGGCGGGCAAATTTATATCGACGGATTCACCGCCGGGCAGCTTCCGCCGAAATCAGCGATTCGCGAAATCCGCATCAACCAAAATCCATTTTCCGCGGAGTATGACCACCTCGGCTACGGCCGCATCGAAATTCTCACCAAGCCCGGCACCGATAAATTGCACGGCCAATTCATGATCAATGGCAACGACTCGCCGTTCAACGCGCGCAACCCGTACGAAGGAACTGCCGCTCAGCCGGGCTATCACTCGATTTTGTACAGTGGCAATATCGGCGGATCGCTGAGCAAAAAAGCTTCTTTCTTTTTCAGTTTGGATCGCCGCAATATCGACGAGATCTCGATCGTTAACGCACAAGTGCTCGATGCGAATTTCAACCAGGTGCCGTTCACCGAAGCGGTTCCCAATCCGCGTACCCGCACCAATCTCACGCCACGCCTCGACTATCAGCTCTCTTCCAGCAACACGCTGACAGTGCGCTATCAGTATTTCCGCGATGATCAAACCAACCTCGGCGTCGGGCAATTCAGTTTGCCGGCGCAGGGCTTCAATGACCTGAGCACCGAGCACACGCTGCAAATCAGCGACACCCAAACCGTCACCGAGCACACCATCAACGAAACCCGCTTTCAATATCATCGCGAAAACAGCAACCAGACCGTGCTCGACACCACTCCCGCGACGTCCGTGGTCGGCGCCTTTACCGGGGGTGGAAATTCGCAGGGCGACTTCCTGGAAGCCACCAACTCCTATGAAGTTCAGAATTACACTTCTGTGGCGCTGGCCAAACATTTCATCAAATTCGGCGTGCGAACACGCGCCGACAGCGATTCCACCAGCAAATTCTCCGGCTTCAATGGATCCTTCACCTTCAATTCGCTCGCTTCTTACCAGATTACCCAGCAGGATTTGCAGGCCGGTTTTACTCCGGCGCAGATTCGCGCCGACTGTCGCGGCACGGATATCGCAGGAAATCCAGTCTGCGGCGGGGCCAGCCAATTTTCTCTAACCTCCGGAATTCCCCAAGTACAAAACACTTATTTCGATATCGGACTGTACGCCCAGGATGAGTGGCGGGTCCGTCCGAATGTCACTGTTAACTACGGACTGCGCTACGAACGGCAAAACCAGATTGGCGATGCTGGCGGATTCGCTCCGCGCCTGGGCGTTGCTTGGGGCCTGGGAAAAACCAAGCAGGGCACGCCCAAAGCGGTGCTGCGTGGCGGCTTCGGCATTTTTTATGATCGCTTCCGGCAACAATATCTGGAACAAGCGCAGCTGCTGAACGGCATCGCTCAGCAAAGTTTTTTTGTCACCAGTCCGGATTTCTTTCCGAATCTACCGACTGCCACGCAACTTGCGGCGTCGCAAAGCTCGCCCACCACGTATCAAGTGGATCCGCGGCTGAAAACGCCGTATACCATGCAGTCCGGCGCCACGCTGGAAAAGCAAGTCGGCAAGAACGCGAACATTGCAGTCACCTATTTGTATTCCCGCGGAGTGCACGAATTTCTCACGCGCAACATCAATTCGCCCCTGGGGCCGAATTACGGAGCAAACATCCGGCCACTCGGCGGCACCGACAATATTTATCAGTACGAATCCGGCGGCGACTTCAAGCAAAATCAGGTCATCGTGAATGGCAGCGTCCGAGTTGGCACTCGGGTTTCGCTGTTTAGCTACTACACATTGAACTATGCGAACAGCGATACATCCGGCGCTTCCAGTTTTCCGTCCAATCAGTACGATTTAGCGCTCGATTACGGCCGCGCCTCGTTCGACGTTCGCCATCGCCTCTTTCTCGGTGGGACCATGGCCCTTCCATATAAATTCCGTATCAGCCCAATGCTCGTAGCCAGCTCGGGCCAGCCGTTTAACGTCACCACCGGTGTCGATTCCAACGGCGACTCCATTTTCAACGATCGGCCAACCTACACCGAATTCCAGAATGCTCTGGCGAAAGCCATGGCGCCACCGAACACATTCCCAGGTAACGTGACGTTTCACTGCCAGCCGGACGCCGGCGCCATTGAAATTCCCGTAAATTGCGCGGACGGTCCAGCGCATTTTACCTTGAACGTGCGCCTCACCAAGACCATTGGCTTCGGGAAGAAAACGCAAACCGCAGACAACGGCGGCGGTCCGATGGGCGGCGGAGCCTTTGGACGCGGCCCGGGCGGCGGAGACCGAGGCGGCCGTGGGGGCGGCGGAATGTTCGGCGGCGATAATTCCGGGCAGCGGTACAGCCTGACGTTCGGAATATCCGCGCGCAACCTGTTCAACACGGTGAACGAGGGAACGCCGATTGGCATTACCAGTTCAAATTTATTTGGCCGGGCCAACGGACTGCAATTTGGCGCGGTCGGCAGCCAGGCGTCCAATCGCCGAGTTGATTTGCAGATGACCTTCAGTTTCTAGACACTGGCATCAATCGCGGTCTTTCTGCTTTGTTTTGCCGGAAACTTTCGTTTCCTGCATTGCGGGAAAAACATTGTGTTGGGGCTCGGGCATGGGCATGTCGCCCATGCGGTCTTGCCACAGAAGTTGGTTCAGCAGAGCAGTGTCCACCGCGTCGGCGTGACTGAAATCCATGGCCTCGCTTTCCTTGGATTCCTTTTCGTTCATTTTGAATATCAGTCCGTTATCAAGATTGCGATAGTCGGCGGAGAAAGCCGGTTGCGCGCCGTCGCCGCTGAATAGCGGAGCCATCACCGCGCTGCGCGCATCATTGGAATTCATTGGCGGAGCGCCGAGCAATGCTTCGATGGTGCGGACGACATTGATGGTGGTGTAGAAAGTGCTGTCGACGAACGGATGAGTCATGCCTTCGTTCTTGCTGGGCTGCGGAGAATACTTGCTGATGACCAGCGCGATGCTGCGATGGGAATCGACATGGTCAGGACCGTCCTGCGCGTCGTCCTCCAGAATGAAGAATGCGGTGTCGTCCCAGTAAGCACTGTGGGAAATCGCATCAACGGCGCGGCCCACGGCGAGATCATTGTCGGCGACATCAGCCGAGGGAGTCGGCATACCTTTCCTGAGTCCAGCAGTATGGTCATTCGGCAAGCGCAGCAGAATAAATTGCGGCATTTCGTCTTTGCCGGATTTTCGGGTTTCAACAAATTTGTTGAACTCGTGTAGGAATTCGTCGACGCGCAGCTGGTCCGGGTAATCCACTTGAAAATCAGGGAACAGCGGATCGAAGTGCCCGCGCAACTCGGGCTCGGCGGCGATGCTTTTTGCGAGCACGGGCACGTCCCACTGATACGGACTTGGACCGCCGCGCGGTTCGCCGACGTTCTTTTCGAGTGGTTCGCCGTGCTTGATCACCGTGCGGGTACATTGCACGCCGGCGACTCTTGGCGGGCCAGCAATGGGCGATTGGCCTTCTTCCTGTGCGTTGCACCAGCGGGTAACAATGTATTCACCGTAATGGCGATACGAGATGCCATGCGTGGCGAAGTTCTTCCAGAGATACCCGCCGGTGGGCTCGCCGGCGTCGGGAAGTTCATCTTCGGCGGAAATTCCTTCCAGAAATTCGCCTTCGGAATCGTAACTGTGTTCGGCTCCGCGATAGGCGATGGGAATGGTCTTGGCGATGTAATCGGAAACCGAGGCGGAGGTGGACCACACGTGGCCGTCGCCAGAAACGTCGCCACTATCGTAAAAGTTATCGAGCACGCCAAACTGCTTGGCCAGCGCGTGCTGGTTGGGCGTGATATCCGCGCCGTACATGGTGATTGAGGGATCGCCGTTGCCGACGCCCAGATCGCCAAAGAGCTGATCGTAGGTGCGGTTTTCCTTGATGATATAGATCACGTGCTTGATTTTGTTTTCGCCGGAAGCGAAGGGGACCTTGTCGGTATTGCCGCGAGCTGCGTTGCGGTCGGCAACTTCCTTGCTGTAGTTCTCGAGGTGCGTGGAGACGTCGGCGATGGGCAAACGGGCGAGCGAGCCGTGGATTAAGCCGAGCACGTAAGGATATTGCGGGCGTCCGTCTTTTTTCTTGCCTTCTGCTTTTTCATTTGGTCCAGAGCCATGACCCTTGGCGCTGGCGATCAGCAAGTCGTGGCTAGTGGCGGCAACGACGGTTGGGAACCATTCGGTGGGGATAAAATCGGACGTGGCATGTCCGGAGAGGTCGTATACGCCGATGGAATCGGAAATGGCGTTTGCCGAAAAGAGTGTTTTTTCATCGGAAGAGAGCGCGAGGGATTGCGGATCACTGCCGCCATAAGATTGCCGGGCGGGCTTGGTGAAGAGAACGTACAGAGTTTTTCCGGTTCGAGGATCAAGCGCGACGATCTGGTCGCGGTTGGTGAGCGCGACGAAGAGAACGGAGTTGTCGCGGTTGAGTAGCAGCGCGGTGGGATGCGAGCCTCCGGCGAGCGCGGCGGTGGGTTTGCCAAGTTCGATTTTGCGGAGAACCTTTCCTGTTGTGAGATCGAGTTCGGCGACGGTCGATGCATTCCAAAGAGAAACGAATCCGCGGGTGCCGTCCTTGGTGATGACCGTGGTATAGGGAAGTGAAGCGGGGATGCGTTTGAAAGTGGAGAGATCGAACCGAAAAACGATTTTGCCGTCGGAAGCGTTCAGCAGAACAGCTTCATCGGAATGGTTACAGGCGACCAGGATGCGCTCCTGGCCGCCGACGTTGGCGACGCTGAGTCCCGCGGGGTAAGTAACGTCGTTAAATTCGGCGCGGCGAACTTTTCCCTTGGGAATTTCGGTGCGTGGCGCGAGTGGCAGAAAACGTTCGGGAGTGATTTTTCCGTCTTCAAATTTGTAGACGGCGATGCCGTTTCCGGTGCTGCCTTCTTTTTTGCCGAGGGGATCGGTGTAGGAAGCCATCGAAGCGAAAAGATGTTTGCCGTCGATGGAAAATGCCAGACCAAGGAAATAAGTTTGCCGGGCGTTGTGGTCCAGTCGGGCATCAGGAAAATTGGCGAGCTCATTGGATTCCAGATTGAGGACTGACAGCGATTGGTGGCCTTTGGCGGCTTCGTCGGTGGAATAGGCGCCAAAACCGCTATGGAGAAAGACGGCGAAGTGTCCGTCGGGAGAAATGGCGGCGGAGGTGGCGAGATTATTGATTTCGCGCGGGTGGCCGGGAACTTCGCCGAGCAGCCGGCCGTTGGGGAGTTGGGTGAGGGGAGGGTGATCCTGGGCGAGCGGCGGCGTCGAGAGAAGCAACAGCAGGACTGAGACTAAGGCGAAATATCGGGACAATTGTTTATGGATGGTCATGGGAGGAGTGTAGCGGCTCCGTGTGAAGAGAGTGTGAATAGCGGTTGGGTCGAGAGAGCTCATCCCAAGAGCGCGCGAAAAAGGTACCACGAGGGAAGCCGAGCGTGCTGGGAGAAAGCAGGGGGTATACCCCCGGGTAGTTTTCGTAAGGGCAATAATATACTTGACAAATCAGATGGGCTAGGCTACTATTTGTCTTGTGAGGAACGCCATGAGTGCCAAGCCAAAGACTCTCCAGCAAGCCATCATTCACTTCGCAGACCCCGATAACTGCATTGCGTTCATGGTCAAAGTGCGCTGGCCGGACGGCACTGTGGTTTGCCCTACCTGTGGCCGCGAAGATGTTGTGTTCCTCCAGAATCAACGGAAGTGGCAATGCAAGAGCGTCCACGCCAAACGGCAATTCTCGGCAAAGGTCGGGACTATCTTTGAAGATTCTGCGCTTCCGCTCGACAAGTGGCTTATCGCCATTTGGATGGTTGCGAATTGCAAGAACGGCGTCAGTTCCTACGAAGTGGCTCGCGCACTCGGCGTGACTCAAAAGTCCGCATGGTTCATGCTCCACCGAATTCGGCTCGCAATGCAGGCTCGTAGTTTTCTGAAACTCGGTGGGCCCGATGGCGAAGTTGAAGTAGACGAAACTTTTGTTGGCGGGGCCGCTCGTTTCATGCACCGCGATAAGCACCGTCGCCGGATTACTGAGACTGGTACCAAAGACAAAATCGCCGTCATGGGGATTCTGGAACGGGGCGGAGAAGTTCGCGCTGCCGTTGTGGGTAAGCGCCGCAAAAAGGAATTGCAAGGGCACATTGACACTCACGTTGCTGCTGGCAGCGCGATCTACACCGATGCGTTCATGTCTTATCAGGGACTTCGGAAAAAAGGTTTCGCTCACCAAGTTATCGACCATGCGGAACGCTACGTTGACGGACAGGTTCACACCAACGGACTGGAAAACTTTTGGAGTCTTTTGAAGCGGGGAATCAAAGGCACCTACGTTAGCGTGGAACCTTTCCACCTTTTCCGATATTTGGATGAACAAGTTTTCCGCTACAACTTTCGCGGACTTGCTCACGATGGACTTCGTTTCGAGCACGTTGCCTCTTCTATCCTTGGAAAGCGTCTGACCTATGCCGAAGTGACTGGC
>Ga0137418_10005803_pt1 | contig 11339 bp, 6 predicted proteins | sample CZODoug3_1_2_16f_FD_122242 | JGI IMG/M metagenome (GOLD analysis project Ga0137418, IMG submission 122242) | Vadose zone soil fungal communities from Angelo Coast Range Reserve, California, USA - CZODoug3_1_2_16fungal (Hybrid Assembly) | ecosystem: Environmental > Terrestrial > Soil > Vadose... | reverse complement strand
CGAGTTTAACTTGATTGGCAAAAGCGTCCCCGTTCGCGTCACCGCGACTTTAGTGTCCGCCAATCTTTTCTCTATCCTGGGTGCGCCTGCCGGACTTGGCCGCACCTTCCGCTCGGGCGAGGACCTCGCCACCCAAAACAACTTCGTTCTCTTGGGCCATCGCATCTGGCAGCAGCGGTTTGCCTCCGATCTTTCTGTAATCGGCCAGTGGATAAATCTCGACGGCATCCAGCGCCAAGTCGTTGGTGTCATGCCGCCTGAATTTCGATTCCCCTCGCCACAAACGGACCTATGGGTTCCCTTGGAAATCGATCCGCGCAACGCAGACAGTTATTGGGCCGGAGATTACATGCCGGTGATAGGCCGCATGCGCCCCGGCGCAACACTTGCGCAGGCCACCTCTGAGATTCAGCTATTCCAATCGCACGTGTCCGCCTTGTTTCCCTGGCCCATGCCGGCAACTTGGAATGCGAACGTAGCCGCGATTTCATTACAGGCCGGATTGGTTGGCGACATTCGCGCCCGTCTTTTGATCCTGTTGATTGCCGTCGCCCTGGTACTCCTAATCGCTTGCGCGAATGTCGCGAATCTCACCCTCTCCCGCGCCTCTATTCGAGGCAAAGAGATGGCCGTGCGCATTTCCCTCGGCGCTGGACGCAGCCGCCTCATGCGTCAACTCATCACCGAGAGCGTCCTGATGGCCGCTATCGGCGGCACGCTCGGACTAGCGCTGGCATCCGGCAGCTTATCGATGCTCAAGTCCATGCTGCCGGCTGAGACACCGCGTCTCTCCGACGTAACACTGGATTGGCGCGTTCTTCTTTTCGCTGGCGCCCTGGCCATCATCACCGGAATCATCTCCGGCACCGCGCCGGCGCTTCACGCATCGCGGCCACAGCTTACCGAAGCTCTGAAGGCCGGCAGCCGCGGCACCACGCATTCCTCCAGCCAGGTTGTCAGGCGCGTTCTAGTGATCGGCGAATTAGGTCTCGCGGTCCTGCTCGTCTGCGGCGCGGGCCTTTTGATTCACAGTCTGTGGGCGCTGTCGCATGTCGATCCCGGCTTTCGCTCAGAAAACGTGCTCATGGCGCGCATCACGCCCAACGAATCCTTCTGCCACGATACGGGCCGCTGCTTCTCTTTCTATCGCGATTTGGTTGAGAAGGTTCGCTCCGTTCCTGCCGTTACAAACGCCGCCCTGATCAACACGCCTCCGCTCGGAGGCAGAGTGCAAAAGCGCGTCGTCAAAATTGAAAACTATGTTCCCGCCACTGCCACGCCGGAACCTCTTCTTTGGATGAACGCCGTCTCTCCCGGCTATTTTGCGGCCATGCGCATCCCGCTCCTGCGCGGCCGCGAATTCACGGAGTCCGAGACTTCCGGGAACTCGCGCGTCGTCATACTCAGCGCGCAAACCGCCCGGCGCTACTTCCCCAATCAAGATGCCGTTGGAAAGCATCTCCGATTGGTCGGGCAAGAGGATTGGTGCACGATCATCGGCGTCGCCGCCGACGTCCGAGGCTACACGCTGCGCCAAAACATACCCGAATGGATGGACGGCGCTATGTACTTGCCGTATGGGCCGACTTCCACTCTAAGGGATGGCCGTGTCCCCTCAGAAATGACTCTGATCGTTCGTTCGTCCGCGAGCCAACGCCAGTTAGAAGACTCACTCCGCAAATTCGCGTCATCCCTAAGCGACGACACGCCGGTAGCCGAATTCAAGCCCATGCCCGCGATCTTGTCCGACGCCGTCTCCGCACCACGAGCCGTCACTTCGCTCTTCAGCGCCTTTGCCGCGGTGGCTCTCGTCCTCGGCATCGTAGGCATCTACGGCGTGATCTCCTTCTTCGTCGGCCAGCGCACCCGCGAAATCGGCGTGCGCATGGCTCTCGGTGCGCGACCGCGCGACGTTCTCAAGTTGGTTATCTGGGAAGGCTTGTCGCTCACGCTCATCGGCGTAGCGGTCGGACTCGCCGCGGCATTCGCCCTTACCGGCTATCTTGGCAGCTTGCTCTACGGAGTCGCCGCCACCGATCCGCTGCATTTCGCTGCGGTTGCCGTGCTGTTCGCGATCGTCGCGGTAGCAGCGTGCTACATCCCTGCGCGCCGCGCCATGCGTGTCGATCCGCTCGTAGCTCTGCGTTATGAATAGGAGCCGAACGTGAAATTCCCCTACCGGCGAAAAACTCAGCAGCAAGCCGAACTCAACGAAGAACTCCACAGCCATCTTCAGATGGCCGCGAACGATCGCGTCGACCGCGGCGAGTCCGCGCAAAACGCGCAACAAGCCGCCCGCCGCGAATTCGGCAACGTCGCGCTCGTGCAGCAAGTCACCCGCGACCAATGGGGCACGCGCCTGTTCGAAGAATTCCTTCAAGACCTACGCTACGCCGCCCGCATGCTCCGCAAAAATCCTGCCTTCACGCTCATCGCCGTCCTCACTCTAGCTCTGGGCATCGGCGCCAACACCGCACTCTTCTCCGTAGTGAACGGCGTGCTCCTCAACCCGCTACCCTATCCCCATCCCGAACAGCTCGTCACCATCCACGAGAGCAAGCCAAATTTCGACCGTGGCTCCATCTCCTACCCGAATTTTCGCGATTGGCAAAAGAACAACCGCACCTTTGCCTCCATGGCCATCGCGCGCGGCTACGGTTACAGTCTCACCGGCTTGGGCGATGCCGAACAAGTGCGCGCTCGATTCATTTCTTCTGATTTCTTCCCGCTGCTCGGCGTAAATCCTGTGCTCGGCCGGAATTTTTCCCCCGGCGAAGACGAAATCGGCGCCGCCCCCATCGCCATGATCAGCGCCGGCCTTTGGAAGCGCAAGTTTGCGTCTTCTCCCAGCGCTCTTGGAAAAACGCTCACCTTGGACGGCAAGGACTACACCATCGTCGGCGTAACTCCCCAAAATTTCGACCTCTTCCTCACCAGCTCCAATCTCGCCGATGTTTTCGTGCCCATCGGCCAGTGGAGCAACCCTCTTCTCCCCAATCGCGGCGCGGGTTTGGGCATCCATGGAGTCGGCCGCCTGAAGCCCGGCATCTCCCTCGAACAAGCTCGCGCGGACATGGATCGCGTCACCAGCAATCTCGCCGCCGCCTATCCTGAAGCCGACAAAGGGATCGGCGCCAGCTTCGTGCCCATCAGGCAAGACATGCTCGGTGACGTCCAGCCCATCCTGCTCGTTTTGCTCGGAGCTGTCGCATTCGTGCTCTTGATCGCTTGCGTAAATGTCGCCAATCTCCTGCTCGCGCGCTCCACCGCGCGCACGCGCGAGTTCGCCATCCGTGCCGCGTTAGGAGCGGGCAAGCGGCGCTTGATCGCCCAGATTCTCACCGAAAGCGTCCTCATCGCCCTTGCCGGCGGCGGACTCGGCCTTCTATTCGCCCATTGGGGCACACAGGCCGCCCTAGGCGCGCTGCCAGCCGAGCTTCCTCGCGCCGCGGAAATCCAGCTCGATTCACATGTCTTGTTTTTCACCCTGGCGATATCCCTGCTCGCGGGCATTCTCTTCGGCTTGGCACCCGCGCTGAAAACCGCGCATCTCCGTCTCAACGATACGCTCAAAGAAAGCGGCCGCGGCACAAGCGGCACGCGGTTGCGCACCCAAAGCGTTTTCGTGGTCGTCGAAATGGCCTTAGCGCTTGTTTTGCTCGCTGGTGCGGGGCTAATGGTTCGTACCGTGGCGCGCCTGTGGAACGTCAATCCGGGTTTTGAAGCCAAGAACGTTTTAACTTTCAGCGTCGCGTTTCCCCCGGCCATGACCACCGCAACCCTGGACGCAACTCGCGCCGCCGTTCGCGAGATTGACGAAAAATTGTCCTCGATTCCAGGCATGCAGGCGGTAGCCCAGACCTGGGAAGGGATTCCATTGATCAGAGACGACGAGCAGCTTTTCTGGCTCGATACCCAACCGAAACCTTCCAACACAAACGAAATGAACTGGAGCATCCATTACGTCGTCGGGCCCGGTTACCTCGACACCATGGGTATTCCCCTTGTACGCGGCCGATTTTTCACCGCGCAGGACAATGAACGCTCGCCGCTGGTGGTAGTGATCGACGACGTCTTCGCTCGAAAATATTTCGGTAACCAAAACCCCGTCGGCAAGGGCATCGTCCTGAATAGCACCGGCAAAAGGGCCGAGATCGTCGGTGTCGTCGGCCACGTCAATCAGTGGGGCCTCGATTCAGACGCCACGCAATCTCTTCGCGCCCAGCTTTACGTCCCGTGCATGCAGATGCCCGGCGATTACATAGCCGGTGTTCGCAACGGATTGAACATGGTTGTCCGCTCGAACCTGCCGGTACCAGCGTTACTGGATTCCATGCGCCGTGTGAGTCAGCAAATGAGCAAGGACCAGGTGATCTTCGGCGCTCAGACCATGGACCAGATCATTTCAGACTCGCTCGCTGCCCGCCGTTTTTCTATGATTTTGTTCGGCGCGTTTGCCGCGCTGGCTTTGGCGCTTGCCAGCGTCGGCATCTACGGAGTGATTTCCTACCTGGTTAGCCAGCGCACGCAGGAGATCGGCATCCGTCTCGCGCTCGGCGCCCGCCGCGCAGATGTTCTGCGCCTCATCCTCACCCAAGGAACGAAAATGGCCGGCCTCGGCGTGCTCATCGGTCTAGCCGCATCGCTGCTCTTGACGCGCCTCATGGCCAAAATGCTCTACGGCGTAAGTCCCAGCGACCCGCTCACCTTCTTTGCCGTGGCCGCAATTCTCACTCTGGTCGCGCTGGCCGCCAGCTACATTCCCGCCCGCCGAGCCATGCGCGTCGATCCCATCGTGGCCTTGCGCTATGAATGAATTCAGCCAGCGACCTTAAAGAGCACCCACCTTGCTCAGGCACTGCGTAACGACCTAACCGCGGTAGTAGTGCCGCGTGCATGTTCGGTCCACGAAAGACAGGAACAATTTCCTTCCTCATCCGTCTTATAGGCTAGCAAGCGGTACCTAGCGGCCAGGATGCGCCTACGCAACGCTGGCCTCGGGTGGCCTTTGTGCCCATCGCTGATCTCACCGGGGAGGTAGCTCGAAATGAAAGTCACCTCTGTCTTCGAGACGGTAGCTGCGGATATACGCGTCGCCGTTCGCAGCCTCCTGAAGAATCCCGGCTTCTTGGTCGTTGTCGTCGTCTCGCTCGCTTTAGGCATCGCCGCCAACAGCACCATCTTCAGCGTACTGGACACCCTCCTGTATCGTCCTTTGCCCTATCCCGAGCCCGAAAAGCTCGTCGTCATTTGGCAGACCGAACAAGCTCATCCCGATCAGCGCAACCCTCCGCCCATTGCACAGCAAGTCGACTGGGTAAAGCAAAATCACGTCTTCGAAGATATCGCCCTGACCAGTTTCAACGATACCGCCAGCGTCGCCGGCCTCGGTGAGCCGCGCCCGCTGCGCACACAATACGTAACTCCGAATTTTTTCGGCCTGCTGGGCGCGAAGCCGGTGCAAGGGCGAGTCTTCCTCCCCAGCGAAGCGCAAGACCACGCCCAAACCATCCTGATCAGCTACGAGTTCTGGAAGCGCGAACTCAACAGTGATCCCCAGGTGCTGGGAAAAAGTTTCTCCATCGAAGGCGTCGCTTCGACCATCGTCGGTGTCATGCAACCCCATTTCTCTCCTTTTTTCGGCAACCGCATCGATCTGTGGGTCCCCATCAACCCGGCGAGCACCCGTTATTCCACGCGCATCGACCACTGGCTCATGCCGGTCGCGCGTCTGAAGCCGGGCGTTACCATCCCGCAAGCGCAAACCGAAATCGACCTCATCTCCCGCCGCCTTGAGCAGGAGTATCCGGCCATCAATAAAGGCATCGGCGCAAAGATCTTTCCTTTGCACGACGATCTCTTCCGTGTTGCCGGACCGGTTCTCTATCCGCTCTTCGGCGCCGTCGCTTTTGTCTTGCTGATTGCCTGCGTAAATGTCGCCAACCTCTTGCAGTTCCGCACCGAGACGCGCCGTAAAGAATACGCGCTGCGCTCCTCTCTCGGTGCCGGACGCAGCCGGTTGATTCAGCAGCTACTCACCGAAAGCGGCCTACTGGCCCTTTCCGGAGGATTGCTGGGCACCGCTCTTACCTATGCCGGAATAAAGATGCTCGTCGCTCTAGCGGGAGAGTTTCCCAACTCCAGCGAAGTTGGCGTCAATGGCCGCGTCCTTCTGTTTACTCTGGGATTGTCGCTTCTCACCGCCATCTTGTTTGGTTTGGCTCCGGCGATCCAAGCCTCTCGCCCCGATCTAAATGTCGTGCTAAGGGAAAGCGAGCGAAAGACAACAAACACCTCCGGTCGGCTGGCCCGTCACTCCCTGGCCGTTGCGGAAGTGGCCTTAGCCATGGTCCTGCTCGTCGGCGCCGGACTTATGATCAATACCATGCTGCGCTTGCAGCGCGTCCATCCCGGCTTCGACGCCAACCATGTCTTGACCATGGATTTCCAACTTCCCGAAGGCGGCAAGTACGTCGAGCGCATACCCGGCGGAGACATGGAAAAGACGCTGCCTTCGGTCACCGCCTTTTATCAGCGTCTCCTGGAAAAAACCGCGCCTCTGACGGGTGTGGAATCCGTCGCGCTGATCGGTGCGTTGCCCACCCGTTGCTGCCCGGAATTTTATTCGTTCGCGATTCTCGGCCATCCGGGCCCGCCCCCGGAAAGCAGGCCGCAAGCTGGCTATAGCGAGGTCAGCCCAGGAATTTTCAGCACGCTAAAAATTCCCCTGGTCAAAGGGCGTTACCTCGATGAACACGACACGGAAGCCGCGCCCTGGGTCATCGCTGTCAATCAGGCGTTCGCCAACAGATTCTTCCCCAACGAAGATCCCATCGGTCAGCAAATCCTCCTGCGTTACGACCCTTACCCCGTCGATGAAGCGCGGCCGCGCCAAATCGTCGGCATCGTCGGCGATGTCAAACATTTTGGCCCCGGGCAGCAGACTCCTCCGTTTGTGTACGCCCCATTCAACCAGCAGCCGCCGGTATTTCCCGGAGGCGCCGCCCGCGCCCATCTGCACAAGTCATTGGTGTTGCGAACGCCATCCGGTCCGATGAGGGGCGACACCAACCTGGCCGCCAATGTAAAGAAAGCGTTGGCCGGGATTGATCCGAATCAACCCATTACGAACGTTATGACTATGGAGGATGTGCTGGCCGCGTCCCTGGGCGATTCGCGCTTCTATATGCAGTTGCTCGGCATCTTCGCCGGCGTGGCCGTCTTGCTTGCCGCGGTAGGCATCTACGGTGTTATGTCGTACTCCGTGAGCGAGCGCACGCATGAGATCGGTATTCGCATGGCACTGGGCGCGCACCGCGCCGACGTCCTCGGCCTGATTGCCAAACTTTGGCTCAAGCTCACATTCATTGGAGTCGCCATCGGAATGGCTTTGGCCTTTGGCGTCGCACGCCTGATCTCCAGTTTTTTGTTCGGAGTCAAGCCGACCGATCCCTTAACATATCTCGCCGTAGCTATAGGTCTAGCCCTGGTCGCCCTCTTGGCTTGCTACATTCCAGCGCGCCGCGCCATGCGAGTCGACCCTCTAGTAGCCCTCCGCTACGAGTAACGTTTGGAGTGCGTCGGTCTTGTATATCCTGAGCCTCGAAGGGCCGCAGCTTTTTCGCCTGCAGCAGCGCCTCGACTGTAGTGTGAGGGCGATGATTGCTGTACAGCAAACGGTGAACGGCTGACGACGCGATTCGAATCGTTATCGGAGCAGCGCCGCACTTCAATTTGTTAATGGAGTGAAACACGGACAATCGCGCCAGTTATCGGAGTTGCAGCCTCGGTATAGATTTCGCGGCGGCGTGCTTGCGTTGAAGCTCTCTTATTTTTTCCTGCGCTGCCCAGATCGATATTGCAACGACCACCCACGCTGGCGTTGCTGCCGCCCACACCATCGAACCCGATCGCCCAGGCAGCAATTTCCATACGATCAGCGCAAATACCAAAAGGCCTCCGGCGCCCATGGCTGCCCCCGCGGCATCCACACCCGCCGCCAACCTGCCCCGCTTCGTGCCATTCAATCCTTTGCGTTGCTTCTTTTGCTTCTCGTGTTTCTCGATTAGCGTTGCCGTCGCCGGAAAAATTGCGGGGAACGCCAAAAAGAGTCCTCCCACCTCCGGCCCGAATTTCTTCGCAATCAACCCGGTAATCGCCGTAACTATTCCGCCAAATAGAAAACGAATCGCATATTCATACCATTTCGTTCGGCGCAAAGCCGAGAAGTCCGCGTGAACTTTCATCGTGCGCTCACCGCAACCACAAGATCCACAGCCCAAAGGCCGTTGCACACCAGATAGGTATCATCGCCAACGAGCACAACATCGCGGACGGCTTGTACTTCATCATCACCACGCATACGCAATAGGCATATACAAAGAAAGCGATTGCGCCTCCGGCCATCGATCGCGCCTCCAGCGCTGCATACAATTTGCCATTAGAAGCGATCGCCAATCCCAGGCTGGCAAGAGCGACGGAAGGTGCGGCGCCGAAAAGGCCCGCAAAGCGCTTTGGTTGGAACACATCACCGAGCAGGGCGAAAGCCGAGACAACCACGCCACCGATCACCGCTCGTAACAATATCTCCATCAAACCGGACCCTTACGTTACTCGTCAGTGTTGGGACTACCATCAAGGCCCCGCGGTTGCGTTCTACAGCTTCACGACTCATCCACTAGGGGAATTTTCCGATGGAGCAATCCTCCGGGTTCGAAAATAGTGGGTTCGCCTCGAAGCGCAAACGCACTCGAAAATCCACTTCGCTTCGCAAATTCGGCCAAAGAAATGGCGAAAACAACAGAACGGGATTGGAAGAAATATCGCCGTCAATCGAAGTAACCGCACAATCGTGTTTCACTTTTGGAAACTCTAGGCCATTCTTCTACCCAGCTCCTGCAACCGCGTCCTTAAGTGACTGCATCCAAGAATCCAAACCAGCCAACTCTCTCAGAGGGGAAACGTCCATGCGCATTCTCAAATTGCTGTGCACTTTCGTTTTCGTTGCACTCCTATTCGCAATGCCCTCCCACGCTCAACGCATCGAGCTTTTTGGCGGTTACACCTTCGTGCGCGCCCCCGTCACCTTCTCGCAAACTCCGCAAGGCGCCTGCGTCATCACCGGTTGCCCCACCACGTTTACTACCCAGAATCTCAACCTCAACGGTTGGAACGTGGGTGGGGCGTTCAAAGTCTTGGGACCGCTGGCGCTCAAAGCGGACTTCGCTGATACGTCTGGATCGTTCCAGGGCGCCAACACTCATTTGAAGACTTATCTCATCGGTCCCCAGCTTCGATTTCCCGGTCCTATTTCTCCCTTCGCACATTTCCTAATCGGAGGAGCACACGAATCCACCACATCAAGCATCGGCCCTTTGATAACTGCTAGTCCCACACGCAACGCTTTCGCCACCACACTCGGCGGCGGGCTGGACTTGAAAGTCCTGCCTTTTATCTCTTTGCGTCCTATCCAGATCGACTATCTGCTCACCCATTTCAATTCCAATACGCAAAACCAATTCCGCTATTCTGCCGGAATCGTGTTGCGCTTCTAACGTTCTAAATGGAACGCATCAGTAGTTTATGGAAGGTTTTACGTTCTGCCGTTTTCTGGATGAGACCAGAGAGACTTGCGTCGAAAGTTGCGCTTAAAGCCGCTCAATCACGTGGAAGCAGCCGCTCAGGATTTCTCGCGCTTCCGACTGGCTCAGCGCACCTTTGCGCAATAACACATGCACTAGGCGCGTCGCGCAATCATTCCCTAGAGACAATGTCGGATTTTCTGCGGGAAATGGTTTCTCAAATACAGTTCGCGGGGGCAGACCTAGTTCGCTCAGCCAACTTTCTAGAATCGCCTGTTGCGCTCCCGCGATTTCTCCGAAAACCAGTCCCATCCCCGAACCCACGTGCCGCGAGCTGACGTTCGCCAGAACATCCAAAACCAAGCCGGCGCGCTGGATTTGCAATCGCACCGCCGCCCCTACCGGAAGCGGGTTCAGCGTATCTATATAGCAGCCCTGCGGGCTCAAATCGGACGTGCGCGCGTAAATCCGCGACCCTGTTCGCATTTCCACCATCTCGACCGGTGCAATGAACGATGACCGCGTTGCGCAGCGGCGATCATTTGCAGCGGTGCTGGCGGTTGCTGCTGCTTGCGGGTTGGCCGGCTGCGCGACCGCGCTTGAGTTTCCGGACCGCGTATCGTTCGCCTGCAAACCACTCAAAATTGCCACCGCCACTCCGTACCCATCTGCGCGCCGATGTACCCGCGCGACTTCGCCGACCTGCTCGAGATTCGCGGCGCCCGCGCCCGGGTCATAGGGGGAGGTCACCCGCACGCGCATTCCCTTGTAATAGCGGTCCAACTGCGTGATGAAATAGAACGCTTTCCGGGAAGCGTTTTGCGTCATCTTCACTTCTTCGAAAGTTCCGTCATTGAAGTCCGCCGTGCGAATCCGCACCTGCAGAGAAACCCCCGCGCGGCGCATTTGCCGCCGCTCCGTTCGCGTTGCGGGCACCGGCGTGGATTGGGTCGTCGCTACCGTTCTCAAGTGTTCGGACATTGGTCTTGGCGAGCCTCTGCGCGAGACACGTAGCGGTCTTCGCTCTCTGCCACCATTTTCGCCGCGGGGTTGGCGCCCGCCTATGGGACAGGGGTACCGCGTTGAGGGTACTAAAGGATAGCGCTGTGGAAATGACCGAACATCTCTTAGATAACTCAGGTGTTATATTCGAGGAAATTTCATCGCTCGCGAAATCTGCCTCAAATTGTCGCGACGCTGGATGCGTGATTCTGTTGGCCGGACAGTCCCGGCGCGTTCGCTACATGCGGTTCTTCGGACGCGTGATCGCCCTTTCGCTCTGTCTTGGTTTCCGACTTCGAGAACATTTTCGCCGTCAGCAGCATCGCGCCCAAGGTTGCTGCCAGCAGCACTAACTGCTTCCACGCGCTCAGCATAGCCGCGTTCCCAAGCAGGGTCAGCCCGGCGAACGTAAACAGCAAATGAACGCAGAAAACCTGCAAAGAAGCCTGTCCCAGCATCACCAGTGGACGCACCGCAAGTGGCTTCAGTACCGACTGAAATCGAATCAGCAGCGCCGCTACCGCGGCAAAATTAATCAACCGTACAACGCCAAAATGCCATTTATCAAACAGTGGCTCGTACACGCCCAGCTCGATTCCGCGGCCCACTGCATACCGCAGTGGCAGCAGCACCGCGGCCACAATCGCTGCCGGAATCAACGCGTGGCGCGCCCATTTTTCGACCGGGAGATTTCCCTGCGCCCAGCGCACTCCAAACCACAAACCCAGAATCCACAGAAATTGCCAGGCCCAAAAA
>Ga0137418_10005801_pt1 | contig 11339 bp, 8 predicted proteins | sample CZODoug3_1_2_16f_FD_122242 | JGI IMG/M metagenome (GOLD analysis project Ga0137418, IMG submission 122242) | Vadose zone soil fungal communities from Angelo Coast Range Reserve, California, USA - CZODoug3_1_2_16fungal (Hybrid Assembly) | ecosystem: Environmental > Terrestrial > Soil > Vadose... | reverse complement strand
GCATGACCATCACCACCAGCTGAGCAAGGCCTTCGTTCTTCATGTCCTGCGCACCGCGGCCATAGATCGCGCCGTCGACCACCTGCCCGCTGAAGGGCGGGACCTTCCAATGGGACGCGTCGCTGGTCACCACGTCCATGTGGTTCAGCAGGATGATCGGACGCTTCGCTGTGCCGCTTGCGTGGGGAAGCCGGGCCCACAGATTCGCCCGGCCAGGCTGGTACTCGAAGATCCGGTTCTCGATACCTTCCTGGTCGAGAATCGTCTTAAAGAAAGTGGCGGCCCGCAGTTCATTTCCAGGAGGGTTCGTGGTGTCCATGCGCAGGTACTCTTGCATCCATCGCACGGCGGTGTCGTAGTATTGCGCCTGGCGGTCCGATGGTACGCGCGCGGAGGCCAAGGGATCCGGACTGCGCGTTTCTCCAGCAGCGAAAGCAGTCAGAAATAACGCATGCAACCGGAACAGGGCGTTCCGAAAAGTGCAAATCCGTTGCACACCGGCTCCAGACATCCTTGCTCTCCCCCTCGATTTTGGCTGCTTACTCCCTCAGCGATTCCACGTAGTTTTTATAGCAGTTTCCGCCAAAATTACGCGGCGCAGCGGCCTTGCCTCCACGGTCCTCTCAAACCGCGCTACAATGTTATTGTCGCTCAATGATTTAGCGTCACCTTGCGGCTCGGGGTTTGGCACGAGACCTGTAAATAGAGAGTACAAGTGCCGCTCGAACGGGCGGTGCTGAGCTGGTAGGAATTCAGTGCATGCGTTGCGTCAGCGTATGCCGGCAAGCAACATCTTGCTCTCGTTCACCCGTTAGGGGACGCAACTAAAAATCACGCAACACGCTCTCAGGCGTGCTGGAGTGGAGCCCGAAACGCTCCCCCAATCGGAGGAAGGTAAATGAAGAATCGTTCATTGGTAACACTGCTTCTGGCCGGCGCCCTCGCGATCCCGGCCTTTGCCCAGACCACCACACCATCTCAGGATCAGAGTGCGACCCCATCGGCTGCCCCTGCCCCCACCAAGGCTGATGCCGCGACCGGAAAAGATCCCTTGCAGCCTGACACTCACGAAGGCTTCTGGGGCAAGGTGAATCCCTTTGCCCGCAAGAAATACGTGCAGCGCCAGACCGCTCCTATCCGCGACCGCGTGAACGAGCTCGACGAACTGACCTCGCAGAACACGAAGCTGATCAAGGACGTCGATTCGCGCGCCCAGCAGGGCATCCAGCTCGCTTCCAATAAAGCGAACGAAGCTGACCAGCACGCCATCGACGCTGGCAACCGCGCCAGTGCCGCCCAGCAGACGGCGACCCAGGCCACCACCCGCCTGACCACCGTCGAGCAGGTAGTTGGTAACATCGATCAGTACACTCCGTCGAGCCAGACCGAGATCCGTTTCAAGCCCGGACAGTCGGTCCTGAGCAAGGCCGCCAAGGACGCTCTGGACGAGATGGCCACGCCGCTGAAGAGTCAGCGCGGCTACATCGTGGAAGTGCAGGGCTTCTCCTCCGGCCGCGGCCAGGCCGCGATCCAGAACTCGCAGAAGATGGCTGAGTCCGTGGTTCGTTACCTGGTTCTCAACCATGACATCCCCGTCTATCGCATTTACCTCGTCGGCATGGGCAATGCCCCGGTGCAAGCCGCTTCGACAGGCGATGGAAAGACCAAGCGCACGAACGGCGGTCGCGTGGAGATCAGCCTCCTGAAGAACAATCTGGATCAGCTGGCTTCCTCGAACCAACAGCCCGCGCCTGCCAAGTAAGAGCAAAAATTCGCGGGACGTAGTTTCCCGCCTCTCCCCCAATGCCCCTCGCTTTCGCGAGGGGCTTTTTACGTAAAAGGCTTCTGTGCGGACCGCCCGCTCAGAAACGCGCCCTCAGCGAAGTCGAAGGGTTCAGGCGGAGCGAAGCTCAGCTGTCTTTTTCTCGAGAGACGGGACTAGAATGATTCGAAAATCTGCTTGCTCTGGGATCACAATGGAAACTCTGTTTTACTCCCGTCACGACTCCGCGGCAGGTCCGCTGGTTCTGGTTGTTTCCGACAAAGGGTTGGTGGGCTTGGAATTTGACCGCGGCAAGTTCCCACCGGCGAACAGCAAAGGCATCGCCTGGCAGGAATCCAATAACAAGACGCAATCCTATTTACGCGAACTGCAGGAATACTTCGACGGCAAGCGCCGGGAGTTTACCTTCCCACTCGACCTCCGAGGCACTCCGTTTCAGGTGAAGTGCTGGCGCGCTCTGCTTAACATCCCGTACGGCGAGACTCGCACTTATGCCGACATCGCGCGCGTAGTGGGCCAGCCGCAAGCCTTTCGCGCCGTAGGCATGGCGAATAACCGTAACCCAATCGCCATCGTGGTGCCCTGTCATCGCGTAATCGCATCCGACGGTACGCTCTGCGGTTACGGCGGCGGTCTCGACGTGAAACGCAAGCTGCTCGACCTGGAAGGCGCTCTTACGAGGATTTTGGCAGCCTGATCGCGCGCCGCTTTACGCGCAACACGAACGTCGCCCACCGACTGATTTTGCAGCCCAGCCACGTATAATCGTCCGTCGGAGTTACAGCTTTCGAGCTGCGAGCAACAGCCGTTCAAAAACCATGGGATTGCTCAAAGCTCGTGGCTCGCAGCTAAAACTCCTGATCCGACCCGCTCTGTGGCTACCGCCAGCACCCCCAAATCCGTCATCCACAAAGCAGGACTCTTCTACTTCGTCTGGGTGATGTTTTCCTACTGCACCGGCGGCCCCTTCGGCCTGGAGGACATGGTCACCACCTCCGGCCCGGGTATGACTCTGATCTACCTCGTGGTCATTCCTTTCTTCTGGTCGATTCCCGTATCGCTGGTTTCCGCCGAACTGACCACGGCCATGCCGGTAGAAGGCGGCTTTTATCGCTGGTCGCGCGCTGCCTTCGGCAATTTTTGGGGATTTCTCGCGGGTTGGTGGAACTGGTGCGCTTCGTTCTTGCTGGGCGCTGTCTATGCAGTGAACTTCTCCGACTACCTCGGTTTCTATTTCCCGCAGGTCACCGGCTGGAAACACACCATCGTGTCCCTCTTGGTCGTCGCATTGATCACCTGGATTAATGTCCGCGGCATTGAGGCGGTAGGGAAATTCGCGACCGCACTCGAGCTCTTCATTCTTTTCCCGGTACTAGTGCTGGTGGTGATGGGATTATCGAAGTGGCACCACAGTCCGTTTGTGCCCGTTACACCGCCGCATCAGCCGCTGTTCAGCGTGTTTGGCGTCGGATTGGCCCTCGGACTCTGGCTCTACTCGGGCTATGAGCAATGCTCTACAGTCGCGGAAGAAGTCGAGAACCCGCGCCGCAGCTACCCCCTCGCCTTGGCTATCGTGGTGCCGATGTCGATCGCGGTCTACTTTCTGCCGACTCTTGCGTCTCTGGCGGCGCTGGGCAACTGGCAGAGCTGGCATACCCGCTACTTTTCCGACGCCGCTCAACTCATTGGCGGACCTTGGCTCGGTTCCTGGATGACCCTGGCCGCGATGGTCACCAACCTCTCTCTCCTGAATGCCACGGTCCTGACTTCCACCCGTATGCCGTTCGCCATGGCCCAGGACGGCTACCTTCCTTCAGTCCTCACTGGCAAACACCGCCGCTACGGCACGCCCTGGATCGCAATCATTGCCTCCGGCGCGATCTATGGCCTTCTGGCGGTGCACTCCCTCGTGCAACTGATCACCATCTACAACTGGCTGCGCGTCGCGACCACGGTGTTGACGGTCCTTGCTGCCTGGCAGCTTCGTCGGAAGCGTCCCGACCTGCCGCGCTCGTTCGTAATTCCGGGTGGTTGGGTTGGACTAATTGCCGCCGTTGTCGCGGTAATCCTCATGAGCGCGGTCGCCCTACTAGGGAGCGATCGCTATGGACTGCGCTGGGGACCAGTGGCTCTGGCGGCGGGACCGCTGGTTTATTGGGTGCTGAAGAAGAGTCGGAAAAATCAAGCGGGCCCACGAGTCGTGTGAGACTGAGAATTTCTCGGTGCCTCTGTGTCTCCATGGTAAATCGATTCCTGGTCCTAGCTCACCCAGTCCAGGAATTTGTAATACGCTCCCGCAAAAGGCAAGAACCAGGGGCGTCCGTTATACAAGCCGAGGGGAGCTCCAGGAAACGGGATCCCCTCGAACGGGTTTTCCGGGCTTTCTCCCGCAATCTGCCGCCCCATCAACTGCCCTTGGTAGGTGGCCATTGCAACTCCGTGCCCGGCGTATCCCAGCGCATAGTACATGCCGTCCATCTGCCCGGCATGCGGCATGATGTCGAAAGCGAAGTCCAGCGTCCCACCCCAGACATACTCGACTTTTGTGTCACGTAGTTGCGGATACACATCGATCATCCCCAGCCGCAAGATCTCCGCGCTCTTGCGAATCGAATCCCCACTCTCCGGAAAGAAGGCGGCTCGCCCACCGAACAGCATGCGCCGGTCTGGAGTCAGTCGGTAGTAGTAGATGTAATTCTTGGAGTCGTAGATCATCCGGTTGCGCGGGCTCAGTTCACCCGCCACGGCCTCGGGCAGCACTTCCGTCGTGATGATGTAGGACCCGATGGGAATAATCTTCTTCCGCAGCGCCGGGGTAGCTGCGCCCGTGTAACCGCTGGTGCCCACAAAGACATCCCGCGCCCACAAGGATCCACGCACCGTGGATAGCTTCCAACCCGACTCTCCCCGCCGTGCCTCGCGTTCGATTCGTTCAACCCGAACCCCCTCCATCACGCACGCCCCCGCGCGAATAGCCGCCGCCCCCAGCCCAGCCACGTAGCGCGCCGGATTCATCCCGGCGCTGACTTCATCCACCATGCCGCCGTAGTAAATGTCCGACCCAATCTCCGAACGCAGCTCGTGCCGAGGCACGATTTTCAGCTGGTGACTGAACTCGCGTGCGATGACCTCCACTTGCCGCGAGTAATCATCAAAGTGCAGCTGCTTGCAGGCCACTTCCAGATGCCCGCAACGCGAGAAATCGCACTCGATGTTTTCCTGGTGCACGATCTGCTCCACGCAGTCAATCGACGCCTGAGAAGCCGCATACATCTTCTGTGTCCGCTCGCGTCCATACATCGAGATCAGCTTGTTGACCCCCAGCTTCATCCCGGTGAGAACCATCCCGCCGTTGCGCGAACTCGCGCCCCAGCCGATGGTCTCCGCGTCCAGCACAACGACCTTGGCCCCTGTCTTCGCTAATGTGCGCGCTGCTGACAGCCCCGTGAAGCCCGCGCCAATCACCGCGACGTCGGCACTCCCGGGCAGAGGTTGGGCGGCGTCGGTCCGGGGCATCTCGACCGTGGTTAACCAGTAGTTCTCTTCCCGCAAGCCATACTCTCCGGTAAGAACGTTGTCGGCGAAGATCTTTTCTCTGCTAACTAGTCTCTGCTAACTAGCTAAGTTTCCCATGATCCTGCTGGCTCACAACGGATCATGAAAATGCGCCCACGTGGAATCAATCACTTACGGCTATTTTCGAGGGAGCTAGGGATGCGCCAGGTTGCGTCACGCTCGCCCCTCGCAAGAGGAACGAAGCATTGTAATGGCAATCCTTATCGCCGTTGTCGGCAGTTACCTCACAGTCGAGGACGGAAACACAGGTCTTGGGACGGTAACTTCGGTTACTTGCTCCGCATGCTGCGATGGCTAGAATGAAAACTTAGGTTTCCTCGTGACCGGACTCGGCTGCAGAATCGTGCGTTACGGACTGCTGTCAATTTCGCTTGGTTTCCTGTTTGCCCTTCCCGCTATCAGCCAGACCACTCCGCCGGAAGCCACACCTGCCCAAGCCAAGTCCGTTGCTAACGCGGCACGCCAAGCCAAAACCAATAAGACCCGCGCCGCCAAGGTATTCACCGACGACGACGTGGAGGGCCACAAGAGCCCCCTCCCGGTGCTGAATCTTGCAGGCGACGACAATACTGACTTGATTCTCCAGGCCATCGCCAAATACAAAGAGTCTCACAAGCCGGAAGAGACCGAACAAGTGATCCACGACTGGTACGACGAGTACGATGCCATACTCGCCGCCAACGCACGGGAAGCCAGTCAGTACCGGTCCCTGCGCGAAACCAATACCCTCAACGGATACGACCTCTGTCAACAGAGCGACGACTACGAACATTGTGAAAAGCGGCGCCAGTCGGAGTTGCGCGGCCAGCGCATGGATGGCGCCAAGATCAGGCAGGACATGGAGCGAGTCGGCCGCATCCAACAAGGTCTGATGAAAGTCCGCGCCGGAATCGGCCTGCTGCGTCTGAACTACACCTGGTTTAAGGTTCGCAACGGGAACGGCATTGGTAGTTTCTGACGCTCGCGCGAAAGGATCGCGCCCTTTCGCGTGACCCAGAGAGTATCGGTTCTCGCTGCTTAAGACCCGCCTTGAACCCTTCCAGCCGCCCCCGTAAACTTAAGACAGATGCACGTGCACGCCAGCCACGGTGAGGGAGAAAAGACGTCCAAGATTCTGCGCATCTCCCTGTTCGTGACGCTCGCCTACATCCTGTTGCTGGTGATCGCGGGCATCCGTTCTCACTCGCTGGCCCTGCTTTCGGAAGCCGGCCACAATCTCTCGGATTTCCTCGCCTTGCTACTCTCTCTGGTGGCGGTCTACCTGCAAGCTCGTCCACCCAGCGCCACCAAGACGTACGGCTACCATCGGGCGGGAGTTCTCGCCGCCTTGATCAACGCCGCCTCGCTGGTGGTAATCGCATTCTTCATTTTCTACGAGGCGTTTCGCCGATTACAGAACCCGGAACAGGTACACGCCGGAATGATGATGAGCGTGGCCGCCGCCGGTGTCGTCATGAATGGCGTGATCGCCCTCATGCTCTACCGCTCCGGCGGCGACGTCAACATCCGCAGCGCCCTGCTCCACGAAGTCGGCGACACGCTTTCCACCGCCGCCGTGATCGCGGGCGGCTGGGCCATCCTGCTGACGCGGCAGTACTGGATCGACTCCGCCCTTTCCTTCGGCATCGGTGCACTGATCCTGTGGTCCTCGTTCGGCATTCTGCGCGAGACCATGAACATCCTGCTCGAAGGCACGCCTCGCGGGGTGAAACTTGACCATCTGGAAGCCGCCATCCGCAAGGTCGAAGGCGTCAACGACGTCCATGACCTGCACGTCTGGAGCATCGGCTCAGAAAGCCACGCGCTCTCCTGCCACATCGCCATCGCCGACATCCCGCCTTCGGTAAGTGAGCGCATCCTGCGCGATGTGAAAGACGTCCTGCACCACAACTTTCGTGTCGATCACACCACCATCCAGTTTGAGCACGTGGAATGCGAAGTGGCGCACGGCTGCATCATTCCGGTGGGGGAATTCGAATCCCACCACCATCACTGATTACCTTCGGTGTCCTCGTGCACACGGTGGTAACAGCGAATAGCCCATCGGTGCCATTCCCATATTTCTCCTACCCCAGTAGGCTGGTTCTCGAGCAGCACTTGGGGGAGGGCTGTTCGGGCGAGCGTCCCGTGACTCTTTGAGTCTGGGACGTTTCGTTTTTTGGGACAAATTCCCCCTTCCCGCCCGCCGAATTCCCTCTCTGGCAGCCACCCTCAGCAGCGCTCGTGACGGCCATCACAAGCTCAAAGAACCACCCCCGGCAGCCTGAATTTCGAGCGCATCTTCGCTGGCGGTCAGATTCCACCATCAGGTGTGTTCCTGAACTCTCCTGCGAATAACGACCGGGCTGCCTCGCTCGTAGGACCTTCCGCCGAATGCTCTGCTGCGCGTCCACTCGCCCACCCGTGGCGCCTGGTCTTGCTGGGCGCGCCGGGCGTGGGGAAGGGCACGCACGCCGAGCTTCCTCCTCAAAGTCCCGGTGCCTGCCCACCTCTCGACTGGCGACGTCTTCCGCGCCGCGAAAAATCAAGTGGGCGCGATCTTTCCACCGCCCTGTCAACCGCCCTTCACTTTGTGCGGAAAGGCGCCCTCGCGCCGCACTCGACCGTGTGGGAAATGGTTCGCGAACGCGGCCATTGCCTTCGTTGCCGCGGAGGCCTGGTGCTCGACCGCTTTCCCCGTACCCTTTCTCAGGCTGCGGGGCTTGATGGAAAATCTGTGGCCGCACCGTAGCAGCACTCAAAACCCTCATCGCCGGAAAAGTGGCCGAGACAAGGAGGGGCTATTCCGTTCTCCCCAATTGAGCGTCTCTTTCCGGGCAAGATCCCAGCGCGGAGTTTCTGTCTTCCCAGCCTGCCATCTTGAGGGGAGAGAGGCGAAGCCGAACGCAGTCGAAAGACCCCACGGTCGGCGGCAAATAGCACCCCCCTCAGTCACTTTTGGCTCAGGGGGCTATCAGCCGTACAGGCCACGCCCTCCGCCGTTTAACCTTTCTCCCTCGCGTCCTGTGCCGCGTAAATCTCTCTCACCCGTTCGATCGTGTCCGCTTCCTCTGGTACCTTGTCCGGGCGCAAGCGAACGATCCGGGGAAAACGCAACGCATACCCGCTTTCGTGCCGGTCGGATTGCATGACGTTATTGAACGCCACCTCCAGTACGATCTTCGGCTCCACTTCGCGCCGAAATCCCTGATCTTCTATCGTGTGTTCCAAAAACCACTGGGTCATCTCTGCGATCTCGACGTCAGTCAGTCCGGAGTAGGCTTTCCCGACATTCCGCAGCCGCTCGCCGTCCCGTACCGCAAAGGTGTAGTCGCTCAATACGCCAATCCGCTTACCGTGCCCGTACTCGACGGCAGTGACGACAACGTCCAGGGTTGCCAACTCCCGCTTCATCTTCAGCCATGATTTCCCACGCCGGCCGGGCGTGTAGGCCGACTCGAGATCCTTAATCATCAGCCCCTCATTTCCCCGGGCCTGGGCTGCAGCAAACAAGCCCTCCAACCCTTCCGGGCTCGATGCAGTTGCGGTCGGCGCTCGGATTACGCGCACACCCTGTTCCCTTTCATCGTCCTCAAAGTGAAGCTTGCCCTGTGCTTCTGGTTTTCTCCGTGTCTCTGGCTCTCCGTGCTGAATCCTCGGCGCCGCCAGCAACTCATCCAGAATGCCCATTCGTTCCGGGAGCGGCCGCCCGAGCAGCAGTTCTCCGTCCGCGTACAAGACATCGAAAACGAGATAGACCACCGGCACCCGGCGCATCAATTCGGCGCTTACTTTTTTCCGTCCGAACCGCTGCTGCAGCGCGCTGAAAGGAAGCGCCCGCCCCACGCTTTCTCCCTCGCCATAGCTCCAGGCCAGAATCTCGCCGTCGAGAATCGCATCCTTGGCTAATCCCGCCAGGGAATCGGGCAGTTCCGGGAATGATTCAGTGATCTCATCCCGGGTACGCGAAAAAAACTTCACTTCTCCGCCCGACACATGCGCCTGTGCGCGGATCCCGTCATATTTGTCCTCCACCGACGCATGTTCGAAGTAGCTGAGCGCCTCGTCTGCCGATTCGACCGGGCTCGCCAGCATGAAGCCCAGAGGATGAAACATCCGCATGCGCGCCTCTCCCAGCGCGCCGCGGGCTGCGAAGCATACCGTCTCGCCGATGTCTCCCAGCAACATGTTGGCGCGCTGTACCTCGGCCAGCGTTCCCCCGTACGCGCGTGCGATGGCCTCCTCCACCAGGCTCTCCTTAAGCCCGATTCGCAGATCTCCCGTCATGATCTTCACCAGGTACTTTGCCTCGAGCGGCGAAGCACGCCCGAGCAACTCGCGGACGAGCGCACTCTTCATCGCCGGCCTCCGTACGGCCGCGATCCGCCGGAAGGCCGCCTCGACTTCCCTCCCAGTCAATTCGCCCGACAATGCTTGCGTGGGGACGGCCGCCCCCGGCCGCGCAGGCCGAGCAAAGCTCGGCTCAGCCTCGTCCGTCACTGCCGCCTGCAGAACTTCTCCCGCCACCGCTCCCAGATCCCCAAGCCGCCGATAGGCAGCGGTCAACTCTGCCTCACTCTTTCCTGAAAGCTCGCTCACGGCCCCCCACAAGAGCCTCCCGCCTACTTGAAGCGTAGTTTCCTCGGAAGCGGGAAACGGCTTGCCCGAAAGAAACACCGCCGAGATAGACGCCTCCTCCACCGTGCACGACCTCAAGTACTCCGCGACGGTCGCAACCTTGACGAGTTTCTTGGTGGTTCCCGCGATCGCCTCGCAGGTCTCCGCAAATTTCCTCATATGTGCTCGCGTGGGAACGGCCGCCCACGGACGTCCAGGCCGAGCGAAGCTCGGCGAGAACACTCTCACACCTTCTCATTCCGAGCAGCGCCGCGACGAGCAACCTGCTGTCCTGTCGGACGCCACAAAAGCGTTTTGCGCGCCTCTTCTAACTTCCTCAGAAAGAATCGCTTACCTCTGTTCCCCATCGCAATCACGTCGACCTGTGATACCCTTACCGTTGCTACTTTCAGCTAGGAAGTATCATCTAACTCCTATGGATTGTTTGCGCAAAATGTGGCGTTTTCTGCTAGCCCTGCAACTGCTGCCGGCGCTCGAGAGCGGTGAAGAGACGCTGGTCGGCGGCCAGGCTGTCCTTGAAGGCGTCATGATGCGTTCGCCGCACGCCTGGGCGATTGCCGTGCGCAAGCCTTCCGGGGAAGTCGCCACCCATAGCGAACCGCTGGAGCGTCCCTCGGAGAAGCATAAATGGATGGGATGGCCGGTGATCCGCGGCGTGATGACGCTAGGTTACGCCATGACCCTCGGCTTTCGCGCGCTGCGTTTCTCCGCGAATGTCGCTCTCGATCAGATCCCCGCAGACGAGAGGGGCAAGAAAGTGGAGATGAGTGGCTGGGTCGCTGCCGTCAACATCATCATCTCGCTGGCGTTTTTCATCTTCATGTACAAGTTCCTGCCCCTGGCCGCGGCCACGGAATTGAAGCGCGTCAACCCGATCTTCGCCAACCCGATCATGTTCAATCTGGTCGATGGTGTGATTCGTATCGCGCTCTTCCTGCTCTTCATCTGGGGCGTCTCGCTGATGAACGACATTCGCCGCGTCTACGAGTATCACGGCGCCGAGCACAAAACGGTCTTCGCCTTTGAGAACGGCGACCCGCTCGACACCGGAGCCGTACAAAAGTATTCCACCTATCACCCGCGTTGCGGCACGAGTTTTCTGATGACCGTAATGATCTTCTCGATCCTGGTCTACATCGTAGCCAATGCGATTTTCCCGGTGACAACCTTCTGGGCCCGCTTCGCGACGCGCATCGTCCTGCTACCGGTAATTGCCGGCCTATCGTACGAAATTATCCGTTTCGCCGCCAAGCATCGGGGCTCGCTCTTCGCCCTGATGACCGCGCCCGGCCTCTGGCTGCAGCGCATCACAACCCAGCCTCCCTCTGACGACCAGGTGCAATGCGCCATCGTTGCGTTGGAC
>Ga0137418_10005800_pt1 | contig 11340 bp, 6 predicted proteins | sample CZODoug3_1_2_16f_FD_122242 | JGI IMG/M metagenome (GOLD analysis project Ga0137418, IMG submission 122242) | Vadose zone soil fungal communities from Angelo Coast Range Reserve, California, USA - CZODoug3_1_2_16fungal (Hybrid Assembly) | ecosystem: Environmental > Terrestrial > Soil > Vadose... | reverse complement strand
CTCGGAAAGCTTGCGGGCTGGCGCGGAATCGTTGCGTACGCGGGCAGCAAGGGCGTTCCGGAGATTCTGCTCGCGATCGCCACCGCCCTCGAGTTGCTCGGGGCCGTCTCCGTCGTGGTCGGTTTCAAGACCCGCTGGGGTGCGCTCGCGCTGCTCATCTTCCTCGTGCCGGTGACGCTCGTGTTCCACAACTTCTGGGCAGTCCCTGCTGCGCAACAGCAGATGGAGATGGCCAACTTCCTCAAGAACCTCGCCATCGCCGGGGGGCTACTGATCGTTTTTGGAAGAGGAGCAGGCGCCTTCAGCATCGACAACAGCCGAGCAGCCGCGCGCAGCGAACCGGTCGCGGCCACGCGGGCCGCATAATAAATGGTGGATGCCGCGTATGCCCGGGCGCGATGCATTTCCGGCCGTTGACCGCAGCCGATCTGCCGTTGGTCGCGAGCTGGCTGACACGGCCGCACGTGGCGGAATGGTGGGATGGACCGATCGCCCTCGAAGTTGGCCTGCGCCAGGCTCTCGCGGTGCTCGATGGCGAGGCGATCGGTTACGTCCAGTCGTACCAGGCGATGGCGTGCCACTCTGATGGGTGGTGGCTGGAGGTGACCGACCCCGGCGTGTTCGGCATCGATCAGTTTCTCGCCGACGCCGCAAAGCTCGGGCAGGGTCTCGGGGCTCGAATGGTGCGCGCGTTCGTCGCCGAGTTGTTCGCAGACCCGCGCGTCACGCGGGTGCAGGCTGATCCATCGCCGCTGAACGCCCGTGCGATCCGCTGCTACGAGAAGGCGGGCTTCCGGCGCGTGCGCGAGCTCGTCACGCCGGACGGTCCCGCGGTACTGATGCATCGCAACCGCCCTGTCCGGCCGTGAAGGCGCGGCCTCGACTGATGCGCTGGTCTCTCGCCCCGCGGTTCACCAACGAGATCGCCAGGATGGCCAGCGCCATCGACAACAGGATCGAGCCGGTGAGCTTTTCTCCAGCGACCGCCCATCCCAGCAGCACTGCCACGATCGGGTTGACGTACGTGTGGGTTGCGACCAGGGTCGGTGGGTAATGCTTCAGCAACCATGCATAGGCGCTGAACGCCGTCAGTGACCCGAAGAAGATGAGAAAAAGCAGACCGACGAGCGATTCCGGCAACACGTGGCTGAGTTGAAGCGCGTGATGCTCGCCTCGCAGGAGCCCGCCGGCCAGCAGCATCAAGGAGCCGCACAGGAGCGGCAAGGCCGCATTCAGGGTGGAGCCGTCCGGCGGCTGCAGCTTGCGGGAGTAGACGATGCCAATCGACCACGCGATGGCGCTGACGAGGACCGCGAGGAGTCCGGTCAGCGCCTCCGGGGCGGCGGATACATCCGGCCGGAAGAGCAGCGCGACGCTTGCAGCGCCCAGCGCCAATCCGGCCCAGGTAATGCCTCGCGGCCTCGGACCCAGCTTCAGCAAGGGCAGCAGGAGAGCCACGATGGCCGGCTCGATGGCGATCACCAGCGCCGCCACTCCGGAAGGCACGCTCAGCTCCGCCCAGTGCAGCAGCCCATGGCTGACGAAAAAGAAGAGAAAGCCGAGGATGATCCCGGCGCGCCATCCCTGGCGAGTCGGCCGCTCTCCTTTCCACAGTGCCCAGGCGAGAAGGATGGACCCCGCAACCAGATGCCGGGTCGCAGCGGTGAACAGCGGCGGGATCGATTCGACCGCGTAGCGGATGGCGAGGAAAGTCGAGCCCCAGATCACGTAGATGGCAAGGAAGGCGAGGATCGCCTCGATCCGGCCGGGCCGCGCGGCTGGTAAGGCAGAAGTGTCGGACATGGCAGAGCTCATCGTTTCGCGCGAGGGCAACCCATTGCGATGCACGGCCGCCGGACTGGTTCCGATGCCGGAACCGGCCAGCTGCGTTCATCGGCCGCCAGCGACGTCGATGAACGTTCCTGTGGTGTAGGAAGCCTCGTCGGAGAGCAGCCACAGAATGGCGCGTGCGACCTCGATTGCATGGCCGCCCGGCCCATCGGCTGCTGTGGGCCCAGTCGCGCAACGCGCCCCGGTTCGCCGCCACTCGCGTGAATCTCGGTGTCGATGATCCCCGCTCGGACACCGTTGACGGCGGTGCCATTCTTGTGCTTGCCCGTAGGGTATTGCTGGTCGATTCCAAGCGGGAGAGCCCGGCGCATTGTTTCGTCCAGACGACGCGATATCTGGCGACCGGGGTGAAACGCAGTGGCACCGCGCGCCGAATCCGACCTGTGTCGCCCCCGCTTTATTTGACCGCGGACTGCGTCGCCCCCCGGCAGTTGACCGCGGACGGGGAGGTACGCAGGCTGCGCACCTCGGCACTTCAACCCCGGAGGGAAAGCTCACATGAAGCGTTTTTACGTTCTCGCACCTGTCTTCATCGCGGTTGCCGCCACGGCTCTGCCGGCCGCCGCCAATCCGCACTCCTTTCAGGTCGTCGAAGCCACTATCGACGACATCCAGGCCCAGTATCGGGCAGGGAGGCTCCGCCCCGAAGAGGTGGTGCAGATGTATCTCGCCAGAATTGCGGCCTACGACCGCTCCAATGTCGGGCAACCGCTCAACGGCGGCATCGGCCAGCAACCTTTGAACAGCTTCATGCACGTCAACGAGCGGGCGATCAGCGACGCGCACCGGCTGGATGACGAAGGCGACGACGACGGGAAACCGCTGTTCGGCATTCCCGTCATCCTCAAGGACAACATTGCCACGATGGACATGCCCACCACCGCGGGATCGGTCGCGCTCGGCGGATCCGATCCGAAGGAGGACGCCTTCATTGCCCGCAAGCTCCGCCGTGCCGGCGCCATCATCCTCGGCAAGGGCACACTGACCGAGTTCGCCAACTTCATCGCGCTGGGCATGCCCACCGGTTTCAGCTCGCAGCTGCGCTTCCAGCTGTTTCAGGTCCCGGGCGCGGATCTCTCGAAAGTCGGCTTCGGCTTCAACTCTTACGATCCGCGCATCGACCCGGGGACCACGTCGCCGCTGAACGACGGCCGCCCGGTGCTGGCGACCGGAGGGTCCAGCTCTGGCCCCGGCATCGCGGTGGGCGCGAACCTCGCCACTGTCGGCGTCGGCACGGAGACTTCGGGATCGATTCTCAGCCCCTCCGGCCAGAACAGCCTGGTCGGAATCAAGCCGACGCTCGGCCTGATCAGCCGGCACGGCATCGTGCCCATCACTGCCGATCAGGACACCGCTGGCCCGATGGCGCGAACGGTGACCGACGCGGCCAGGCTGCTGGGCGTTCTCGCCGGCTTCGACGAGAAGGACCCGGCCACAGCCGCCTGCCTCACGCCCGGGAAGTGCTTCCGCGACTACACGCAGTTCCTCGACCCGAATGCGCTGAAGGGTGCGCACATCGCGGTGCCCAAGAAAACGTACTTCGTCGGCCTGGGCGCGGCGCGGACGGCGCTGATGGAAGACGCCATCGCCACCATGACGTCGCTCGGCGCGACGGTTGAGACCTGCGAGATCCCTTCCCAGAGCGTGCTGAACAACTACGGCACCTGCGTCACCACGGCGAATGTCGCCGCCCGCAGGGCCACCCCCGCGGGAACGATCCCGCCGTGCTCGACCGTGCTACTGTTCGGCTTCAAGCGCGATCTGAACAGCTATCTCGCCGACAAGGACTTCGGGCCGGGCGCGAGCGCTTCCAGCTCGACGATTCCGGTGCGCACGGTGCACACGCTCGCTGACGTGATCTCCTTCAACGCGGCACACCCCGAAGTGGCCCTCAAGTATGGACAGGCCATCGCGATCGGTGCCGACTCGCTCAACGTCGGGCCCGGCCAGGATCTCGACAATTACCTGGCCGATCGCGCGCTAGATCTAAAATTGACCCGGACCTGCGGCCTGGACGTTCTCTACACCGGCGTGGTTCCGAGCGAGTGCGCAGGGCTCGTCGCCGACCAGGGGAGCTGCGCGGGGAAGAAGTTCGACGCAGTCCTGTTCCCGGCCAACTTCGGCGCCAACGCGCCCGCCCGCGCGGGATACCCGAGCGTCATCGTGCCCGGAGGGTTCTTCCCCAATCCGGCGGCAGTTCCGGCGGGCTTCAAGGCGCAGCCCTCGCCGTTCGGCGTGACGTTCTCGGGCCCGGCATTCAGCGAGCCCAGGCTCATCGGCTACGCGTACGCCTTCGAGCAGGCCACCCACCACCGCGTGCCTTCGCCGAGCGTACCGCCTCTGCCTTCGGATACGGTCAGCACTGGCCGCCAACGCGAGTAGCAGTCGATTCGATGTGCCGGCTTTGTTCTGCCGGCACATCGAACTGCTCGCGTCTATCGCCCTTTGACCTGCTGCACAGCTTCCAGCGCCTTCGCGACATTCTCAGCGGGACTCAGGTTGCTGATGGTGGCAGCGACCGTCCCATTCGGCGTCACGACGAACGTGGTGCGCTCGGCGAAGCCATGGCCGATCTCGTCGCCGCGCGTGTTCTTGGCGCCCGCCTTGGCTTCGCGCACCTGGAGGTCGTAGCTCTTCGCGATCTTGCCGTCCGCGTCGGAGGCCACCGGAATCTTGCCGGCACAATACTGCGGGTCAGCCGAGAACTGGTTCAGTGTCGCAATCTTGTCGAGTGACACCCCGATGATGCTGGCACCCGCGGCGGCAAACTTGTCGCTGCTTTCGGAGAACGCGTGCGCCTGGAGGTTGCAGCCGCCGGTGAACGCCGCCGGATAGAAGTAGACGACCACCGGGCCCTTCTTCAGAGCATTCTTCAGCGCGAAGTTGAACTCCTTGCCGGCGAGCGAGGCAGGTGCCGTGAAGTCCGGTGCCTTGTCACCTTCCTTCAGCGCTGCGAGGGCTGGCTGAGCGAGCGCAGCGGATAGAACCAACCCTGCGAGGGCAACTTTCATGACTGCTCTCCCTTCATTGCATCGGCGCGCATGTGCATAGCAGGAGAGGTTTCGGGACGCCACACCGACCGCGGCTGTCAAATCACCGCAGGGATTCCGCGGGGCCGGTCATTTCGGCTCAGATACCGCGAATCTGGGCGCCGGCTTGCGGATCCAAGAAGCGCCATACAGGCGCGGACTCATGGGCCACGAACAACTCCGGCGCAGGCCTTGCCGGGGGAGCCGTTGAAAAAGGCTCGAGTGCGGAGGATAGTCGCTTCAGGTCCCGCTATGACGGCGCTGGAGATTGTGCACTCAGGGAGCGTGGGACGGCGGAAATCGGCAGGAGACGCATCGTGATGCCGCTTTCCAGCTACGCGTTCTCGGCATTGCGCGAGGGCGAGTTCACCCTCTACCGGGGCTCGGGAGAGGGTCTGGACCCGATCCTGCTCGTCGCGCCCGTGGCGGAACAGCCCCGGCTCGAGTCCCTCAAGCGGCTCGAACATGAGTACGCGCTCCGGGCTGAGCTCGCTCCGGACTGGGCGGCACGGCCGCTCGCCCTTACCCGTCGCCACAATCGGATGGTGCTGGTGCTCGAGGATCCGGGTGGCGACCCGCTCGATCGACTGCTCGGCCGGCCGCTGGAAGTGACGCAATTCCTGCGCATCGCCATACGGCTCGCGGCCGCGGTCCGCCGGGTGCATGAGCGAAACCTGATCCACCGGGACATCAAGCCCGCGAATGTCCTGGTGGACATGGCGAGCGGCGGGGCCTGGCTCACCGGCTTCGGAATTGCCTCCCGCCTGCCGCGCGAGCACCAGATACCGGAGTTGCCCGAGGTGATCGCGGGAACACTCGCCTACATGGCGCCGGAACAGACGGGCAGGATGAACCGGTCCGTCGATTCCCGGAGCGACCTCTACTCCTTGGGGGTCACGCTCTACGAGATGCTCACCGGGGTGCTGCCATTCAATGCCTCGCATCCGATGGAGTGGGTCCATTGTCACATCGCCCGCCAGCCGATCCCGCCGAGCGAACGCGTGAAGGAGATACCGGGGCCGATCTCGGCCATCGTCTTGAAGCTGCTGGCCAAGACCGCCGAGGACCGTTACCAGACGGCCGCAGGTGTCGAGGCCGACCTCCGGTCTTGCCTGAGGGCATGGGAAGCGCACCGCCGCATCGATCCATTCCCGCTAGGCGCGTGCGACGCGTCGGACCGGCTGCTGATCCCGGAAAAGTTGTATGGGCGCGAAGCCGAGATCCACGCGCTCGTGGGAGCGTTCGATCGGGTCGTGTCCTCCGGCGCGACCGAGCTCGTGCTGCTGTCCGGTCACGCCGGCATCGGAAAGTCCTCGCTCGTCAATGAGCTGCACAAGGCGCTGGTCCCGCCGCGCGGTCTCTTTGCCGCCGGCAAGTTCGACCAGTACAAGCGAAACATCCCTTATGCGACGCTGGCTCAGGCTTTCCAGAGTCTTGTCCATCAGCTCCTCGGCAAAAGCGACGAGGAGATGAGCCGATGGCGGTACGCGTTGCTGGATGCGCTGGGCCCGAATGGCCAGCTCATGGTCAATCTCATCCCGGAGCTTGCTCTCATCATCGGTGAGCAACCGCCAGTTCCGGAGCTCTCGCCGCGGGACCGGCAAAACCGCTTCCAGTTGGTGTTCCGGCGCTTCCTCGGCGTGTTTGCCCGGCCCGAGCACCCTCTCGCGTTGTTCCTCGACGACTTGCAATGGCTGGATACCGCGACGCTTGATTTGATCGAACACCTCGTCCCGCACCCGGAGGTGCAATATCTCCTGTTGGTCGGTGCCTACCGGGACAACGAGGTGAATCCCTCACACCCGCTCGTGCGGACGCTGGCGACGATCCGGGGGGCCGGCGGAAGAGTCGAGGAGATCCTGCTCCTTCCCCTCATGCCGGACGATGTGGAGCGGCTGCTTGCGGATGCGCTGCACACGGCGCCTGGCCGCGCGCGACCCCTGGCTGACCTGGTGTTCGAGAAGACCGATGGCAATCCGTTCTTCACGATCCAGTTCCTCATCGCCCTGACAGAAGAGGCGTTGCTCGCGTTCGATCCCGTCACGGCGGCCTGGACCTGGGACCTGCCGCGCATCCGCGCCAAGGGCTTCACCGACAACGTAGCGGATCTCATGGCTGCGAAGTTGAGCCGTCTGCCCCATGCGACCCAGAAGGCCTTGGGACTCCTGGCCTGCCTGGGGAATGTCGCCGAGACGGCTACGCTCAATCTGGTTCACGGGGGTGCCGAGGAAGCGATGCACGCGGCGCTCTGGGAAGCGGTCCGGGCCGGCCTCATCCTCCGCTCCGACACCGCCTACACGTTCCTCCACGACCGTATCCAGGAGGCGGCTTATGCGCTCATCGCCGAAGGCGAGCGTGCAATGGCGCATCTCCGGATTGGCCGATTGCTCGCGGCACGGACCAGGTCGGACGAGCTCGAAGAGCACATCTTCGAGATCGTGAACCAGTTCGACCGGGGCGTGGCCCTGATCACCGGCCAGGAGGAGCGCGAGCAGGTTGCCGAGCTCAACCTCGTCGCAGGAAGGCGCGCCAAGGCGGCAACCGCCTATGCCTCAGCCCTGCAGTATTTTACCGCCGGCCGCACCCTGCTGGCGGAAAACGGCTGGGAACGGCGCTACCAGCTCACCTTCGATCTCGAGCTCAACGGGGCCGAGTGTGAGTATCTGACCGGGGAGCTGGCGTCAGCGGAAGAACGCCTCTCGGCGCTGTCAGTTCGCGCGCGGACCACCCGCGACTCTGCTGCCGTCACCTGCGTGCGCCTCAACCTCTATACGAATCTGGACCAGAGCGACAACGCCGTCGCGGTAGGGCTGGATTATCTGCGGCGGGTCGAGGGCCAGTGGTCGCAGCACGCGACAGTGGAGGACGTCCGCCAGGAGTACGATCGGCTGTGGAAGCGGCTCGGCTCTGGCTCGATCGAGGGGCTCTTTGACTTGCCGTTGATGACCGATCCCGACCGGTCCGCGACCATGGACGTTCTCACGGCCCTCGCCTCGCCGGCCTTGTTCACTGACGAGCACCTTTTCCGTCTCGTGGTCGGTCGGATGGCGACCCTCAGCTTGGAGCACGGCAACAGCGACGGATCATGCCTCGCTTATGCCTGGCTGGGCGGCGTCCTGGGCACGTACTTCGGAGACTACCAGGCAGGATCCCGCTTCGGCAGGCTCGGCCTGGATCTGGTCGAGAAGCACGGGCTCGACCGCTTCAGCGCCCGCGTCTACCTGGTCTTCGCCGTCCACGTCGCTCACTGGACGCAGCCCCTGCTGACGTGTCGCGCCTTCCTACGACGGGCGTTCGACGCGGCGCGGGATGCCGGTGACCTTTCTTATGCGGCCTATAGCCGCATCGACTTGATCACGAACCGTTTCGCCACCGGAGATCCGCTCAGTGAAGTCGAGCGAGAGGCCGAGAATGGGCTCGAATTCGCGCGAAAAGTGCGGTTCGGTCTCGCCAGCGATTGCATCACCGGGCAGCTCAGGCTCGTCCGGACGCTCCGTGGACTGACGTCGGAGCTGGCTTCCTTCAATGACGCAGATTTCGACGAGGGCCGCTTCGAGCAACATCTGGAGAGCAATCCCCAGCTGGCCATTGGCGCCTGCTGGTATTGGATTCGCAAGCTGCAGGCGTGCGTCTACGCCGGGGACAGCGCATCCGCCATGGCGGCTGCATCGAAAGTGGCGCCGCTGCTCTGGACTGCGCCGACTCAATTCGAGTTGGCTGAATACCATTTCTACGCTGCCCTTGCCCGGACGGCGCATTGCGATACGGCTTCGGCCACGGAGCGACCCCGGTACCTGGAAGCATTGGCAGCTCATCATGAACAGCTCACGGTCTGGGCGAAGAACTGCCCCACAACCTTCGCAAACCGCGTGGCATTGGTAGGCGCGGAGATTGCGCGTCTGCAAGGACGGGAGCTGGATGCGATGCGCCTCTACGAAGAAGCCATCAGGCTGGCGCGCGAGCACGGCTTCATCCACAACGAGGGCCTGGCCCACGAGCTCGCCGGACGGTTCTGCGAAGCGCGCGGCTTGGAGACGATCGCGCACGCTTATCTGCGAAACGCAAGGTACTGCTATCTCCGCTGGGGTGCCGACGGGAAGGTACGGCAGCTCGAGAAATCGCACCCGCAACTCCGCGAGGAACCGGCCCCGCCGCCTCCCACCGCTACCTTCGGGGCCCTCATCGAGCAGTTGGACGTCGGCACGGTGGTCAAGGCCTCGCAAGCCGTCTCCGGCGAGATCGTCCTCGGCCGGCTCATCGAAACGTTGATGACGATCGCGCTCGAGCATGCAGGTGCCGAGCGGGGCATGCTCATTCTTCTTCGCGGCGACGAGCCGCGGATCGAGGCGGAGGCCAGGACCTGCCAGCAGCGGGTCGAGGTCACGCTCCGACAGGTCGCCGTGACCTCGAGCGAGTTGCCCGAATCCATCCTCCACACCGTGATCCACACGCTGCAGAGCGTGATCCTCGACGACGCCCAGCGATCGAACCCGTTCAGGGAGGACGAGTACGTGCAGCGGCGGCGACCTCGGTCTCTGCTCTGCCTTCCGCTGGTGAAGCAAGCCCGGTTGGTCGGCTTGCTCTACTTGGAGAACAACCTGGCAACCGGCACCTTCACGCCGCGGCGGATTGCCGTGCTGGAATTGCTGGCTTCGCAGGCGGCGATCTCGATCGAGAACGCCCGACTGTACGACGAACTGATGTGCGAAAACCGGGATCGACGGAAGGCCGAAGAAGCGCTGCGGGCGAGCGAGGCCTCACTCGCCGAAGCACAGCGGATCAGCCACACCGGAAGCTGGCGCTGGAACGTCAGGACCGGCGTGGTCCGCTCGTCCGCCGAGAACCTCCGCCTGTTCGGCTTCGATCCGGCGTGGGAGCAGCCATCCCATCCGACCTTCATGCACAGGGTTCATCCCGAAGATCGGCCTTGGCTCGAGGAGGCGCTCAACAAAGCCGTGCATGAAAGGAGCATGTTCCAAGAGGAGTATCGGATCGTCCTGGGCGATGGACTGGTGAGGCATCACCACAGTGTGGGCCACCCCGCGACCAATGAATCCGGCGACCTCGAATTCATCGGCACGGTCATGGACATCACCGACCGCAAGCGGGCTGAGGAGGCCCTGAGGAATGCCGAGGCGGAGCTCGCGCGCGTGGCCCGGTTGACGACCATGGGCGAGCTCGCCGCCTCCATCGCCCATGAGATCAACCAGCCGCTCGCCGCAGTGGTGACCAACGCCAGCGCCTCTCTGCACTGGTTGAACCGGGAGGAGCCCAATCTCGATGAGGCACGGCAGGCCATCTCGCGCATCGCGCGGGACGGCACGCGCGCAGGGGACGTGATCCGCGGGCTCCGGGCGCTGGCGAAGCAATCCGGGCCGGACCTGGCAAAGCTCGACATCAATGACGCCATCCAGGAAGTCCTGGCCCTTACGCGCAGTGAGCGGCAGCGGCACGGGGTCGTGCTGCACACCGATCTGTTCTCCGGCGATCGGCCGGTCTCCGGTGACCGGGTTCAGTTGCAGCAAGTCATGCTGAATCTGATCATGAACGGCATTGAAGCGATGAGTGCAGTCACAGACCGCCCGAGGGTGCTGACGATATCCTCGGAGCCCAAGGGACAAGCCGGCGTACTCGTTGCGGTCGAGGATACGGGGACGGGACTGGATCCGACGACTGCCGACCGCATCTTCGACCCCTTCTTCACGACGAAGCCCGACGGCATGGGCATCGGGCTGTCGATCTGCCGATCGATCATCGAGGCCCACGCCGGGCGACTCTGGGCATCCCCGCGTGCGCCGCATGGGACGAGCTTTCGATTCACCGTGCCGGCAGCGGCTGAACTTTCAACATTGGTACAACCCGGTCTCGAACCGCAAGACGCCTCAGGTTCTTGAGTTCCAAAGGATCGTTGCTCATTTCACCTGCACCGCGCCGTACATGCCCATTCCCTCGTGCGCCTGGCAGAAGTACCCGTAAGTTCCGGCGGCAGGGAAGGCGACCGTGTACGTCGAGCCCGCGTTCTGAGCAGCGATCGGGTTCCCGCCGGCGCCCGGATCGCTGCCGTTCGCGCCGCCGGGACGCAGCGGATGGACGGCGAAGTTGGAGTCCTGCGTCGTGTCACCGAAGAACGTCATGCTCTGACCGGCTGCGATGCTCAGGCGCTTCGGCGAAAAAGCGAGTCCGAGTCTCATCGCCGCTCCATTCCAGTGCCCGTTAGGACCGGATCGCCCCGCGATGATTCCCAGACGACGACCTGGCGCTGTGAATCAGCCTTGGCGGCGCACGAGCTCGACGAACTTCTGCAATTCGGCCTCGTTGAGGTCGGAAACTGCCCAGTAATGCATGCCGTCCTTTGCCCAGCAGTACGCGCTGTACCCGCGCCTCGAGAGGCGCCGGAGCGGCTCGTCGCCGGCGCGCTTGCTCGGCCAGACGAAGAGGTTCACGACGTGCTGCGCGCGCC
>Ga0137418_10005798_pt1 | contig 11342 bp, 10 predicted proteins | sample CZODoug3_1_2_16f_FD_122242 | JGI IMG/M metagenome (GOLD analysis project Ga0137418, IMG submission 122242) | Vadose zone soil fungal communities from Angelo Coast Range Reserve, California, USA - CZODoug3_1_2_16fungal (Hybrid Assembly) | ecosystem: Environmental > Terrestrial > Soil > Vadose... | reverse complement strand
AATGGGCGGCACAGGACTCGAACCTGTGACCTCCGGTATGTGAGACCGGCGCTCTAACCAGCTGAGCTAGCCACCCGCCTTCGGAATGATCAATGTAGAATGTCCAACGATCAATGACCACTGGGCACCGCTCCGGGCTCGTGACTTTTTCTCCAGGGAACGGGTCCCCGTGGCATCGAGTCGGCGCTACCTCCACCCGCACCCTGTGAGGCCGCATGCGACACGTGACTGCCTTCACCATCCCCACCATCGCCATCGCTGTCAGCCTCTTCGGAATTGCCGGTCCCGCGCGGGCCCAAAGTGGCATCGGGGTCCTGGTCGGGGCGGTGCACGACTCGGCGAACGCGGCGATCTCCGGGGCCAGGGTGGACCTGGTCGGTAGCGCGGTGGCCGGTGTCGTGACGTCGCCAGACGGCTCCTTCCGCCTGGTGAACATCCCCGCGGGTCCGCGCACGGTTGTGGTCCACCGGCTCGGGTTCGCTCCCGATTCCGCCCGGGTCGAGATCGCCGCCGGCGGGACGACGGTCCACAACTTCGTGCTCGCCCCCGCCGCGGTGAATCTCGCCAGCGTCGTGGTGCGCGCCTCGCCGCGCATGGCCGAGACGAAGGCGGGGGCGCTGGCGGTCGAGCAGAACGCGCCCAACATCGTCTCCGCGCTCTCGGGCGACGAAATCCGCTCGCTCCCCAACTTCAACGCGGCGGAAGCCGCGGGTCGCATCCCGGGTATCTCGCTCGAGCGTGACGAGGGCGAAGGCAAGTTCGTGCAGGTGCGCGGGACCGAGCCGCGGTTGTCCAACGTCACCATCAACGGCGTGCATGTCCCCGGCACCGAATCCTCCCGCATCGCCAAGCTGGACGACGTCCCGTCCGACCTGCTGGCGTCGATCGAGGTCTCGAAGACGCTGACGGCGGACATGGAAGCCGACGCGATCGGCGGCTCGGTCACGCTCGTGACGAAGACCCCTGAGGACGCGCCGCGGGGTTACATCGCGGGTCAGTACGGGCAGACCGCGCTCGCCGCACGCAATACCTACCAGGGAGGCTTTACCTACGGCGGTCGCTACGGGCAGGACGGAAAGCTCGGGTTCCTGCTCGGCGGTTCGGCGGACCGGAACAACCGCGCGATCGACGACGTCGAGCCGGTGTGGGGAGTCTTCGGCGGTACCGCCGCCCCCACCGAATGGGCCATGCGCGACTATCGCTACGGCCGCCGGCGCTTCGGCTTCGGCGGGGACCTCGACTACCGCTTCAATGCGAACAGCCAGCTTTATCTGAAAGGGCTCTGGAGCCGCTTCGACAATTACGGCACCAACTACATCTACGACGTCGCGGGAACGCCGACACCGGGCGCCGGAGGCAATGGCACGATCCCGGGTGCGTCGCTGACGCGGACGACCAACACGCGTACGCCGCAGGACCGGATGTGGGCCGTCACGGCGGGCGGGCGTCACACCGCCCGTGTCTGGACGCTCGACTACGCGCTGGACGCGGCGGGCACTACGCAGCGGAGCCGAGGCTACCGGTTCTCCAACTTCGACTACACGGGACCCGCGCTCACGATCGCGTACGCGGCCCCGGCGGGGACCGTCTATCCCCAGATTCACTACCAGAGTCTCGCCGACTCACAAGCGGCCTTCAATCCGGCCAACTACACGTTGGGCAACTTCTTCCAGGGCGACCGCACGGCGTCCGGCCGGGATGTGGGTGGCGCCGCGAACGCGCGCCTCGACTACGCGCTGGGCGGCTACGCGAGCAAGCTCCAGTTCGGCGCCCGCTATCGCAACGAGCACAAAGTCTTCACGTCGGGCTCGGGCTTCTTCATCGACACGGCCGCAGCGGCGCCGGCGATCACGCAGTTTCCCATGACTTTCTCCGATCCCGGCTTTTACACTGCGCTCTCGAGCGGCTACCCGCTCGGGCCGGTGCCGGACGCCGACGCGGTGATCGCGTACGAGAACGCGCACGCCGGCAACTTTCTCAACGTCATCAGCCCCAACAGCGACTCGCTCGGCAGCTTCGACGGGTCGGAGCGGATCACGGCCGGGTACGTGATGAACACCACCGATGTTGGCGCGCTGCAGGTGAACGTGGGGGTGCGCGTCGAGGCGACGCACTCGACCTACGCGGGCCACTCCCTATCTACGCCGACCGACTCCGCCGGCAACCCGACCGGTCCCGACGTCCTTTCAGCGGTGAGCGGCACCAAGGACTACACGGACTTCTTCCCCAGCGTGCAGCTGCGCTACGCCGTCGACGCTGAGACGAATATTCGGCTCGCCGTGACCCGTGGCATTGCGCGGCCGAACTATCCCGACCTTGCGCCGAATCAGTCCGGTAACGTGTGCGCGACGTGCGCCAACCAGCCGACGCTGAGCGGCTTTACGACGGGAAACCCGAACCTCAAGGCGCAGTACGCCTGGAATTACGACCTGTTGGCGGCGCACTACCTGAAGACCGTCGGCGTCATCTCGGGCGGCGTGTTCTACAAGAGCCTGCGGGACGTGATCCTGACTCGGCGGTTCACCTACACCGGTCCGGGCCCCTTCAACGGATACATCGGGTATGCGCCCGAAAACGGCGGCGCTGGACACCTGTTCGGCGTCGAGGTGACCTGGACCCAGCGCTTCGTCTCGCTGCCAGGGTGGCTCGCGGGCCTGGGTATCGATGCCAATTACACGCACACGAGCTCCCAGGTGCTCGTCGATCCGGTGTCGGGCCGGAAGGCTGCGCTGCTGCGGCAGTCGCCCGACTTCGCGAACGTCTACGCGACCTACGACAAATGGCCGATCTCGGCGCGGCTGGGATGGACCTTCAACGGCAGCATGATCCAGTACTACGGAGACGGCTCGCCGGCGCCCGGTGGGGACACGTATTTCTACCAGCACGGGCAGTTCGACGGCTCGATCGTGTACAACGCGACGCCCGACGTGCAGATCCAGGCACAGGTGCTCAACATCAACAACGCGGTGTTCGGGTTCTACCAGGGCACGCCGGATCATCGGTACAACATTCAGCGGGAATACTACAGACAGACCTTTTTCCTCGGTACGAAGATCGGTTTCTAGTGACCAATGACCAATGACCAATGACCAATGATCGATGCACGCGCACCGATCTTTGGACATTGGACATTGGACATTGATCATTGAGCATTGACGCATGATTGTGTATCGGTGCCGTGCGAAATCGGTTGGCTCGGTCGCGTTTACCGATGCGAGACTGCAGCATGGCGACCTACGGTCTGGAAGATCGACTGATACGTTTCGGGAGTGTCACGTGTCGCTTAGCTGAGCGGTTCCCCCGTACACCGCTCGGGCAACACGTGGCCCTTCAGTTGGTCCGGTCCAGCACATCGCCATTCGCAAACTACGGGGAGGTTCAGTCCGCCGAATCGCGTCGCGATTTCATTCATAAGCTCGGCATATGTCTCAAGGAACTTCGCGAGACCCGCACTTGGCTCAAGTTTGTCAGGGAAATGAAGCTAGCGTCTCCCGAGTTCGTCGATCCCGCGTTGCACGAGTGTGATGAGTTGTTGGCGATCCTCGCCACGAGCATCAAAACTGCGCGCGCGAACGCGCGCGATTGATCATTGATCATTGATCATTGATCATTGATCATTCTTCAGCTACCGGCAGCCGATCTTTGCGCTTTGCCGGCCGGCCCCGCCGGTGAAGCCAGACTTGAGGCGCCGCAATGGCGCGCTCAATCCCACGGGCGATGTGCCCGCGAAAGCGCTGCCGAGGCCGATCGAGAGCACCCATTTCGGTGATCCGGACGTCAGCCCGACGCTCCCGTCCAGCGTGAGGGCCATGGAGCCGCCGACACGGTGGCTCACGCCGCCGCCGACGACGCGACTCAGCGCCTGCGTCGAGTCCGACGGGCCCACGTCGACGCCCAGAGACAGGTCGGCACGCCAGCTCGGCGCCACGTCATAGCCGCCGCCCAGCAGCAGCGAGGTCGCGCGCGGCGCGCTCAACGTGGACTGGCTGGACACATGACTGATGCTGCGGCTGGCATCCACGGACAGGTGCAGCTTGGGATTGGGGGACGCGCCCAGTCCGACGTCGAGGCCCTCGGACGTCGCGCCGCTGCCGAGGCCGCACGCGGCGTTGCCGGTGGCCAGGACGATCGTCAGCGCCGCCGCAATCGTGGGCGCGCCGGCCGCGGGGAAGGCGTGCACGGCCGCAGCCGAGAGCGGCAGATCGCCGATGCCGTTGCTCGACACCGCGCTGCCTTTGACGATGTCGCTCACGTGTACGAACGAGGGCATGGCAGACAGGCTGAGCCACGGGTTCGCCTGGAACTGCAGCACGCCCGACAATGCCTGCTCGGAGCGCTGATCGGTGAGCTTGGCGGACCCGACGGTGACGCCCGCGGCGAGGGGGCTTTGGGCCGCCAGGCCCGCGGCTGCGAGCGTGAGCCCGATGATGGAACAGCAGATTGTAACGCGCACGATGCCTGGAGACCCGCCGTTGGTGCGAAAAGTGACTCTGGAGGGGATCGGGGAGTCCCTCATCCGTGGGTTCACCCCGTCAAACAGGAGCGATCATGAAGCCAGTTTCGCAGGTCATCATTGCCGTCGCCGTCGCCACGGGTCTGACGCTGGGCGCGGCAGCGATCGGAACCGCCCAGGGTAAGGGCCCCGTCTCGCACGTCCGCCACACGCCGATGAGCCGTCCGTCGAACTCGCCCAACGCGGCGCCGAAGGGGCCCAAGAGCGAGTCGTTCCCCCGCGGCGTCGCGACGAAGCTCGGCTCGACGCCCGAGGCGATGGAGAGCGCGTACCTCGCCGCCAAGCAGGCGAACCCGAAGCTGACGCGCGGGCAGTTCATCGCGGCCAACATGGTGGCGAAGAATCTCGCCGCGAAGAATCCGGCGATCACGACACAGGCAATCTTGAGTGGTTTGCAGAGCGGCAAGAGCATCGGCCAGACGCTGCAGGGCCTCGGTCTCTCGTCCCAAGAGGCGCACGACGCGTGGCGGCAAGCCGATCGCGACGCGAAAGAAGCGGAGAGAACGAATAATCAATAATCAATGATCAATGATCAATGATCATTGGACATTGGACATTGATCATTGATCATTGTGTTTCAGTGGGCCCTCCAGGATTTGAACCTGGGACCTACGGATTATGAGTCCGCTGCTCTAACCGCTGAGCTAAGGGCCCGAGCGCGCGAGTGAGCTCGCGCGAATGACCAATGTAAAATGTCCAGTGATCATTGGTAACTGATCACTGGACATTGGTCATTCGACGGCCCTTCAGGGCTGGCGGCGGGCGGACCAGTACCCGGTCAGAATCAGCTGCGAGCCGTTGACGACGTAGATCAGGTTGGCAATGCCGGCCATGCTGTCGACGGTGACGAATGTCCCGACGCTGCGCCAGCTGCCTGCGTCGAAGGTGAACGACACGCTGTCGCCCGAGATTGCACCCGCACTCACGTGGCCGCTCCCCAGGTTCGCGCTGCCGCCGCCACCGGGCCAGGTGCAGGACATCGCCCCAAAGAGGGCGGCGCCGTTGAAGCTGACACCGCGCTGCGTCAACTGCAGCTGTGTACCGGACGTGGTGCACGTCGCGCTATGCCCGTCCTGAAGATTCCGCGTTTCGTACGACCAGTTGCCGGCCATTTGATGCGACGTCGTCGGACCCGAGGAATCTGCTCCACCGCAACCCATCAGCAACGCGCAGCTCGCCAGGCAACCGCCCCGCCCGGCCCTCCCGGTTTTCATAGCAGCCCCCCTCCCGCCTTCAATGGTAGCGTTGTGCAACGCGTACGGTTTGCTACCGCGAGACGCACCGCAGGTTCACGCACCCGCGCCAAACGTCATATAGTCCGAGGGGAACAGCTTGCGTTTCCGCCATGGCCGCCCAGTTTCGGTGACCATGCGGCGAACACCGATGACCCCATTGCTGCTTCTCATGGTGCTGGTGGCCGCCTGTGGGAATGGGCCGACCGGTGGCGGGCCGCCATTGCAGCGGTTCGAGCTGTATGTCGACGGCAGCGCCACGAACACTCCGGGTCCGTTCTGCATCGTCACTCTCAGCAGGCCGTCGCGGCTCAGCCTGCGTTCCCATCCCCAGGTCGTCGACAGCGCCACGGCAGCGCTCAACGTCGTCCCCGGCCGCTACCGGTTCGCGTGGTCGGTGGACTACTACAATTCCAGCGGTTTCTATAACACCACGCTGTCTTCCGGTCCGTTTGACAGCACCGACGTGCCGGGATCTGCGTACTTCAACTGCTGACGCGACTGACGAATGTAGAATGTCCAATGATCAATGATCATTGAACATTGATCATTCTATAGCAGCCCTTCGCGCCGCAGCTTTCCAAGCTGGTCGTAGAATGTCTCGTGCACCGATAGCACTTCAGCCGGTGCGACCGTGGCGACGCCTGCTTTGCCCACCTCGATCCCCGCCGCAAAGTTCGCGACGTGCGCCGCCTCGCGGACGTCGGCCCCGGCGGCGAGCGCGGTCCCGACCCAGGCGGTGACCGTATCGCCGGCGCCCGAGACGTCGAACACCTCCCGTGCCATGGTGGGAATGCGCGTGATCGCGCCGTCCTTGGTGGCGAGCAGCATCCCCTCGGCGCCGAGGGTGAGGAGGAGATTGTCCACCGCCAGTTTCTCGAGCGCGAGCGGCAGCGCGTCGGGGTGCGCGAGATCGAGCGCCGCGCCCATCGCCAGCTCCAGCTCGCGGCGGTTGGGCTTGAAGACGGTCGCCCCGCGATAGGCGAAGAAGTTCTTGAACTTGGGGTCGACCACGACCGGCAGGCTGCGTTTCCTGGCGAGCGCGAGCCCGCGTTCGATCACCTGCGGCACCAGCGTTCCCTTGTTGTAGTCCTCGATCAGCAGGGCGTCGGCATCCTCCAGCGCCCGCTCCAGCGCCCGCACCAGCTGCTCCATGATCTTGGCCGAGATCGGGTCTTCGATCTCCTCGTCGATGCGCAGCATCTGCTGGCCGCGCGCGACGACGCGCGTCTTGGACGTCGTGGGGCGTGCGGCGTCGGCGACGAGGAACTTGGAGCTGAGGTCCAGGTCGTCCAGCTCGGCCTTCACTGACTCGCCTCGGCTGTCCTGGCCGACGACGGCGACGAGCCGGCACTCGGCGCCGAGCGCCGCGACGTTGGCGGCGACGTTGGCGGCGCCGCCGAGGCCGTGGCGGCTGGCGTGCACGGTGACGACGGGCACCGGCGCTTCGGGCGACACGCGATCCACTTCGCCGACGAGGTAGACGTCGAGCATCGCGTCGCCGACGACGACGACTTTGGTCGTGGCCATCTTGTGAAGCAGGTCTTCCAACCGATCTCTCATCACGGAACGCGCCCTTCCTTCTTAGTGCGCCACGACAGCTGGATACTGCCCACCCAGCGAGTCTTGCTCGCGCCCGCGACATGCCCGGCGTTGGAGATCAGGTGCACGCCGCCGTCGGCAGCCAACAGCCAACGCCCGTGCGCGGCATCGCCGCGGGCCGCGAGCCGCACCGTGCGCTCCACGATGCCGGCGAGGAACGCGGGCGTGGACGGGTACGCGCTCACCGTCGGATGAGGCAGGTGCAGGTCTCCTTCTCCCTGGCGCAAGTACGTCATCTCGGGTTGCACGAGCACGTCCGGCGACGGCATGAAGCTGAGCTTGAGCGATGTCTGATCGTAGTCGGAGAAATTGCGACCGGTGCCGATCCCAAAATAGATCGGCGTTTGCAAGTTGTCCTCGTTGCGGTACGCCAGATTGGAAACGCGCGTGTAAAACAGCGTCCATGCCGCCGCGCCCGCCACGCGCCCCTGCGCGCCGAGCGTCAAGCCGTAGCTCGCGGGCTTGCGATCGGCCGGGGACTTCTTGTCGACCTGGATATCGTCCAGCATCCCCTGCGCGTAGACCGTCACCGCGCCCTGGCGCTGCACGTCAAATCCCAGGAACGAGTTGACGTTGGTGGCGGTGTTGACCTGCGACAGGATCCCCAGGCTCGCGATGTTCAAGTACCACGGTTCGAGCTGCCGGCCGGCGCCTGAGAGCACCGAGCTTTCCCACAGCGCCACGGTCCAGCGACCGGGCGGCCGAATGCGGAGGCGGTGCTGCACCATGTAGCGATGCACCGCCGCGCCGGTGCTGTCGGTGAGATCGTTCATCTGGTTGGCGATGCCCTCCAGCTTCAGGCCCGTGGTCCCGATCGTGACCGCGAGGTGATCGGGCCCGTACGGCGAGTCGGAGAGCAGCAGTCCCTGCACGGCGCTCGGTCCCCAGTTGCGGTCGAGGCTGCCAAAGAAGAGATCGGCGTAGGTGAATTGCGCGCTGATGTACGCTTCCTCGAACCTGCCGGCGACGACCCGGTCTTTCTTGCCGTACCAGTCAGGGTCGTACTTCAGTCGCGTGTCGAAGGAGGGATGCGAGACGAAGACGACCGGCCCAAAGTAGAGCGTCAGCCCCGCGCCGCCCGAGAACGTGGCGTGTCCGGGCCCCGCTGCGCGCAGCGGATCGCGCCGCGCATGCGAGCTGCCCCGGACGGCCGCCTCGATGTCCATGCGCGCCGACGGCCCACGCATCCCCCGCACCAGATCCGAGCGGATTTGCTTGACGACGGCCCACTCGGCGCCGGTGACGACGTTGCTGTCGACCGCCTCGAGCGCGCGGACGACCTCCTGCACCTTGAACGGGCGATTCAGCGGCGCGGGATCGACGAGGCGGCCCGCGGCGATGAGGTGCTCGATGAACGGCATCGACCAGTGGCTGATGGGCAGGTAGGGGGAGGCCTCCTGAGCAGCGGCGCCGGCGGGCGTCAGGAGCAGGAGCAAGAGCGCGGTGCGCATGGCGGAACAATGTAATTGCGGATTGTGGATTGCGGATTGCGGATTGACAGTGAAAGGTCGTGCGCCCCGAGACTCCCCATTACATTCCGCAATCCGAAATCCGCAATCCACAATGAAACCGGCGGGGCGAAGGGAGTCACGGTTGTTCGTCGAGTCTCACCGGGGGAACCTCCTGGAGTCCCGCCACCGCGTCCATGTTGCCGTCGTGGATAGCACTGGGCGCCTCGTCGCTCAAGCCGGCGATCCCGAGTACCGGACCTTCTGGCGCTCCGCCGCGAAGCCGTTCCAGGCGCTGCCGCTGGTCGAAGACGGCGCCGCCGAGCGTTTCGGGCTGAGTCGTCAGGACCTGGCGCTGGCGTGCGCGTCGCACTCGAGCGAGCCGGGGCAGGTGGCGCTGGTGCGCGAGTTCCTGCAGCGCATCGGCTGCTCCGAGCGCGATTTGATCTGCGGCCCCCATCGGCCGCTGTCGGACGCGGTCGCCAAAGACTACGAAACCCGCGGCGTTCGGCTCACGGCCGTCTACTCGAACTGCTCGGGGAAGCACGCGGGGATGCTCGCGCTCGCGAAGCACCACGGTTGGCCGATCGAGTTCTACGGGCGCATCGAGCACCCGGTGCAGCAGCGCTGCCTGGCCGCGATCAGCGAGTACACGGATGTCGCGACGAAGGAGGTCGGCGTGGCGGTGGACGGGTGTGGGGTGGCGTGCTTCGCGCTCCCCATTCGAAACATGGCAATTGCTTACACAAGGCTGGGGAACGCGGAAGTGGGAACGCGGAACGCGGAACACACATCTCAGTTCCGCGTTCCGACTTCCGAGTTCCGCGTTTTGGAGGCCATGCTCCACCATCCCGATCTCGTCGCCGGGGAGGGACGACCGTGCACGGAGATGATGCGCGCGCATCCGGGGCGCGTGGTCGCCAAGGTTGGCGCCGAGGGCGTGTACAGCGCGCTGCTGGTGCGCGAGGGGCTGGGCGTGACGCTCAAGGTCGAGGACGGCCATAGCCTGGCGTCGACGCTGGCGATCGCGGCGGTGCTCGCCGAGCTGGGGCTCAAGCCGCAGCCGCCGTCGCTGCTCACGAAGCCGATCACGAACTCGCGCGGCGAGACCGTCGGCGAGATGCGTGTAAATGGAGGGCTAGCGAAGTGAAAGGATTATGGGTCTCGACCAGCCGACGCTAGCATTGGTGCGCATCGCCGCCGCGACCGCAACGGGCGACGAGGCCAAGCTGCACGCGCGCATGATCGCCGCGCGGGCGATTGACGTGCCGCCGCTGTGGGTGGAGGAGCTATTGCTGCAGAGCTTCTTGAACGTGGGCTATCCGCTCGCGCTGGTGGCGTTCGGCGTATGGCGCAGTGTCGCCGGGCCGCCGCGCGACACGGGCGAGTCCATCGCTCATCCCGAGTGGGGCCGCTGGACGGAGCGCGGCGTGGAGGCGTGCAGCGAAGTGTACGGGCGCACCTACCACAAGCTGCTGCTCAATCTCCGGGCGCTGCATCCGGCGATCGAGCCACTCGTGGTGGTGGATGCGTACGGGAAGATTCTCGGCAGGCCTGGGCTCGATTCGAAGCGGCGGGAGTTGTGCACGCTGGCGGCGATCGCCATGCAGAACGCGCCGAGGCAGCTGCATGCACATTTGCGGGGGGCCTTGAACACGGGATCCAGTCGAGAGGACGTGGATGCGGTCCTTGCAGTGGTAGAGCTGGATCTAACCAAAGAACGTGCCCTACAACTCTGGGAAATGTGGAGTGATGTGCGGGAGCGAAACCTCTAGTGCGGCGTGCGGCGTGTGGCGTGCGGCGTAGCAAGGACAGGTCGTGCCGCCAGGACGACTAGCCGTACTCACCAAGGCGTTTGCACTCGCCGTCGTTCGATTAGTTGAGGAGTTTCCACACCGGCGTTCGGGATGGGTCATCGGCGACCAGCTCATGAGATCTGGTACGTCAGTCGGCGCGAACTATCGATCGGCATGCCGTGCCCGGTCTCGCCGGGACTTCATAGCGAAGATGGGTATTGTCGAAGAAGAAGCTGACGAATCTGAATATTGGCTCGAACTGGCGGTCGATGCCGGATTGATCGCGGCTGAGCGAGTTGTACAGCTGCGAGACGATGCTCGGCATATTGTCGCCAAGACGGTCCTTTCCATTAAGAGTGCGCGCGGCGCTCCCCGATCGACGCCCCACGCCGCACGCCGCATGCCACACATCACCGCGGGCGCACCGAATGTTTATTGACCGAGTCGTAGTCCAGGTAGCGGCTGGTACCGGCGGCTCAGGCGCTAGCTCCTTCCGTCGTGAGAAGTTCGTGCCCAAGGGCGGGCCGGATGGAGGTGACGGTGGACGAGGAGGCAGCGTCTTCGTCAAAGCCGACCCCAACCTCGCCACGCTCCTCGACTATCGGTACCACACCGTGTGGCGTGCCGAAAGAGGCCAGCACGGGAAAGGGAAGAACATGTCGGGCAAGTCGGCGGAGGACGTCTACCTCCCCGTCCCGCCCGGTACCGAGGTGCGCGACGCCGAGACCGGCGAAGTGCTCGGCGAGATGAT
>Ga0137418_10005797_pt1 | contig 11343 bp, 6 predicted proteins | sample CZODoug3_1_2_16f_FD_122242 | JGI IMG/M metagenome (GOLD analysis project Ga0137418, IMG submission 122242) | Vadose zone soil fungal communities from Angelo Coast Range Reserve, California, USA - CZODoug3_1_2_16fungal (Hybrid Assembly) | ecosystem: Environmental > Terrestrial > Soil > Vadose... | reverse complement strand
AAGCCGGCGGGGAGCTCGACGCTAACAGCGATGGTGATGAAGAAAAAGGCCAGCAGCAGGGTTAAGAGGATGCCGGAGATTTCCAGCACGCGGCGGGTGCGGCGCCAGCGGACGCGCTCCGCGTCGTAGAATATAGGTCGGCGTTCTTTCATGAACATTTACAGTCCGGCGGCAAGGCAGGAGCCTGAATACGTGCCGGGCTGGGTTCATCTCCTCGACTGTGTTCGCTCTATTGCCCTACGCTCTATTGTAAGATGCGATTCATCGATGAAGCGAATTTTCTCTAGCCCAATTGTCGCGCTGACAGCGGGACTTTGTTTGCGGCTTCTTTTCGTCCTGAAATTTCCGGCGAACTCCGGCGATACCGTGCTGTACGAACAGATCGCTACGAATTGGCTGCAGCATCACGTCTACGGGATGAATGTTCAGGACCAGATTGTGCCGGTGGATTTGCGCATGCCGGGGTATCCGGCTTTTCTGGCGCTGCTCTATTCGATCAGCGGGGCAATCAGCGGACCACTTAGCGGACATGTCGGTGAGGCTGCGCGGTTGTGGGTCATGCTGGCGCAGGTTGTGGTGGACTTGTTGACTTGCTTGCTGGTTGCGTCGCTGGCGTCATTGCTGGTTCTGATCGCTAACGATCGCGCGCGCCCACAACGAGTATTCATTGCCGGGCTGTGGCTTGCGGCGTTATGTCCCTTCACGGCGAATTACGTTGCTGTGCCGCTGACAGAGGTCTGGGCCACCTTTTTCACGACGGCGGCGCTGTTGCCCCTTTGCGTGGTGGTCACTCGGGCGCAGAACCGAGGGTGGTGGCGGTCAGAACAGCACTGGATATTGGGGAAAGACTATTGGTACCTCGCAGGCTTGGGTGGGCTGCTGACTGGTTTGTGCACACTATTCCGTCCGGAGGCGCCGCTGCTTGGGGTAGCAACTTGGGTGGTGCTCGGCGCAATTTTAGTCGCACAACACGAAACGGTGCGCTGGGTGAAGACTGTGGCACTGATGGCGGCGCTTTGCGTGGTACCTCTGTTGCCTTGGACAATTCGAAACGCCGTGACACTGCATGAGTTTCAACCGCTGGCGCCGCGAAATTCGAATTTGCCGGGTGAACTGGTTCCGTCAGGCTTCATGAGTTGGGAAAAAACCTGGCTGTATCGTTTTCGCGACGTCTACCTGGCCCCCTGGAAACTCAACGAAGAACCCATAGAAGTGGACGAAATTCCCAAGCGCGCGTTCGACTCGCCTGCCGAAAAGGAGCGGGTCGCGATGATGCTCGAGCAGTACAACCAGGACCTGACCTTAACGCCCGAGGAAGACGCCGCGTTCGCGAGACTGGCGCGCGAACGGACAGCGCGGCACCGATTGCGCACTTATCTTTTGCTGCCCGCCGCACGGGCTGTGACCATGTGGTTTACGCCGCGGATCGAGTTGCTGCCGCTCTCCGGCACCGTTTTTCCGCTGGTGCAATCCTGGGAAGATGATCCGATCGATCAATCGGTCACCGCGGGGTTGTTCCTGCTTAATGTTTCGTACCTGGGATTGGCGGCTTGGGGTGCGGCGCGCTTGTGGCGGCGAGCGCCGGCAGCACGGGGCGCCATTGCGCTGCTCGCGGCTTTTGCTTTGCTACGCACGGCGTTTCTTACCACGCTGGAGACACCGGAGCCGCGTTATGTGCTGGTGTGCTTTCCGGTGTTACTGGCGCTGGGCGCGCAAGTCTTTTCGGAGCCTGACTCGGCGGACTAGCCTTCGAAAGGTTCGGGGTGAATGGTAACGCGGTGAATTTGCGGGAAACGCTCCTTTACACGATCCTCGAGCGCCGCGGTCACATCGTGAATTTGCGTGATGGGGAGCGCGCCCTTCATTGTGCAGTGGCATGAAACCAGAATGTGATGCTCGACCTGGCGAGTTCGCACATCGTGGCAATTCACCAGCTCGTCGAACTCCGCGGGCAAGGAATTCAAGAATTCCTCGACGGAGCGCGAAAGCTGCTTCATTTCACCGAGACCGGTATCTGGGGTGGCGATGTGGCGGCCGAGCGGCTCGATGTGAATGTTCACGTCGATCGGGCCGTCGCGCAGCTCGCGAATTCCTTCTTCAAGTTCAGAAGCTTGGCGGTGCGCTTCGCGCAGACTTAAATTTTCGTCCACCTCGAGGTGCAGCTCGACAAAGAGCTGGCCTTGCTGCTGCAGCGCGCTCAGGTCGTGAATTCCCAATCCCATGCGTTGCGCCACGGCGCGAATGGCTTCGAAAAGGTGCTCACCTTGCGGGGCGCGAGGCTCGGCATGGACCATTACGTCCGAAGGGACGATTTCGCCGACACGCTTTTCGATCGCATCACTAAGCGCGTGAACTTGTTCGAGGCTGGCGGTACGCGGCACGCTTACGGTGGCGTCAACAAAATGGCGGTTGCCTGCGCGACGTACCCGTATGCGATCGACATCGAGTACGCCTTCCATACGCGCGATGGCCCGGGCGATTTCCTGCTGCAGTCCCTCGGGCGCGGCATCGAGCAGGGCGTCTACAGTGCGGCGGCCGAGGCGCGAACCTACCCACAAGATGACGGCGGCAACGGCCAGAGCGGCGAGTGCGTCGGCGTAAATTAGATAAGGCAGGTTCCAGGTTTCACCAGCCCAGACGAGACCCACGCCGGCAATGACAACGATTGTGCTCCAAACGTCCGTCGAAAAATGGAGGGCGTCGGCTTCCAGCGCTTCGCTGGAGAATTTCCTGGCCACGTGTGTAAGGGCACGGGCGCGCGTTACATCGATACCGAGGGCAAACAGCAAAACCACGATGGCGGTGAGACTCGGCTCGATATGCACGCTGCGAAAAAATAGGCGGCCGAACGCTTCATAAATAATGTACAGCGCGGTAAGGAGCAGCAGGCCCGTTTCGACGAACGCCGAAAAATTTTCAAATTTACCGTGACCGTAAGGATGTTTTTCGTCGGCTGGTTCATCGGAAACGCGGACGGACAAGAATGTGATGATGGCGGCGATCAGATCGAGCCCGGAGTGCAGCGCTTCTGATAAAACGCCCAAGCTGTCGGTGCGGATCACCAGAAACGCCTTGAGGGAAACCAACAATAGGGCAGAGACGACGCTCAGCAGTGCCGCGCGCTTTTTTTCCTTCACTTCACCGACAGCAAGGCCGACGATCACGCTTAGAGACTATCGCAGTCTGATGCCTTTAGCTGCCTAAGGCGCGCGGTAAGCGATTTTGGCGCCTGAACGTCTGTACACAATTTGTCACTTGCCTCTGACCGAGCGGCGCGATATTTTCTTGCAACCCCTGTGGAGGTCTCCAGCCATGCCCAGCAGAGCGGCATTCGCCGTCTTTTTCTTGCTTCTCACCTCAGCTCTGGGATACCCGCAAACTCCGGCGCAGTCCGGTACGGCAACGATTTGGAGCGCGATCTCGGCTCCCGCAATGGATGCCACGAAATCCGCGCACGTTGAAAATGTCGTCATTGTTCGGGATGCGGTGCGCATTACGTTGTTGGACGGCACGATCCAGTTCGCGCAACCGGCGAATGGCGTAGTGTTCGCCGCCGTATTTCACGGTACGGGGCGCGTTGAAGCCACTCCACCGAATCCCCTGGAAGGGCAGCAGCTTCGCCTGTTCACCAAGCAAGACAAACTCAACATGACGTTCACCGAGGCGACTTTCTCCTTCACCGATGGCCTCCTGGATGAAGTCGGCGCGCAAGTGAAATGGCAACCCAGCGGGCCCGCGGCCGACGACCTTTATGCCAATCGTCAAAAGGACAGGGAAGATATTGGCGCGGAATATCTACCTCGGCTGTTCAAGAGCGTTTTGTCGCCGAATCGGCAGCGCACTGCCTATTTTCTGGCTGATTTGAGGACAAAGGAAAAAGGCTGGGTGGAAGTTCGCTACGATGCGCTGCAACCGGAAGAAGTGCGAATCGGGCGATGGGCGGATATGGGGACTTACAAAGTGCACGACGTGTGGATGAATTTTCCCGCCGGGGGCCGCGATTTTCGTCATGTTTACGATGATCCGGCCGCGCGGCAGGATTTCTTGATCCCTAGCTATCAGATCAGCACACACCTGGCTGACAACGCGGACCTGAACGCCATGGCGAAGGCCACGGTGCAACCTCGTTATTCCGGAGAATCTATTTTGCTGTTCGCGCTAGATTCCAACTTGCGGCTTAGTTCCGTCAAGGACGGTCAGGGTCGCAGCCTGGAGTTTTTTCAGGCGCGTGAGCGGAAAGAACGTGCGCAGTCGTACGGAGACTACATCGCGGTGGCCCTTAAGGAACCAACGCAAGCAGGACAAAACCAAATATTGGAATTTCAATATGGCGGTAAGCATGTGGTCGTAAAAGTCGGTAGCGGCAATTTTTTCTGCCATAGCTTCGGCTGGTACCCGACAGCTTTCGCGGGTGAAGCAGGGGTGGACGAGTTCGCATTTCGTTCCGATTTCGATCTCATCTTTCGAAATCCCAAGAAATACAGCCTGGTGGCGACCGGAAACAAGGTCAGCGACACAATCGACGGTAAGGAACTGATCACGAATTGGAAGAGCGACATCCCACTGGCCACAGCCGGCTTTGCCTTTGGCGATTACAAGATCACGACCGAGAAAGTCGGGGATGTGATGGTGCAGGTATACGCAAATCGCGAACCGGACGACCTGCTGACTTCGATACAAAGGGCCTTCGACAATCCCCTGAGTGACCTGGCGCACGGGCCGGGAGGTAGTCACGTATCCACGGTATCGCTGGGCAACCTTACACCGGCGGCTTTGGGGAAGACCATCAGCATCGAGACGGGCAATACGTTGCGGGTATTCGAGAGTTATTTTGGCCCGTATCCTTACAAACAGCTCGCTGTCACCAACATCATCGGCAGCTACGGCCAGGGCTGGCCCGGACTTCTATATCTCGGGTGGTTTACATTTCTGGACTCCACGCAGCAGCATGAGCTGGGATTAAAGAACGAAGTGGGCCTGACGGATTTTTTTCGCGGGCATGAAAGCTCGCATCAATGGTGGGGCCATCGCGTGGGTTGGAAGAGCTATCACGACCAATGGCTGTCGGAAGGGTTTGCGGAATTTTCGGGCAAGCTCTACGTGCAGTATCGCCAGAATCAAAAGGAATTCCTTACGCAATTTAGGAAAGACAAGGAGCTCCTGAATACCGGCGATATCAAAAATCACCAAATCGATTCTCTGGGGCCCATCTGGATGGGTCAGCGCATCCGGTCCTCGGAGACGGGCCCCGCCTCGTATCAGGATCTGATTTATTCGAAGGGTGGTTACGTGCTGCAGATGTTGCGCGAGCAGTTGGTGGATCCCCGCAATCAGGACTCCGATCATTTATTCAAGGATATGATGAAGGACTATTGCAAAACCTTCGACAACAAACCGGCCTCGACGGAAGATTTCAAGTCTATTGTGGAAAAACATATGACCCGCAACATGGACTTGGACGGCAATCACAAAATGGATTGGTTCTTCAACCAGTACGTCTACGGCACCGGCATTCCGCACTACACCTTCCGCGCCAGCCTGGACACAACCGCCAACGGGAAGTCGCACATGAAAGGCGAGATCACGCGTGCCGGGGTGCCCGATAACTGGAAGGACGTAATACCACTGTATGCCCATGTGGGGGACAAGACTCTGCGTATCGGAACTCTCTCGGTTGCGCATCCAAACGAGCCGTTGGATTTAATGCTGCCGCTCAAGGCCGACCGGCTATCGATCAACGATCACGAGGATTTACTAGCCGAAGTGAAGCAATAGCGCTACGGTCGAACAATGTTTTCTGCGGAATTCAGGAATTGCTTCGTGGCAGGAAACGCAGGGCTGCGGAATTGATGCAATATCGCAGGCCGGTGGGTTCGGGGCCATCGTTGAAGACGTGGCCTAAATGGGCGTCGCACAGGGTGCATTTCACTTCTTCGCGCACGATGCCATAGCTAGTATCAGTTTTTTTGTAAATATTTTCGGATGCGATGGGCGCCCAGAAGCTTGGCCAGCCGGTGGCTGAGTCGAACTTGGTTGCAGAATCGAACAGGGCATTTTCACAGCAGGCGCAGCGGTACAGCCCCGGTGAATGTTGATTGTAGAGATCGCCGCTGTAGGCAAATTCGGTGGCCGCCCTGCGTGTGACCTGGTATTGCGCTGGAGTCAGCAGCTTCTTCCATTCCTGATTGGTGCGGTGGAGCTTGGCAAGGGATTTTGCGCCCAGGCGAGCGCCATCGTCAGCAAACTGAATGATCGTGACTATGCTGTAAACGGATTCGTCGTCCGCTTGATCATCGGCAAAGGCTGAAAAACAGACGCGCTGCACGCCGACGAGCAGACCGTAGGAAACCAGGGTTGCTGATCCAAAAATGAATCCGCGTCGCGCGACATTGTTCATGGCTTTTACGCGCGCGATGTTATTTCGCGGCGCTTAGCGGAGGCGCCGGCAAGAGAGGCAGGCGCTTGGGCTCGCCACGGGCGCCACGCACCTCCAATTCCTCAAACAGCAATGACGGAGCTACAACGGAGGCGGGCAGGCCACCTTGCGCCGATGCGAACGCGCCGAGCGCGGTTCCAGCGAACCCGGCATTGGCGCTCTGCATGTAGTTGTAAACGAAATTATCGTTGCCGACGCCGGCCAGATTGCGGAGCGCACGGGTGTTCAGGCCAATGATGCGCGCCCCGCGAATAATTTCTTCGCGGCCGTCCTGCGGATAGACTTTGTAAATCAAGAGGGGGAGGCGATCGCCGGTTCCCGCGCCCCCGCCGAAGCTAGCCAGCAGCTCCGAGAAATCCTCCTGGTGCAAGAGGCTGATGGCTGGATTGTCCATCTCTCGCACGATGATGCAGTAATCCAGCTTTTCCGCGCGGCATGCGTCCAGGAACTTCTTTTTGAGTTCCGCGGGCGGGAGGGTTTCGGAGGCGTTGAAAAATAAATTGCTCATAGTGGGCTTGGCGTCGCCCAGGAATCCCGAACGTCCGTGGCCATTGGAGTCCGCTGAGTCTGGCCCGGGGCGGCGCGACATCAACAATTCCTTCAAATTGCCTTTGTCTACCACGGTGACTTTCTGGGCGCGGACGCCTTCGTCATCGACGGCGTATCCGCCGAGCAGCGGTGTGCCATGGAAATCCTTGGCGCCCGGATCGTCAACCAGGCTTACGGTGGCCGGCAATACGCGCGATCCCAATCGACCGGCCCAATCGCTCTTGCCGCCCAGGCCGCTGAGCATTTGCTCGACGATCGGCTGAAAGGCTAACGGCGGGCGCGAGCCATTCATGGCCGGACCAAATACTTGAGCAAGCATGGGTGCTGCGGCGCGAGCCTCGAACAGCACCGGGCCGGTGTAATCCTCGGCCGTCTTGGCAGCGCGCAGAGCCATGAGTTCGCTGGCGGAAACATTCAGGCCTTTGCGCACGGCGTCGACATTTGGCAAGTCCGCGGGCTTCGGCGCGTACGATGCGTAAAGGTGATTGAGCGGCATGCCATCGCTGGCTAACGTGTTCAGGCCGGCCTCTACTCCAGCGTATGTGCGGTTGGTGCGAATTTCGGTGCCTTCGCTGGTCAGCAGATATTCGGTGGCGTAGACCAAATAGTAGGTAACGCGAGATTCATAAATGTCCGGAAACAAACGCAAGGTGGCAGAGGCCGAGCGCGCTTCTTGCTCCCAATTGCGATTGCCCCAGTCTGGCGTCGCCAGCGGTTCGATTTGCTGAATCGGCTGGGCTTTGGAGAAATCGTCGATATTGGATTGACGCGCCAGGCTGCTCAGGTAGGACTGTTTGCGTGAGTACGTCTCGACGGCTTGCTTGAAGGCCTGATCGGTGGCGATCCACAGATCCTGGCGGAGCGAATCGTAATCGCGATCGATACCCACCGAGCCTTGCGAGCCGATGAATCCGCGGAAGCCTTCGTCACCGATGAAATTGGAACTGTCCAGCTTGTAGTTGCCGACGCGGGCTTCCACGTTCATGAATCGGTTGCGGCCACGGGTGGTAGTCAGCAGCGTTCCGAATTCCGCTACGATTTCGCGAACGTCGAGGTCGAGGAGGCGGTATTCGACATAGTAGGGGCGCACGGGTTGTTGTGTGCCGGGAATTTTCAACTCCAAACGCGTTTTGGAGCGGGCCATTTCGTCGCGCATGGCACGCAAGGTTTGATCGTTGTCCTGTACCGCCTGTGTTGCACTGGCAGCACGCACAGGGGCAATGCCACCGAGCAGAACCGCCGTTACACAGGCAAATATTGCCAAGGTCCTTGCGTAGTTCATAGCTGGCCTCCGGCCTTGACGATATCGTGCGCTGGTGCCGGCAAAATAGGCGGCCGGTCGGTAGAACTTTCCTTTTTCTGTACTTCCAGCTCCGAGGTCAGAATTGCCGGGGAGGCTGCCGACACCGGCACGGAACCTGATTCTGCGCCGCAATATCCGTTGAAGACGTCCTGCTTGTCTCCGGTGGCCACGATTTTTGTCAACGCCGCGAGCGGAGTTCCGACAATGTCCACGCCACGGACTAGCTCGTCAGGTCGGCCGTCGGCGTAAACTTTGTAGACCACCAGGGGGAGCACCTGAAATGCCTGCGGCTGTCCGCGCCCGGTAAAGGTAAATCCGCCGGCTATGTCGTCGATCAGCAAGCCGAACTGTTTGCCCTGTTGCTTGATTAAGTCGATGAGTTTGGCGCGAAGCTCGGGGTCGGTCATGGTCTTGCTGCTTTCAACGATCAAGTTGCCTTGTCGCGAAACGGGCGCGGCGCCTAGTTGGCGGCGGCCATGGCCGTTGGAATGATCAAAGCCCACCAGCGGGGAGCGCGACATCTCAAAATCTTTGAGCACGCCGTGATCGACGAGGACCACGCGATGGGCTCGCACGCCTTCATCGTCGTATTCGTAGTAGCCGAGCAAATCTGTGGGACCGAGCCGGCGCATGGTGGTGTCGTCGACAATGCTTAGAAACGGCGGCAAAATCTGCTCGCCCACTTTTTTCGCGAAGGTCTGGCCTTCCGCTACGTCTTTCTGGCGGTGTCCTTCCGCGCGATGGCCGAATACCTCATGGAAGAAGACCGCAGCCGCGCGACCGGTCAGAAGCGCTGGGCCCACGGAAGGCTCGTTTATCGGCGCAGCGACCAGTCCCTCTAATTCTTTGCGCATCGTCGCTTCCGCCGCATAGACGGCCTTGTCGTCCGGCGCGTCGGAAGGCTTTACCCAATCAAAATTGTAGTAACGGTTCAGGTCCATGCCGTCTGGCGCTTTGCCTTGAATGAAGAGTTCCAGGCGATAGCGGATTTGGCCAAATTGGAGTTGCGTGTTCTCGCTGGTAATGTGATAGGAGTTCTGGGCCAGAGCGGAAAAGGTCACGATGGAGTTGATTACCGCGGGCGAATCGCGAAAGGCTTTGGTGTAGGCGCGGACTTTTTCTTCCCAAGGCTTGCGCTCGAGGGTGAAGGAATTCTCCGGGCCAATGTAAGTGTGCGGCTGCTCGTGGGTAAAATCGGGGGCTCGGCCTTCCGCTGTTTCGACTTTGACTTCTCGACCGGTCTTGATCTTGATCAGCCACTCTGCCGCAGACTTGTACTGTTTGTCTGTCTCGAGCCAGATTTCTCGCCGCAGGACTTCTTGGTCGTCATCGATCGGCACGGAAGTGCCGGGGCCGCCATTCTGCGCCTGGCGCTCGCCAATTTTGTGGGTATTGTCCAGGTCGTAGTTGCCGGTACGGACGGAGACTTCGAGCCAGCGATTGCGATTCTCATTGCTGGAGAGTAGCGCGCCAAGCGCTTCGTCAGGAGGTAGGATGTCAAAGCGGGTCAAGACCCACCGAGAGACTCGAAGTTCCCTCTTGATGAGCCACCTAGTGAGATTGCGAAACTGAGTGGGGTGCAGAGTATGTGCATCGTCAAAGATGGCGAGGGGACGAATTTCTAGGAGCTCAGGTCCGTCCCCCACGGGAAACGCGAGACGATCGATTACATCGAACGGCCGATACGCTTGCGTGGCCTCATTTCCCAGTTCCTCCTGTCCCGGCGCTAACAACGCTCCAACGACCCGGTATATCGCGCTCTCGACCTGCTGGCCCGCACCGACGAGCATCGTCGCCTTGAAGCCGTTCGGGAACTTCGACTTCGCCATCTCGGCCTTGGCCTTCGCGATGTCGTACTGCAGCCCGCCCGAGTTCGGGTAGTAGAACGGCACCTGCGGGGGCAGGAACGAGTTCGCCGGCTTGCCATGACCGAAGAGCACCGACTTGACGATCGCGTTGCGGTCGATCGCGTACGAGATCGCGCGCCGCACGTGCCTGTCGGCAAGCGGCGGGTACTGCTCGTTCATGTCGAGGTAGTCGGTGCGGGTCGACGGGAACAGCGTCATCGTCACGCCCTGCGTGTGCTGCAGCTTCGAGATCGAGTTGAACGGCGGGAACTCGTCGACCTGGATCTGGCCGCCCCGCAGCTGCAACTCGCGCGTGTTCTCGTCCGTGACGAACTTCCAGGCCACGGAGTCGAGGTACGGCTTGCCCTTCTGCCAGTAGAACGGGTTGCGCTTGAACGTGACCGACTGGCCGACGACCCGCTTGTCCCACATGAACGGACCGGTGCCGATCGGGTGCTTGTAGAACGTCGCGCGCGGCTCGCCGTTGAAGTTGTTCGGGATGATCCCGTTCGCGAACAGCGCGATGTCGGCGAGGAACGGCGCCCACTTGTACTTCAGGTTGAAGACGACCGTGCTCGGATTGGGTGCGGTGATGTTCTTGATCGCAGCGTCGAGGTAGCCCCAGCCCTTCGACTGCTTGCGCGCGTCGTCGATCGAGAACTTGACGTCGGCCGACGTCATCGCCTTGCCGTTCGAGAACTTGACGCCCGGCCGCAGCTTGAACGTGTAGGTCTTGCCGCCGTTCGACGCCTTGTAGCTCGTCGCGAGCCACGGCTTCACGCTCTTCCCGTCCGGTGTAACCGTGTAGATCGGCTCCATGATCTGTTCGGCGAGCCAGATCGACTCGTTCTGGAAGACGTTCGTCTTGTCGAACGACTGCGAGTCCTCGATGCGCGCGATCGTGATCGAGCCGCCGCGCTTGGGCGTCGCGGCGCGGGAGCCCAGCGCCGCCGTCGTGCAGAGAGCGGAGACGGCGAGGAGGATCGCCAGGGACAGGAGACGACTGCGTGCGCTCACGTTCACTCCTTCAGACGGCGGGGGGCAAGCCTGTTGTGTCTTGTATACATCACACCTTCGGCCCGACAATGCGCAGGTGCCTCTGCCCCCGGACTACGTCGTCATAGGAGCCGGCGCGATCGGCGGAACGATCGGTGCGCGGCTCGCACGCGGCGGCCGGTCGGTGCTCCTGTGCGACGCCGACCGCGAGC
>Ga0137418_10005795_pt1 | contig 11344 bp, 12 predicted proteins | sample CZODoug3_1_2_16f_FD_122242 | JGI IMG/M metagenome (GOLD analysis project Ga0137418, IMG submission 122242) | Vadose zone soil fungal communities from Angelo Coast Range Reserve, California, USA - CZODoug3_1_2_16fungal (Hybrid Assembly) | ecosystem: Environmental > Terrestrial > Soil > Vadose... | reverse complement strand
AGAACGCAAAACACCCGTTGGCTCACTACCTACGCAAGAATTTCGAACTCTTAGCGAAGCACGTATAGCACGAGCCCCGCTCTCCTGCCCGATGATCGGGGAACGGCATAAAGCAGCTCTGGGACGCGGACGAAACGAGCCTTGCGGAGGGATGTGCGTCACGGGACACAGTTTCTGCGCACCTTGCCGTCTCGCCACTCCAATCCCGTTTGGGTTGCGATGATTGCGCGCTCGCGCAACCCGCCCGAGAGCATCACGCCGACGATTCTTTCGGATAAGCCGAAGCCGTATACCGGCGCCGTATGGATGAAGGTCATCCCACGTTCGATCGCGGAGGGGATCGTAGACATCGCGCGCTCGAGATCGCCCGTACTGCCGCCCCAGGCCCAGCTGCCGATTGCCTCGGTGTCCAGTCCCATGCGCGAAGCAGCGATTCCTGATGTGCCAATCTCAATCGTTTCCATGGCCCATTCGTTCATCAGTTGCGCAGCATCCTCGTTGAACAGTTGCCCTTGCTTGCCTTCCTGTAGAGCAATGGCCGTTCCAGCGAGGCAGCTCTTGCCTGCCTTGCTGCGTAAGCAGTGCAGCAACAAGGACTTACGGATTCCCTTGCGCGAGATCGCGGCCCGCGTCGAATCCCATTGAACACGGGGTGATGCCCACCCACTGGCGCGGTGCCCTCCGATTGGCGCGCGTTCGCCGGCACTTTGTCTTCCCAGGCCGCGCCTCCCGGCTCATCCGATACGCAAGTCCTTGTTGCTGCGGGGCTCGCCAGGGGGAATAACGAGAACTTGGCTGCCTGGAACGGCCTTTGCTCTTTGAGCGATGCGGGCAAGTCCCGCCCATTCTTCCAAAGGAGATGCCGCGAGCGCTGTGCCACGAGGAGCGCTGCCGGGGCGAGAACCGGCGGGCGGACTCGTCGACGAGTGGAAGTGATACGAACGAAACGAAATGGACTCCGATGGACATCAAGAGCATTCGAGACGAAGCCTTTGCAATGCCGCTCACCAGCCCCGCCTTCCCGATGGGACCGTACCGCTTCGTTGATCGGGAGTTCCTCATCATTTCGTACCGCACCGATCCGGCCCGATTGCGCGCCGTGGTGCCCGAGCCGCTGCAGGTGGCCGCGCCGGTCGTGAATTACGAATTCATTCGCATGCCGGATTCGACCGGGTTCGGCGACTACACCGAATCCGGGCAGGTGATCCTGGTGACGTACAAAGGGCAGGTCGGCAACTACACGCACGCGATGTACCTGGACGACCATCCGCCGCTGGCCGGGGGCCGGGAGCTGTGGGGCTTCCCGAAGAAGCTCGCGCGGCCGAAGCTGCATACCGATATCGACACATTGGTTGGCACGCTCGACTATGGCCCGGTACGGGTCGCCACCGGCACCATGGGATACAAGCACCGCACGCTCGAGGCGCAGGGCATGCAGCGTTCGCTCGCCTCCACCCCGAACTACCTGCTGAAGATCATCCCGCACGTCGACGGCAGCGCGCGCATCTGCGAGCTGGTGAGCTATTACCTGGAGGACGTGCACGTGAAGGGGGTCTGGGAGGGGCCCGCGTCCCTGTCGCTCGCGCCGCACGCGCTGGCACCGGTGGCCGACCTGCCGGTGCTGGAAGTGCTGAGCGCCAGGCATTTCGTGGCCGACCTGACGCTGGGACTCGGCAAGGTCGTGTTCGACTATCTCGCGTGAGGTCAGTTCGCTTTACCGGTCGGAAGCCGTGCCCGTCCGAGGCCAGGACGAGCGCGAAGCCGCAAGGGCGTCGGCACCCGGTTCGAGGCGGCGCAGGTCGTGCGTGACGAAAGGCTCGTCGGCGCCCGGTTTGTCCAGCCAATGCGGGTGCTTCAGCGTTGCGGTCATGTCGGACAGGCCGCTCGACCAGTGCTCGTTCATGGTCAGCATGCCGAACTGGTAGTCCTTGGCGTAGCTTTCGTAGGGCTTGTCGCGATAGATCAAGTGGATGACGTTGCGACGGGCGCCGGAGGCGAACCGCACGCCGCTCTGATAGGGCGCGCTTTGCCGCTCCGACTCCGGAACGAGCGCCAGCAGTTCCTGCACCATCCGGCGCAACCTCTGCTGCTCGCTCATGTACGTCGTGACCAGGCGGGTCCGACTCGAGTACTGCAGGTCCTTCTGGCGCACTGCCACCTGGAGCAGATCCTTGGGCAGGTTTCCGGCCGCGCTCCACAGATCGACCTGGAATATCAGCGCATCGGACTGCGGTTTCGCGATGAGTACCCAATAAAGCGGCGTGTTCGAAATCAGCCCGCCGTCCCAATAGAACTCGCCGTCGATTTCGACCGCCGGAAAGCCCGGCGGCAAAGCGCCCGAGGCCATGAAGTGCTCCGGGCGCAGGCGGCGCTCGGTGTTGTCGAAGTAGACGAAATTCCCGGTGCGCACGTTCACCGCCCCGACCGACACCCGCATCAGGTCCGGGCGATTGATGCGGTCGAAATCGGCGAAACGCTCCAGCGTCTCCCGCAGCGGGCGGGTGTCGTAGAAGCTCGCCGCCTGCGGGCCTTGGGCCGCGAGGGCGAGCATATGCCAGGGGCGGGGAACGAAAAAGCCGTTCTGCCCCTCGAGCAGCGCCCGGGTCGACTCCAGCGAGTCGATCAGGACACGCCAAGCCTGGGATAGCGCGTCGGGCGCCTCAGGGAGCAGCGTCAGCGGCAAAGGCGGCCACCAGGGTTGCCGGCAGACGAATTCCCAGAATCCGCGCAGGCGCTCGACGCGCCGCTCGGGCGGATTGCCGGCAATGACGGCCGCGTTGAGCGCGCCAATCGAGATCCCGGCAACCCAGTTCGGTTGGATGCCTGCCTGGGCCAGGCCCTCGTAGATGCCCGCCTGGTAGGAGCCCAGGGCGCCGCCGCCCTGGAGCACCAGCGCCGTGACCTCGTAGTCGGGATGCGGCCCTCCCGTTCGCGAGATCGATTCATCCACTGACAACGGTATTTCGATCGCGGAGCCCATTGCTCTCTTCCGGTGTGCCGTCAAGCGATGTGGGTGTTAACCACGCTCGGGGCGTCGTTGGCGGCCACGTCAAGTTTCGCGCCGACGCGCACCGCCCTGGCTTTCGCTACGCGCCCGCGTCCCGTCCGGAAGAAGCGGGCCACTTCGTCGCGCCGCGCCAGCGTGTCGCTCTCGCCGAGCTCGATCAGTTCGCGCGTGTACGGGGCCTCGAAGAGTAGATAGCTGGCGAGTGCCGCACCGCTGGCCTCGTGACCGTTGCTGCCGCGCACGCCGATGCTTCGCAGCAGCATTCGCACCGGCCGGGGCAGGTTTTGTACATGGCGGGCGGCGATGACATCCAAGCTCTGGCTCGGCGCGATGACAAGAGTTTCAATCGGCTTCAACCCCGACCGCCAACGCATTCCGGCCGGCAGCAGCGCGAGCGTGCGGTTGATCCGGCGCAGCCGTTCAATGTCGGCTGGTAGCGCATCGAGGAACATGCTCGATAGCGCGTGTCCGGCGATCTGCGCCAGGGACGGGTAACCGTACTGCGCTACGAGGTCTCCCGGCGGCTCCTTCATGCGCCGGGCCTCGATCACGAGCACCCGCTCGGCGCCCAGGTGGATCGCCGGCGAGATCGGCGCCACCTGGCGCATTGAGCCGTCGCCGAACCACTCGGTGCGGCCGGCGATGGTGAGCGGTGCCGCCGGGAAGACGAAGGGGATTGCCGAGGAGGCGAGCAGGTGGGCGACCGTGATCGGGCCCGGGACGGCGACGCGCTGCCGGCGTGTCCACGGGAGGAGCCTTCCAACCGTGTCGTAGAACGTCACGTGGTGCCCTGACGTATAGCTCGAGGCACTGACCGCGAGCGCCTGTAGGTGGCCTGCACGCATGACCTCGGGCACGCGCGCAAGCGGCAGCATGGCCTCGAGCAACCTGGCCAGCGGACGGTTGTCGAGCAGCGAGCGCGGATTCAGCCGCCGCCAGCGCGCGATCGCCCAGCCGGCCGTGAGCAGCGTGAGCCAGCGTGCACCGCTGCGAATGACGCCCAGTGCATCGGCGCGGTAGATCTGCTCGGCGCTGAATTCGCGCCAGACGTCGACCAGATGCGCCACGGCGAGATCGAAGCAATCGGCATGGCACGCGATCCCGGCCGCGTTGATCGCGCCCGCAGAGGTGCCCACGATGATCGGGAATGGATTGGTGGTCGGGGCACCGAACTGCCGCCGAATGTCCCTTATCGCCTTCAGCACCCCGACCTGATAGGCGGCGCGCGCGCCGCCACCGGTCAGAACGAGTCCGACTCGTGGCACGGGCGTGGGGTGTCGATCGATCCTGTTCATTTTGACGGCCTGTCCGTGCTGGGGTGCTCGGCGCCGAAGGCGGCTGCGAAGAACTGTCGGTGTTCGTCGGCCACATGATTCCGATAGAGCGTTGCGAATCGCGCCGCCTCGTCGATCGAAAGTCTGGCCGGGCGGCCAAAGCCGATCGCGGCGAGGCGACGGCGCAGCTTCTTCCAGGCGTGCTCGAGCGCGCGATGGTCGGCTGTGAAGGTGGCAACGCGATCGCGCATGGCGCCGCTGTCGCGGTCCTGGACGCTCGCGAGAAGGGCCGGAAATAGGCGAACCTCTTGTTCGTTTCGATGGCGATCGATCTCGCCATCGAAAAATTCGCACAAGCTCCGTGCCGTTTCGCGTGCGTCCTTGCTCATGCCCCATTCGGAGAGGTACCCGGGAAGGCGTAAGAGAGCCGTGAATAAGGCTTCCATGCGCTTGTCGCGGCGCGTGGCAGCGGTGCGCAGATTGTCAAAGCTTGATGTCATCGCACCGCCGCTTATGAAGAGGGAGCAGTTTCATTGGCCAACGGTGTTCGTTGCGACGCCGTTCGGTACCAGGCCTTCGGCATCCCAGACCCAACCGCCGCCGATCGCCTTGTAGAGATCCGCGTAGGACTGGAAGAGCTGCGACTGGGCCGTAACGTACGCAAGCTCGGCGTTGAACAGCGACTGTTCCGCATCCTTGCGATGGAATTGGTCGTTGCGGCTTGTGGCGAAAAGCTCATCTACGACACGCCTTGGCTGCAAGCAACTGGAGTTTGTTCGGAAGACGCTCAAGCTCGAGACGATCGAGTCCGCGAGCCGATCGAACAGCATCCGTTCAATCCGCACCACATCCTGGTCGGTTGCAGCGGAACCGTCGAGAGTGAAGCGGATCCGTTTTCGAACGACGCATTTACCGGCCTCGCGCGAGACGATCTCCCAGTCTGCAGACAGGGTCGCTGTGCCGGCCCGTGTGATGTCGAGAGCACTGATCGCGACGGTGATTCGGTAGTCCGGAGTCGCTGGCTGCCGCCGATCGGTCACAACCGCGCGAGATATCGCGAGCGCCAGCCGATCCGTCAGAAAGTCCGATGCCAACAATGACAGACGGTTCACCCAGCGGCCCGTCATGCTACGCACGACGACGTCGCCCTCGCGGGTTAGGATGTCCTGCGTGTCGATGTAGCTGGGCAAGCTCACACGCTCGAGCTCGATCACGGGCGCCCCGCTCTCGAGCAGCGGCTCGATCGGGCTCACCGAGGGCTCTGACAGCGTGTAGAGCCTGAGGGGCGGCCCAGCCGCGCAGCCGGCGAGCGCGACGACGGCTGCCGCTGCCAGGCACGCAGACATGCGGACGCTCATCGCCGCCGCCCGGTCACCACGAGCTTCGGATCCTGCTCAATGTCCATGGCAAAGCCGCGCAGCGCCGCGGACGCATCAGACAAGTTGTTCAAGGCGGCCTCGAGGTTCGTTCGAGCCGGGGCGTCATCGTTCGTGAGGCTCTTCAGATTGTTCAGCACATCGCGCGCATCGGTGATCGCCTGGTTCGAGGACACCAGCAGCGCGTGCAGGTCCGCTCCTCGCCCGGTCATTTGCCGATCGGCGTTGGAGGTGAGCCGGTCGATGCCCGCGAGGGTCACATCCATCCGGGCCTGCATCTGCTTGATGGCGGACCGGGCGGTATCGAGTGACTCGCCCGCCTTGACGGAGGTACGCTCCGTGCTTGCCAGCACGGGTGGCAAACTCTTGGAGAGCGTGTCGGCGGCCGCCTGCATACTGCGCATCATCAGGGCCGCGTTCTTCGCGAGATCCTGGATCGGAATCTCGCTCAGCTGCCGCGCCATATCAGGGCTGCCCGAGCCGTCCGTCGGAATCTCGGGGAGCGCGGCGAAGCTCGCGTGGAGGCGCGCAGGGATGGACGTGTCGAACTCGAGCTCGACCTCGCTTTGATTCGAGATGAGGCTCACCGGGACGAGCTCCGCCCTAAGGCCTGCGGAGACCATCTCCGCAATCGTCGGGGTCTTTGCCGCAAGCCGCGCCGGCCAGATCAGCTTGCCTTCCTCGAGGCGGATCTTGACGGGGATGTAGGCCCGATGATTCGTGGGGTCGAGCTCGATCGCGACGGACGATACGGCTCCGACCCTGACACCCCGGAATGTGACGGGCGCCCCGACGCCGAGCCCGCTGACGGAACCCTCGAACACGATCTGCGCCGCCTGCGTCCGCCCGAACAGGTCAAGACGGCCGAAGAGCACGACGGCGGCGAGCGCGAGCACCGTTCCACACAGAACGAATAGTCCTATCGTAGCGAGCCGAGCGTTTGCCATTGCCTGTCCTCCCGGTTTGCAAGCGAGTTTCCCGCGGCTTCGCCTCGCATGAACTCCCTCACCCTTGGATCCTTCGCCCGATCGCGCAGCGCCGCGGGCGAGCCGTGCGCGATCGCCGTTCGAGCCTCGCCGTCAAGAAACACTCCGTCGTCGGCAATCGCAATCAGGCTCGACAGGTCATGGCTGACCATCACCACGGTCGTCTCGAGTGCATCGCGCAGATCGACAATCAGAGCGTCCAGCCGCCGCGCCGTAACGGGATCGAGACCGGACGATGGCTCGTCGAAAAAGAGCACGTCCGGATCGAGCGCAATCGCCCGCGCAAGCCCGGCCCGTTTCGCCATGCCGCCCGAGAGCTGCGCCGGCAGCAGATCGACGGCCTCTTCCATTCCGACGAGCGCGAGCTTCAGCGCGACGAACCATTGAATTGTCTCCTCGTTCAGCCGCGTGAACATCTGCAGGGGCAGCGCGACGTTTTCGCCGACCGTGAGGGAGCTCCATAGCGCCGCGCTCTGAAATAGGACGCCGAACCGACGTCCGATCCGCGCCCGTTCGCGGTCGCCAGCCGCCCAGTAGTCCACCCCCGCGAACGTCATGTTGCCGCTCAGGGGTTCCTCCAGGCCGATCATCGATCTCAGCAGGGTGCTCTTCCCTGCTCCGCTCCCACCCATGAGCGCAAAGATGCTGCCGCGACGAACGTCGAAAGACAGATGTTTCTGGACGATCCTCTCGCCGTAGCCGACCGACACGTCGTGCAGCGACAAGATCGCCTCGCCCGCCCTCCGTTCGATTGCGGCATCCACGAGCTTCATATACCAAGCCTGGCGAGCACGACCGCGAACATGGCATCGAGAGCGATGATGCCGACGATGTTGAGGACGACAGCGCTGGTTGCGGCGTTGCCGACTGCCTGAGCGCTGCGAGCTGCGTTGAGTCCTATCCGGCAGCTCGTGATACCGATCAGCGCGGCGAAGGCGAGGCTCTTGACAGCACCGATGACGAAATCACCGAGCGGTACCGCCTGGAACGTCTCGTACAGGTATCCCGCGCCAGTGAAGTCGAGCGATAACGTCGCTACCGCGAGGCCGCCGGCAATCGCCATGAACGAGCCGACGAGATACAGGACGGGCATGGTCGTGCACAACGAGACCACGGAGGGCAGGACCAGATACTGATCGACCGGGATGCCCAAACTCGAGAGGGCGGCGATCTCATCACTGCCTCGCATGGTCGCGAGCCGAGCCGCGTAGGCTCCGCCGGTGCGGCCGGCCATTACGATTCCTGTGATGACGCTCGCCAGCTCGCGCACGCAAGTGACGCCTACCAGGTTGGGCACATACGCTTGCGCGGAGAATTGCCGCAGTTGCGCGGCGCCGATAAAGGCAATGATGGCGCCGACGAGCAAATTGACGACGCCGACAATGGCGATTGCTCGCGGGCCAGCGTCATTGAGATCCCTGATGAAATCGGCTCCACGAACGTGAGCCCGCCCCGCGAGGAGCTTGAGGGTGCCACCAACCATCGCGATGGCCAGCATCGCACTGCCGCCGAGGTCGGACAGAAAGCTCGCCGCCCGACCGCTGATCCATGCGAGCGGAGGGACTCTCCTGCGTCGCACGACCGGCCGCTCCTTCGGCCGCGCCGGCAGCAGACCGAGCAGCTTCTGCGCCGCCGGAGGCAACTCGCTGTCGTCGACGATGATGCCGGAGGCCGCCGCGAGTTGCTTCACGTCCCAAAGGAAAGCCACGAGGGTCATATCCCATCGGCCGAGCCCGCTCACATCGAAAGCGAGTCGCCGCAACCCGGCGGGGCCCGAGAGCCGTGAGATCCGCGGTATCCCCGCCCCGCCGGCTTTCACGAGCCAGTCTCCCAACACTGCGATGACGCCCGCTTCCCCTCGACGGCGGAATTCCCACGCGGCCATGGTTCGCACCTCCGATTCGGCGAAAGGGCGTTCGATCCTTTGACGCTTGGTCAAAAAGCTGCCTGACGGCAGTTAGGCAAGCAACGGCCGTTCCAGCGAAGCGATTCTTTATCGCGGCGCCTCGCAAACAGCGCAACAACAAGCACTTGGGATTCGATCCGCAGTGGAGGATGAAAAGGCTGGGCATCTCGCGCCTCGATTGAAGCGCCCGCCGGCTGGCGCTGTGCCCGCGCGCCGGCACCGATTCGACCCAAAGGCCCGGTTTGCGCCGGCGGGCGCGCAGGCTGCGCCAGTGGTGTTCGAGCGCCTGCAGCCGCGGGCCGCGTTCGTGCTACCGCGACCCAGTTCCCGGGTGATGCCCGCGATGTGGAAACGCACGCATCGATCACCGAGCATCGCAAGCAGGTGAAGGAGGACACGGCCAAGGCGGAAGCGGGCGAGGGTCAACACTTGGATGTCCGGGGTCGTGAGCCGTGACGCGCAGTGATTGCTGCTTTTGTTTCCCCATCAAGTGGTGGGCAGCGTGCTTGTCGCTGTCTGTCGTAGTCAGCAAGCAGCAAGCGCCGTTCCAGCATCGGCCGGTGGCGAGCAGGTTCTGTAACGACAAGGACTTGCGAAGTCGACTGGGCGTGGCAGCGGTGCGCAGTGCCAGCCGTTTGCTGCCAATGCGCGGGCACTGCGCCCGCGGGCGGGCATCTCACTCGCGGCGGGATATCCCGTGCTTTTTCATTTTCCACTGCACAGCGTGGAGCGCCTCATGCCCAGCCGGGATGCTGCGCCCTTCGGGCCGCCCACGTGTTATTGCTCTTCTTGCGACCGATCGCCGGAAAGACCTGCGTGGCTGGAACGGCCGTTGCTTACGCAATTATCGCCGGGCAGCTTCTCCGACGTGTTGGCAGCAACCCGCGAGGCATCGGAGTTCTTGGTGCCGGCCGGCAGGCCCGACGAGTATATGCAGGCGGGCGCCGCATTCGCACGCGAACTGGATCCGGGCGTCGAGATTTCCTTCTGGGATTCCCAACGCGGGTCGCTCTCCGTATCGCGCACGAGCCCGGGTATAGGCTCACTCCAGATGCGACGGCAGGTGTGATGGACGCCGAGGAAAGCCGACAATTGCCGCTGGCGCAGCTTTCCCTCCTGGCGCTCGGCCTAGGCGTCGTCACTGGCCTTGGCGCCGTGGTTTTTCGGGATCTGATCGGCCTGATTCACAACCTGCTGTTCACCGGTCATGCGCTGATCCGTTAGACCAAGGATCATGCTTTGCAGCGAGCTCACCGACCCTAAGTTCGGCGTACCCGGCAACACCGCCAACGGGCGGGCATTGCCGCATTGACGCGCCGCGCTACAGCAAATTCGAATGACTGCTGACCACGGGCTTTGGAGCTTCGCGTTGAGCGGAGAGACCACGGGTGCTGATCAGCGCGGCAAGCTGCGAGGCGCGAACGCGGGCCTCGTCACGCCGGCCCGGCCCCAGGCGTGCTCCGAGCGCGTCGATCTTGGACAGCACCGTGATCTGAAGCTCTTCGGGAAGACCGGCTTGCAACGCGACCTGGAGCCACGCGTACGCCTCGACGCGGTCGGGACCGTCGCCGGATCGACGCGCGAGGTCGTCGCTCAACCTGACCATCGCAGGCGTGAAGCCGGACTCCGCTGCTTTGCGATACATGGCCCGCGCGAGCGCCGGATCGCGCGCCGTACCCAACCCGATGTCGGCCATAACTGCGACGCTGTACGTGGCGTGCGGGTTGCCGTGTTCGGCGGAGCGCTCGAACCACCGAAAGGCGTTGGAATAGTCGCGCGGCAGGCCGACGCCGTACAGATACATCGTCCCGAGGTTGTTCATCGCCTCGGGCGATCCGCCGTCGATGGCTTTCTGGTACCAATACAGTGCCTTCGAATAGTCGAGCGGAACTGCCCCTCCGATGGAATAGAGAACCCCGAGATCGTTCATGGCGTCGACGTTCCCCGTTGCGGCTGCAGCGACCAGCGATTCGAGCGCGCCTTGACCTGGGGTCGGTGTGACGCCGGGGGCGGAGGGTGCCAGCTCGTTGCGATTCGCCGCGCTGGGCGAGGTCGTGACCTCGGCCGCGCCCGCGGCTGCGGACAGCGCCAGCAAGGCGCTCGCCGCCATTGCGGCAAAGTGCATCGCTACTGGCTTCATCGACGGCTCCTTGGAATCGAATGGTCAGGGAGGGGAGCCCGCGTAATCTCATCGACGATGCTTCTGGTGAGGTAGTCGGCAGCGAGAAAACTCGCTCCCCGGTCGGCCATGGTTGTGAGCAGCGCCTTGCCTGCCGCATCGATCGACGTCACGCCCGTCAGATCGACGCTAAGGATTGATTTGCGCCGACGGGCGAGGATGTCCTGCCAGCATTGCTCCAGCGCATGCAGCCACGGGGCTGCCATGCTCCCTTCGAGTCGCAGCGTGACGGCTCCGGGGAAGTCGTGAACGGTGATTCGCAGCATCGTGGATGACCTCGTTGGTAGTCCTTGCTCGCTTTCTTGAAAAGCAATGGCCGTTCCAGCGGGGCAGATCGTTGCTGCCTCGCGCTCTAAGCGGTGCAACAACAAGGACTTGCGGATCCGCTGCGTGGAGGTGCTTTGGAGGACAGAGGGCAGGATCCAGCGGCCAAGCGCCAATCGACTGGCATGGCCGCCAACGGGCGGGCACCCGGAATGTCACGCCGCCGGCATCAACCGGAGCGGGAGATGCCGAGCTTCTTCATCTTCCACTGCAGCGTCGAGCGCCTCAGGCCCAGTCGGGACGCTGCACCCTCCGGACCGCCCACCACCCAGCCCGTTTCGCGCAGCACGCC
>Ga0137418_10005793_pt1 | contig 11346 bp, 11 predicted proteins | sample CZODoug3_1_2_16f_FD_122242 | JGI IMG/M metagenome (GOLD analysis project Ga0137418, IMG submission 122242) | Vadose zone soil fungal communities from Angelo Coast Range Reserve, California, USA - CZODoug3_1_2_16fungal (Hybrid Assembly) | ecosystem: Environmental > Terrestrial > Soil > Vadose... | reverse complement strand
CTCTTGATCTGGCGCGTGGCCCGCGGCACGGCCGTCGGGAGCCGGGCCTTGTGAGCGGCCGGAGCCTGCGGCGCCACATCACGAGCGGCCTGATGACTGGCCTCGTGGCAGTGCTGTCGTTCACGGCGGTGCTCGCGCTCGTGCTGATCCTCGGCGACCTGATCGCCAAGGGGGCGTCGTCGCTCAACTGGGACTTCTTCACCAAGAATCCCGTTCCCGCCGGCCAGTCCGGCGGCGGTGTGGCCAACGCGATCGTCGGCACGGGCATCATCGTCGGGCTCGCGGCGCTGATCGGGTTGCCGATCGGCATCGGCACGGGGCTATACCTCGCCGAGTACGGCTCCGGCCGCCTCGGCTGGATCGTGCGCTTCGTCGCCGATGTTCTGAACGGCACTCCGTCGATCGTGATCGGGATCTTCGCGTGGACCTGGCTGGTGCGTCCCATGGGAGGGTACTCGGCGCTCGCCGGCAGCGTGGCGCTCGCGGCGCTGATGATTCCCATGATCGCCCGCACCACCGAGGAGATGGTGCGGCTCGTGCCCCACTCGCTGCGCGAGGCCGCCTTGGCGCTCGGGTATCCCCGCTGGCGGACCTCGCTCCGCGTCGTGGCGCGGACCGCGCTCGCCGGAATCGTCACCGGTTGCCTGGTCGGCGTCGCCCGCATCGCCGGTGAGACGGCGCCGCTGCTCTTCACCGCGCTCGGCAACTTGAACTTCTCGACCAGCGTCACGCAGCCGATGCAGACCCTGCCGCATCAGATCTATGAGTACGCTTCGGGGCCGTTCGCGGAATGGCACCGCCTCGCGTGGGCCTCGGCCCTCGTGCTCATGAGCCTGGTGCTGCTGCTCGGCGTCACGGCCCGCTGGGCCATCCGGCAACGCCATGGCTCCGCCCGCTGACGCTCGGCTGCGGCTCGAGGCCGTGCGCCTCACGGCCCTGTACGGGCGCCGTGCGGTCGTGAAGGACGTCAGTATCCTCTTCCCGGCGCACACGGTGACGGCGGTGATCGGCCCGTCCGGCTGCGGCAAGAGCACCTTCCTGCGGTGCCTGAACCGGATGCATGAGTTGTCCGAGGGAGGCTGGGTCACCGGTCGCGTGCTGCTCGACGGCGCCGACGTCTACGACGACGCCGTCGACCCCGTGCAGCTGCGGCGCCGGATCGGGATGGTGTTTCAGCGCCCCACGCCATTCCCCACGATGTCGATCTACGACAACGTCGCGGCGGGGCTGCGCGTGAACGGGCACCGCGGCCGGCGCGCGCTGGACGACGTGGTCGAGCGGGCGCTCACCCAGGCGGCGTTATGGGACGAAGTGAAGGATCGGCTGCGGGCCAGCGCGCTCGCGCTGTCCGGGGGCCAACAGCAGCGCCTCTGCATCGCCCGGGCGCTCGCGCCCCAGCCGGAGGTGCTGCTCCTGGACGAGCCGACGGCGTCGCTCGATCCCGCCGGCACGCAGCGGATCGAAGAGCTGTGCCACGAGCTCAAGCGCCTGTACACCATCGTCATCGTCACCCACAATATGCAGCAGGCGGCGCGCGTGTCGGACTACACGGCGTTTTTCTACCTGGGCGATCTCGTCGAGGTCGGGCGCACCGATGAGCTGTTCACCCGGCCGAACGAGGAGCGGACGGAAGCGTACATCACCGGGAGGTTCGGATGAGCGTGGCGATGCCGCCCATGCAGGAAGAGCGCCCCCAGGCGCCGCGCGCCGCGGTACGGCCGACCCCGTTCGCGACCCCGATCCTCGACGTGCGCCGCTACAATTTCTGGTACGGGATCACGCAGGCGCTGTTCGATCTGAGCCTCACCGTGCCGCGCCAGGCCGTGACCGCGCTCATCGGCCCGTCGGGGTGCGGCAAGAGCACCTTCTTGCGCTCGATCAACCGCCTGAACGAGCTCATCCCGCACACGCGTCACACCGGCGACATCCTGCTCGAAGGGGTCTCCGTGTTCTCCCGTGGGACCGACCCGGTGGCGCTGCGCCAGGTCGTCGGGATGGTGTTCCAGCAGCCGAACCCGTTCCCCAAGTCCATTTTTGACAACGTGGCCTACGGACCCCGGATCAACGCGCTCTGCGCGGAGCGCGACATGCCCGAGCGCGTCGAGCGCGCGCTGCGCCGAGCGGCGCTGTGGGACGAAGTCAAGGATCGCTTGCAGGCTCCCGGCACCAGCTTGTCGGGCGGGCAGCAACAGCGTTTGTGCATCGCCCGCGCGCTCGCCAACGAGCCCGAAGTGCTCCTCATGGACGAGCCGTGCTCGGCGCTCGATCCGGCCGCGACGCAGCGCATCGAGGAGCTCATGGTGGAGCTCAAACAGGCGTTCAGCATCGTGATCGTGACCCACAACATGCAGCAGGCGTCCCGCGTCTCGGACTACACGGGATTCTTCTACCTCGGTCGCATCATCGAGTTCGGGGACACGAAGCAGCTCTTCACGAGGCCGTCGGACGAGCGGACCGAGGCCTATATCACGGGGAGGTTCGGATGAACGGGATGCCCGACCAGGGTGGGCTGACCCCGGGGCGCGGCCCCGGGGTTCATCGCCACTTTCACGACGAGCTCTCGGAGCTCAAGTCGAAGCTCCTCAACATGTCGGCCGACGCCCAGGTGGCGCTCGGCACGGCGCTCGACGCCGTGCTCAAGCGCGACGGGACCCTCGCGGCGCAGGTCATCGCGGGAGACGGCATGCTCGACAGCCTCGAGATAGAGATCGAGGAAACCGTCGTGGACCTGCTCGCCACGCAGCAGCCCATGGCCCGCGACCTCCGGCTGCTGCTCGCGGCGATGAAGATCGCCAACGACTTGGAGCGCGTGGGAGATCACGCGGTGAACATCGCGCAGTGCGCCGAACGTCTCCTCGCCGCGCACCTGGTCGCCCCGGAGCCGGAGCTCGTCGAGATGGCGCGGCAGGCGCGGGGCATGCTCTCGGGCGCCCTGGATGCGTTCGTGCGAGGCGACGCGGTACTGGGCCGGGACATCTGCCGCCGGGACGACTCGGTCGACGCGCTGAATCGGTCGGTCTTCCGGATCCTCCTCACGCACATGATGGAAGACCCCCACATCATCGGGGCCGCTATGGAGCTGTTCCTGGTGAGCCGTAATCTCGAGCGCGTGGCGGACCTCGCCACCAACATCGCCGAAGACGTGGTCTTCGTCGTGGAGGGGAAAACGATCAAACACCACGCGGAAGGATGACGACCCCGCCCCGCCGCCGCTCGAGGTATTCCCGGTTCGCGAACAGTTTGATCAGCACGATGCCCGCGACGAACCCACCCACATGGGCCCACACGGCCACGCCTCCCTCGGTGCGCGAGACCGAGCCCACCGCTCCCATCAGGAGCTGCAGCACGAACCAGTAGCCGAGCATCACATAGGCCGGCAGCGCCACGGTCGTCACGAAGAACCCCAGCGTCACCAGCGTGTGCACGCGCACGCGCGGGTAGAGGAGGATGTAGGCGCCCATCACGCCGCTGATCGCCCCCGAGGCACCCACCATCGGCACGACCGAGTGCGGCGAGATCAGCACCTGCGTCGCGGCCGCCGCCACGCCGCTGAGCAGATAGAACAGGACGAAGCGCCCATGCCCCATCGAGTCCTCGATGTTGTTCCCGAACACCCACAGGAACCACATGTTGCCCAGCAGATGGAACCATCCGCCGTGCATGAACATCGAGGTGAGCACGGTCCACCAGTGCGGTTCGGCGGTCAGGACGCAGCGCAGGCCGGGTCCGAGCGGCACGGACGTGCCCGGCGGAGCCGAGCGCAACACCTCCGCCGGGATAAGGCCGAGCTGGCACACCGAGCGTGCCAGCGGCTCATCGGCACCCATCCCCTGGATGACCACCCACGCCAGCACGTTGAGCGCTATGACGCCGAGCGTTACGACCGGCGTGAGCTCGGTGGGGTTCTCGTCTTTGTAGGGAAACACGGTTGCTAAAGATAGCCTTCCGTCTGCCTTTTTGGCATCTTTCGGAGGCACGCTGATTGCTTGTGCGACGAGCCAGCCGGTCTGTGCATCACCCTCATGTTAAGGAGTGGTCGTCATGGCTGAGAAAATCATCGGGATCGACCTCGGGACCACCAACTCGGTGGTCGCAGTGATGGAGGGCGGCGATCCCGTCGTCATTCCCAACGCCGAAGGTGGGCGCGTCACGCCGTCCGTGGTCGGATTCACGAAAGATGGTGAGCGCCTCGTCGGTCAGGTGGCGAAGCGCCAGGCCGTGACCAACCCGCAGAATACCGTCTTCTCGATCAAGCGCTTCATGGGGCGGCGGATGAACGAAGTGGTGGAGGAAACGAAGCGCGTCCCCTACAAGGTCGTCGAGGGGCCGAACGGGCTTGCCTCGGTTGAGATCCAGGGGAAGCGCTACACGCCACCCGAGATCTCGGCGATGATCTTGCAGAAGATGAAGCAGACGGCGGAGGACTACCTCGGCCACAAGGTCGAGAAGGCCGTCATCACTGTCCCCGCGTACTTCAACGACTCGCAGCGCCAGGCCACCAAGGACGCCGGGAAGATCGCCGGCCTCGACGTGGTGCGGATCATCAACGAGCCGACGGCGTCCGCGCTGGCCTACGGCCTCGACAAGAAGAAGGAAGAGAAAGTCGCGGTCTACGATCTGGGCGGCGGCACGTACGACATCTCGGTGCTCGAGCTCGCGGAAGGCGTGTTCGAGGTGAAGTCGACCAACGGCGACACGCACCTGGGCGGCGACGATTTCGACGCCCGCATCATGGAATGGCTCGTGGCGGAGTTCAAGCGCGATCAGGGGATCGACCTGTCCAAGGACCCGATGGCCCTGCAGCGGCTCAAGGAAGCCGCGGAGAAGGCGAAGATGGAGCTGTCGACCGTGATGCAGACGGAGATCAATCTCCCGTTCATCACGGCGGACCAGTCCGGGCCCAAGCACCTGAACATCACGCTCACGCGGGCGAAGCTCGAGCAGCTCGTCGACGACCTGGTCAAGCGGACCCTCCCGCCGATGGAGCAGGCACTGAAGGACGCCGGGCTCAAGCCCTCGGAGATCGACGAGGTGATTCTCGTCGGCGGCCAGACCCGGATGCCCAAGGTTCAGGAGATCGTCAAGGGCTTCTTCGGCAAGGACCCCCACAAGGGCGTGAATCCCGACGAGGTCGTGGCGATCGGGGCCGCGATCCAGGGCGGCGTGCTGGCGGGCGAGGTGAAGGACGTTCTGCTGCTCGACGTGACGCCGCTGTCGCTGGGCATTGAAACCCTGGGCGGGGTCACCACCGTTCTTATTCCGCGGAACACGACGATCCCGACCAAGAAGTCGGAGATCTTTTCGACGGCGGAGGACAACCAGACCACGGTCGAGATCCACGTGCTCCAGGGCGAGCGCCAGATGGCGCTGGACAACCGCACCATCGGGAAGTTCCAGCTGACCGGGATTCCGCCTGCCCCGCGCGGCGTGCCGCAGATCGAGGTGACGTTCGACATCGACGCGAACGGCATCCTGCACGTGTCCGCCAAGGACAAGGCGACCGGCAAGGAGCAGAAGATCCGCATCGAGGCATCGTCCGGGATCGGTGACAAAGACATCGACAAGATGGTCAAGGACGCGGAGGCCCACGCGGCGGAGGACAAGCGGCGCCGTGAAGAGATCGAGCGGCGCAACCGCCTCGACACGATGGTGTACGAGGTGGAGAAGAATTCCAAAGAGTGGGTCGAGAAGCTCGACGCGTCGCTCAAGGCGCGGCTCGACAAGTCCGTCGAAGGAGCGAAGCAGGCCCTCCGCTCGGGGAGCGCGGACGAGATCTCCCGGGCGCTGGACGAGCTGCAGCAGGCGTATTCCGCGGCCGGCGCGTCCCTGTATGCCGCGCAGCGCGGCGCCGGGAGCCCCGGCGCGGAGCCGCCGCCCGGAGCCGGGCCGGCGGAGCCCGCGGCGGAGCAGAAGGACAACGTCGTGGACGCCGACTACGAGATCGTGGACGACGACAAGAAGAAATAAAGGAGACAAGCAATGGCGGTGCGTACGAGAGATTGGTTGAAGTTCGGGGCCCTGGTCGCCCTGGCCTTCGTTTTCGGGCTGGCGTTCGCCTCTACGCTCGACCTGCCCAAGCGGGGCGCCGCGGCGGACTTCGTTCCCGCGGCCCAGGCGGCGGGGACATCGTTCCAAATCCCAGCCGCCAAGCCCGCCGCCGACATCGGCAACGCGTTCGTCGCCGTGGCGGACCACGTCAAGCCGGCGGTCGTGTTCATCAAGTCACAGCACGTCGAGCGCGCGCAGGGCCAGAAGCTGCCGCCGGGGTTTGAGGACTTTTTCCCGCAGCGGCGCCGCCCGCAGGTCGAGCAGGGCTCGGGCTCGGGGTTCATCGTCTCGCCCGACGGCTACATCCTGACCAACAACCACGTGGTCGCGGGCGCGGACCGGGTGACCGTGAAGCTGTACGACAAGCGTGAGTTCACGGCCAAGGTCGTGGGGACCGACCCCAACACCGACGTCGCGGTGATCCGCATCGACGCCCGCAATCTGCCGACGGTCGGCTTCGGCAACTCCGACTCGACCCGCGTGGGGGAGTGGGCCCTCGCCGTCGGGAACCCGCTGGGCGAGGCGTTCGCGTTCACCGTGACCGCCGGCATCATCAGCGCAAAGGGGCGGCTGCTGCAGGGCCTGCCGCGGCCGAGCTACGGCATCCAAGACTTTATTCAAACCGACGCGGCCATCAATCCGGGCAACTCGGGCGGGCCGCTCGTCAACATCCAGGGTCAGGTCATCGGCATCAACTCGGCGATCGCGAGCGAGACCGGGTTCTACTCAGGCTACGGGTTCGCCATCCCGATCAACCTCGCCCGCACGGTGATGGACCAGCTCGTAAAGACGGGCCACGTGGAGCGCGCCGTCATGGGGATCCGTATCGACGACGCGCGCCAGGAGGATGCCGAGGCCGTGGGTCTGAAGCAGATCCGCGGCGTGCTGGTCGAGAGCTTCGCTCCGGGGCAGTCACCCGCCAAAGACGCTGGGTTACAGCCGGGCGACGTGATCGTGGCGCTCGACGGGCAGCCGATCGACAACACCCCGCAGCTGCAGCAGAAGGTGGGCTTCAAACGGCCCGGTGAGAGCGTCGACGTGACGGTACAGCGACAGGGCGGCGAAAAGAAGACGTTCACCGTGCGCTTGGCGCGCGCGCCGACCGATTCGGAGACCGAGGTGGCGTCGACTGGCCGTGTGAAGCCCAAGAGCGATGCGTCCGCCAAGGAGGAAGCGCTGGGCATCTCGGTCGAGCCGCTCTCACAGGACGACCGCCAGGATACCCGGCTCAGCGCCGTGTTCACGCAAGCCGGCGGCGGCATGGTCGTCACCGAGGTATCGCCCGACGGGCCGGCGTACGGGCGGCTGTCCAGTGCGGACGACGGCGCTCCGGACATCATCGTCTCGGTGAACGGCACCACGACTCGTACTCGGGCCGCGTTCCGCGAGGCGCTCCGTAAGGTCAAGTCGGGCGACATCGTTACCCTGCAGGTCATGTCTCGCACCGGCGACCCATCGTCCAACGGCTGGTCGAGCCGGATCGTCCGGCTGCGGGTGCGCTGATCGTCAGGGCCGGCGCAGCAGCACCGCGCCGGTCACTACCTGCCAGAGCACGGGAAGTACGAAGGCCGCCTCGTCGGCCTTCGTGCTTTCCGGGAACGCGAGCGCCAGCGCCGCCGCGATCAGACCACCGGCCACGGCGCCGGCCCCGAGGCGCCGTGGCAGCACCTTCCCGTTGATCACTGCCCAGCCGAACAGATACGTCGAGATCCCGAGTGCAAACCCGGCGGTGCGCTGCGCCGCGAGGGCGAAGGGATGCAGCATGTCGTACAGAAACACCGCGTGCGTCGCGGTGAGACCGGGCTCGGCCGCGACGTAGCTCTGCGCCAGGGTCCACCCCGCGCCGACCATGAAGGTGACCACCACGGCCCATGCGCCGTAGGCGAAGATCGCCACGAGCACGCCCGCCCGGGCCGCGCCCTCGCCCGGTGTGCCGACGTGCATCCCGGCGACGCCCACCAGCCCCGTGAGCGTGAGCGTGAACCCGAAGAGGAACGACCAATGGATCGCCCGCCATGCGTCCGCGCGGGCGATCGCTGCGAGCTGGGCGGCGCCGTCGCCCGTGAGGTCCGGATGCACCAGGGCGGCGGCGACCACGAGCAGCGAGCCGACGACGAGCGCCAGCGGGTAGATGACGGGGCGGGCGAGGCGGAGCATGGGGATCTCGCGTGGTCCAAGTCGCCCCCAATCTAGCTGCCACTCCCGGTCGCGCTATATTGGAACCGGAGACCGATCCCGGGAGCGAGCATGCAGTTGACGCGGATCCTGCGTGAGGGGTTCATCGCGGGGCTCATCGGGGCCGGGGCCGTCGCGCTCTGGTTCCTCATCGTCGACGTGATCGCGGGACGACCGTTCTTCACGCCCGCCATGCTCGGCTCGGCCGTTTTCTTCCAGGAGCACGATCCGAGTAAGGTCGTGATCGCCTTCTCCCGCGTGATCCCCTACACCATGATCCACGTGTGCGCCTTCATCATCGTCGGCACCGTGGCGGCCGCGCTCGCCGCCGAAGTCGAGGTCGCTCCCCCAACCCTGTACCTCATCGTCGTCACGTTCGCCGTATTCGAATTCGGGTTCTACATCATGCTCGCCGTGCTGGCGCAGCCGCTGCTCGGCGCGCTCACCTGGTGGAACGTCGCCATCGGCAACGCCATCGCGGCCTACGGCATGGGCTACTACTTGTGGCGCTCGCACCCGAAGATCGCGGAAACCCTCAGACTGCATCCGCTGGGAGAGACGGACGAGGGCGAATAACAACGCGGAAGTGGGAAGGCGGAACGCGGAACATCAGCACGACCGTCGGCCCGGCTGTTCCGCGTTCCGCGTTCCGACTTCCGCGTTCCCGTAGGCTTCCAACGGCACCGCCAACTCCACATCACCGGACTCTTCCCGGGCGCTCCATCGGAACCACACCACGCTCGCCGCGACCCACAGATAGATCGTCCCCACCACCCACATCAGCAGGCCGCCCATCTGCTGGTCCGCGAGCGCGGTGAGGCTAGAGACCCGCGGCGCCGCGGCGTAGAACGGGTAGAGCACCCGCTCCGAGAGCGTGATGAGCGCTCCTGCGAGCGACATCGGGAGCCCCAGCGCGAACAGGTAGATCAGCTGCGTCGGATAGCTCGCCCGCGGCAGCTCGGGAACGGGCGCGAGGATCGGCCACCACATGACCACGGCCGTGGCGATGAAGACGAGGTGCTGCACGATGTGGAGCGGGTGCTGCTCGAGTGCCGCCTCGTAGAATTGCGGCAAGTGCCACAACGTGATCGGCACGGAGAAGAGCGTGCCCGCCACAAGCGGACGCGTGGCCCGACGGGCCAACCGGAGCACCCCGGCGGGGCCGAGCAGCGGACGGACCACCCACGCCGGCGTCCCGTATAAGAGCAGCGGAGGAAACACCAGCGTGAGCGCCAGGTGCTGCACCATGTGCGCGCTGAAGAGATACCCGTCGGAGAGGTTGTGCAGCGGGCCGTTGAGTGACACGGCGAGCACCACCAGGGCTCCGCCGAACGCCACGATGCGCCGGGACGGGGCCGCCAGTCCCCCTAGATACGCGTAGAGCCCGCCCAGCAGGGCGAGCCCGATCACGACGCTCGGATGGAGATCCCAGCGCTGCCACGGCGGCGGCACGATCATCCGGCTCCGGCCGCCCCCCTGAGCGTCAGCGCTCCCAAGAAGAGGAACAGCAGCGCCACCATCACCCCGACCGCGATCACCAGGGGGCCGCCGAGCAAGAACGTGAAGAGCTTGTTGTCGTCCTTCAGGTGCATGTAGAACATGACCACCAACGTGAACTTCACCGCCGACAGCACGAGCAACACCGGCACGAGCAGGCCAGCAGCCGCGGCCCCGAGCAGGACATTCGCAAGTGGGGTCAGCTCGGCTTGACCGGCGATTGGACCAATAAAGAGATTCAAACGTATGGGTATATTGCTCCCGGTTTTACGATTTTTTTCCAGGGAAGACTGCTCCACTGGTCAGACAAATGGAATCCCAATTACAAAGAGTATGTCGAAGCCAAAGAGGCGCCCGCCGATGCCGGTGGTCAGGCAGTCGCTAGCGAACGCATGCTCGAGGAGCTTTCCAGGGACAAGTATGGCATCGGTTGGGGCGCACAACTACACATTAAAGACTATCCAAATGTGAAACAGATCGCCCTGGCTTTCGATGAAAACGGGCCGTATGTGCCCATGACTGCGGAGACGGTCTCGAACCGCACCTACCCGCTGGTCCGTAGTGCTTACGTTTACGTCAATCGTGTTCCGGGGAGGCCAATGGATCCAAAGGTACGGGAATTCTTACGCTTTGTTCTGAGTCGAGAAGGCCAGCAAATCATCGATCAGGGTTCGCATCCGGGCCGCGGCATTTTGCATGCGGCCCAAATAATCGTGGGCTTCGGGGGCCAGCGTGCCCACCACTTTGACTTTGAGCCGATCGCCGAAGGCCTGGATCTTACGCAAGGGCTCCTGTAAATCGTGCGAAGCGACGAAAGCAAATTGTTCCAGTTCCGAATTGGACCTGGCCAGCTCGGAGGCTTTCTGCGCGAGCGTTTCTTCGACCCGCTTACGCTCGGTGATGTCCTTGAAGACGAGCACGGCGCCGACGACCTTGCCATTTTCGTTGATGGGGGTCTTGACGTACTCGACGGGAAAACCGGAGCCGTCTTTGCGATGAAAAATCTGTTCGCCCAGGTGCTGCCCGTCCACGAGGGTGTGCCCGTTGGAGCCGTTGCACGCGAAAATTTCCTGTTCGGTTTTCCCGATCAATTCTTCGAGCGGCCAGCCGGTGATTTTCTCCACGGCCGGGTTCACAAAGGTGGTTTTGCCGTCCATATCCAGGCCGCAAATGCCTTCACCGGCGGAGTTTAAGATATGTTCGTAGCGCCGCTGAAGCTTCTGGAGTTCTTTGGTGCGGGCCTGGACGTGCAGTTCGAGCACACTCTTGGAGCTCTCGAGGGCCTGCCGTTGCTGGGCCAGGTTCCTTTCCGCTCGTTTGAGGTTATCGAGTTCCTCCTGCAATTTCGAATTGGCTGCCTCGAAGCTGGTTGCCCGCTCCTGGTCTTTGAATCTCAACTCCTGCAATTGCAATTCGGATTTGCGGCTGTCGGAGAGCTGGCTTTCGAGCTGGATGATCCCTTTTCGTACGTCGTCCTCTTTGGCTTGGAGAAGTTTCACCCAGTTGCGGCGCCAGGCCACATGCGCGCTTACCAGCGCGGCCAGAAAACCGAATCCTCCCAGCGCGGTGGCGATAACGACCCGGAGAGAGAAATGATCGAACTGCTTCATCAGGCCCGGGCCGGCA
>Ga0137418_10005792_pt1 | contig 11347 bp, 8 predicted proteins | sample CZODoug3_1_2_16f_FD_122242 | JGI IMG/M metagenome (GOLD analysis project Ga0137418, IMG submission 122242) | Vadose zone soil fungal communities from Angelo Coast Range Reserve, California, USA - CZODoug3_1_2_16fungal (Hybrid Assembly) | ecosystem: Environmental > Terrestrial > Soil > Vadose... | reverse complement strand
CGCGTCAACGCCCCGCTGACAGCTTGCGGAGCCCTTACTTCAACGGTGCGGGCCGTCTGCCCGGAGCTAACGAAGTGCAGGTCAAACATGTTGCGCATGGTGGTCACGATCTCGGTGGCCTCCTGCGGCGTGGTGTGCGAAGGCAAGGTGAACCTACCCAGAGACATACGGTCAAACTGCTTGTGATTTTCCGCGCTGTCGGCGGCGACCAGAAGTTGGTGCGCATCCAGCGCAGACCACATGGTCTTACTCACCTCGCAGGCTAGGCGAAGTGCGGTGAAGGAGTCCACGTCGTCGACGAAAAAACGCACCGGCCGCGGAGTTACGGAGTCGTCGAATGTCACCGTCACGCCGTACGCGGAAGCTATCTCGCCAAACAGGCCGTGAACATCGCCACGATAGTGGAAGGTGGCGCGGTCGTCCTTGGGTTCGAGATGGATCTCGCCCATATCCGTCCAAGTCGTGGGTATCACTGGCACGGAAGGCGGCGCAGATTGCTGCAAAGCCTCGGCGAGCCTTTGCTGCGCGAACGAGTTTCCCGAATCCAGTTCCAATGCGCGCTTGAATTCCGCTACAGCCGGTGCAGGTTGGCCAGCCGCGAGCAAGGCGTTACCGTGTGCCATATGATTAAAGACGAGCTGCGCCTTCAGCAACTCGCGATGCGTCAGGAACTGTGTGTCGTGTGGAACCAGGCGCAAGGCCTCGTCGAACTGCGCGAAAGCCTCTTCCAGGCGCTTACCACTTTCCAGCTTCAGCGCGCGCTGAAAGGCTACGCCTGCCTGTTTGAGATCTTTTTTAGAAACTACGCAGTTGGTGCCTCCGGGAAGTCCGCTGGCGCACAACACAGGTGGAGACGCCCCGCTGGGCGCATCGGCGCCGGCAAAAGCCCATAACGCGACCAGAAGAGTCGCCGCAAGGATGAACAACGCGCGCTGCATTCGCTTGATTCTAACCCGGAAGAGAGGTCGCGTGGAGCCTCCAGTTGGACCCGGTACCTTCGATTTCACTGGCTTCAGGCTCGCCGAAAGCCAGCGATCACGCAGGTAGAACGTGCCGGTTAGGGTGGCTTGCGAGAGGTTTCCTGAAGCATGATTCTCTCAATGCTGCGTGCTTTCCCCGTGTTTTCCTCGCAATCGACCACCACCGCGCAAAGCCGTACGTCGCCGGTCGCGGGCTCGAAGCGGACGGGCATTCCGTTAAGAAACTTTCCCACCACCAATTCCTTCTTGACACCGATTACCCCGTCGTAGGGACCAGTCATGCCAACATCGGTAATGTAGGCGGTGCCATTGGGCAGAACACGCTCGTCCGCCGTGGGAACATGGGTGTGCGTGCCGACCAGCGCGGTGACCCGACCGTCGAGATACCAGCCCAGGGAGATCTTCTCCGAGGTCGCTTCCGCATGCAGGTCCACGAAAATGACTTTGGCCTCAATTTGCTTCAACAGATTATCCGCAGTACGAAAGGGATCGTCATTGGAGGCCATGAACACGCGACCCTGCAGGTTGATTACCGCATAAGGCACCCGCCCCTTGCGTCCCTCGTATAGCCCCCATCCGGGCATGTCATTGGGGTAGTTTGCCGGCCGCAACAAGCGCTTCGCCGGACTGTGTGCATCGCCATTCGCCATCTGGAAGTAATCGAGGATTTCGCGCTTGTCCCACACGTGATTTCCGGTGGTGAGCACGTCGATATTCAGGTCGAATAGTTCTTCGGCGAGTGATGGCGTAATACCGAAACCCGCAGCGGCGTTCTCCCCGTTTGCAATCACAAGGTCGATGGCGTGGTCTCGAACCAGGCCGCGCAAGCGGTCCTTGACAATATTCCGTCCCGGCCGTCCGAAAATGTCGCCAATGAAGAGAATCCGCATGCAGTTTCAGGGGTACACTTCGATGGTAACATGCGAGAACGCGGGTCCCGGCGGGGCACAGCGCCTTGGTTTCTCTCGATTTGCCTTTTTCGGCGTTCTCCGCGGATGTTCTCCGGGAGCTCTGCGGTTCAAGGTTGGGCTGGTCCCGACTGCGAATTCGGCACGAGCTCCGCAGTCCGCAGAAAATCGTAATTTCCCGCCGGATTCAGCTTAAGGTTCCGAACCCGCCGGTTGTGCACCAGCACATTATCCAGATACCACAAATCGATGTAGGGCAGTTCATCGGCCAGCACCCGCTGCACCTCGGCGTAGAGTTGCTTGCGCACCTTCAAATCCACCTGGGCACGCGCCTGGTCAATCAGCGCGTCCACCCTGGGGTTGGCATAATGCCCGCGGTTGGCCCCACGCGGCGGAAATTTTGACGAGTGAAAGGCGTATTCGAAAATGTCCGGATCTTCGTTGCCCCCGATCCAGCGCAGGCCATAAAGCTGAAATGCGCCCTGGGTCACGTCGGCAAAGAAAGTGCCGAACTCGAAGCTGCGGATATCGAGCGCAATCCCCACATTCCGCAGTTGCTGCTGCATCACGGCGACCATGAGCCGCGTGTTCTCGTCCGTCGAGGTTTTCATGGTGATGTGAAAGCGCAGCCCATTCACCCGAGGGTAGCCCGCCGCGTCGAGCAATTTCTCAGCCTTCTCGGCATCGTGATCGTAGGAGGGAACGTCGCCGTTGTAGGCCCAGCTCTGCGGGGGAAGAACGCTTCGAGCCGGCTGCGCTTCGCCGCGCCACAGATACTGCATCATCGGCTTCCGGTCGAGAGCGTAGGCGATCGCCTGCCGTACCCGAACGTCTTTGAGAATAGGATCGAGCAAATTGAATCCCAGATAGGCCAGCCTCGTCCCCGGCCCGCGCTCGACTGCTAGCCGCGGGTCCTGCTGCAACGTAAGCACGGTATCCGGAGTAAGGGAGTTGATGGTCACGTCTCCACTGCCTTTGCGAAGTTCAAGAGCCTGCGTGGTCGCATCCGGCACCACTGCAAATCGCACGCGAGCCAGATGCGCCTTCTCACCCCAGTATTCGTCATTGCGCTCGATGATGACTTGCTTATCCGTCTCGGCGCTGACAAACTTGAAAGGCCCGGAACCGATCGGCTGGCGTGATACTTCGTCGCCGGTGCCGTAAGGCACAATGCCAATGGCGCCATCAGAAAGATTCCACAGCAGGGTTGCGAAGGGCTCTTTAAGGTGGAAGACGACGGTGAAGTCGTCGCTCGCGTCAATGTGAACGACCAAGCGGTAGACCGCCGTCTTGGTGCTGCGAATCTTGCCCTGAAGCAGGGAATCGAAGGTCCACTTGACATCGCGTGAGGTAAGTTGACGGCCGTCGTGAAACTTCACCCCTCGGTGCAAGTGGAAGACGTAGGTGAGTGGATCGGGAATCTCCCAGCGCTCGGCCAAGCCTGGGGCTACGTTTAAGTCGTCTCCTCTGGACAGAAGATCGTCGAAAATCAGGTTGTCAATCCGTTCGGACGACCCATCGATTCCAACTCGCGGGTCCAGATTCATGGGGCTCGACTCGATGATCATCACCAGTGTGTTGGGATCCGGCTTGGCCGCGCAGGAAAGCAGGAAGAACAACGACGCAACCGTGACCACAGAAAACATTGCTCGAATGGTCACGATCGCGAATGGATAAAACGACTGTGCCCAGCCACTCACCGTCAAAACAGCGTCTGGCTTCGGTCCTGGGCGCCCGCTCGCAATCATCCGCAGTCCAGACACATCTGATAGAGGTTGCTCACGGTTCTCCAATTGCGGATGGTGCCGCGCTTCAAGAGCTGTCTTTCCAAGGGATTGTTGGCCAAGCTTTCGGCGACTCCATTCGGGAGGTAGAGGTAAATTTCCTTGCCCAAACAACGGGACTGATCCGGCGCCGCAGTCAGTCTCTCGAACTGCTTGAGATCAGATGGCGCAGGACTTTCAGGCAGGAACATCACGTGCAGCTTCGCCTGGTCGATTCCGCGCTGCTTCAAGAATGGATTGGTTTCAATGGTTTCGCCCATTTCGTCCAGCGTCCGCGAGAGCACCGAAACAGAATGGCCGAAGTCGCGGAGAATGCTTTCTTCGATTCGCTTCGACAGTCCGGCCGGGGAAAGCTTCGCGGTGTTGAAGACCACGTTTCCACTCTGGATGTAAGTCTTCACCTGCTCGAACCCCAACCCTTCGAATGACTTTCGAAGTTGATCCATCTTGATCCGCTTGTGTCCGCCAACGTTAATGCCCCGCAACAGCGCCACATAAACCGCCATAGTCAGCACTCTTCGCAATAAGTTATGGATATGAAATCTTCCCCAACACCGCCGCCCGTTTCGCTCCCGTGGCCGAGGGCACGTTCGAAGGCCGCCGATGCCAGGTCTCGTAGGCCAGCATCGCGAAAGCCACGGCCTCTTTCGCCTCTGACGGTAACCCGAACTCATCCGAGAATCGAATCTTTATGCCCACTGTAGCCAGTTCGTTAGACAACATTCGAACCAGAGTCGGATTCTTTGCCCCACCGCCGGAGAGAATCATTTCGGCACAGGGTTGCTTCCGCCCGCCTGGGGAAGCGTTCACCACAAATCGCTGCACGGCATCCGTGATCGACCTGGCGGTCAGCATCGTAGCCGTGGCCACAACATCCTGTTTGCGGGCGCGACCGCAGCTTTGCAAGAACTCTCGCACGAACTCACGGCCAAATTCCTCGCGCCCAGCCGCCTTCGGCGGCGTCCTGTGGAAGAAAGGACGGCGCAGGATATCGTCGATCACCCCATCGAGTGCCTCTCCGGAAGCGGCGAGCTTTCCGCCACGGTCGTAAGGCCGGCCGAAAAGCTCTTCCGTGACCGCATCCATCACCATATTTCCCGGACCCGTATCGAACGCTACAACGTCGCTGGCCGCCGCCCCGGCGGGAATGGCCGTCAGATTCGCAATGCCGCCGATGTTCTGTACGACGCGTCCCCCTGGGGAATCGGCGAACAGCAGATAGTCGAGGAAGGGAACCAGGGGCGCGCCCTGGCCCCCCACTGCCATATCCGCCGGACGAAAATCAGAAACCACCGGCACACCTACCCGCGCCGCAATGGTTGCGGCCTCGCCCGTCTGCCAGGTTGCCGCCACCTTGCGACCCAGGAACGGCTTCGGCTCGCCCTGGTGATAAAGCGTCTGCCCGTGACAACCCACCAGTTCAGTTTTCACTCGAAAGCGGCGCTGTGCCGAGAGCACGGCGTCGGCATACAACTCCCCCAGCAAAAAGTTCAGACGCGCTAACTCGGCCACCGATATTTCCTCCGCATTCATTGCACCCAAGACCGCTGCCCGGACTCGCTTCGCATACGGGATCTCGATGTGCCCGAGGAGCTTGATGGTGTGGCCAGGACGCTGCTGCCCGCGACCCGTATCGCGGGACCACGCGCGGGAAGCCGTCCCGGACGGTTGCCGCGCGCCGCCACGCGTGTCGCCCACCCGCACGAGCGCCACATTGATTCCGTCCGCCGAGGTCCCACTCATCACTCCGGCCACGACCAGCATAGCTTTGGGTTTCATGTTCGCAGCCGCCGCCGGGCGCTCTCCACGCGGTTCAGAACTTCAAGCCGCACCTGCTCCCCGAACTCCCACAATTTTCGCGATAGCCGGTCGGTGCTGCCCGCAGACGGCACCTTCGCCCTGCTCTTCCACTCTTTCGACCTATTCTTGAAGGCCATAACCCGCGCCGCTGCTTCCTCGACGCGCTGGGCAAACTTACGATCTCGTTCCGCCGTCTGCACGAGTTGTTCGAAGGCTTCGGTGATGTAATCTTCACGGTGGCAGATCAGGCACAAATCTCCTCCTGCAGCAATATGTCCTACCGCAGCTTCGCCAATCGAGGCCGCCGTAAGCACCGCCTCCATTTCCAGATCGTCAGACACGATCAGCCCGCGGTAGCCGATTTTCCTCTTCAACACATCGGTGATCCATTTCCGTGAAAGCGAAGCCGGCGTGCCCGCACGCGTGACGGCGGGATAAGCCGCGTGCGAAATCATCACCATGGGGAAATCACGCCGCAGCGCACGGTAGGGAGCCAAATCTTCGTCCCACAACTTACGAAAAGATTTGCCTACTGACGGCAGCTGGTGGTGCGTATCGAAATGGGCCTCGCCCAGACCCGGAAAATGTTTGCCGCATCCCATCACGCCCGCCGCCCGCAATCCGCTTAGAAAGGCGCGCGCATAGCTGGCCACTTTCTTAGGATCGTCGGAAACCGCGCGCGAACCCATGACCGTGCGCGAAGCCTCGAATGCCAGATCCACCGAGGGAGCGAAGTCCGTGTTGAAGCCTAGCGCCCGGCAGCATTCGCCGATGATCTGCCCGTGTCTGCGGAACAGCTTGCGATCGCCGGTGGCGAACACATCCGCCGCCGCTGGCGCCGGACCGAGCACGTCGCGAAAGCGGTCCACGCGGCCCCCTTCGAGGTCCACGCATGCGAAAAGCCGCGTAGTCACACATTTCTGGCAGTCCTCGAGAAGCCGCCACGTCTGTTCAGCACCGGTAATGTTGCGAGCGAATAGGATCACTCCTGCTGGCTGCAGCTTGCTGAGCAGGGAACTGAGCCGTCGAGTCATCTCCCTACCTTCGAAGCCGACGATCAGCAGTTGTCCAACGCCATGGATCTTTGAGGATTTATTCTTGGCTGACATTTTGGGTGAATTAAGGATGAAGTTCTCTATGTCCTCTGTGGCGCTGTCAGATTTCCTTTTTCAGCTCGGCCAGCAAATTCAACGCCTCCAGGGGCGTGAGACGGTTCAAATCCACTTGGCGCAGCTTCTCCAGCACCGGTTGCGACAGAGGAGTGAAAATTGTCAGCTGGGCGGGCGGAGGATCCGCCCCCGGCGATAGGTGCCCGGTCAGTTCACGTTCCGCCGACTCATGTTCCGCCAGCACCTCCCGCGCGCGTGTGATCACTTCATTCGGTAGACCTGCCAGCTTGGCAACTTCGATGCCGTAGCTGCGGTCGGCTGCGCCCGCCTCGACCTTTCGCAAAAAGACTATCCCGCCGCCGGTCTCCTTCACCGAAACGTGATAATTCTTCACGCCCGCAAGCTGCTCCGCCAGTTCCGTGAGCTCGAAATAGTGAGTGGCGAAAAGCGTCTTGGCCCGAACTCGCGTATGCAGGTACTCGACGGCAGCCCACGCAATTGCCAGTCCGTCGTAGGTGGCTGTGCCGCGGCCCACTTCGTCCAACAAGACCAGTGAACGGGGCGTCGCCGTGTGCAGGATCGCCGCCGTTTCCGTCATTTCCACCATGAATGTGGAGCGCCCGCGCGCCAGGTTATCGCTCGCGCCGATTCGAGTGAAAACGCGGTCCACCACCCCCAGACGTGCCGATCGCGCCGGAACAAACGACCCCATCTGCGCCAGAATCACGATCAGCGCCGCTTGCCGTAAATAAGTCGACTTGCCGCCCATGTTCGGTCCGGTAAGCAGGAGAATGTTGTGGGTTGAGGAATTTAAGTAAACATCGTTGGGCACGAAACGTTCGCTGCCGCCGGCCAATTCCTGCTGCTCGATCACGGGATGCCGGCCTTCGATGATCTCCAAGTCTCCGGCGTTGCCGCCGTGCGGGTCGTCCGCCGATGAATCATGGCTTGGCGAACCTACAAACGTGGGCCGGCAGTAGTCTCTGAGCGCTGCCATGTGGGCCAGGGAAGCCAGCACGTCCACTTCCGCCAAAGCCAGCGCCGTCCGGCGGATGCGCTTCGCCTCACCGGCAATCGCCGTCCGCAAGTCAGTAAACAGCCGCCTCTCGATCTCCGTGATCTTTTCCTGCGCGTCGAGAATCTTGGCCTCATATTCCTTCAGTTCAGGAGTAGTGAAGCGTTCCGCGCCCACCAGCGTCTGCTTGCGCTCGTAGTCGGGAGGAGCGAGATGCAGATTCGGTTTGGAAATCTCGAGGTAGTAACCAAAGACAGAATTGAACTTGACCTTCAGAGAAGTTATGCCGGTCCGCTGCCGCTCCCGCTGTTCCACCTGCGCCAACACCTGCTTGCTGTTGCGACTCAGGTCGCGGAGTTCGTCAAGCTCGCGATCCACGCCCGCAGCGATCACGCCACCCTCGGCGAAACTCAGGGGCGGTTCGGGAACGATCGTGGTATCGATGCGCTGCCGAAGCTCGCTCAATTCATCGAGGGCTCCGTGAAGGGTCTTCAGTCGCTCCCCACCCAGGCCGCCCACAGCGGACTTGACTGCGGGAATCTTCCCCAGCGATGCCGCTAGCGCAAGCACATCGCGGGGATTGGCTGTCTCCAGCGTTACGCGACTGAGGAGTCGCTCCAGATCGAGCACCCCGTCGAGAGCGCGTCGCAGCTCTTCCCGTGAGATGGTGTCCTTTACTCCCGCATCCACCGCGTTCAGCCGCGCATGGATCTCGCTTAGATCGAGCGATGGCCGCAGCAACCATGACCGTAGCAATCGCTTACCCATGGGCGTAACCGCGTAGTCCATGGAGCGGAACAGCGTGACTCCTGCGTCCGTGCCCGCGAACAGCGGTTCAATCAGTTCCAGATTTCTGACAGTCACCGCGTCCAGCACCAGATAATTCTGTCGCTCGTACACGCCAATGCGATCTACATGGTGGAGCGATCCCCGTTGCGTGGAGCGCACATAATGAAGAATGGCCCCCGCCGCAGCCGCAGCCGCTGTCCGTCCGGCCAGCCCAAACCCTTCGAGCGACAGAACTCCAAAGTGATTCTCCAGCAGTGGAATGGCGTGGTCGGGAGAAAAAATCCAATCATCCAGCGGAGTCTCAGTGCACATGGCTCCTGCGGCGCGCGGCCGCGGAAAAGATTGATGCTGGGACGGCCGCCTCAAGCTGTCCGACCGAGGGAAGCTCGGCACTGTCGTATCGAGGCCCGCAGATACTCCGGGCTGTTTGGTGGACGCGACTGATTCGCCAGCGCCGGCGAGCGAAGCAGGCCTGTCCGGTTGATCAAACAACGGAGCTGCCGATCCATAGAGCAGCTCTTTCGGCCGTAACTGCTCCAGCTCCTCCTGCACGCGCCTAAGCGCGTTCTCGCCGCTGAACTCAGTGGCGCGAAACTCGCCTGTGGAGACATCTAATGCCGCAAATCCCACCCGATCGCCAACTTGCGCGATGGCCGCTAAAAAGTTGTTCTCATCCGAGCCGAGCGACGAGTCCGCCGCCGTTCCCGGCGTGACGACCCGCGTCACTTCCCGTCGCACAATCTTTTTGGTCAGCCGTGGATCTTCCATCTGCTCGCAAATCGCAACCTTGTAGCCTTTGCGAATGAGCTTGCCGATATATCCTTCGGCCGCGTGATGCGGCACGCCGCACATGGGAACCGCAATTCCTTTCTCTTTGTTCCGTGAGGTTAGGGTGATCTGTAGCTCGCGTGATGCCACAATGGCGTCGTCAAAGAAAAGCTCGTAAAAATCACCCAAACGGAAGAACAGCAGCGCGCTAGGATGGTCTTTCTTGACCGCGGCATACTGCCGCATGAGCGGAGTGGACGGCTCGGACATTTCGGTCGGCTTCGAGCGCGGATTATAACAAAGCTTCATGCCCATCTTCTGCGGCACACGTCACATAACCGCAGTGGAAATCCGAGTTGACGCCCGCTTCGGCTCAGTGTTCTCTTATTCCATGGAACTCCGTAAAGATCCCATCACGCGCTCCTGGGTCATCACCGGCGACGATCCCACCGATGGCAATCCTCGCCAGCGTGGCGCGTGTCCGTTCTGCCCAGACGCCCCCAATGCGGCGCAGATCATTTCGACCCAGATGGGCTCCCAGGGTACTGCTTGGGCCGCACGCGCCGTGGTTCACCCCACTCCGCTGTATCGGATCGAGGGAGATCCCGGCAGGCGCGGCGACGGTCTTTACGACCGCATGCGCTCGGTCGGCGCGCACGAGGTGCTGGTCGAGAACCCTAACCATCAGCGCCATTTGTGGCAGGCGACGGATCGCGAAATCGAGCTGTTTCTGCGTCTTGCAGCCGAACGCATTCTCGACCTTAAGAACGATCCACGGATCAAGTACGTGAGTCTCTTCAAGGACTACGGCTCTCACGCCGGGCAGGAATTCGATCATCCGACCTCGCAGCTTACGGGGACTATGTTCGTACCTCGCCGCGTACTCTATGAGTTGCGTGCCGGCCGTGAATATTTTCTAAGCAAGGAACGTTGCGTTTTCTGCGACATTCTGAACCAGGAGGAACGTCAAGCCGTGCGCGTCGTGGAAGCGCGCGGAGACTATGTTGCCCTTTGTCCTTACGCGCCGCGCGTTCCTTATGAAACCTGGATTCTCCCGCGTACCCATGAGGCCGGATTCGAGCGTACTGCGTTGGTCCGGCCGGACATGCTCGGTGAATTAGCCGCGATTTTGCGCCGCACCCTGCAGCGCATACGCACCATGGGCGAGGACTTCCACCTCGTGCTGCACACTTCGCCTAACAGTCTGCATCCTTCGAAGACCTTGGGTTTCTGGAAGACCATTGAGGACGACTATCACTGGCACATCGAGATACTGCCCGTCATTGGCTCCAAATCGCGGTCGTACACGTTCAAAGAAGTTTATTACTCGCCGGTGAGCTCGGAAGCCGCAGTAAAGCATCTGCGCGAGGCGAACATTGAAGGCTGAAGCGCGCTCGCCGTATGGCTTGCGCGGCCAGCACACCTGGAGAAATTATGTCGTCAGAGTCGCTCTCGCCGCAGGAAGCCAATGACCTGCTGCATAAGCTCATCACCGAATCCACGCGGGTTCAGGGTGCCTTTGTGAGTCCGGTGTCCGGCGTACGCGCTGTCGTCTGGGGTGTGATCCGCGTTTCTTCCACTGGCTTACTCAATATCGTCGAGCGGGAGGATGACACTACTTCGCCGATCATATGCTTCGATCCGTCACGTGCCGTCTTGCGAAAGTATGGGGACGAGAGGTCGATAAGAGAAAATCCCGGAGTTGCCGAGTTCTTTAAGCAGCATTTCGCTTCTGCCGTAACTTTGGCTTTTGAAGATGGCTCGCTCATCGCGCTCCTCGAATTCGCCGACAAGAGATAAAGGAGCGCTGCTCTGTCACGCAGGAGGCCGCGGGTTCGAGTCCCGTCGCTCCCGCCATTTGTTCTCGGAGTTGGCGCAGAACCTCTACTCCATGAGTGCCAACGATAACAGCGCGAAAGCACGTTGTTCCAAAGGGACACATGATCAAGCGGTCGGGGGAGTATGAGATCGCGGGACCGAAGGGTGACTCGATGACAAAGCGATTCTGGAGCTGCGCCCTCGTGACGCTCCTCAGTGCTGGCGTAAGCGCGGGCTTTTCCCTTGCAGGTCTACTCGGCCTAGGCAGGGACGACAGCTTCGCCCGGTATGCGGCTTCACGAAGCGTCGCCTTGTTGCTGACGGTCCTGATCGCGATCGGCATTCGTTCCCGCATGGCAATCGCGTTTCTGGGAAT
>Ga0137418_10005791_pt1 | contig 11348 bp, 14 predicted proteins | sample CZODoug3_1_2_16f_FD_122242 | JGI IMG/M metagenome (GOLD analysis project Ga0137418, IMG submission 122242) | Vadose zone soil fungal communities from Angelo Coast Range Reserve, California, USA - CZODoug3_1_2_16fungal (Hybrid Assembly) | ecosystem: Environmental > Terrestrial > Soil > Vadose... | reverse complement strand
GATATGCGCTCCAGGCCACCGCCCCGGGCGCGACCACAGCGTCGAGTGCTTCGTTCACCATCTTCACCCCGTAACCACGTCACCGCCGTCGCCCGGCTACCCCGCGGCGCGGTTCGACTCGTTCCAGGCGATTTCGAAGGACCCGTTGCACCGCCGGCAGCGCATGCTGGTGGCGTGGCCTTCGAGCTTCGCGCGGTCGCGACAGTTGGGGCAGACCGCGTAGCTCGGACCCCAGGTTGCGGGGAAGCGGGCCGTACGCGTCGGGCTCGGCACCACGGACCAGCGCAGCGCCGGCTCGGGCGAGAGCTGCAGCTGTCCACGCGGCAGGGATAGCGGGTTTCCTTTGACGTCGAGCACGACGTCGGTGGGCGTCAACTTCAGGATGCGGTACCACGCGCCTTTGCGAAGCGCGCACTTCACGTCCGCTTTCAGACGAGCCCACTGGAACGCCGCTGGCATGGAACACGACCTCGCGTGCGAGGACGCCCATACGGTGGCGCGCGGCGCGCGAGCCGTCAATCCACGCGTTCGACCGCCTCGCTCTTGAGACCGGGCCAGGCCTGGCACGCCCGGACCCACGCCCGCTTGCTGGGCGCATCCAGCCTGCCGGCATTCTCCTGCTTCAACCACTCGAGCAACCCAGCCGCGGAGTCGTGCGCGGCGACGCGGTGCTCTTCTCGCAGCCCCACCCCTTCCCGCAGCGACCAGCGGCACAGGTGCGCCACCAGCCGTAGCCGGATCGTCAGGTAGATGTCGATGTCCAGGCCGCGCGTGAGCGCCGGGGAGCCGCCGCGCTCTTCGGCGTGGCTCAAGAGCCACCCGCGGAACGCCAGGTCCCGGTCACCCGTGCGGGGAATCCGGAAGTCCAGGGGCTCGCCACGGAGGTTCTCTCCGCCGTGCGGGATCATGATGGCGTATAGATCTCGATGCGCACCAAGCGGCGCAGCTCGGCGAACCCGGCGGTCGCCTCACGCCAGGGTTTGTGGAGTACCGCCTGCGAGGCTTCGTCGAGCTTTGCGTCGTACGTGTCGAGCGCCGCCCAATTCGGGAATTCCAGGATCACGAGATTGGTGTTCTCACCGGCGCCCGCGTATTGTGCGAGCTGCACGTGGGAGACCATCAGCTTGCGCCGCACCAGCTCATCCAGCACGGGATCGGCGACGTCGGTGAGCGCCTTGTTATACGCCGCCGCCTTGCCGGGGAGCGCCTGATAGAAGCCGACCCAATAGACGTGTCCGGGAGCGGCCTGGCCCGCGAGCGGAGTCGCGAGGGTAATGAGGGTGAGGAGAGAGGGGAGGGTGCAGCGCATGTGGGCGGGTTCCTGTCGCCGGGATCACACGAACATGGAGCGCGCCGGGCGCGACGGCAAGGAACATCGAATAGAGCCCGTGTTGTGTGGCGCGCGCACGACAGGCCCAACGTTTACGCGAGACGAACCAACGTGTGACGGAACGTTTACAACCAGGGGTGAGCGTGCGGCGAACCAGCCACCTCTCGGAGGAGATCCATGTCCGTCCTACCGCGCCGCACGTTCCTCTCCGCCGCCACCGCAGCAGCCGGCGGCTTCGCGCTCGCCTGCGTGGATCGCACGCTGGGCGTCCCGGTACTCCCCCAGGCGCCGAGCTCGCTTTCGCTCGATCCCAGCTCGTCCGGGATCGCGCACGTCGTGGTCATGATGATGGAGAATCGGTCCTTCGATCATTTCCTCGGATGGCTGCCGGATGCCGACGGACGGCAGGCCGGGCTCAGCTACCTCGATGCGGCGGGCGTGGGCCATCCCACGTACGCCCTCGCTCCCGATTTCCAGGGGTGCGGTCACCGGGATCCCGACCATTCGTACGAAGGTGCGCGCGTGGAGTATAACGGCGGCAAGTGCGACGGCTGGCTCCGCGTCAACGACACGTTCTCGATCGGGTACTACCGGCAGGAGGACCTCGCCTTCCTCGGTCGCGCGGTGCCGCAGTGGACGTCGTTCGACCGCTACTTCTGCGCGATCCTGGGCCCGACGTTCCCGAACCGCATTTACCAGCATGCCGGCCAGACCGACCGGCTGAGCAACACGCCCGCCATCTCCACCCTGCCCACCATCTGGGATCGGTTGGCCACGCGCGGCCTGCAGGGCCGCTACTACTACGGCGATGTGCCCTTCCTCGGGCTGTGGGGCGCCAAGTATGTCTCGATCAGCCGGCGGCTGGACGAGTTCTTCGCCGACTGCCGCGCAGGGTCCTTGCCGCAGGTGGCCTTCGTCGACGCGCCCTTCCTCTCGGAAGCGAGCGGGACGGGGCCGGACGATCATCCGTTCGGCGATATCCGGGCCGGCGAGGCGTTCCTCAATCGGATCTACGCGGCCGTCACCGCAAGCCCCGCGTGGGAGCGGACGGTCCTGTTCATCAATTTCGACGAGTGGGGCGGGTTCTTCGACCACGTGCCTCCGCCGGCCGCGCCGATCCCGGACGCCGACCGGGCTGCCGGGAACGCGGACGGGCTCCGCGGCTTCCGCACCCCGGCCGTGCTCATTTCACCGTTCGCGCGCCGCGGGCACACGTCGCACGCGCTGTACGACCACACCTCGCTGTTGCGGATGATCGAATGGCGCTGGAATCTCGAGCCGCTCACCGTGCGGGACCGGACGGCCAACAATCCCGCGCTGGAGCTGGACTTCAGGCGGCCACAGCTCGACGCATCCGCGTACCCCGTGCCCGCCGTGACGGGTGCGGTTTGCCCGGCGAACCCCGGGTTGATCGCGACCGGCGGCGCCCCACACTGGGAGGCGCTCCATGACGTCGCGCGGAAGACCGGCTGGGGTGTCTAGGGAGCGGTGAGGCTGAGCCGACTACCGTCGGCAAAGACCACGTCGCTGGTCTCCCACACCAGCTTCATCTTGTCCAGCGGCGTATCCCGCAGCCGTTGGTGCGCGAGCCGGAACGGATTGCCCCGAACGATCCGTGCCGGCTCGCGTCGCGTTTGTCCGGGGACGAGCGGCAAGTCCACCTTGAGGTGCGCGCTGTAGATCGAATCCCCGAACGTGTCGAGGAACGTCGCGTCTCCCTGGAACGCCCGAATCGCTTTCTCCCCTCTGTTCTGATACGCGAAGCCGAGCGAGATGTAGTCCTCGTACTGTTCCGAGTCGGGGTTTCGCGGCAGGTAGGTCTTCTTGACCACCGTGACGGCGAGGAGCGGATCGAGCAGCTTCCGGACGCTGTCCTGGCGCGCCCGCTCCGCCGCCGCCGCCGCCGCGTCCACTTGGGCCTTCCGGGCCTGCTCCGCATGCGCCCACGCCAGAATGTCCGTCATCGTCATAGTGTCGTGCGGAGCCTTCAGGGCAAACCCACTGTCGCCCGCCACTGCCAGCAGCAGGCGCGCGTCGGCGAGCGGCAGGCGGACGCTGTCGGCGGTCTTGAGAATGAAGTCGAAACGAGCCACCGGGACGCGGGTGGCGCGAAAGGCGTCCTCGCGGGATCGACAGCCCGAGAGCACCGCGCCGAGCAGGCCGGCGCATACGACGTTCGTGGTCCACCTGGATGCGTGCATCACGACTCCGATGGGAAGGGGCCAGAGGAGCGAGTCGATTCTCACAGGGTTACCCCCGGAGAGCTGCCGGGGTGCCACCGCCCGCGATCAGAGGCGATAGCCAACCAGCGTGCCCGACGCGGTCCGCAGAAACAGCATGTTGGCGACGGCGTCCACCGCGTACACCGGCTCGCGCTCCTTGCCGAGATCCACGCGCGAGCGCGGCTGCGCGCTGTCCTTGTCGATCTGCAAGAGGACGTTGCCGTTTCCCTCGGGCGCGCGGGTCAACATGAAGACCGCGCCCGGCACGGCGAGCGAGGCCTTGAAGCGCTTCGAGGCGAGCGCGGCTGCTTGGTGCGAATAGCCCGCGAGCTGTGCCCCGCCCTGTGTGTACGCCGTCGCCAGCTGCCCGGTGATGCGGCGCGCGGTGGAATCGGTGGCGTTGCGCGACGCCTGGGCGAAGGCGTCGCCGTACGCCGAGGCGGCGGCGCCGTAGAGCCCGGCGCGCACCGCGTTGATCCGATAGAGCGCGCGCAGCAGCCCCGGCAGCTGCGGCGCGGGGTAGTACACCTGCTGCTTCACCTGCCCATCCCGCGCCACGACCACGAGATTCTGCGGCGCGATGAGAACCAGCCCGGCGGGCCGGATTTCCATTTCGACGGGATCCTCGCCGCCCTGCAGCTTGATCTCGTCGCCCAGCGGTTTGAACGTCCCGGCGGTGCGGTCGACCGCGTACAGCCGGTGGTCGTGGCTTGCGAACACGTAGAGCGTGGTGCCCTCGACGGCATGGTGGAGGGAGTAGCGCGCGGTGTTGTAGTCGCCCGAGCTCAACGGTTTGCCGCTTTCGATCGCGTCCTTGAACTTCGGTTCTCCCGAGGCAAGGTCGATCACGTTCACTTCGGCATTGGTCGACGCGTCGGGCCGCGAGATGTAGAGCAGGCTCCCCCCGCCGGGCGTGAGCTCGGCGTACGCGAGCTGGCCCTTGATCTTCACATCCTTCTTCAGGCGCACGGTGGCCGTGGCCACGTCCAGCACGTTCACGAAGGTGCGCGACTCGGCGTCCACCGCCAGCACGGCGGAGCCACCGACGATCATCGCGTCGGTCACGGTCCCGCGCATGCGCAGCGGCTTGGCGGCGATGGTCGTTCCATCGTCGTAGCGCGCCACGTTCAGTCCCGTCTGCACCACGCCGTTCACAATGCGCACGTTGCCCGTCGCCTCCTTCGCGGGCGGTGATTCCGGAAGGATGATGATGCCGTCCGGGTGCTCCACGATGCCGTGCACCCAGCCCTCCACCGTCGCGGGCTTGGCCCAAAGCGCCTGGCCGTCGGCGAGGCGAAACGTCATGAGGCGGTCGTCGAAGCTCACGTACAGGCGATCGGCCTTGTTGACCGACGGGTAGAGCCGCACGTGTCGCGCGGGGTTCCCCGCGCGGGCCGTCGGCAAGGCGGTGGACCAGCGCACCGCGCCCGACCGTGCATCCAACGCGCGCAGACCCATCAGCGTGTGTACGACGATCATGTCGGGCCCGGCTTGCAGCACTTCGAGCGCGGTGGCCTCGGAGGCGGCGCGCACCAGACCCTGCATCAGGCCGCCCAGCCCCTTTTTCTTGGGCCCCGTCTGCTCGAACAGCGCGTCGTTCACCCAGCGCTGCTCGCCCGTCACGAGATCGTACAGCGCCACGACCGACCCTCCGGACGGGCCCCGCCCGTGCACCAGCAGAGTGCCGCTCTGCGGCAGCACGCGGCGGGTGACGATTTCCGTCAGCCCCGGGCGCCGGGAATCGAACACGGCCGCGCCGGTCACCGGATCGAACACCAAGAGCAGGCCCGGGCGCGTCGCTTCCATGAGCAGGGAGCCCTCGACCATGCGGACGCTGTCGGGCGGCAGCCCGCCGAGCTCGGGCTTCTCCCAGGTGACCTGGCCGCGCTCGATATCGACCCCCGCGAGCTCGGCGTCGGTCGAGACGAGGAGCGCGCCTGCCGGTGTCACCTGCTGCCAGCGGATGTCCCCGTTCAGTTTGAGCGTCCACGCCGCGGTCGCGCCGGACGCGATGGCCGGGGGGCGCGCGGGAGCCGCGGCCGTCTGCGCGTGAGCGGCCGTTCGGACCACGATGACCAGCGTGGACACGAGCAGCGCGCGACGAGCGGATATGGCGGCCATGGCGATCCCCCGGGTGGACGGCGGTGGTAGGGCGGCCCCCATATCCCCCCATTGCTCCCCGGAGCGCAAGGGTGGAGCACACACCGGCGGCGTGAACGCCTTAGCGTCGATGCCTCAGGAGCGGCCTGAATGCAACGACTAGTCAGGGAAGGCGCGCTCGGGGACCCGTTCAGGTCGAAGGCACGCGCTTTGCGAAACGAAACGGCCGTGGTGTCACGGGCACCGAAATGCCGAACCCCAGCCAGGGAGGAGGATGTGAAGCACAACAGCCGTCGAATTGCAGAGGGCCTGACGGCTCTCGTCGGTTTGGTCGTATTAGGGTGCGAGAATCCAGTAGCCACCAATCACGCGCCCGCGCCGGTGGCGCTGGCCGCTACGGCGGTGGATCGCCTGCCCGACCTCGGAATGGCCAGGCTGAGCGGTTTGTCGATCAGCCGCACGTCCGACGGGCGTCGGCTGCTGCGTTACTCGACCACGATTGTCAACGTCGGATCGGGCCGGTTCGAGCTGCACGGGCAACGCTCCAGCACTGGGGACCCGCTGATGTCGGTCACCCAGCGCGTGTATGACGACGCCGGCGGCTCACGCGACATCGCGACCTCCGCGGTAATGATCTACGCCGGCGATGGCCACAACCATTGGCACGTGCGCGATCTCCAGCTGCAAGAGGTGTTCAGGGCCGACGGAACCAGCGCTGGCCGGAGCGACAAGCGCGGATTCTGCTTCTGGGACAACATCCGGTATCGGCTCACGCTGCCCGGCGCTCCGCAGTCGCCGGTGTACGGCGAGTCGGGGTGCGGGGATCAGGGGAGCCTCACCACGGCCGTGGGGTTGTCGATCGGCTGGGGCGACATTTACCCCGCCTCGCTGCCGGACCAGAACGTGAACATCACGGGACTCGCCGACGGCCGGTACCGTCTGGTCGTGACGGCCGACCCTGGCGGCTGGTTCGCCGAGTCGGACGAGACCAACAATTCGACCTGGGTGGACTTCGATCTGTATCGCAACGGCCGGCGGGTACGAGTGGTCGGCTACGGCCCGAGCGCGACGATCGCCGCGCGCTAAGACCATTTCCAAAAGGTGAGCGCCCGGTCGAGACGACCGGGCGCTTTCTCGTTCCCTCGCAAATGCCCGAGGAGAGAGTCGAACTCTCACGGGGTTGCCCCCGGGGGATTTTGAGTCCCCTGCGTCTGCCATTCCGCCACTCGGGCCTGATTTCCGGGCCCTCAACTTAGCGCGGGCGCGAAGCGCGTAGAAGGGGCGCTCTATCGCAGTTCCAGATCGCAGTTAGAGTTCTCGCATGCGCCGAAAGGGTCTGCTGCTATTCCTCGCGTTGGTGCTCGTCGGTGCGATTCTCGTCGTGCTCTGGCTGCTGGCGCCCGCTCCCCCAGTGGCCGAAAAGCCCGTACCACCACCGGTCGCGAAGCCGCGTACGCCATCGCTTCAGGCAGACGCCGAGGGGCACTATGCTCCGGGCTACCCCTTTACGGTGAGTCGCTACCGATTCACCGGTTTCACGCTCCGTCCGGAGGCGTTTGTAACCTTTGGACAGAGCGGCTCGGAGGAGCAAGTGGCTTGCATCGAGGCCCGGATCAGCGCAACCGCTTTTCACCTGCGCTGTGACGATCCTCAGCTGGGCAGTGTCACGATCGACGGCAGGTTCCTCACGCGATTCGTGACCACCCGACTCGATGCCCCGGTCGTGACCGCGGTCGTGACGGTTCGGGATGGAGCTGGAGACGTCCTATACAGGGCGCAGGACTCGTTCGAATGGCGCCCCTCGCCGTGAGCATCGCTCTCCTCTGTCCGAGTTGTGGAAGTCCCGCCACGCTCCATCGCGCGCCCGTGAGCTTATGCCCCAATTGTCAGACGCCTTGGCCCGAAGCTCTCCGGTTGTCGGCTGAGGCGAGCCTGGCGCGGCAAAAGGTAACGCGGCCCCTTCTGCTAACACTGGCCCTCTACACAGCTCCCGCGTTTGGCGGCTTCGTACTCCTTCTCCTGTTCCTGGCTCCCTTCAACGCGGCGAATTACTCGATCAACGGAGAACGGGTAACGGGTTCCGAGTTCTTGGAGCGCGCGGGCGTTCTGCTCGGCATTTTGGGCGTGTCGTCGCTCGCCGGCGCTTACGCCATCTGGCGCGAATACCCATGGAGTCGCTGGGCGATCGTTGCGTTTTGGGTGGCGCAGGTGGCGGGGGCTATCGGTTTCGGGTGGGCTGACTCCGGCATCGGGGGGGCCGCCGGTGCCGTCGCCTCCTTGCTGACGGTGCTCGTGCTTGTAGGCTGGTATCTCTTCGGGAAAGAAAACGTCGTGGAGTACTATCAGGGGCTCGAGAAGGACGCGGCAGCGCGAGCGGCGCGCCTGAGAGCCCATCGTGCTGATCGCGCCTAACAAGGCCATGCCCGCCTTTGAGGGCCTTGGCTACGCGACCGAGGCCGCGGCGGCGCTGGTCTAACTCTTCGGCGGTCCGATCCGCTCGGCGTCCCGCTGTTTGGCGAGCATCCGTTCCGTGAAATCCAGCCGCTCCTCCACATCGGCGAGCCGCCGCTGCACGTCCTCGAGCGCGTCGAGCCGCGTCTGAACGTCCTCGCTTCTCCCTACCCGCTTCTGCAGCTCCTCGATTGCCTGCGCCAGGTCGCGCCGCGACCCCCGCGGCCCGCGCGGCCCTTCAGGAGGTCCGATCCGACCCGCGATCGCCTTGCCGATCGAGATGGCCATGACGATGAGAGCCACGCCGAAGGCCCACTCGGGGATGCCGAACATGCTTCTCCTCCCGTAAGCCCGTAACTTAGCCGCCCGCCTGCACCGGCGGGACCCTAGGGTCCCCGCCGGCTGGACGGCGCCCCCTGTGTCCGATGTCACAGTCCCGATCGGCCGGCAGCCGACATCATATGGCACGCGCGACCAGCGGGTGCGCGGACGCCCTGGAATTCGCAAGCCGACCGCTGCTCGGAGAGCGCGCATGCCGCACGTGCAATATTGGGCTCGAGTACGCGCCGGGATGGACTGCCCGCTGCGCCGCGGCGCGTGGTATCGCGTGGTCCAGCTCGCCCCCGGTGAGACGACGCTCGAGGTCAACAGCCGCCTGCTCCGCGTCCCGCGGGCCTACCTGCAGATCCTGCCGCTCCGTCCCCCCATGTGGTCGCTCGTGCGGCGACGGCCCGACGACGCGGATCCCGTCGCGGAAGATGGGAAATACGCCGTCTGCCCGAACTGCTGCGAGCGGAGTCCGCTGATCGATTCGTCGCCCGCGATGCGCTGTCGACGCTGCGGGGCCGTGGCGGCGATCGCGTGGTCCGACTCTCAATGGCGTGCCTTCGAAGTGCTGCCCGGCCGACCGGTGACGGGCGCGCTGGCACGGGCCCGCGCGGTCGCACTGCGAGCGCTGGCCGCGGCGTTCGGCCTCCGCCCGTGAGCTAGTGATGTCTTAGGGTTTCCTACGGGCGGGGGGTTTCCGCACGCCTCCCCGCGGCTCCCGCCCCGGCATCTGCCGCCGGGCTTCGCGCCGGTGGCGCACGACCTCCGCCACCCGCTCCTGGAATTTGCGGCGCTCTTCCTGGTACCGCGCGCGTTGCACCGGGGTGAGAAACCCCTGCATCTCCCGGTCTTCGCCGCGATTGAGCTCCTGCAGCTTGCGCTGGTTGTCCTGGCGCTCGTTGATGAGCTGCTTCACGCGCTCCTGGTTCGGCGTTCCCGCCGCCAGCTCGCCGTTCAGGGTCTGGTTGATCTCACGCTGCCGCGCGCGCAGCGGCTGGCGCTGCTCCTCGAAGCGCTGCTCGGTGCCCTGCAGCTTGGTCGCCTGCTCGTCGCTCAGCGCGAGCGTGGTGCGCACGTGCTCGTACCAGCGCTGCCGGATCTGCTTCCGCAGCTGCTGCGCCTCGGCCCCGTTCGACGGGCTCGCGGTGCTGTCCTCGGGTTCCTGCGCAACGAGCGGAAGCGTCGTCGCGAGCATCAAGGCCCATACGAGTGACTTCATCAACCCTCCAGCGCCTCGAGCAGGGCACGCAGCTGGGGCGCGCTCAAGTCGTCGAGACTCACGTCCTGCGAAGACTCCGTCTCGTGTTCCCCGCCGGGTTGACCCACGGCCTCGAGCACCTGCCGCAGCTGGTCGGCCGAGAGCTCGCTCAGCTCGGCTCCGGCAGGCGCAGCCAGCGCCGTCGCCTCAGGCGGTTTGTGCCACAGGCTCCGCGCGATGACCCCAGCGCCGGCCGCGAGGACGAGCAGGGCGGCGATGCGCAGCCACACCGGCTGGATCCATCCCAATACGCGGACGTCGGCGCGCGGCTCCGTCCGTAGGCGCGTCACCACGGCCTGCGCCGTGCGCTCCACGTCGAGTCGCTCGGCGGCGCGAGCCCCCAGACGTTGCGCCACTTCGCGCAGCTCGACGTCGTGCAACCGGGTGTCGTCGTTCATTGCATGTGCTCCTTCAATCGTCTCACCGCATGATGGTAATGCACGCGCGCCGCGCCGGGAGTCGTCCCGAGGGCCGCGGCAATTTCCTCGTACTCGAGCCCCTGTTGGGCCCGCAGCAGGAACACTTCCCGTTGCATACGGGGCAGCCGCTCGAGCCCCGCCGCGAGCCGCCGCTCCGCTTCACCGGCGACCGCCCGCTCGTGGGGGTCGCCGTCGGTGGCCCGCAGGTCGTCGCCCAGCGGCACTAGTCGCGACCGCCGGGAGCGCCGGTGCGCGTCTTTCAGGACGTTGCCACCGATCGTCATCAACCAGGTGCGAAACTGACACTGGCCACGGAACCGCCCCAGGCCGCGGAACGCCCGAATGAACGTCTCCTGCACCAGGTCGTCCACGTCCGCCGCGAGGGCCCCCGCCCCGGCCAGGAAGCGGGCGAGCGCGCGCGCGTGGCGGCGGACCAGTTCGGCGGCCGCCGGCTCGTCGCCACCGCGCCAGGCGGCGATCAGCGCCGCATCGGTCGGAACTGCGGCGACGGGCTCGGCGGGAGTCATGCTCGGTACCGTGGACGTTGCAATGACGGAAATATTAAGGTTGGTGAAGGTTGCGGAGGATAGTGGAGGTTGCGCCGACGCTCCCCAGCCTTTACGTTAAAAGTTCGAACGATCGTTCGAACCCATGCGCCCCTACGACGAGCGGCTCGACCATTTCCTGTCCCGGGCGGCGAAGGTCTTCGCCGAACAGGGCTATCACTCCACCACGATGCGCGACTTGGCCGCGGCGACCGACATGTCGCTCGCCGGCATGTACTACTACGTGCGGGGCAAGGAGGAGCTGCTGTTCCGTATCCAGGAGCGCTGCTTTCTCCGGGTACTCGGCGGTGCGGAGCGCGCGCTCGCGGCGCGCGGCCACGCCGAGCCGGGCGAGCGGCTGCAGGGGTTCATCCGTCACCACGTGACCTTCTTCGCCGCCCACATGGCCGAAATGAAAGTGCTGTCGCACGAAGCGACCTCCCTCACCGGCGAGCGCCAGCGCAAGGTCAACGCGATCAAACGGCGCTACGTGGACCTGCTCGAGGGGCTGCTCAAGGATGTGGCGCCGGACGAGTCGGCGGTGGACCGCAGCGCCGCCACTTACATGTTGTTCGGCATGATGAACTGGATCTACAACTGGTACGACCCCGCCGGCGAAATCGATCCCGAGCGCCTGGCGGAGCTCATCGCGCGCACGTTCATCGGCGGGTTCGCCGAGGCGCGTTCCACGGTTCA
>Ga0137418_10005790_pt1 | contig 11349 bp, 10 predicted proteins | sample CZODoug3_1_2_16f_FD_122242 | JGI IMG/M metagenome (GOLD analysis project Ga0137418, IMG submission 122242) | Vadose zone soil fungal communities from Angelo Coast Range Reserve, California, USA - CZODoug3_1_2_16fungal (Hybrid Assembly) | ecosystem: Environmental > Terrestrial > Soil > Vadose... | reverse complement strand
ACGTACTCGCGGCCATATGGGGCATATCGTCCCTTTGCGTCATCAGCACAAAGCGCGGTCATGGCCTCGACGTCATGGGCGCCGTAGACGGCGAAGAACTTTTTGGTAATTGCTTTTAAATCTTTCGTTTCTATTTGCATAATGTTTCTCCTTTTCAACTTTGTGCTGCTCGTTGAGTTGGTATTGGTCACTCCTCATACGGAGCGACTGACATCAACTGTGATGCTGTTGGGATTGGCCGACCCTGCAATGTGCAGCCGGCGGTGCGCGCCACATCGTCGGTCCAGTTTAGGACTTGGACGGCGGGATTATGCCGACAGTGTTCGACCAACAGATTTCGGAATTCAGTCTTGAAATCCATCCGTGGATATTTTTGAAGCACCTCCTCAACCATTTGTGGCGGCATTTGATTGAGGCCCAGGCCAAACAATTCGAGCCCGGCGCCGAGATGCACCAATGCTATTTCGTCTGCCAGGCGAGTTGCGATTCCTGGTGATGTATGAAGTGCTATTGCTTTCCAAACGAGGTCGGCGCGCTCTGGTGGCACCTGATGTTTCTCGCAGAATTGGCGAGCGGCATCCGCTCCATCCACCTCGAACCGGTTGTCGCGACGGTAAGCAGGCACTAGTCCTAGATCGTGCAGAGCAGAGGCGCAAAAAGCCGCTTCCTCGTCAGCCACCGAACGACCGATGCTCTGGATGGCAAGGCTTCCAAAAATGTATGTTCGCAGACAATGGTTGCAGAGAAATCCAGGCGAGCTTGATTCCAAGAGGTCGATTGCGGCTTTGCACAGTGCCGTGTCCGGAATCGTAACACCCGCTACCGATTTCAAACGTGCCAAAACCATAGGCTTAGTACTCGAACCAGACTTTTAGCTCAGCATTCTTTTCCGGGGTGTATGGCGGGAAAAGATGTTCGATAGCCACATCGGGTTTAGATATGAGCATGGACTTGGCATGGGTCAACATGTCGAATCCATACTTCCCATAGTAGTGACCGATGCCTGCCGAGCCAACACCTCCAAAGGGCATTGATTCAACAAAGAGGTGGACGTTCACTTGATTCACCGCTCCGCCGCCAAAAGACAGTTCACCTGTGAACCGATCAATCGCCTTTTGGTCGCGGCTAAAAATAAAAGCTGCCAATGGACGTGGCCCTTTGGAAATTCGCTCCATTGCTTCGTCGAGTGTTCGGTAAGTCAAGATGGGGAGAATTGGGCCAAAAACTTCGTCCTCCATGATTTTGTCATCCCATGTCACCGGGTAAACAAGTGTCGGATCAAGATAACTTGCATCGGGGTCAGATTTACCTCCGGCAATCACCTTCGCGGGGTCTAACAAAGCTGCGAGGCGCGAGACTTCGCGTGCGTTGATGACGCGCGAATAATCGGGATTGTTCCTCGGATCTTTGCCATAGAGCGCAATTAACGCTGACTTAGCTTCCGCCGCGAAGCGTTCAGCGACCGATTGGTGCACATAGGCATAACCAGGCGACGTGCACCATTGTCCACCCCAAGCCATCTTGCCCCAAACAATTTTCTTGGCCGCGTCTGGTAAATTCGCGGTTTCATCGACGATGGCCGGATTTTGGCCTCCAAGTTCAAGGAGCACCGGCGTCAGGTTCTCAGCGGCCGCGCGTGCTACGACTTTTCCCGTACTGGTGCTTCCGGTAAAAAAAATGAAATCGAAGGGAAGTTTAAGCAACTCGGTCGTTTCTTCGCGATGCCCCCCCACGGCGGTTACAGCCTCGGGCTCAAAATACTTGGGGACCAAGTTGGCCAGCAGCCCGCTGGTCGCCTTGATTGCCGAACTAAGCTTGAGCACACAGCAGTTCCCCGTCGCTAGCGCCGCGAGCGCCGGACGGAGTAATAAGAGGAGCGGACCGTTGAAAGGACCAATGATCAATGCCACACCATAAGGGTCTCGGTATATAATGCCGCGATGCCCTGTGGCCGCCAGCGCGCGGGGCACCGGAACCTCAATAGGCTTCATCCACTCCTTGAGCTGGCTCTTCTGATACATGACCTCACCCAAGCACGCGAACGTTTCGAAAATGTACTCTTGGCTTGCTGTCTTGAAATCTTGAGCAACCGCTTTTTGGAGTACTGCCTCATTTTCCTGGAGGAGGCGGCCCATGCGATCTAGCTGCTCAACCCGCCAAGCGTAACTGCGCGTCACACCCGTAGCGAAAAGAGCCTTTTGCCGATCGAAAAGGCTTTTGGACGAACTCACCTTCGATTGTACATTCGGGTTCGTTGAAACAGGCTGGACACCTTGATTCTTTGAAGGGGCGGACGACACTGTATCTGCGTTTGTTTTCATTGCTGATTTCCCCTCTGGGGGTTTAGGAGGACGATTCCATGGTTATGACCATCCGAAAACGCGCTTTGTTGCTCATCATCTTCTGATAGCCTTCCTCTGCCTTCTCCAACGGAACGGTTTCGATCATTGGTTTTATTCCTTTTAGGAGACTGAAACCGAGCGTGTCTTCGTTGTCTATTGGCGAGCCAGTCAAAGCGCCTTCCACACCCACGCAACTAAAGAGAAGTTGAAAAGGCGAGACCTGAATTGGTTCTGGGGCGGCCCCCAATACAATCATACGTCCGCGTGGTGCGAGTCCTCCCATTAGCGTCGACATAGATTTGCTGTCGGATGCCGTGGCCAGAATTAATTGCGCGCCCCCCAGGGCTTTCAGCGCGGCGGCGGGGTCTCCCGCGTTACTGTCAATGTAATGTTGAGCGCCTAATTTCTTTGCCAACTGCTCTTTTTCAGCGCCGCGTGCGACTGCCACCACTTTGAAGCCCATGTGCGCTGCGAACTGGACCCCAAGATGACCCAAACCCCCGATGCCCAATATCGCTGCCAGTTCGCCGGGCTTCGCAGAGGATCTGCGCAACGCGTTAAAAGTGGTGAGCCCCGCACAAAGAAGCGGTGCCGCGTCAACCGAACTCAGTCTATCCGGGATAGCAACAAGCCCATTGGGGAAGGCCATCATCACTTCAGCGTAGCCGCCGTCGAAATGCGCGCCGGTGACGGGTTGATTTGTGCAGTTAACAAAGTCACCGCGACGGCATGATTGGCATTGTCCGCAATGCCCGCCTAAGAAGCCGACACCTACCCTTTGGCCGATTTTCCATCCGGAAACCCCTTGACCGACTGCGTCGATTTTTCCCACGACTTCATGACCAGGGACACGTGGGAAAGCGATGTTCGGTAGGACGCCATCGACCGTTCCCGAATCCGAATGGCAAATGCCGCAGGCTTCAACACGGATGCGCACTTGCCCGGCTGCAGGCTCTGTCAATCGTCGTTGAGTGAGAGTAAAAACGCCTGGGCGTGTGACCTCAACAGCCTTGTATGTCCTATTCATAATATCAAAATCTTTGCATCACACCTTTTCGAATACTATCGAGCAAACAGTCCGATTTTTATCGTGCCGAAAGGACTGAACGAAAACAGTCCATTTGGAGGGGTACTTAATTTCGCGGACGGAAGCGCAGTGGAAAGGCAGAGTTCGGCACTGGCAGGGTGTAAGATGTTAAAGCTGAGTCAATCCTCGCCGGGAGGCCGCTGCAATGGCCTCCGTGCGGCTCAAAACGTTTAGCTTGGTGAAAATGTTATGCAGATGTCCCTTGACAGTAAATTCGCTGATAAAGAGCTTGGTGGCGATTTCCTTGTTGCTCTTGCCGCCGGCGAGTAGTTGAAGAACGTCGATCTCCCGTTCAGTTAGCGGTTCACTTCGTATACCGGTGATGAGCTTTTGCATGAGAGTTTGTGGGAGGCAGGTTGCACCGGTGCTTACTTGCCGAATGCAGTCCAGCAACTCTTCGCGCCTGGCATCCTTTAGCAAATAGCCTTTCGTGCCCGCTTTGATGGCGCGGTAAATGTCGTTGTCGCTGTCGTAAGTAGTCAAAACGACAATTTGAGCAGAGCCATCCTCTTGTCGAATTGCATTTATCGCGCCGACGCCATCAAGCACAGGCATTCGGAGGTCCAGCAGTGTCACGGTCGGGCGATGTTTGCGCCAAAGATCAACCGCTTGGCGGCCGTCCGTTGCCTGAGCAACGACGATCATGTCCTCTTCCATATCGATGATCGACGTCAAGCCAGCGAGAAATGTGCTGTGGTCGTCAGCGATAAGAACTTCGATTTTTTTGGCAGGCGCTTTCTTAATGGCCGTAACTGGTCGAGGTCTAGTCAAACGAGACCTTGGAGATTTTGATTCGTTACTCATAGTCCCTCTGGCTGGGAAACGGACTTCGAAGGAAGCACAATCGAAATCGTTGTGCCTTTGCCTTCTGCGGTTTGAATTAAGAATTCACCACCCATTCCCTGGACTCTCTCCCTCATGCCGTGAATTCCATACCCCTCATTTTCTTTTCTTGAATCGAATCCGCGCCCGTTGTCGCAAAACTTAAAGCGAAGTTCACGGGAGCCAAAATCGAGGAGTGCATCAAACTTACTTGCCTCCGCATGGCGAATCGCATTGGTCAGCACTTCCTGACCGATGCGAAGGAGGTTGGTTTCCCATTCGGCGGGAAGTTTCCTGGGCTCGCCCTGCAAGATTAGTTTTGCCTTCATCGTCATGCCGGTGGTCATGCGTTCAATCAAATCGCGCAAAGCTGTGGCGAGAGGCTTCTCTTCCAGCGCCAGAGGGCGGAGGGCCTGCACGGAACGTCTGGCTTCGCGCAACCCTTCACGCGCCAGCTCACCAGCGCGTTCGATGTGGTCGGAAACTCTCACTCTTTTCTTCTGCGTTATGGCTCCCCTGGCGGCTTCCAATTGCGCGATTACGCCTGTGAAACCTTGTGCGAGCGTGTCATGAATGTCACGAGCCACGCGATTGCGCTCGGCCATCAAATCCGACTCGCGGTTTTGCGCGGAAAGACGAGTCAACTGCAAAGCAAGCATGGCCTGATGAGCGAGAGCTCGCGTCAATTCGATCTCCTTTCGCAAGAAAGTGCGCTTTTGACTGAACCGGATAGCAATCAGTCCCGCGACACGTCCGGCGATCAACATTGGCATGAAGAGAATTGATCGGACACCTAATGCCCGCAGATACGCCTGATGAAGCAGCATGGCACCATCAGGGCTGGTTTCGTTTGTCACTGGATACCACTTCGCGTCGGACCCTGATCCAATGCACATTTGAGCAATGGGCTGGTCGAGGTCGTCCAGCGTCGCGTGCTGGCCGGTGCGAAGGATCTCACTCCATATTGGAGATCGCTCCGCCGAAGAAGGCAGTCGCGTCATCGGATAACCGACCACCTGCTTCGAAGTCTGAAATTGGTTGTTTTGGAAAACAGCAATCAGGTCCACCCACCCGGCATCGTGATCGCGACCCCACACGCTAACGCTGTGCGCGGCGGACTGCACGATGATTATCCTTAACACATGTTCGAGCAATCTGTCCGGATTAGACTCTTGAGCGAGCGCGTCGAGCGTTCGAGTGAGCGCCTTCAGTTGTCCTTGCGCCAGGTGCTCCGATTCACTCACTGCGTCTTGCGATCGTTTGCGCTCGATCGCAAAAGCCACCAGTCGCACGACTTGGTTGATGATCTGAAGATGCTCGGGAGTCGGGCCACGCGGCTCAGGCCAATAGAGACCGAAGGTGCCCAGCACCTGATTATCCGACGACAAGACCGGGGTGGCCCAACCGGCTTTCAGCCCGTGTCTGGCAGCCAGATCAAGATAGCCTGCCCAGTGCGCGTCTTTGGCAATATCCGGAGTGATAACTTGCTCCTTGCGTGCAGCTGCGGCGGAGCAGGTGCCCACTGCCGGATCAATTTCAAATCCGTCAACCTCCGCCATGTATTTTGGAAAACTCGGAGCTGCGCCACGTCGTAGTCGCATTCCGTCCAGTAAAAGGATAATGGCCAACGATCCCGGCAACGCTTGTTCCACCAACCTGCATGAGCCTTCAAGGATCGCTTGAAGCGCATCTCCCCTGGCGATCATCTCAGTGATGTTCTTTTCGCCGTGGAGCAAGGTTTCCGACTGTTTGTGAACCTCAAACAGTTCATCAATCTGCGCTAATCGCTGTCGGCAGGCTTCGAGTTCGCGCCGCGACTGCTCTAGTTCCAGTCGAAGCGATTCGCCGTTTCGCACGGCGTCTCCGGTTTCTTCCAACTGAGTCTTCACGGCGTGGTCAAGATGTGTTTGATAACGACATCAATCATATCCCGATGAACAGTGGGTTCAAAGGCGAAACACGCATCCTTCATTCTGATGAAAGCGGGTTCCAGCGCTTGGTCGAAGGAAGGATTTCGCTTTGCAGATTCATTGGCCACCCACTGTCAGTGTTCGCGCACCGAAATCGGCGGGTGATCCCCACCGATTGACAGTCGTCTTGGCAGGCATCCGCCGATGAGTTTCCGTCGTGTTCACCCGCGTGTGCCCGCGCTTCTGGGTGCTCCGCGCAACATCGTGCCGGCAGGCGGAAGGAGGATGAGAGTTTGCGCCTGCCGTCAGTCAGTTGCTGATGCTCCGCGTAAAGGGCGCGGCCACACGCGGGCGCGTTTCGTTTGGAGCGGGGCTGCTCTCCCAAGGGCGGAGGTGAAGAGAGCAGTCCCGCTCCTTCAGAACGAAACGCAAAAAATGAACACGACAGAAAACCTCATCTCCGCAGGATGCCCCGCAATCGCTCCACAGCCCGCCAATAAAATCGTCAAGCTCATCAAATTCCCGGCTCAACCGCAGGAATGGAAAATCGTTTCACTTCGAGAATGTCCTACACCCGACACCATGCAACAGTGCGAAACACCGGACCAGGCAGCCGCCTATTGGAAAGCGCATATTCCCGATCATCCATACTTCAATTCCGAATGTGAATGTCTGGTGGTATTCATCCTCAATACACGCCGACGCATCAAAGGGCACTATTTGGTGTCCATTGGCACGATGGATACGATCCTCTGCCATCCCAGGGAAATTTTCCGGTTAGCCGTCATGGCAAGCGCCGCTGGTATCATCATTGCGCACAACCATCCGAGCGGCGACCCCACGCCGTCCGAAGCGGACATCAAGATCACTCGCGACCTCATTCGAGCGGGTCAACTTCTGAAAATCGAAGTTCTCGACCACGTTGTCATGGGCCATCCCAGCCACACCAGTCTTCGAAGTCTTGGTTATTTTCTGTAGCATTTGATAATGCCGAGTAATCGGGCGGTTCTTCAAAATCATTGAGGAACCGCCCTTTTTTTCACGCCGACAACTCGGCATTAATCCCACGCTTGGGAGGCACGGCATCGCCATTTAGCACTTGCTTTGGGTTGATTTCCTCTTTATAGTTGTAGATATGTCACGCGAGGCGCCTGGAAATTTTGAGCTGATGGTTATGCTGGCCGTCATCCGTTTGGGCAACGCAGCCTATGGAGTTCCTATTTCCAGAGCCATTGAGGAGAGCACGAACCGTGAAGTACTGGTGGGCAGCGTCTACGCCACTCTGGAGCGTCTGGAGGAAAAGGGTCTCGTGGCGTCAGAAGTGGGTGAACCGACGCCGGAGCGTGGCGGGCGGGCCAAGCGTTATTTCCGCATTACTGAAAAGGGCCTGCGTCAAGTTCGCGACACGCAAGGTACCCTGATCAAGCTGTGGCAAGATATCCCCGCTTTGCAAGGAGGAACACGATGAAAACCTCACCACCGCCGATCTTGGCAACGAGGTTATTGGAGAGGCTCGCTCCGGGTCCACACGGCGATGCTCTGGCCGGCGATCTTATTGAGCAGTATCGAGAAGGACGTTCCACAGCTTGGTTCTGGCGGCAAGCGTTGTTAGGAATTATTGTTTGCCTTGCGAAAGACCGCACCCTAGGAGGATTTGCAGTCCTTGGCTCGTTGCTTGTGCTTCTGTTGATGATCCTCAGCGTTGGCCGTCATCCTGCGAGTCTCGGAAGCGGGCTATTCATTACGGACATCGCGCTAATGTCCGGCTACAGTGTTTTTTCCTTATGGGGATGGCGGCAACGACGTCCTGAGGTCAGGAATGCACTCATTGCGGGAGCGCAAACCGGTATCATGTTGGGCCTGATTCTCATCTTGAGCCATGCGATCGAGTGGTTCGGGTTGGACAGCAACAGAACGGCGCAGTTTGCGCGCGGGGCCGGCTCGACGCTGCTGATGCTAGCGCTATTGGGTGCAGCAGGGTCCGCCGCGCGGGAGCGCACTCGATCCATCAAGTTGGGCGTGGTAGCAGGGTTATGGTGCGGGTCGGTAGGGGTGATGATTTTGCTCAGTTTCGCTTTAACCTTGAATCTCCTCTTTGAAGCGCATGCGACAGCGTGGCTCCACGAAGCTTTCGTCGCGAGCGGCATGCGTGATCCCGGCGCGTTCGTGGTGAGAAACGCCTTAGAGTCAGGATCTGAGATACTGGTCCGTTTGCCGATAGCCGGAGGGGTACTATCTTTCAGCGGCAGCCTTTCGAACGCGTGGATCATGCCGCGTTCGCGAAGCGTCTCACTCTTAATCGCTTGGTTCATGCCTTTTGTCTTCGCGGCAGGTGTAATCTCCCTCTGGTACGCGGGCTTGCTCGAACGCGCCGCCCGCCCGCCGTTTGTCATGGTCGGAGTTGTTGCTGCTGGTTTCGCAGTTTGTGGTGCTCATCCTGTCTGGTCATCCCTTTCCCGAAGGAACCGGGAACTTCCGCGCGCAACTTAGCCTTCACTCTCCACCTGGGTCAGTTTGGGAAGCTGAGGTTCGCGCAGAAAAGGCACCCGGCGGTTGCTTAAAATCATTGAGGGATCGCCCTTTTTTTCAGTTTTCAACTCGGCCTTATCCGCGTGTCATTTCCTTTCGAACCTCAACCCAAAAGAAAGGAATGACATCTATGATTGTTCGTTTTAATCCGCGTCCTGAAGACCTGCAACACTTGCAGGTCGGCCCCCTTGGTCCGCACTTGCCGAGCTTCGCAACTCTGGTTTCCCAGCAAGGTTATTGCAGCGGGACCGGGTGGCTTAAAGTCCGATTGGTTGCGAAGTTGAGCCGGTGGCTGCAGCAACATCGGGTCCCACTCAGCGAATTGAATGAGAGGCAAATCGCCGCGTTTTTCAAGTCCCGATGGAAGTGCCTTAAACGGCACGTTGGAGATCAAACCACCACCGCCCTTTTACTTCGGCATCTCCGCGAAGCCAACGTTGTGGCCCCTCCACCGGAAACCGGGACTGGCAGTGATACCGATCTTCTTTGTGAGGAATATGAGAGCTTCCTTTTGGGAGAGCGCGGCTTGATGCCATCCAGCACGGAAAATTATCTCGATGTGGCCTGTCGTTTTTTGTTCGAACGCTTTCCTACGGGGAAAGTCTACCTCAAGAAACTGCGAGCCGGGGATGTCACTGATTTTCTTTTGCATGATAGTTCCAATCGCGGCCAGCGATCTGTTCAACTGACAGCAACGGTGTTGCGTAGTTTCTTCAACTTCCTTTTTCAAAAGGGCAGAATCCCGACGAATCTGGCTGCGGCGGTGCCGTCAGTGCCCCATCGACGCCTAGCGGAACTGCCTCATTATCTGGAGGCGCGGGAAGTTGAAAGAGTATTGAGGTCGTGCGACCAGCGGCGGAAAATCGGCAAACGGGATTATGCCATTTTCCTTTTGTTGGCTCGACTGGGTCTTCGCGCGGGCGAGGTTGCTCAATTGACTTTGGATGACATCGACTGGCGGGCTGGCGAATTGCTGGTTCGAGGCAAGGGTGCCCGCGTGGACCGGCTCCCGCTCCTGCAAGACGTCGGTCAATCTCTGGCAGAATACCTGCAAAAGGCCCGCCCTGGGTGTTCGTCCCGGCGTGTGTTCATTCAATGCAAGGCCCCTTTCGAGGGCTTCGCCGGTCCCCAGTGTGTCAGCAATCTCGTTCGAATGGCGCTGATCCACCTTGACTTGAGTCCGGCTCATCGTGGTGCGCACGTGTTGCGCCACTCGCTGGCTACGGGGCTGTTGCGCAATGGCGCATCCCTGGCGCAGATCGGTCAGGTGCTCCGCCATCAACTACCTCAAACAACCGAAATCTATGCGAAGGTTGATTTTGGCGCTTTGCGACCGCTAGCCCTGCCGTGGATCGGAGGTGCCCAATGAAAAACCTGGCCCAGCACCTGAAAGATTATTTGAAGCTTCGCCGCCAGTTGGGATACAAACTTCAAGAAGCGGAATTTTTCCTCCGCAATTTCGTTCATTTCGTCGAACAGGAGGGCACCGGCGTTATCACCTCAAAACTGGCCGTTCGGTGGGCTGCGCGGCCGAACATTAAACCGGCGCAGAGCGGCAGTCGTCTGAGTGTCGTACGCCGGTTTGCCGCTTATGTGAGTGCATACGATGCTCGCACGGAAGTTCCCGCGCAAAAGCTCCTTCCATATCATCTTTGTCGGCGAGACCCATACCACTACACCGACGAGGACGTTCAGCGCCTGATCAATGCGGCACGCCAGATTGATCCGTCCGGTCAGATAAAAGGCCCCACGCTGGCGACCCTATTCGGATTACTGGCAGTGACAGGGATGCGGGTCGGTGAAGCGCTTGCGTTGGATTGTAGAGATGTTGACTTGAAGCGGGCGCTCCTGACCGTTCGCATGGCCAAAGGGAACAAATCGAGGATCGTTCCGCTTCATTCCTCGACGGTCGATGCACTCCGCCATTATGCGGCCATACGAGACGGTGTTTATCCGAAGCAGACAAGCCCGAGTTTCTTCGTCTGGGACGGAGGAGACGGCTTGGGTTACGACAGTGTCAACCGTTGGTTCCTTTTAATCGCCTGCCAAATTGGATTGCGCAAACCAGGTGACCTGCGCGGACCGCGTGTCCATGATCTGCGGCATTACTTTGCCATCCGCACGCTGTTGAACTGGTATCAATCCGGTGCCGACGTTGAAGCGCATCTGCCTGAATTGGCCAACTACTTGGGTCACGTTCATGTGCGCGACTCCTATTGGTATCTTTCCGCCGTTCCCGAGCTGTTGAAACTGGCCACGCTTCGATGGGAGCGGGCGGAGAAAGGAGCCGCATGAAACCCGCAGCGACTTTCTCTGAATTATTACAGGGCTTTTTCACCGACCGTTTGATGGGACAATGCAACGCGAGCCCACTGACGATCGCAAACTATCGAGACGCCTTCTGTCTTCTGATCGCCTATGCCGAGCGATGCCTGAAGAAGCCGCCGGCCAAACTTGCCGTTCGAGATCTGGACCCCGCGTTCATTACCCGTTTCCTTGATTACCTGGAACGAGAGCGCGGCAACTGCGCGCGCACTCGAAATATCCGGCTGGCAGCGATCCATTCGTTCTTCACTTACGCGGCCTTGCACGAGCCCAGTGCCGCGGCGGTCGCACAACGCGCTCTGGCCATCAAAAGTAAACGCTGCCCGAAAAAACC
>Ga0137418_10005789_pt1 | contig 11349 bp, 9 predicted proteins | sample CZODoug3_1_2_16f_FD_122242 | JGI IMG/M metagenome (GOLD analysis project Ga0137418, IMG submission 122242) | Vadose zone soil fungal communities from Angelo Coast Range Reserve, California, USA - CZODoug3_1_2_16fungal (Hybrid Assembly) | ecosystem: Environmental > Terrestrial > Soil > Vadose... | reverse complement strand
CACCTGTTTGGCACAAAACGAATCTGTAGTGGGGGGTGTAAGATGAAGAGAAGCTTTTACCTATTGATGCTGGTACCATTCGCACTGGTCGGCTGCGGGGAAGAACCAACGACGGTAACGACAACTACGACCACGCAGGAAGTGACAACGACTGGGCCACCTCGCGAGGTTCTGGTGACGAGAGCACCGCCATCGGTTCGCGTTGAAACCCAGACAGTGGCACCCGGACCGGGATATGTGTGGACAACCGGCTATTGGCGATGGACGGGAACCGACTACGTCTGGGTGCCGGGCGGGTGGGTAGTCCGGCCAAGACCAGCCGCGGTTTGGGTGGCAGGCCACTGGGTACGTCGTCCTGGTGGTTGGGTCTGGATTGCAGGCCACTGGCAGTAAAAAACAACCTGATCGATAACCGCCAACTGGGCGCTGGGTCAGGCGTCACCAACCCAGAACCTTGGCGAAAATTAGGGGAGTGACAATCGTGGCGTCGGATTCGATGATGAATTTCGGCGTATCAATATTCAGTTTGCCCCAGGTGATCTTCTCGTTGGGCACTGCGCCCGAGTACGATCCGAAGCTCGTCGTTGAATCACTGATCTGACAAAAATAGCCCCACTCCGGCACAACTGTGGTTACAATGTCTTGATTGAGCATGGGCACAACGCAAATGGGGAAATCGCCCGCAATGCCGCCGCCGATCTGAAAGAAGCCAATGGACGAATCCTGCGACATTCGGCGATACCACTCCGCCAACGCGATCATGTACTCGATGCCGGAGCGAACGGTATGCACATCGCTGATTGCACCCGTTATGCAGCGCGCCGCATAAATATTTCCCAAAGTCGAATCCTCCCAACCGGGTACAAAAACCGGAAGATCCTTGTGCGCGGCAGCGATCATCCAGCTGTCAGCCGGATCGATCTCGTAAAATTTCTTCAGCCGACATTCCCTTAGTATCTTAAAAAGGAATTCGTGCGGGAAAGCGTGCTCTTTTCTCTGAGAGGCCGCGATCCAGTCGTCTATTACGGCCCTCTCGATTCGACGAATGGCTTCCTCTTCCGGGATGCACGTATCGGTCACTCGATTCAGATGGCGCCGCAAAAGCTCTTCCTCCTGTTGCGCAGTCAATTCGCGATAATGAGGAATCCGTTCGTACTGGCTGCGTGCAACGAGGTTGAAAAGGTCCTCCTCGAGATTTGCTCCCGTGCACGTAATTGCGTGCACTTTGTCCTGCCGAATCATTTCCGCGAGAGAAAGGCCCAATTCAGCGGTGCTCATTGCACCGGCGAGCGTAATCATCATTTTTCCGCCGGTATCCAGGTGCGCGATGTACGCATCGGCTGCGTCTTTCAAAGCTGCCGCGTTGAAGTGACGGAAATGCCGATCAATGAACTGGCTAATGTTGCCCATCTTCACTTCGTCAACTCTTCCGGTCTGTGCTTCTCGATTTGATGCAAAACTTATACCGCGATAGTCAAGCGTTAATCACTTTTTTACTGAAACCTCTTAGGGCATAGCCGCAAGAATTCGTGACGCCAGGATATCTGGCATTATACCGAAAAAGAGAATTGCCGCAGCGAGTACGGTCACCGTGATTCGTTGCAGCAAATCGGACGAAACGTGATCGAGCGCCGTGGCCGTACGCGAAGACTGGTTAACGAAAATCGCTTTCAGCACGATCAAGTAGTAATAGAGCGAGACAAAGCTGCCAAAAAGCGCCAGCGCAACCAACCAGAGCAAGCCGTGATCTCCACCGGCGCGCAGCGCGGCGCTGAACAGGTAAAACTTTCCGAAAAATCCGGCCAAGGGAGGTATGCCTGCCAGAGAAAACATGAAAATCGCCATGCACCCGGCTAACAGGGGCGCCCGCGCGGCCAGTCCGGAAAAATTTTCAAGATCGTCGCCACCACTTTCGCTGCGCACGACTGCGACGACTCCGAACGCACCGACGAGTGTGATCGCGTAAATAACCGCGTAGAAAAGCGTCGCCGAAAATCCGTCCCGGCCTCCGGCGACAAGTCCAAGCAGCGTATAGCCAGCATGGGCGACAGCGGAGTACGCGAGGAGCCGCCGAACATTGGTCTGTGCCAGCGCGACGAGGTTGCCAATCAAAATCGACAAAGCAGCGAGCACGGCGAGAATTGGCGACCAACCTGCAGTCATCGCGTGCCATGCCGAACTCCCATGCGCTGGCCCAAAGCCCACCAGCACGATTTTTCCAAGCACGACGAAGGAGGCAACCTTTGATCCCGAGGCAATAAACGCTGCGCTCGAAATGGGTGCTCCCTGATACGCATCAGGCGCCCACAAGTGAAACGGTGCAGCAGCGATTTTGAACGCAAAGCCGACGAGCGTCATGATGATGCCAGTCGCAAACAAAGGTTGCACCGGCGCAGCTGCCAATTTCTCCGAGATAGAAGCGAGACCGGTGCTGCTCGACATGCCGTAAATCAAACTGATTCCGAAAAGCGTAAACGCGCTGGACGTGCTGCCGAAGAGAAAGTATTTCAGGCCTGCTTCCGCAGATCTCACATCGGTCTTGTCGAACGCAGCCATCATGTAAAGGGAAAGGCCCAGCAGTTCGAGCCCAATGAAAATCATGAGCAACTCTTCAGTGCCAACGAGCAGCATCAGGCCGACCGTGGCCAAAAGAATAATTGCCAGGTATTCGCCCGGATGACGCAGCGATTTTTCAGATCGCGCCAGACACACCGTGAAAAAAGCGAGCACGAGGCAAATGATTTTGAAAAGAGACGTGAGGGGTGTGATTACGAGCATCCCGCCGAAAAGGCTCGCGTTGCGCGGTAAGATGAGCACTGCCGCGATTGCGATGACAACCCCAAGAGCAGCAACCAACGAGCACCAGCCGGTAGCGGCGGTCGCGCTACCTGTCCTGGTTGACGGTTTTGCAAGCGACACGCCTGCCACGGCAGTGGCCCGCCGGCTTGTAAGCCCAATCGCGAGCACGACGAGGGCGCTGATCACGACAATGGCTTCAGGGGACACAAGCTTGAGTAGTTCCAGATACGACATCGTTGAAGGCAGGGATCTCATTTCAGAAATCTCATCGCTTCCACTGCCGGCATAATGCGATCGAGTAGAAGTTTGGGATAAAGTCCGACCACAAGCGTGGCAAACATGAGCAAACAAGCGCCGCACTTTTCAGCTAGCGTGATGGATTGTTCCTCCGAGTCGGCGTCTGTGGGAACACGGCCTGTCTGCACGCGCACATCACCGAAAAATGACTTCACGAGCGCGCGCAGAGTGAAAGCCGCTGCCAGGACCATGCCGGCGCCGGTAATCCAAACCGCGATCGGATAGGTTTTCCATGCGCCAATCAGAATCGTAATTTCCGCTGCGAATCCGCTGAAACCTGGGATCCCCATCGATGCGGCGGAAGCGATTACGAACGTGAACGCAGCGAAGGGCAGAGCGCGACTGAGATTCATTCCAGACAATGCATCAAGGTCGCGGGTATGAGTTCGTCGATAGAGCATTCGTCCCGCAACGGCGAAAAGCAGCGCCGCGATCACTCCGTGGGAAAACATTTGCAGCACTGCTCCAGAGACACCGAGCACATTTGCCGTCGCCAGACCAAGCAACACGAAACCCATATGACTCACGCTTGAATAACCGATAACGAATTTCAGATCACGTTGACGCAGAGCCACCGCCGCCGCGTAAACAATTCCGATCACGGCCAGGGCGGCGATCCATTTGCTCCATATCTGGAATCCTTCTGGAAAGAGATTCATCGCGACGCGCAGTCCCGCGTAGGAGCCCAGTTTCATCACGATGCCGGCAAGCAACATCGACCCTGCGGTGGGCGCCGCGACATGGCCCGTCGGCGCCCAGGTGTGCAATGGCCAGATGCCGGCCAGCACAGTGAAGCCGAGGAACAGCACGGGAAAGGCCCATGATTGCAGCTGGGGATTGAAGTGGAATTGCGCCAATTGATTCAGATCCAGAGAGCCAGCTGTCACGTAGGCGACAAGGATTCCGGCGAAAACGAGCATTCCACCGAAGAACGAGTAGAGTGTCAGCTTCATCGCGCCGTACTCCTTGTTAGTCGATCCGAAGATGGCAATGAGAAAATACTTCGGCACGATGACCAGTTCGTAGAATGCGAAGAACAAGAACAGATCGGCACTGAGGAAAACGCCGTAGCAACCACCCACAACGAGCAGCAACCAGAAGAAAAATTCGCGCTGGCGATGGTCGACATCCCATGAAAACAACACGGTGCTTACGGCGGAGATGCCGGTAACCAGAACCATCGTGAGGCTCACGCCATCAATGGCCAGATGGTAATTCATCCCAAGCAACGGCACCCAGGGCACACTTACGATCGTTGTGAAGTGCGCGAGATCCACAATAGGAATCCAGAAAAATTCAACGATTCCCAAGGCCAAACCGGCGAGGGTTGTAAGCAGCGCAGTCCAACGTGCAAAAACATCCGGGAGAAGGAGCAGCACGATTGCGCCCGTGAACGTGATGTAAATCGTCCAGGCGATCATGCGCGTTTACGCGCCCGATAAAGCGGGGCCTTCTCGCGCACATGAAACCCGATTTCGCGGCGTGGTCTCTCCGGCGGAGTCATCAACTGCCGGATTGCTTCCAGAATTGCGGCGATTTCTTCATCATGTTTTTCAACGCGCTCTTCGAGCTCTGAGAATTTTTGCGCAAGTTGGCGGTTTGCGTCTAGAGTCTGCCGGAGCTTCACGAACGCGCGCATGATGGCGATGTTCACTTTCACCGCGCATTTGCTCTTCAGTACGCTTGACAACATGGCAACGCCTTCTTCGGTGAACGCGTAGGGTCGATACTTCGTTCCGCGATATTTCTGCGAACTGGTTACAATTTGTGACCAGTTCGTTCCAGTGCCCTCGTTTTCAGCAGCTTGTCGATTCTCCAATCTTACGAGTTGCAACCGCAATAACTGCCTCTCCTCGTCGGTAAGTTGAAACATGAAATCATCCGGAAACCGCTCGCGGTTACGCTTTACCGCTTGGTTCTGAACTTTGACCCCAACGCCATACAAAGCAGCCAGATCAAAATCGAGAAGAACCTTTTCACCACGAAAATAGAGAATTCGTCGCGCGACTTGCCCAACCGGGATGATCTCCTGCACCATTCGCGAGGACCTTAGCCGAACAATCGCGCCATTTTGACGACGGTTGTGTTGAAAATGTTGAATACGAACTGCGGGGCGACGCCAATTGCGAACATGAGAAATGTCACAGGAATGATGGCGACCTTTTCCCCCGGCAAAAGATCGGGAAAGGCGCTGCAACTCTTCGCCAGCGGCCCGCTGAAGAGCGCTTGCATCGCGCGCGCGAACACGATTGCTGTAACGAGAAGACCGATCACAGCGATGGCCGTAAACGAAGCGGTGATGGCGAATGAGCCCTTGAAGATCAGAAATTCGCCGATGAAACCGTTGAGCCCCGGCAAACCCAATGAAGAAAACATGGCGACGCTCATCCAACCGCAAAGGAGAGGGGTCCGCTGCATCAATCCTCCGAAGTCACCGATGCCGCGCAGGCCGCGGCGTTCCTCAAGGAGACCGACCAGATAAAACAACGCAGCCGCAGTGATCCCGTGATTGAAGATCTGCATGAACACACCGCTCAACGCCGCTTGCGTGTCGATCGCAGCACCAACGGGGGAGGCAGCGACTGCGAACAAGCCGAGCATGCAGTAGCCGAGATGGTTGACTGACAAGTACGCGACCATTCGTTTCAAATCGGACTGGGCCCACGCTGCCAGCGGAGCGAAAACAATCGAGCAGATCGCGAGCGCCAGCAGCCAGGGTCCGATGATTCTGATTTCGTTTGGAAAAAGCGGAAGCAACAGGCGCACGAACCCGTAAACACCCATTTTCGAAAGCACGCCCGTTAACACCATCGCGACTCCGGTCGGCGCGTTTTCATACGCGTCCGGCAGCCACGTGTGAAAGGGAAACAGCGGCACTTTGACCGCGAGTCCAAGGAAGATTCCGGCAAAGGCAAGCCAGCCGAGGTTACCCGTAAGCAATCCGTTTTTACCCAAGCCAGCAAGCGTGGCAAAATCGAACGAGCCCCGGGCCAGATAAATTCCGAGAAATCCCAGCAGCATTGCCACGCTTCCAACAAACGTGTAGAGGAAAAACTTCGTTGCGGCGCGGTCGCGATTTTCTCCTCCCCAGATTTTGATGAGCAGAAACGCGGGAATCAGACTCATTTCGTAGAACAAAAACCAGAGGACAAAATTCTGTGCCGTGAACGTGCCATAGAGCGCGGATTGCATGATCAACATCAGCGCGCAAAAGCCGCGATCCATCCTCTGCGCGAGAAATGCGAAGGGAATGATGAGCGAGGTAAGTAACACAAGGAGCAGACTCAAACCGTCGATCCCGACCAAGTATTCGGCTCCAATTGCGGGAATCCATGGGTGCCGTTCGACCAATTGAAGGCCGAAAGCCCGAATATCGAAGTGCTGCCACAAAATCAATGCGTCAAGCGCAGCCAGTGCGTTAAACAACAATGCAATCGGACGCGCATTTCTTGCGGCGGCTGTAAAGAGCGCAAGCGCGCCCACCAGCGGAACCATGATGAGCGCGCTGATTAAGCCAACCATGCGTAGAAAAGCAGCAGCGCCAGCACCCCAATGGCGATAACGCCGAGATATGTTTGGATCTGTCCCGAGTGCGCAGCGGACATCAGGCGACCCAGAGCGCGGGTGCCAACAGTGGTCTCATCGACTCCAGCATTGATGCCGCGCTCATCAACGCTGGCCGTGAAAACTCCGAGCAGTTGACCGATCGCGCCAAATCCGCGCACCAGGCGATCCCAAAAATGCCGATCCATCCAGTCAGACAGACGCGCGCTCATCCAACTGAACGCAATGACCGTACGAGCATAAAGTTCGTCGATCCACATTTTATTTGCGAGGAAATGGAACAATTCGGGCTGCGCGAATTCGAGCGGGTCGGTGTCGGCGGGACGCTGTCGATCTTGCACGCCAGCGTTGCGATACATCCAGATGCCCAGAGCGAAGCCCGAGCCCACAAGAACCAGCGAAAGAAAAAGCGTCGGCTGAATCAGGCGCGCGAACTCGAAGTGCGCAGGTTCGTCTGTTAGATAGTCATGCAGCCAGGGCCACGCTGGCGTCAGGACTATGCTGAACAAAATTGCGCAAATCGCGAGGACGATTAGCGGCATCGTCATGACTCGCGGGCTTTCGTGGGCGCGCTGAGAGGCCGCACGCCGATCACCGAAGAAGACGTAAATGATTTGCCGCGTCATGTAGAGCGCAGTGAGGACGACGCCGGCCAGTAGAAAATAATAGGGCAAGCGGGAAGCCGGCCAATGCGCGGTCACGTGCAGGATTTCCTCCTTCGTCCAACCGCCGGAAAAAAAGAGCGGCACCCCGCTGAGAGCCATCATGCCGATTGCATAAGTTGAAAATGTAATTGGCATGAGCCAGCGCAAGCCGCCCATTTTCCGAATGTCCTGTTCATGGTGGCAGCCGTGAATCACCGAGCCCGCGCCCAGGAACAACAGCGCCTTGAAAAAACCATGCGCCAGCAGATGCATCATCCCGGCGGCGACGCCGCCCACGCCGAGCGAAACCATCATCAAACCGAGTTGAGACACAGTCGAATACGCGAGGATGCGTTTGATGTCGGCCTGGGCTATCGCGATGAGTGCGGCCATCAATGCCGTAGTGACTCCAATCCACACGACGACCGTAAGCGAGGACGTCACGCCGTTGATTGCGCCTAACGAGAAGACCGGATACACGCGTGCGACCAGAAAAACGCCGGCAGCAACCATCGTTGCGGCATGGATTAGAGCGCTCACCGGAGTCGGGCCTTCCATCGCGTCCGGCAACCAGACGTGCAGCGGAAATTGCCCCGACTTGCCGACTGCCCCACAGAAAATGAGCAGCGCAACAGACATAGCGCTAACGCCGAGCAAGGCGAGACCGGCGCTTTCCAGACAACCGTTCCCACCGTCGTAAAAGAGAAGCGTGCCGCTGCGGCCGTAGAGCCAGAGCAAGCCAAGGAAGAATCCCAGGTCGCCAATGCGAGTGGTAACGAACGCTTTTTTTGCCGCCGCGGCCGCGCTCGGTCGCTCAATCCAGAACCCAATGAGTAAATAGGACGCCACGCCAACGAGCTCCCAGCAGATAAACAGAAGAAGCAAACTGTTGGAAATAACGAGCCCGAGCATCGCACCGGAGAAAAACGAAAGATAAGCGAAAAAGCGGACGAAATTTTTGTCGCCGGCCATGTAACCAGTGCTGAAAACGAAGATGCAGAGCCCGACGAGCGTGATCATCATCAGCATGACGACTGCGAGCGGATCGAGAAGCCATCCCAGACGCAGCGCATGGTCGCCGAAAGTGAACCAGGTAAAATTCTGAACGGCGCGGAATCCAGGGGTTTGCAGAGTCGGAAGGAACGCTAAGAATGACATTACGAGCGCGGCGATTTGTCCGGCGACCGCGAGTGTGGCCGCGCTTTTGTGCCGGCCATTCGGCAAGGTCAAAATTACTAGCGATGCCGCGAACGGCACCGCAGGGATCAACCAGAGATGATCGATGATCCAGCGGCTCATCCTTTGAGCTGGTTCAAATGGTCGACGTTTGTTGTGCGGTAGTGCCGATAGACAGCAATTACCAACGCCAGACCGACCGCGGCTTCAGCGGCGGCAATGGCGATTGAGAAAATCGCGATCATAACACCGGTCGGTAGCTGCGATTGCGGGCTAAAGCGCCAGAACGCGATGAAATTGAGGTTCGCTGCGGCAAGCATCATCTCGATCCCAATTAGAATAAAGATCGCGTGACGACGGCTCAGTGTCGCAAGAAGACCGATACCAAACAGGGCCGCGGAGATCACGAGAAAAACTTGAAGTGTTGGGGTCACGGCTAGGCCTTACAAAGTTTAAAAGAGTTGCATTGTTAAAAAGGAAACTTGCGAGTTTGCAGACTTAACGCTGCAGCGTTTGGAACTCTTCTGACCCTTCACCGCTTCTCCTCCATTACGAGAACGAGTGCGCCGATCAACGCAGCGGTGAGAAGCAGCCCCACGCATTGCAATGGCCAGACATAACTGGTCATCAACGCTTCACCGATTCGTTTAACAGTCACTGCTCGGATATGCGGGGCAACAACAGCAACTGATTGCGTCTTAAGAATTGCCCACGTCAAACCGCTGAAGACAGCAACCGCCAGGAATGCACCGCCCCAGTTAGCACCGCGGTCTTTTCCAACGTCACGCCGTGTCAGAAGAATCGTAAAAACAATTAGTACCGCAACCGCACCGATGTAGACGAATACCAGCGCCAGGCCAACAAATTCCGCGTCCAGCAGAAAGAAAAGTGCGGCCACGCCTACGAGCGCGACAGCAAAACTCAGTGCAGCGTGCATGAGCTTTTGCAGCGTGGCAGCGGCCAGCGCAGCTGGCAATGTCAAGACAGCGATAATGACGACCGCGGCGCTGCTCATTCGGCGAAACGGTAAACGCGTGGCGCAAATTTTCTTTGCGTGTCGAGCAACATCGACAGAGCGGTGTAAACGATCGCGATTACCAGAAGCGACCAAAGCCATCCGCGCAAGCCGCGACCTGCATAATGCCAGACAGCCGCTGCGATGACGCAGGCAAAAGACATTGGCAATATGAATTTCCAGGCAAAATTCATGATCTGATCAACTCGCGTGCGCGGCAACGTTCCGCGAAGCCAGATGTAAACCAAGAGTAGCGCGCTCAGCTTCGCGAAAAACCAGACGTAGGATGGAATGAATTCCAGCGCAGATACGGGCGAATGCCAGCCACCGAGAAACAACGTCGCGGCGAGCCCGGTAATGGCGAACATCCCGATGTATTCCGCCATGAAGAAAGTTGCATATTTGAAGCCGGAATATTCCGTCATGTGGCCGGCGACAATTTCTGATTCACCTTCGGGCACATCGAATGGCGTGCGATTCGATTCCACAAGACCGGATACAAAAAACAAAATGAACGCAGTTGCACCCCACGGCGTGAAGACAAACCAGCGTGGCACGAACCCAAATGTATATCCAGCCTGCGCAGCAACAATCCTGTCGGGTATAAGCGAGCCCACCACCATCACCACCGGGAGCACGGTGATAACGAGAGGCAGTTCGTAGCTGATCATTTGCGCAATGGCGCGCATCGCGCCGAGCATCGAGAATTTGTTATTGCTTCCCCATCCGGCCATGAAGACGGCAAGCTCCGTTGTCGATCCAACCGCAAAGAAGAACAAGATTCCGCCATCGATCGTAAACGGCGTCATGTTCCGACCATAAGGGATCACACCAAGAGCAAGAATCGCCGCAGCAGCAATGAGAATTGGCGCCAGGAAATGCACAAGCTTGTCCGCGCGCACCGGGACGATATCTTCCTTTATTAACATTTTGATGCCGTCAGCCACTGGTTGCAAAAGCCCAAACGGCCCAACGCGATTAGGCCCGTAGCGATTTTGTATCCGGCCGAGAATCTTCCGTTCCAGCACCGACATCAGCGCGAACAGCGTCAGAAATACTCCGAGAAGCGCTAAAATATTAATCAAACTCGACGCGATCTGGATAATCCAGCCAGGGGCGGCGGTCAGCCATGTGAGCAGCCAATGCTTGGCGTAAACGAAGATTTGGTCGACAGACTTGCTCACGTTGGCATGAAGAAAACCGTCAATTGATTGGTTAATCAAGACAGAACGCGCGATGATTTCGCTTTCAAAACCGGCTCGTGCTTACTGCCTGCCCTTATTGCGTGGAGTGCTTTTGGCTTTGCAGGGAGCCTCCAGCGCCTTAAATATCAAGGGAATGCAGAGGTGTTAATTTATTTAAGAAGGCAACTCCAATTTCCTTATTATTATAGCGCCAAACAAACCGATAATTATGCAGCGCAGAACTTTTATAAGAACGACGGGGCTCATCACGGCAGGGCTATCCCTTGCAGAAAAAGTGGCGCTGGGGGCTCTGCAGCCTGTATATGCCAATAAGCTGCCGCAATGGAAGGGATTCAACCTGCTGGATTTTTTCTCGCCGGATCCACGGCCTGTCCCCAAGCCGACTACGGAAGATCATTTCAGGTGGATGGAAGACTGGGGCTTCGATTTCATCCGCTTGCCGATCGCATATCCTTATTATCTGCAGTTCGATCGCAACAGGAATATCCTGCCGGAGGAGGTCTATCATGTCGACGAACAAAAGATCGCGGAGATCGACAAGCTGGTTGCTCTCGCGCATAAGCACAATATGCATGTCAGCCTCAACCTGCACCGTGCTCCGGGGTATTGCATCAATGCGGGCTTTCATGAACCCTATAACCTCTGGACC
>Ga0137418_10005788_pt1 | contig 11351 bp, 14 predicted proteins | sample CZODoug3_1_2_16f_FD_122242 | JGI IMG/M metagenome (GOLD analysis project Ga0137418, IMG submission 122242) | Vadose zone soil fungal communities from Angelo Coast Range Reserve, California, USA - CZODoug3_1_2_16fungal (Hybrid Assembly) | ecosystem: Environmental > Terrestrial > Soil > Vadose... | reverse complement strand
CGTGATGGAAGTGAAAGTGCCGATGCCCACGGCGCCGGTGCTGTTCAACAAGTACAACAACTCGCTCCTGGCGCATCAAGGCACGATCCGGCTACCGACCAAGGTGGCGAAGAAATTCGACTACGAGGTCGAGCTTCAAGTCATCATGGGCAGGACCGCGCGCGACGTGAGCGAAGCCGACGCCTTGAGCTACGTGTTCGGCTACGCCAGCGGCAACGACTTCTCAGCCCGCGATCTGCAGCTCCGCGACGGCAGGCAGGGCTCGCAGTTCATGCTCGGCAAGACTCCCGATGGGTTCTTCCCGGTAGGCCCGTACCTGGTCGGGGCGGACATCGTCGGAGATCCGCAGAAGCTCGGCATCGAATGCCGGGTGAACGGCGAGCAGCGCCAGTCCTCGAACACCTCCGACATGATCTTCCCGGTGGCGCAGATCATCGCCTACGCCTCCTCGATCTTCACGCTCAAGCCCGGCGACATCTTCTCCACCGGGACGCCCGAGGGAGTGATCCTGGGCAAGCCCGAGCCGGAGCAGGTGTGGCTCAAGGCAGGCGACAACGTCGCCTGCAGCGTCGAGAAGCTCGGCGAGCTGAGCTTCAACCTCGCCTGATCCTCACAGGCTGAAGATCGCCGCCGCGGCCAGGACCAGCCCGAGAGTCACCGCGGTCACGGTCAGCTCGGCCAGCGCGCCGACGATGAAGGGTCGCGCGCCCTGGCGGCGGATCTCGCGGAAGTCGGTCTTCAGGCCCACTCCCGCGAAGGTGAGCAGGAAGGCCCAGCGCGACAGGTTCGCGAGCGAGGCAATCTGCGCTTTGTCGAAGGCGTGGAAGGTCGCCAACAGCGAGATGAAGAGGAAACCGAGCACGAACTTCGGGAATTTTTGCCAGAGGAACGCCGCCTTTCCTTCCACCGTCTTCGCCTGGCCGCGCGAGGCCCAGTACACGGCATACCCCAGCACTACGAAGCCGATCATCGCGTTGCGGGTGGCTTTGGTGAGCACGGCCACCTTGCCGGCGGCGTCCGAATAGATGGCGCCCGCGGCGGCCGCCTCGGCGGTGTTGTCGACCGCAAGCCCGGCCCAGACCCCGAACGCGTGGTCGCTCATGTGCAGGAAGTGTCCGATGGCGGGATAGGCGAAGAGGCCGAATGCACCGAGGGCGAGAATGGCCGCGATGGCGAATGTAGCGTCGTCGTCGTCGGCCTCGATGGCGCCCTTGGCCGCGATGATGGCGGAGACGCCGCAGATCGAGGAGCCCACCGCGAGCAGGCTGGTGAGCTTGGGCTTCAGCTTGAACCAGCGGCCGAGCACGGTCATGATCGCGATCGCGACGCCCAGCTCGATCACCACCAGCCCGAGCGAGACGCTGCCGAGCTTGAGGACGTCTCCGAGCAGGAAGCGCGCGCCAAGCAGCACGATGCCCGCTTTGAGCCAGAAGTCGTACGTGGCGACGCCCGGACGAAAGATCTCCGCCACCCCGACTGTGTTTGAGATCACCAGCCCGATCAGGATGGCCCAGAGCACGTACTCGATGTTGGGCAGGGCGAGGTGGTGCGCTTTGCCGTAGTCCTTCACCAGCGTCTCGGCGAGCTTCCCCGCGTACCCGATGGTGAAGAGCAGGGCCACGCCGGGGAGCAGCCGCAACAGGCGCCAGGGGAGCGCGACGGCGGGTCTCTGGAGCGCAAGGGCCTCGCTCATCTCACCACCCCACCGTGAGGTTGACCGACTTCACCAGGATGATCGCGACCAACGCCGCGATCACCGCCCACCAGTCGAGAGACAATTTCTTCAGCACGGTTCCTCCCAGGTTCAAGCGGCGCATTCGCCTTCCGACGTCTGCACCTCGAATGCCTTCTGCTCGCCGAGATCGACGAAGTCCTCGGCGGCGGGCTGCTCCAGCACTTCCAGGTCCGCGAGCAGCGCCGAGATCCGCTGGGGCGCGGCGCGCGCCAGGACGGCATCCGGCGACTCTCCGGGAGCACCCTCGCGGGCGGCGAAATCGGCGAGCCTTCGCACCGCCTCGGGTACCCTGCGCGCTGGGACCTTCGCGGCCAGGCGGCCGAAGGTGGCCTGCTCCGCGCCGAAGCTCCCGCCCACGTACAGGTGGTACTGGGGGACGGCGCGCCCGGCGACCTTGCGCACCGATCCCTGCAGGCCGATGCCGGCGACGTAGTGCTGGCCGCACCCGTTCGGGCAGCCCGAGATCTTGATCGACAGCGCGTCCGGGCGATCGCCCAGCGCAGTGGTGAGGGCGTCGGCCATCCCGCGCGACTGGGTCACCGCCAGCCGGCAGGAGTACGCGCCTGGGCAGCTCACCACGTCGGAGATGGTCCGCGCTCCCGGTCGGGCGAGGTCGGCGGCAGCGAGCGCGGCGTGCAGGGATGCCAGATGTGTGCGCCGCACGAAGCGGAGCACCGCGTTCTGCTCGACGGTCACGCGCAGCTCGCGCTCCTCGCTGAACTCCTCGGCGATGTCGGCCAGCGCGCGGAACTGGGCGGTGGTGAGGTCGCCGAGCGGAAGCCGCACCGTCACGGCCGCGTAGTCCGGATCGCGCTGGGCCCGCGCGTTCGTCCGCGCGAACTCCTCCAGGCCGCTTCGTGGCGGGCGGTAGCGGGGATTGCGCGGCGCCCGCGGGGGGGCGGCCTGGGGAAACGAGACCGGCCGGGACGGAAACGACTTGCGCTCCTCGAAATACTGCCGGAGGAACTCTTCCGGCCCCAGCTTGTCCACCACGAACTTCAAGCGCGCGCGGTGTCGGTGCTGCCGATCGCCCGTGCGGTTGAAGACGCGCACCACCGCCTCGGCGACGTCGATCGCGTCCTCGGCGGGCACGAACTCGTGCGCGAGGATGCCGGTCCGCCGGAGGGTCGAGAGACCGCCTCCCAGGGTTACGCGGAAGCCGGGCTTCCCCTCGCGCACCCGTGCCAGGAAGCCGATGTCGTTGAAGGATGCGCCGACGCAGTCATGTCCGCAGCAGCCGCCGAAAGCGATCTTGAACTTGCGGGGCAGCGATGCGGAGAGCGGGCCCCGCAGCAGGTGCCGCGTGACCGCTTCGGCGTAAGGCGTGGTGTCGAACGGTTCCAGCGCCGACGCGCCGGCGTAGGGACAGGCGGTCACGTTGCGCACCGAGTTGCCGCAAGCCTCGCGCGTGGTCAGCCCCGCGTCCGCCAGCACCCGCAGTCCGTCGTCGGTGTCGGCCAGGTGCACGAAGTGGAACTGCACGTTCTGGCGGGTGGTGACGTGCCCGCGCCCGATCGAGAAGCGCTCGGCCACGTCCGAGAGCGCGCGGAGCTGCGGGGGGGTGAGGACCCCTTGCGGGATCTTCACGCGGATCATCATCGCGTCCCCTTCCTGCCGCTGGCTGTAGACGCCGTTCACCAGCCGGAACGCTTTCCAGGCGTCTGGCGCGATCTCGCCCCGCTCGAACTGGCCGAGCGTGGAAACGAACGCGTCCAGGTCCTTCTCGTCGGCGAACCCCAGACGGGCGGGGCCGAGCGTCTTGCTATCGAGCAACGGCACTTTGACCTCCTGCATGTGCGGGCTGGAGCAGAGCAGCGACAGCGACCGTCGCGCCGATCACGATCACGCCGGGCGCTCCGGTGGCCGGTGCGGACGCCACCGTGCCGAGCGTTCCGCGCCAGGTGAATGCGTCCGGTCGCGAGGCGGAAAAGAGGATGGCAGCGGGAGTATCAGCGGGCCACCCCCGGGACAGAAGCATCGCGGACGTCGCCGCCCGGGTGCCGATTCCCATCAGGATGACGAGGGTGGCGGATCCCGGCGCGAGCGACCGCAGCACCGGTCCGTATGCGTCCTCGGCGTGGCCTGAGACGACGGCGAAGGCGGAGGCGAGCCCGCGGTGCGTTACAGGGATCCCGCTCAACTCGGGCGCCGCGACGGCCGCCGAAACGCCGGGGACGATCTCGCAAGGCACGCCCGCCGCGGCGAGCGCCAGCGCTTCCTCGCCTCCGCGCCCGAACACGACCGGATCGCCGCTCTTCAGCCGCACGATCCGCTCGCCGCGGAGCGCGCGGCGGATCATGACGCGCTCGATCGTTTCCTGCTCGATGGAGTGACGTCCGGCGCGCTTGCCAACGTAGGCCCAGCGCGCCTGTGGAGCATGCCGGAGCGCGGCGCGATCGACCAGGGCGTCGTAGAGCACGAGGTCCGCGGCGCGCAGGCGATCGACCGCGCGAATGGTCAGCAGCTCCGGGTCGCCAGGCCCCGCGCCGACCAGTGACACGAACCCGGTCATGCGGCCTCCCGGTAGAGCTGGTTGAGAGCGACCAGTAAGAGTGGGCGCCGCTGGGGGATGGGAATGCCCGCGGCCTTCCACTGCGCGCGGAGGTCCTGCGCGACCCGGACCCAAGCCCCGAGGTCGTCTGGAAGCACGGCCTCGAGCGCCTCGCGCAGAAGGCCGGCCAATGCCGGAGCGCGCCCGTCCGTCGAGACCGCGAGGGTGACGCCGCCCTTCCTCAGTACCCCGCCGAGGTACGCGCTGGCGGAATCGGCGTCGTCCACGGCATTGACGAAGACCTGGCGCTCTTCCGCCGCGCGCGCCACTTCCCGGTTCACTCCCGGCGGGGCCGCCGCGACGGCGAACCACTTCCCCTCCAGGTCGGCGGCCGAGAACTCCCGCTCCTCGATCCGGACGCCGGGGCGACGGAGCGACTCGAGGATCTGCGGCGCCACTACGGTGACCCGCGCGCCTGCCGCGAGCAGGGCCTCGAGCTTGCCGGACGCTACCTTGCCGCCGCCGACGAGCAGCGTTTGACGATCTCGAAGGTGCAGGAAAACGGGGTACAGATCCACGTGCAGCTCCTTGCCAGAAACGGACGACACCGACGGAGACGCCGGGGCGGCAAAGAGCGATGAGGCGGGAGAACGAAGGTCGCCGTCAGGCTCGCGCGCGCGCCCGGCACGACATGCCGGGGCGACAACAACAGGCGCAAGCCAGCTGGGAGCGGAGCGACATCGCCCCGATCGATAGCGGGTTGCCCCCTGCAAAGTCAAGTGCTGACGGAAGAGAACGCGAAAAGAGCAGCGGATCTACAGGGGATTTCCGATAACGCCCCTCAGCCGATCGGCGTACCCGCGGCTCGCCCGCACCTCGAGCCCGGAGTGCAGGACGACCATGAACTCGCCGTTCGGCTGCGGTCGCAGCTCGCGGATGCGCGCAGCGTTCACGATGACGGAGCGGTGGATCCGCAGGAACCCGGGGCCGAGCCGAGCTTCCATCGCCGCCATGGTCTCGCGCACCAGATAGCTCTTCTCGCCCACGCGGAGCGAGGCATAGTCGCCCTCCGCCTCCACGCACTCGATCTCCTTGGCAAAGAGCAGCAAGATCCGGCCTCGGTCGCGAACGGCGATGCGCTGCGCCGCTCCTCCGCCGAGGAGCGCGGTCAGCCGGCGGGCCAGCGATCCGTCGCCGCGTTCGCTCATGCGATTGCGGACCCGATCCAGCGCCCGGCCAAACCGCTCGTCGTCGACGATCAGCGCGCGGATGCTCACGCGGCCTCCTGCCCGCGCGAGAGGGGCAATTCCAGCGCAACGCGCGTTCCCCCGCCTTCGCGGGGCGAGATCTCGCAGCGGTGCCTGTCACCGTAGAGCTCGGAGAGGCGGGCGCGCGTGTTCGAGAGGCCGATCCCCTCGAAGGCCCTCGGCATTCCGGGGCCGTCGTCGTCGACGTGGAGCACGAGCATGCCGCCCCGCCGGCCGGCGGTGATCGCGATGGAGCCGCCGTCCTCCCGAGCCGCGATGGCCGTATCGCACCGCGTTCTCGATCAGCGGCTGGAGGATCAGGCTGGGGACGCGCGCCTCGACCAGCCCGGGGTCCACGTCGAAGCGCGCCCGCAGCCGGTCGCCGAAGCGCACGGCCTCGAGCTCCAGGTAGCGCCGCGCGAACTCGATCTCCTCGCGCAGTGGAATCTCCGTGCCCGTTCCCTCCAGCGTCACCCGGAAGAACCCGGCCAGCTGAGCCACCATGCGAGAGGCCTCGTCGTTGCGCCGCTCGACGATCAACGTGGAGAGCGCATTGAGCGCATTGAAGAGGAAATGCGGTTGGATCTGGTACCGGAGCGCCGCCAGCCGCGCTTCGTGTGCCAACGCCTGCGCGCGCACGCTGCTGCGGTAGAGAGCGATTCCGAAGTAGAGCAGGCTCCAGGTAAGAAGCACGAGCGTGAAGTAGAGGGTATCGTCGGTGCGATCGATGGCTGCGCGGATCAGCGTGCCGCGCTCGATGGCCCCGACTCCGGTCTGCCGCACGATCAGGGACGTGGCGGCGGACCAGAGGAGCGAGCCGAGCCACGAGCCGGCCACTCCGGCCGCCGCGAGCAGCCAGATGGGCGCCCCGCGCTGGAGGAAACGCCGGTACGCGAATCGGAGAGCGAGGGTCACAGCGAATCCGGTGGCGATCAGCGGCAGCTTGTTCCAGAGCATGCGCGGCAGCGGGAAGGCGCCCAGCCAGGGAACCACCAGCGCGACCACGAAGGCGAGCCAACCGCCGACCTGCATCAGCCAGAACGCGCGCGATTTCACCCGAGCAGCTCCTTCACGATGCGGCGCCGGATCGCCTCGTCGGGCAGGCGGCCGAAGCCGGCGCGCACGTCGTCCGCCATGTGCGCGGGATTGGAGGTCGCCGGGATGGGGCAGGTGACGGCGGGGTGTCCGAGGATGAACTTGAGGAAGATCTGCGCCCAGCTCGCGCACTCGATCTCCGCCGCCCAGCCGGGCAGCGGCTGCCTCCGCGCGTCGGCGAAGAGCGAGCCGCCCTCGAAGGGTCCTATACCCGTGGGTAGCTTTTGGTAGCTTTGGAGATGCTTTCAGGGCGTATCCACGCGACTTGACGAGGTTTACTTTGCGCTTTTGCACTCCATTTCTTAGCATTTGGCAGGGGCGGCCCTAACACCCAGCTAACACCCACGAAGGAGAGCGGTCATGTACGAGGTAGACGAGAGCGAATGGGAGCGGAAGTGCCGCGCGGTGAACTGGCGCGGTCCGCTGCCGAAGACCATTACGGATTCATTGATCGAACGGATCAATAACGTACGTCTAACCGAGCGCCTTGAATTACCGGATCGTGTTGTCGATGGTTTGTATTTGCGCGCCGGCGCCGCCCGCAAGGTCTGCGGCGGGACCCGCACCTGGATGCTGCGCTGCAAGACCAAGGCGGGTGAGCGGGTCAACTACAAGATTGGTGACGCGCGGGCGATGACGCTCACAGAGGCCCGTGCCCGGGGGCGCAAGGCCCAGGTCAGTGTGGACGACGGCCGTAACCCCCAAGCCGTGGCGCGCCAGGAGGAGCGGCAGACGGTGGAGCACTTCCTGGAAACGACCTACGCCCCCCGGGTGCTTTAGAACTACAAGGACGGCGTCCGGATCAAGCAGAACATCATGGCTACCTGGGAATCACTGCTCAAGCTGCCCTTGGACACGCTCACCCGTGACAGGATCGACGAAGTGCTGGCGGATAAAAAAGAAGACGGCTCCCGGGGCGGGACCTTGCTGCGCGTCTGGGGGCAGTTTCGCCACCTCCTGCGCGACGCCGGCGAGCGGGAGTTGATCCCCGCCGACCTGGCCGTCAAGCTCCTGCGCCGGCCCAACGCGCTCACCGGGGCCAAGGACGGAGAGCACGTCCGCTGGCTGGGCCAGCTCGACCCGGACGAGCCACGGAAGCTGAGCGCTGCGCTGGCCGCGTTCGAGACCTCCAGTCTCGGCGGAGGTGAGTTCCTCCGCTGCGCCGTCCGCCTCTCCCTGGCGACCGGGATGCGAGTTGGGGAGATCGTAGGGCTGACGACGCCCCGGGTAGACCTGCGGCAGGGGACCATCTTCCTCAAGGGCGAGGAGACCAAGGGAAACCGGGACCGGGTGGTGCACCTCAGCCCCGCCGCCGTCGCTGTACTCAGCCGCTGGGGCGAGGTGCGCAAGACCCTCAAGGTCCAGGACGTGAGCGGGCGCCTCTTCCCCGGCCCCGCGCTGCCCTGGAAGCTGAGACTCAAGAACGGTGGGCGAGACTTCCGCATCATGCGCCGCAACTCGGGTATCGAGGGGCGTTGCGCCTGCTGCAACCGGCTCCTGCACTTCCACGATCTGCGGCACGACTACGCGGTGAGGTTTTTGCGCAACGGGGGCAGCATGGAGCAGCTGCAGAAGGCCCTCGGCCACGCGGATCTCTCGACGACGGCCCGGCACTACGGCCACATTCGCGAACAGGATGTGCGCCAGGTGGTCCTGGCGATGCCCGACGTGCTGGCGATGTAGAGTGTAGACTTCGAGGGTGGGCCGCCGTGGAGCGACCCACCCTCTGCCGAAAGACCACCGGGATAGGAGCCCGGCAGCGATGGCGAAGGCAAGCGTAACACAAAAGGTAGAAGCGCTCTCACCGAGGCACCGACAAGCCGTCCGATTACTCGGCGAACACGTTGGCTTGCCACGATCCTCGCTACAATCGCTGGCACGCTCCTGGTGTACCTGCTTGGCGCTCCGCTGCGCCGGAGGCGCGAGAAGCGCGCGAGGCTTGCTGAGCGCAGAAAGCGCCGAGCGGAGAAGCGTGCACGCGAGCAAGATGAAGAGGGCGCGGCGGAGGATGAGGAGTACCGTGCCTTTCTGGACGACGTGTATGAATTCTTCGACACCGGGCGCCGGGTGTTTCCAGTGGAGCGCGAGGATCAGGACCTGGGGATGCGCTCCGTCGAGGAGGGGCTGTTCGATGATGAGTGGAGGAGCGGGAAGCTATTTCTGATGCGTCGTCAGAGTTAGCGCGCCGAGGCCGGAGCTGCTCCCCGGTCGCCACCTTCCGCCCGGCCGCCGTGCTGGCGGCCAAGGCGAAGCTGGCGGAGCGGACCGTGGCACCCAGGCCGGGGCATTCAGGATCAGCAGCACGCTCACGAGCGCCGATGACGCCGGAGACCGATGCCGCCGCGGCCCAATGCTTCTCATGACGGCGTTTCCGGAGTCGGGCTTATCCGGTTTCGAGTGCTCCAACTCGCTGGGTCGCTCCAACTCGCCCCGACCTGCACCTCAACTGGAATCCTCTGCGTGGCGATGTGCCGATTCATGTGTTCGATCAAAGCGCTGAGATCCTCGGGTTCATCGAACCAGATCTTCCCACTCGGCGAGAGACGAAACCCGGAGGGACGGACAGGGAAAACGTGGAAGACGCGGACCTTCCTCCGGTACGCCTGGTCGTACATCTTGAAGACTCGAATCTTCTTGATGTTCCCCCACGAGATTTCTCTGAGTGTTCGGCCCCACAGGCGCCGCGAGACGCCGGTCTCGCTGACGACCACGTCTGCTCGAGAGGTGATCACGAACCAACCAATCAGCGAAATACCTCCAAAGCATATCAGGGTGACGAACACCGCATCGCTAAGTTGTCCCGAGCGAATCAACCCAATAACGACCATGACAAGAACACCGTCAAGTGCGACCGTCAGCGCACAGAACGCCCAGGTGTACTTGTATTGGAAAGTGGTCTCCGTACTCAGTGCATCCACGGGCGTGAGCGCTCCTTTCACTGGCTGGCGTATTCGCCGGCCTGATAGGATCAGGAGCCACACTGCGCGCGCAAGCACAAGGCTCGCGGCGCCGGGGTCTGGAACCGCGAAGCCGCTCACGGCTTGCACCCCGCCGCACCGAGCGATACGTCGTCGAGCTTCAGGCCGAGCGCGTAGGCGATGTTCATCTCCTCGACGACGACGACCAGCCTCTCGACGCGGTGGCGCGGCACATGGCTCGACCAACGGGGCGGACGCAGTGACAGGAGCTGCTCGATGGTGACCTTCTGCGCCGCCTGCAACACGCCCGCGCCGCGATTCCGTGAGGGTCTTCACGTCCCATCGTTCGGAGCCGCAGAATCCGAGCGCGATGGGGACGGCGAGCATCATCGAGGAGGCCGGCGCTTCCGCCGCGTCTCGTCCGAGGGCACCTTCAGCTGCACGCGCGGCCGCTTGCTCTCCTGCGGGAAAAGCATGTCTCGCAGGACCGGCCATGGCAGGGCCGCCATCGCCTTGTGCAGCCCGTCCTCGGGGAAGATGAACCCCTGCTCCGACGAATCGCGGCGCGGCTTCTTTCGCTTCGCCATGCCGATCACCCCTCGCCCTTGTCGTCGCTCTTCGCCATCGCCTCGGCAATCAGCCCGCGCACCACCGCTGACGCGTCGGCCCGGCCGTACTGTCGGTCCTCGCGTCGGCGCTGCGCCTCCCTGGTCAGCCAGTAGAGCTGCTCGCGCCTGAGCCGGAACGTCGTCACCACCAGCTCCCCCGGCGGAACGTGCTCCTCCTCCATGGCCGGATCGTCTCCTGGCTTCTTCCCTCGTGCCATCGGTCCAGTTTCCCGCGGCCCGGCTACAGACCTAGCCGCGCTGCGGAGTTGTCGGTGAACAGCTTGGCGTCGCGGATTAGTTAGTGCCGCTTTCAGCGCGCCGACCGTCTCCAAACTGTCTCCAAGAATTCCGCGAAACCGCGAGCGCTGTCGGGGAAAAAAGAGGACGGCGAGTCCTCACTAACTCGCCGTCCTCATTGCATAAACCTGCCGATTCGCGTGTATCTACGCCCTGTTAGGTTGTTCAGTCCATGGTTCGTTCGAGTCCCGTACACCCCGCCAATTTCCCTGTGATCCCGCAGCCTGTGCCCGCTCCGGAAGTGGTGTGCCCAAGGACGTGCCCGCGGGAACCGTAGGCAGCCGGAGCTTCAAAATCGCCTCGCACATGGCCGGCCACTGCATCTCAAGCCGCGTGTAGTAGTCGCTGGCCTGCTTCACGGGGGCGTGGGTCAGCATGTTGACGTGGAACTCCTGGGCGCCGGCCTGCAAGAGTAGGTTGCGGAAGGTGGAGCGCGACTCGTACGCCCGCTGCAGCGGCATCCCCAGCGCCTTCAGGTCGCTGTGGAAGTAGTCCAGCAACGCGCTGTTCCCGAATTGGCGGAAGTCCGACCGGGGGCAGATCAGATCGTCGGGTGTCGGGGCGCGGCCGGTCCACTCTTCCCAGCCACGATCGCGCCAGTCCTTCAGAACGGCGCCGGCCCACGGATGCACGGGGATGTGCTTCCGCGCTCCGGTCTTAGTCCCCTTCTCGATCTTCGCCCGCGAGTTCCAGGCCGATCCGATCGTCATGCGCCCCAGCAGCCCGCCCTTGTACGACTCCTGCGGCCGGCCCGACCCCGCGCACACCACAGGGTGCCTGGTCGTTCGCGCTGCGGGATGTCCACAGGAAGGAGCTCACGACCTGGCGTTGGAAGGATTTCCTTGCTCTGCCCTCGTCCGCCGTCACGGTCGACATCCATTGCGTGACGAAGTGGTCCAAGCTCGGTACGCAATGGAAGGGGGTCACGATCGGCGCCCTCCTCGAGGCCGCTGGCCTGGA
>Ga0137418_10005787_pt1 | contig 11355 bp, 10 predicted proteins | sample CZODoug3_1_2_16f_FD_122242 | JGI IMG/M metagenome (GOLD analysis project Ga0137418, IMG submission 122242) | Vadose zone soil fungal communities from Angelo Coast Range Reserve, California, USA - CZODoug3_1_2_16fungal (Hybrid Assembly) | ecosystem: Environmental > Terrestrial > Soil > Vadose... | reverse complement strand
GGCGAGTGTGTGACGTGAGGCGAGAGACACGGGGCGGCGCATTCTGCGCGTCGTGTGCTTTCTGATGCGTCGGCGCGAGGGCCACGCACCCCGTCGGCTATCTGCGCGCGGTCTACTGAGTCGACACAGCGCACACCGCGCCCCGCGTTGATCGACTGAGTGAGCGAAGAACCCGGAAGAACACCGAACAGAACCCACAAACGCTCTCGCGCGACACTCGCTCGCACCGCCGGGTCGCGTCGCGGGTGGAGCCGGCGGCGCGCGGGTGGGGCGAGGCAAGTTCAAAAAACCGCTCCGCCGGGAGCTGTTTGCGGGTCACGCCGGAAAGCGCGCGGTTTTTTGCATGTCCGCAGCCGCAGCACCACCTGCGCGCCGGCGGGGTCAGCGCGCCGCAAACAGGAAGGAGCGAGGGTCTACGTGACGCTTGGGCGGATGGATTAGGTCAGGTCGATGCGCTGGATGGCGTGGTACGGAATGATGGTCAGCCGATCGTTGTCCAGCTTGAGCACGACCGTGTATCCGGCGGCGTGGTGATCCATCTGGAGGATCCGCCCGGCGACCGACTGGCCACCCGAAAGATGCAGCGTCACCGGGCGAAGCTCGTCGGCCAGCGCCTTGAGGTTCAGGGTGTGCGCCCCGGTGGCCTCGATGCTGAAGGCGACCGCCTCCCGGTACAGCTCGTTGGTGGTGCGCAGTCGAGACGCGACGATCCCGGCCATGTTGCGGAAGAACGCCGCCGCGATATCGGGACGCTCGCGCTGCACCTTGGCAAAGCTCTGCCGGGAGAGCACCTGGAACTCGCTTGCCTCGGTGGTGCGCGCGGTGGCGCTTCGACGCGCGCCGTCGATGAAGCTCATCTCGCCGATCACGTCGCCGGGCCCGAAGGACGCCAGCGAGCGGTCCACGTCGCCGCGGATGTTCTTGAAGATGTCCACCCGGCCGCTCTGGACGATGAACAGCGAGTCGCCCGGATCGTTCTCGCGGAACAGCTCCTCGCCGCCGACCAGGTTGCGCTCTTCGCACGCCTCGAGGAGCACGTCGGCGTCTTCGGAGGTGAGCTCGGCGAACAGCCGCCAGCGGTTCAGCTTGCCTTCCTCGGCCACGCAAAGTGCATCGCATGGACCCCGAGATCACCGCAAGTTATCCGCGTGCAGGATGAGCGCCGCCTGGATGGCCTGGTGCGCAGGCACGCGCAAGCCGTGCTTTTCCGCCCGGCGGACCACGGCGCCGCTCAGCCAGCTCAGCTCGAGACGGCGGCCGCGCAGCAGATCCTGCGCCATCGAGGACAGCATGCCGGCGGGCAGCGAGTCCATGGTCTCGAGCTGCTTTTGCGCGAACGCATCGTCCAGTCCGGCGCCCTCCGCGCGCGCGACGGCGACGGCCTCCCGCAGCGCTTCGAGCAGCAGGCTCCGCGTCGCCGGATTCGCGCGCACTTCCCCGATCGGTTTGCGCGTCAGCGCCGTCAGGCCGCTCAGCGCCGAGAGGAAGACGAACTTCTCCCAGGTGACCCGGCGGATGTCGTCGCTGACCACCGTCTCCACGCCCGCTGAACGGAATGCGTCCGCCGTCGCCTGGAGGCGCGGCGTGCGCGACCCGTCCAGCTCGCCGAGCGTGACTCGCTGCAGCTTGCCGGTCTGAGCGATCACCCCGGGCTCGGCGATCACCGCCGCGATGTGCGTCACGCCGCCGAGCACGCGGTCGCGGCCGAGCGCGCCTGCCAGCACCTCGTCCTTGTCGACGCCGTTCTGGAGGGAAACGACGGCCGCCCGGGGAACGCGGGCGACCGCGCGCGCGGCGTCCTCCGTGTCCCAAAGCTTCACCGCGATCACCGCGAGATCCGCGGGACCGGCCTGCGCCGGGTCCTCCAGGACCCGGACGCTCAATTGCGCATCGCCGAGCTCGCTGCGGATCCGGAGGCCGTTCTTGCGCATGGCCTCCGCGTGCGCGCCGCGGGCCACGAACGCCACCTCGTGGCCGGCCTGCTGCAACCGCGCGCCGTAGTAGCCGCCCACGCCGCCGCTTCCCATCATCACGATCTTCATGGGCGCATGCTTGGATCGTGGCCGCGTCCGTGGCAAGCATGACCGGTGCGACCCAGGCTGCTCGTCGGCGCGGTGCTGGCTGCGCTCTGCGTGCCCGTGCTCGACCCGGAGCAGCAGCTCTTCTGGCGCGACACGCAGCGGTTCTTCTACCCGTTCAAGCTCGCCATCGCCGAACGGCTGCGCCGCGGCGAGCTGCCGCTCTGGGATCGATGGACCGAGTCCGGCGTCTCGGTGCTCGGCCAGCTCACCCCTGGGCTCTGGCACCCGGCCACCCTGCTGTACCTGCCGCTGCCGTTTCCGCTCGCCTTCAAGCTGAATCACCTGCTTGCGCTACCGGCCGCGGCGCTGGGCGCGCTCCTGCTCGCGCGCAGGCTCGGTGCCGGGGCCTGGGCCGCAACGATTGCGGCGCTGACCTATGCCGGCTGTGGCTTTCTCTGCGCGATGACGGCGAGCAACCTGCCCTTCGCGCTCGGGCACGCCACCCTTCCGATCGCGGTCTGGGCCATCTTGAGGTTTACGGATGCTCCCGGACCTTCGCGCCTGCTCCTGGCCGCGGCCCTGCTGGGCAGCTGCGGGCTCGCCGGCGAGCCGCAGAGCATGCTGCTTGCCGGCCTCATCGCCGGGGCGTGGGCGCTGCTGGGCGCGGGCGTCCGCGCGGCGCCGCGAATGCTCGCGCGCCTCGCGCTCTGTGGAGCCTGCGGCGTATTGCTCTCGGCGCCGGCCACGCTCCCCGCGGCGGAGCGGTTGCGCCTGGGCGACGCGCGGCGGCTGGAGCGGGCCGCGGGGATGTTCTCGCTCGACGTCCGCCGTCTCCCCGGGCTGGCGCTGCCCTGGGCCTTCGACGACGCGCCGGAGCTCGCGGGCGCCGGGTCGGACACGCCCTACTCGGAGTACTTTTCCGGCGAACCACACGTCGCCTTCGCCGACTCCATTGCCCTGGGGCTGCCGGCGCTGATCCTCGCCGTGTTCGGCGGGCCGGCCCTGCTGGCGGGGGCGGCGCTCTTCCTGCTCGCGGCTTTGGGAACGGCCACTCCCGTGCAGTGGCTGGCGGCGCACCTGATCCCGGGATTCGCCTTGTTCCGGTATCCCGAGAAGCTCGTCGGACCGGCCAGCCTGCTGCTCGCGCTGGCGGCAGCAGCCGGAGCGCAGCGAGTCCTGGCCGAGCGCGGCGCCGCGCGGCGAGCGCTCGTGGCGGCTGCGGCGGCTGCAGGGGTCCTGCTCGCCCTGCGCGGCGGAATCCACCTCTGGCACGAGGAGCTGGTCGCCTGGCTCGTGGCGCACGGGCGTACGCGCGCGGGAGCTCCCGCGCAGATGTTCGCCGTCGCGCTGTCACGAGCGCTGCTGGTCGAAGCGGCGCTGGCCGCCGGGCTCGCGATCGCTTGCGCGTTGCGGGAGCGCCGCGATCTGCTCGCGGCCCTGGTCTGCGCGGCCTCCTCGCTGCTCTGCGGAGCGGGCCAGCTCGTCGCCGCGCCTCGCGAGCTCCTCCAATCGCGGCCGCCGCTCGCTGATCTCCTGGTGGCGCGGGCGGGGCCGAGCGAGGGTGCGTGGCGGATCGAGTCGGACACGGAGCAGTCGCTGGTGCTGCCAGGGCTGGACGCGCGCCTGCGGAGGGCGGCCTGGAGCGCGCAGGTGCTGGCGCCCCGGACCAATGCGGTGCAGCGGATCGAGTCGGTCTCCGGCTACGGTTCGCTCGAGGACGAGCGCTACCGGCTCGCGCAGTCCGCTGCGCCCGGCGTGTTCCGGGCGGTCCTGGGGGTGCGGTTCACCGTGCGCATGCCGTGGGAGCCTCCGCGCGGGCCGGGGTGGACCCAGGGTCCGTACGGGATGTGGATCCACGAGCAGCCGGTGCTGCCGCGCGCCTTCCTGGTGGCGCACGCCGTCCGCACCGCCGAGCCCCTGGCCGTCCTGCGCGATCCGGCGTTCGATCCCGCGCGGGACGCGGTCACCTCCCAGGTAGCGCTGGACGAGCCGGGTCCGGGCGGAGAGGCGCAGATGGTGCGGGAGTCGCCGGAGCGGATCCGCGTCCGGGTCGAGGCGCCCGGCCGGAGGCTGCTCATCGTCGCGGAGCATTTCGACCCGGGCTGGCGCGCCCGCGTGGACGGCGCCCAGGCCGCGGTGCGGCGGGTGGATCTCTGCGCGCTCGGCGTCGAGCTGCCTGCGGGCGCCAAGGAGGTGGAGCTTCGTTACCTGCCGCGCGGGCTCCTGCCCGGGGCCGTCGGTTTCCTGGCGACGCTCGCGATCCTGGTGGCGCTCAGCGTCCGTCGATATAGGTCTGCAGCTGCTCGATGAGGCACTGCTTGTCGTCGAGCATCAGCTGGATCACGTCGCGCATGGAGATGATACCGACCACGTGCCCCTTCTCCTCGACGAGAAGATGGCGGGTGTAGTGGGTCCGCATCAGCTCCGCCGCCTGCGCCTCGCTGCTGTCCGGCCCCACGCTGGGCAGGTCGGTCCGCATCGCTTCGCCGATGGGCATCGCGCCGTTGTCGCCGGCTGCCAGCACGCGCGCCACCAGATCGCGCTCGGTGACGATGCCGACCACCCGGCCGCCTTCGCGCACGGCGACCGATCCGATCTTCTTGTCGCGCATCACCTTCGCGGCCTCGCGGCAGGGTGTCAATGCGTCGAGCGCAACGACCGCGTTGGTGACGTGCCTTTCGATGGTGGCCATGCGCGCCTCCGGTCGCCCGAGTATAGGAGAACGCGATGGACCTGGACCAGCACCTCGACCGGCTAGGTGTTTTGCTCGACCGGGAACGGGCCGCCGAGAAGGACCGGTTCGCCCGGCTTCCGCTTCCCGAGCGGATCCGGAAGGGGCTCGGCCTCGACGACGTCGAGGCGGTCGAGGAGGCGGGCCTCGCCGGACGCTCGCTGGTCACCTATGCGCGGCCGGGCGGTCGCGAGCTGGGCGCGCCGCAGATCGGCGTCGGCTCCATCGTGCGGGTGCTGCCCAGGCGCGACCTGTCCGACGACGCGCCCACCGGAATCGTCGCGCGCCGCCAGCGCGCGAGCCTGGGCATCGTCTTCGATGAGCCGCCGCCGGACTGGGCCACGCAGGGGAGGGTGTTGATCGAGCTCCTGCCCTCGTCCGCCACGCACGACCGGCTCTCCGGCGCGGTGCGCCGGATGCGCGAGGCGCGGCGCTGGCATCCGGTGCTTCGCGGCGATGCCCCCCGGTTCGAGGAGCGGGCGCGGCCGGCGCCGGGGATCGATCACGCCCTCAATCCCGAGCAGGCGCTCGCACTGGAGCTGGCGGAGCGCGCGCAGGACGTGATGCTGGTCCACGGCCCGCCCGGCACCGGGAAGACCACCGTGCTGGTGGAGCTGGTCCGCCGTGCCGCCTCGCGCGGCGAGAAGGTCCTGGCCAGCGCGCCGTCGAATCTAGCGGTGGACAACCTGGCGGAGCGGCTGGTCGGGGCGGGCATCGACGTGGTCCGCGTCGGCCACCCGGCGCGCGTCCTTCCGGCGGTGGTCGAGCACACCCTCGATCAGAAAACGGAAGCCCATCCGCAGGCGCAGATCGCGGCCGAACTGGTGGCGCAGGCGCTCCGGCTGCGGGCGGACGCGCGCAAGCGCAATCAGCGTCGCGGGCCTGGCCGGTTCTCGGAAGCCCGGGCGCAGGAGCGCGAGGCGCGGCAGCTCCTCTCGGAGGCGCGCGAGTTGGAGGACCGCGCCGAGTCGGCGGTCCTGGAAAAGGCCCAGGTGGTCCTGGCGACGCTCACCGGCATCGAGTCGCGGGCGTTGGAGGGACGCCGGTTCTCCCTGGCGGTGGTCGACGAGGCGACCCAGGCCGTGGAGCCTGGAGCGTATCTCGCACTTCTCAGGGCGGAGCGGGCGGTGCTGGCCGGCGATCACCTGCAGCTCCCGCCCACCGTCCTCGCTCCGGACGCGCAGGAGCTCTCCGTCTCCCTCTTCGAACGGCTCGCCCAGGCGCACCCGCCGGCGCTGGTTTCGCTGGCGGAGCAGCACCGGATGAACGAGCAGATCATGCGCTATCCGTCGGACGCGCTGTACGGCGGAAAGCTCCGGGCGCATCCCGCGGTCGCGCGGCACGCGCTCGACGACGCTCCTCTCGAGCTCATCGACACGGCGGGGCGCGGGTTCGAGGACGAGATGCCCCAGGAGGGGGAATCGAAGCTCAACCCGGGCGAGGCGGAGCTGGTCGCGGCGGAAGTCCGCAAGCTGCTCGAGCTGTTGCCACCGCAGGACATCGCGGTCATCTCGCCCTACGACGCGCAGGTCCAGAAGCTGCGGGAGCTGCTCCGCGACGTCGGCGACCTGGAGATCGATACCGTCGACGGTTTCCAGGGGCGCGAGAAGGAGGCCGTGGTGGTCTCGCTCGTGCGCTCCAACCCCGAGGGCGAGCTGGGGTTCGTGGCCGACATTCGCCGCATCAACGTGGCGCTGACGCGCGCCCGCAAGAAGCTGATCGTGGTGGGGGACAGCGCCACCATCGCGCGCCACCCGTTCCATGGCGGCTTCGTGCGGTATGCGGAGAGCATCGGAGCGTGGCGGTCAGCGTGGGACCGATGACGCCCAGGCGGCGATGCCTTCCACGATCCGCGCCATGCGCGGGTAGTCGAGGGTCTCGGGCGTATCCCGCGCGGTGTGATACCGCGGGTTCCGGTACCAGGCGGTATCGGTGACCATGGCCGCCCGGACCCCGGCGCGCCAGAAGCTCGCGTGATCGGAGGCCCCGATCCCCGGGATCAGCTCGGGCGCATCGATCGATCGCGCCGGGGCCCCGTTGCCCCTCAGAGCCGCCTTGACGGCGCGAACCAGGAGCGCGTCTTCCAGCCGGCCGACCACCACGATGTAGTCGCCCTGGGAAGGATAGAGGAGCCGGAGCGCCGGGAACGGAAACTGCTGCGGCTGATCGAAGCAGCCCAGCATTTCCAGCGAGATCATCGCGCGAACGCCGCGCGCAGTGCGCGCATGCATGTCGCTCCCCAACAGGCCGTACTCCTCGTTCGAGTACCAGGCGAGCTCGGTGCGCACGGGCAGCGCCGCTACCCGCAGGAGGCGCGCCAGCTCGAGCAGCCCCGCCGTGCCGCTGGCGTTGTCGTCCGCGCCCGGGAAGGGCCCGCGCGCGTCGTAGTGGGCGCCGATCACGATGCGCTCCGGCGTCTCGGGCCCGAGCGCCAGGATCAGGTTGCGGAAAGTCGCGCCTGCCGCCTCGTAGCGCTGCTCCTGCGCGGGAACGTCGCCGAGCTGCGCGCGGATGAAGTCCAGGGCGCGGGACTGACCTTTGGCATCGTGGCGCGGCCCGAGGGCCACGAGCCCGTGCACCAGGCGTGAGAGGCGCTCCGGGTCGGAGGCTGCTCCGCGCCAGCGCGGTCCCGACCGAAGCACCGGTTGGGTGATCGCGGCGACCAGCGCGGCCACCGCCAGCGCGAGCAGCAGGACCAGGACGAGCGCGATCTTCACCGCTGCTTCGCCAGGACCTCGAGCATCGCGCGGCCGAACGCCGGCAGATCCTTGGGGACCCGCGCGGAGACCAGGTTGCCGTCGATGACGGACGGTGCGTCCACCCACTCGGCGCCCGCATTGACCACGTCGTCGCGGATGCCCACGGTACTGGTCAGACGGCGTCCGCGCACGATGCCCGCGGAGATCAGCACCCAGGGACCGTGGCAGATGGTGGCGACCATCTTGCCGGCCGCATCGACTTCGCGGACGCGCTGCAGCGCATCCGGGTCGCGGCGGATCTTGTCGGGCGCCCAGCCCCCCGGCGCGATGATGCCGGCCAGCGCCGCTGCCGGGAAGTCGGCGATGCGCCCGTCGACCTTGCAGGGATAGCCGTGCTTGCCCCGGTATTCCGCCTCGCCCAGGCCGGCGAGCTTGACCTCGAATCCCGCCTCTTCGAGGCGCAGCTTCGGGTACCAGACCTCCAGGTCTTCGTATTCCGGACCGACCAGCATCAGGATGCGAGAGGACATGCCTTCCGTTCTGCGCGCGCCGGCCGGTTTGTCAAGTACAAGGGCTCGCGATGAAGGTCCACGACGTGCTTCCTCCAGGAGTCGAGCACTTCGACGCGCGGGCAGGCGACGTGCGCCTGCATTGCGCCGCGATGGGTCCCCGCGACGGGGGCGTCGCACTGGGTACAAGCGGACGCTCCCGAGCGCGTCAACGAGCTAATCCGTTCCTTCCTCCAGTAATGTGGATCGGGAAATGCGCGGATTGTTGAAGCGCGTCGTCAGCGAGCCGGGTGCGGACACCGCGGAGAGCTTCGTGCGCCGCATCCGCCTTCTGGCCGCCACCTACACAGTCGTGGTGTGGGGACAGAGCGGGGACGAGCGGGTAGAGGTCGAGCTGGACTACCCACCGCGCTGAGCCATGGCGACCGTACGCACATGCCGCGAGCGCGCAGTCCGTCCGGCAAGCGCACCGCCGCCCGGCCGCGAGGCGCCGCCTTGAAGCGGAAGCTGCCGGAGTACGAGGCGAAGCGGGACTTCGCCGTCACCCCCGAGCCGGCGCCGGGAAAGGTGGAGCCGCACGCCAAGCCCACCTTCGTGGTGCACAAGCACGACGCTTCGCGCCTGCACTACGACGTCCGGCTGGAGATGGACGGAGCGCTCGCCTCCTGGTCCGTCCCCAAGGGCCCGAGCTACGATCCGTCCGTCAAGCGGCTGGCCATCCAGACGGAGGATCATCCGCTCGAGTACGGCAGCTTCGAAGGCCGGATCCCGGACGGCGAATACGGGGCTGGCGACTCGCTGATCTGGGACAACGGCACGGCCGATTCCGTTCCTCCCGGCCAGCTCTCCGAGCAGCGGAAGAAGGGCCACATCCTGGTCGACTTCCAGGGAAAGAAGCTCCGCGGACAATGGCACCTGGTCCGCACCCAGGGCGGCCCGCCCGGCAAGTCGCAGTGGCTGATGTTCAAGGCGAAGGACGGCACGGAGCGGCCCGGGTACGACCTGGTCGCCGAGCGGCCCGAGTCCGTGGTGAGCGGGCGGGTGGTGACGCGGGGTCCGGAGCGGAGCGGCAAGCTGCGCGCGCCGAGGCCGGCGCCCGAGGCCATCCTGCCCAACTACCTTCCTCCCATGCTCGCCACGCTGGTGGACGAGGCGCCGCCGGGTGAGTGGCACAAAGAGGTCAAGTATGACGGCTACCGCGCGCTCTCCGCGCTCTCCAACGGCCGCCTCGCGATGTGGACGCGGAACGGCCTCGACCTGTCGGAGCGGTTTCCGCGGGTCGCGCGCGCTCTCTCCCGGCTGGTGGTCGGGGACGCGGTGATCGACGGCGAGGTGTGCGTCCTCGACGGGCAGGGAGTGCCGCGCTTCGAGCTCATCCAGCAGGGCCGCACCGACGAGGCAGTGCTGTTCGCTTTCGACCTCCTCCGCCTCGACGGCGAGGACCTGCGCAGGCGTCCGATCGAAGAGCGCCGCGATCTCCTGCACAGCGTGCTCTCCAATCCTCCTGCGGAGCTGCGGCCGGCGGAGGAGGTGCCGGGCGACATCCCCTCCGCGCTGGAGCGGATGCGCGGGCGCGGCCTCGAGGGCCTGATCCTCAAGGCCCGCGGATCCCCCTACGAGAACGGCCGCTCGCGGCTCTGGCTGAAGCTCAAGGTGCAAGCCACGCAGGAGCTGGCGATCATCGGCTGGACGCCGGGGAAGGGCAATGCCTCGGGCTCCTTGGGCGCCCTGCTGCTCGCGGTGGCGGATGGGAAGGGCGGCTACGAGTATGCCGGCAAGGTGGGGACCGGGTTCTCCTCGAAGCAGCGCGCCGAGCTGAAGAAGCTGCTCTCCAAGGACGAGCGCGAAACGCCGCCCGCGCGAGGGGCGCCGCGGCTTCGGGACGCGCACTGGGTCGAGCCGCGCCACGTCGCGCAGGTGCGCTTCACCGAGTGGACGCACGACGGCAAGCTACGACACCCTTCCTTCCAGGGGCTGCGCGTCGACAAGAAGCCGGAGGAGGCCGTGCGCGAGAAGCCTGTCGAGGTGACGCGGAAAGCCGCGAAGCGCGACGCCGGGCCCCAGGCGCAGAGCGCGAAGGCGGGGCCGGAGCCGGAGCAGAAGCTGACGAACCCGGACCGCCTGCTCTATCCCAAGGATGGAATCACCAAGGCGGACGTAGCCGCGTACTACGACGCGGTTGCCCCGGCGCTGCTGAACGCCATCCGCGATCGGCCGCTGACGCTGGTCCATTGGAACCAGGGCATCGACAAGCCGAGTTGGTTCCAGCAGGACTTGGGAAAGATGGAAGAGGACTGGATGCGCGTGGTTTCGACGCCTGCCCGCACCAAGAAGGGCGTGGTGCGGCACCTGGTGGTGGACAGCCCGCGCGGCCTGCGTTGGCTGGCGCAGAACTCGGTGCTGGAGATCCACATCTGGCACTCGCGGGTGCAGAGCCTGTCGCAGCCCGACTGGGTGGTCTTCGATCTGGATCCGGCCGAGGGCGAGACGATCGAGCAGGCCGTGGGGGTGGCGGAGGTGCTGCACGGCATGTTCGAGCGGCTGGGCCTGCCCAGCGTGCCCAAGACCACCGGAAAGCGAGGGCTGCACGTCTTCGTGCCGCTCGCCCCGGGGCATACCTACCAGGACGCCCAGGCGTTCGCGCTGCAAGTCGGGGAGACGGTGGCCAAGCAGCTGAAGAACGTCACCCTGGAGCGATCGCGCGCCGCGCGCCGCGGGCGGCTGTACTTCGACTGCATGCAGAACGCCTACGGCAAGACGGTGATCGCGCCGTACTCGCTGCGCGGAGTGCCCGGCGCACCCGTCTCGGCCCCGCTGCGCTGGAGCGAGGTGCAGCCGGGTCTCGACCCGAGGCAGTTCAGCCTGCGCACGATGCCGCAGCGATTGCGCGAGGTGGGCGATCTCTTCGCGCCCGCGCTCACGCAAGGAGTGCGCCTGCCGCGCTACAAGCGGTGATAGTGTCGCTAGGTGCGGCTCTTCCCGCTCATCTTCCTGCTCTCGGCCTGCAGCGCGCCGTGCCCCTTTGTCTGCCAGGACGACGGCGGGTGCCCGCCCGGCTGGTACTGCCTGAACCAGTCCGCCTGCCTGCCGGATTGTCCCCGCTGTGGCGGAGGCTGCGTGGAGACAGTGCAGAACTGCGGAGCCTGCGGCAACGCGTGTGGCGCCGGCAAGAAGTGTTCGGCAGGCACGTGCCAGGACGCCTGCGCCAGCGGCCTGACCGATTGCGCGGGGTCCTGCTACGACCTGAACAAGGACCGCGTCCATTGCGGCGCGTGCGGCACCACCTGCAACCGGGACGAGAACTGCGTCAGCGGCGTCTGCACCAAAGTCGATGTCTGCCAGTGACGTGTTACGCTCGGTGGCGTGAGCGACGAGGTCACCATTCCCGCCTTCCG